>Ga0302319_10024305_pt1 | contig 10778 bp, 14 predicted proteins | sample Bog_T0_2_FD_203319 | JGI IMG/M metagenome (GOLD analysis project Ga0302319, IMG submission 203319) | Peat permafrost microbial communities from Stordalen Mire near Abisko, Sweden - Bog_T0_2 | ecosystem: Environmental > Terrestrial > Soil > Wetlands > Peat | place: Sweden: Abisko, Stordalen Mire... | reverse complement strand
GTGAAACGCACCCGATCTGATCGCCAGATCGACCACACGCTGCTGCTCCGGTTGCAGATCGATTACCACTGGTTATGCATCCTCCCCCTTAATCGGTTGATCACGTTATCTATTATCGCTACAAATCAGATGTTTCGGTTCGCAGCCCCAATTGGGTCCGGCGTTTCTGGTCGGTGACGGTACGGGCAAACTGGCGCATCATTTTCCGGTTTGAAGGGGAAGACGCCTTCAATGTGGAACTGATCGACTACCACTAACGAAAGGGAGAACACATCGTGTCCATGAAAACTCCGCGCCATCCCGGGCGCAGCATTCAGCGCCTGCCTGGAACCACCGGGGCTTTCAATCTATGAAGGAGCCAGGATTCTCGGCGTCAGCAGGCAGGCCCTCAACAATGTCATCGCCGGAAAGTCGGTTATCAGCCCGGAGATGGCGATTCGGCTAACCAAAGCATTTGGCAGCACAGAGGAGACCTGGTTGGGGATGCTGCTCGCCCGCGACCTTGCTGCGGCGCGTAAAGATGAGAGCAAAATCAAAGTCCGCCGCCAGCCCGTTCCGCGGGAACTGCACATTCAATAACGCCCGCATCGCGTTTCAAGTCTGGCATTCAACCGGCCAATCGTGTAAGGCAACGCGCACCTCACGCCCGCTTCGCCTCCATCCCCACCGTGTACAATTATTGCTGTAGCAATAAAGCGGATGCGTTTTACCTTCGACCCTGCCAAAAGCGAGAAGAACATGGCCGAGCGTGGCTTGCCCTTCGCGCTTGCTGCGGAACTCGATTGGGCGACGGCGCTCATCGTGGAGGACACCCGCCACGACTACGGTGAACTTCGCTTACGTGTTCTGGCTGTCCTGCACGGCCGCGTGCACGCCGCCGTGGTCACGCCGCGAAACGGTGAACTTCGCGTTATCAGCCTCAGGAAAGCTAACCGGAAAGAGGAAAAACTCTATGAGCAACACTCGAAAACCTAACTCTTCGCGCCCCGACGCAGACAATCCCGAATGGACGCGGAAGGACATGGCCAGCGCCCGTCCGGCCGCCGAAGTGCTGCCGGGCCTTATCGGCGCGAAGGCAACGGAAGAACTGTTTCGGCGCGGCAGAGGCCGCCCACCGAAGGCAACCCGCAAGGTGAACCAGACGATTCGCCTTGATCCGGATGTGCTCGCCGCCTACCGGCAGGAGGGTCGTGGCTGGCAGACGCTCATCAATACGGTGTTGCGTGAACACATGCCCGGTCACCGGAAGTAAAAGCCGGCTGACGTCGAAGTTCCACCAGTTGCCCACTTGTCGGGGGGATCTCAGCTGTATGGAGCGGCTCGCGCTAACCTTAGAAAAAGCAGCGCCCGATATGAACCTGGAAATCCATAAGCCGGAGTTGGTACAGCGCGTAAACGCGCACATTCGGACCGGCCACTTTCACGATGCCGATGAGGTGCTCGAAAGTGCCCTTGATGCGCGCACATTTCCAAATGGCTCGGAACGAAGCCTGGTCATGAAGAGCACAAAGACGGCATACTACGGGAGCGGTAACATCGAGAAGCTCAATATCATCGACTGGATGAAGTGAATGTGACCAGCAGGCCTCGCGCCCTGCTGAGTAGCGCAAACATAACGTTTATGTCCGGCGATAAGCACTTGAACCCTCCTCCGCTCATGAGTCACAAAAATCTTTGGCCTCTATTTACACCATTATCAATCACTTCCAGACACTACAAAAATAGTATTGCAATCGCCCCCTCTATGCTTTAGTCGGAAAACCGGGCTTCAGCCGGTCATCCGGAAAGCGAGCAAAGCAATGGCAATGGATCCCAACGACGCAGTCAACATTCCGAAAGGCCCCGGCGGCCCGAAGACCGAACAAGGTAAAGCGAACTCCTCTCGCAACGCAATCCGCACCGGCCTCTACGCCGCCCGCGATTTCATCCGCACCGGCGAAGAAGAAGAATATGCCCAGAGTCTCATCCGGCTCATGGACGAACTCACGCCCGACGGCGAACTCGAAACCATCTTCGCCACCGAAATCATGGGAGCCACATGGCGGCTCCGCCGGTGTCGCCTGGTCGAAGAGGCCTTCGGCATGGTGGACGACCTTGATTTCGACCCCATGATGGACGAACGCACCGAAAAGCAGCAGAAATCGGTAGACCGCGCACGCGCTCAATCGCATCTCGTCCTCCGCCGTTCCATCGCCGAACTGGCAAAACTCCAGAAGGCAAGATATCTCTGCGAACAAAGTCAGAACAAACCACAATCCGCGCCCGGACCGGCGCCGGCTTCAACCAGCACTCCCGCCGGTTTCGACGCCCTTATGGCTCTGGCCGACAAACAACTCGCCCAACGCTATCGCGAATCCGGATTGAGTTCGTTTTGTAATGCGCCCGTGGGGCAGGTTTCCGACCTGCCCTCCTCTCCGAAGCATGATTCCGATCTTATCCGTACCGATACCCAGTCGCAGACGAGCAACCAATGGTCAACCGGTTCGTTTTGTAATCCGGCCGTGGGGCAGGTTTCCGACCTGCCCTCTTCGAACTCAGCATCGGGTTCGTTTTGTAAAACGACTCCTGAAACACCCGCAGCCCCGAAACTGATCCCCCGCAACGCGCCCTGCCCCTGCGGTTCTGGTCAAAAATACAAGCGCTGCTGCGCCCGACGCGAAGCAAATGCTTCAGGCTTATCCGTTCTGAAGCCCGGTTGGGAGCAACAGCCGGTGGTCAACGCCCCGCCGGTACTGAATAAGGCCGCCTGACGCCTTTTCAGCGGTCGAAATTCCAACGCGCGGCACAAGGGACACCCCAGCTCTGCCCCAAAGCCTGACGCAATCTCTCGCGCCCCCATCGGGAAGAGGCGCACGGTCGCAATTTCAGAAACTCCGCAGCATGCGGTAAACCATCCCGACCGGCAGGCCCACAACGTTGCTGTACGAGCCCTCGATGCGCTCCACATAGCGCGATGCCAGACCCTGAATCCCATAGGCGCCAGCTTTATCCATCGGCTCCCCGCTGGCGACGTACTCCGCAATCTCCGCCGCAGTCATGGGCGCGAACCAGACCGATGTCGCAGCCGCTTCGCATAACATGCGCTCGCGGTTTCGGATGCAAACGCCCGTGACGACCTCATGCCTGCGTTCCGAGAGCGCCGAGAGCATGCGGGCCGCGTCCGCCGCATCGCATGGTTTGCCCAGGATCTCGCCGCTCAGGACCACGGTGGTATCGGCCGCGAGAACCGTCTCGTCGTGTTCGCACCGCACCGCGCGCGCTTTCTCTTCGGCAAGGCGCAACACATATTCCAGGGGATCTTCGCCGGGGCGCGGCGTCTCATCGATATCGGCCGTTCGTACCTTGAATTCGATCCCCGCAGCCGCCAGCAACTCCGCGCGGCGCGGAGATCGCGACGCCAGGATCAGCTTCAATGCGGGCCGTATTTCTTTTCGCCGGCCTCCAGCGCAACGGGCAATGCGTTCTGTTTGGGCGGCAGCGGACACGTGGCGAAAGCCGTGAACGCGCACGGCGGATTCTTCGCTTTGTTGAAATCCAGCTCCACCGCGCCGTCTTTGGGCATGTCGGCATAGAGGAACCGGCCCGCCGCGTAGGTGCTCTTGCCCGAAGTCTGGTCCTTGAACATGAAGAACAGCTGATTGTCCTCGACGACCGGCTCAAGGCGCAGCTTCTGTCCCTGCAGTGTGAACTCCGCGTAGCCCGGTGAAGGCTCCTGGCTGGTCATGCCCAGAACGTTGAGGATGGCGATCTTCTTTGGCTCCGGATAGGCAACCCACCGGGCGTGCACGTCCCAGGACTCTGCGGCCGGGAACCATTTGCAGCCCGTGAAATCGCGCCTCGTGGCGGCGTTCGGATCGCGCAGCCGCGCACCGGTTTTGCCGCCGCGTTCAATCAGCGTCATTTCGACCGCGCCGAACCTCAAGGTATCGGACGAATCGGGCTTTATCGCGACAGGGGTGCCCGAAGCCGGCTCGAACGTCGCTTTGCCGGAGTTGAGGCGCAGCACGCCGGCGCGCGCCGGGGTACCCTCGGGCAAAACCACATCCGATTGCGGGTCCGAGCCAACCACATTCGAGCCCTCATGCAGCCAGAACAAGCCCGCAACCGAGAGCCATCCGGACGGTGCTTTGAGTCCCGACTCGTAATCGGCCCGCCACTTTTCGACATCCGCCGGCGTCCATGTACCGGACGCCAGCAGTGCCAGCATTGCCACGATGCGCATGTTATTTCAGGGGGGAGAAATCGGCGGGATCCATGTAGACGCTGTCGACGTGGCTCACCAGTTTGCCGTTTACTTCGGAGGCTGCCGCGACTTTCTTCCACTCGGGATCGGCCTGGAAAGCGGCCCAGTTCTTCACGGCCTCTTCCTTACTCGGGTGCTCCAGAATATAAACCAGCGCGTTATCTTTGTTGTCCTGCGGAATCCAGTAGCCAACGCTCTTCATGTGATGGCGGTTGAAGATCTCGATCGTGTGATCGCGGAAGCGGGTCTTCAGATCGTCCAGCTTGCCGGGATTGGCGTAGTACTTCCGGTATTCAAATACGTGGTTGGGAGTCTGCGCGTGTGTCTGAGTCACCATACTGATGCCCAGCATAACCATTGCGCCCATGGCGAACGAAGCGAGGTGGGAAACTTTCATGCACTCTAAGATATCGCGCCGCAAGCGCCCGGCGTAAGTTGTCAGACTGGCTTCCCTGCGACCACTATAGATTCGCGCCGAAGGCCAGCAGGCGACCGTCGCAGTCTTTCACGACAAATTCGCGCGACTGCCACGGCATGTCGGCGAGTCCGCGACTGAATTCCACTCCGCGGGCGGCGAACTCCGTATAAAGCCCGTCCGCATCGTCGACGAGCAGGTAGGCGTCGAGCAGTTCGTCCTCATATTTGTCCGGGTTGGCCGTGGGCGGCTCGGCGTAGCGGAAGTGGATGGCGTGCCGATCGCGCGCAACGATGGCGTAGACAGGAGGATGATGCCACGTACCCAGACATTCAAAGCCAAGCGTGTCTACGTAATAGGCGACAGTGGCGGGAATGTCCGTAGTGAAGAAGAGGGGCGCAATTTGACGGATCATGCGTTCAGTCTACGTGGAGATCCCGGCGGAGCCAGGGGCCAGACAGATGCGCGTCCGGGCGAGGACCTTATCTCTCAGTTACAGGCGCGCCCGCTCTCGGTCAAACCCCAGGACATGGCATTATCCAGGAGCCGGATCACCAATGGCTCTGCGTACATCGACCCGGCGTGGCCGAGGGCGGAATACATGGCATGCCCTTTATCGACGCAATGCCACCAGACCAGCGGATGGTCCGTCCCCTGATCCGTCTTCATAGTTGCGCGGCCGGGAGCATAGGTGGATTCATCCACCGTCGCAAGGATGTGAAAGCCCGGCTTGGTGCGCGGGCTGTGGTCGAACGCATACCATTCTTCGGAACGATGCCAGACTTCGGGCAAACCCTTCGTGATCGGACTTTTCTTGTCTTCGATACGAATGTCCGCGGGCACAATGCCGGAATGAACGATGAACTGTGCGCCGATGAGCGTATCGACATACCATTTCCAGTCGGCAAGCGACGTATGGCCGTGGTTCTCCACCGGATCGCCGCCCGCGCCGTGGATGCCAAGGAACGACCCGCCGTTCTCCACCCACGACTTGAACGCGGCGCGCTGTTCTGTGGTGAGCGGATCGCCGCTGGCGTTATTCCAGATCACCAGTTTGAATTTACCGAGTTGCTCCGGGTTCATAACCGCGCCGTTTTCCGTGATGAAAAACGGCCAGTTGCGTTCAGCAGCGATAGCGGCCAGCGTGGCGTTGGACGCCTCGATAGCTGGCTCGTCGCGGAATCCCGATGTCTTCGTGAAGATCAGAATTCCGCCGGATTTCAGATCGGCGGGCAGCACCGGTGGCTCTTTGTCGTAGGTAGCGTTCTGCACGAAGCCCGCGGACGCTCCGCCCAGGCCGTTGCGTCCCGGTCCGCGTCCCTGACCGCGTCCTTCACCGGGCGCGGGCGCGGCGGGCTGCTGTCCGAACGACGACATCGCAGCCAGCGCCGCGACAAGTACGATTCTGAATTTCATGGATGAGGCTCCGGGTTGCCTGAATCAGGTGCTCCAATTGTATGCTGTGAGTCATGTTTCGTCTACGCCTTCCTTTCGCTTTGGCTCTTGCGCTGGCTGCCGCGTTTCTCGCGCCTCGCTTCAGTGCGGCGGACGACCCGCATCGGCCGAAAGTGCTGGGAGTGGCGCATGTCGCGTTTTACGTGAGCGACCTTGAGAAGACCCGCGCGTTCTATAAAGACTTCCTGGGCTTCGACGAACCTTTCTCCTTACAACGCCCCGACGGCACGACGCAGATGGCTTTCATCAAGATCAACGACTATCAATTCGTTGAGTTGTCGACCGACAAACCGAAGCCCGATAACAGGGACGGGCAACTCAGCCACATCTCGCTGTATACCGACGATGCGGCGGCCATGCGCGATTATCTGAACGCGCGTGGTGTCGCCGCTCCCGCTGTGATTCCGAAAGGCCGCAGCGGCAATTTCAATTACAACGTGAAGGATGCCGACAACCACACCGTTGAGATCGTGCAGTATCTGCCCGACAGTTGGTCCGGCCAGAACCGCGGGAAATCCATACCCGCAACGCGCATCTCGGACCACATAGCGCACGCGGGAGTGCTGGTGCGGTCGCTCGATGCCGCCAATAAGTTCTATGCCGGGATTCTCGGCTTCCAGGAATTCTGGCGCGGCAATCCGGCGAACGCCAAGACACTGAGCTGGGTGAACATGCGGGTACCGGACGGGCGCGATTACATCGAACTCATGCTTTACGACAAGCCGCAGAGTGCCGATGAAACGGGCACGAAGAATCATATTTCGCTCACAGTGCCGGATGCGGAAAAGGCGGTCGCGATATTGAAGCAGCGCGCGGCCAAGGTTGGCTATACCCGCGAGATTGTTGCGAAAACCGGCGTCAACCGCAAGCGGCAGGTGAATCTCTACGATCCGGACGGATCGCGGGTGGAGTTGATGGAGCCGGATACCGTGGACGGCCAGCCTGCTCCCTCTTCCACGCTCGCGCCGCCGCAATAATAACTGCGCTCATATGCGCCATGTAGCGCAGCGGCTGGATGCCCCCGTTGAAACGAAAGCGGTTGCGCCTGGCCACCTCCGTGCACTTCTCCTCTGTATTGATCAAGGAGGTTGCCGATGAAACGAAGTCTGCTTTTCGTTTTCCTGCTCAGCGGATACGTACTGCTGGCCGCTGAAGGACCGAACGCCCAGATTGACCGCGGACGCCAGTGGTTTCTCCACTCTTCGAAAGGCCTTGCCTGCGCCACATGCCATTCGCTCGAAGGCAATGGCAACTCAATCGGGCCGGATCTGACCCGACTGGCGAGCGTGGTCGGTCCACGCGGACTGGTAATGACCATCCAGATGACCATGACGGCCTACGTGCAGCAGATCGAACTGGCAAACGGCCGGGAATTTCCGGGTATCCAGAAACAGAAGGAAGGCGATACGCTCGAGATCTACGATCTGAGTAAGACGCCCGCCGTTCTGCTGAAAATAAAATCCGGCGACGTGAAGTCGATGAAGGCCAACACGAAGTGGACGCACCCTCCGTCATCGGCCGGATACACGCAGACCGAACTGGCGGACATCATTGCCTATCTGAAATTCGTCTCAACGAACACCGTCAAAGAAGTGACAGTGGACGAACTGCACTGACCTCAGGCGTAGAAGTTGCGGTGCCACCCGTGGTCGCGCAGGATCTCCAGCGTGTTCGGCGGCAGCGGTCCCTGGCCCGACGCCATCACGTTGCCCTGCACACTCGAGATGGACCGCATGCCCGGAATGACCGTGGAAACGGCGGGGTGTGAGAGGCAGAAGCGAATCGCGATCTCCGGCAGATAGGACGCATCCGGCAGTTCGAGATCGCGCACGATGGAGGCGACGCGATCCACCACCTGCTTCCGGCGGTCGCCGCGGAAATAATAGCTGCGGAAATCGCCTTCGGGGAACACGGTGTCTTCCGTGATCCTGCCGGTGAGCGATCCCTCATCGAACGGTACGCGCGCCAGCACGCCGATGTTGTTCTCGATGCACGCCGGAAACAGATTACGTTCGGGGCTTTGGTCGAAGATGTTATAGATCACCTGCACCGTATCGATCAGGCCGGTTTCGATGATGCCGAGCGCGGTGTCGGGCTGATGATCGTTGATCGAAATGCCCACCGCGCGCACTTTGCCCGACGACTTCAGCGTTTCCAAGGCGCGTCGCCATTCGTCGCAGTCAAGCCAGTCGGGATTCCAGACGTGCAGTTGCTGCAGGTCGATCGCTTCGACGCCCAGATTTTTCAGACTCTGCTCGGTGCACGAAATGATGTACTCGTAAGGGAAAACTTCTTCGATGCCGATACCGGGACGTGCGGGCCAGATGCGGTTCTTCGGCGGAACTTTGGTGGCGATGTAGATTCGCTTCCCGGATTCGGAAACGGCGCGTCCCACGAGTTCCTCGCTCTTGCCGTCGCCATAAGCCAGAGCCGTGTCGATCAGGTTCACCCCCTGTTCCATCGCCGTGTGGAGTGCGGCGAGGGATTGCCGGTCCGTCGCTCCAATCCACTGCTTCCCGCTGATCCCCCATGCGCCATATCCGATATCGCTTACTTCAAAGCCGGTACGCCCGAGCTGTCGGTATTTCATCGCCCACTATTATCCCGGATGCTAACGGCAAGTCACACGCGGCGGGCGTAAGATTGAATACAGGGACGCTCATGCGTAAGGCTCTATTCATTTTCGTGGCGTCGGCGCTGTCGCTGCTCGCGGCCAATTTCAAGCTCTATCTGAAGGACGGCACGTACCAGATCGTCAAGGAGTATAAGGTCGACGGCGATCGGCTCCGTTACTACAGCGTGGAGCGGAGCGACTGGGAGGAACTGCCCGCCGCGCTGGTCGATCTGAGACGCACCGATGAGGAGTCGGCCGCGAAGAAGGCAGTTATCGACCGTCAGGCGAAAGAGCTGACCGAAGAGGACGTGGCCGCGGCGGAGTTACGGAAAGAGATCATGAAGATCCCGCAGGACCCCGGTGTCTACCGACTGCTTGATGGCGATCAACTGCAGATCTGTAAGATGGCCGACGCGGTACTGCACGGAAGCAAGGGCCGGACTGTCCTGAAGGTGCTGTCCCCCATCCCGATGGTGGCCGGGAAGGCTACGCTTGAGACCCAGGGTGAGCATTCGGAACTTGTAATCAAGGAGCCGCGCCCGGAGTTCTATCTGCAGTTGTCCGCACCCACCGACAGCCTGGGCATCGTGAAGCTGACCCCGAAAGGCGGTGTGCGCATTGTGGAGCGAATTCGCGTTGAGCCGGTCGTGAATATCGCAACCGAGGAGCGCGATTCGGTCGAGATCTTTCAGAAGCAACTCACCGACAGCGGCCTGTACAAGGTCTGGCCGCAGGAAGAACTTCCGAAGGGTGAGTACGCGGTGATCGACTATACCGAAGGCAAGATCGACGCGCGCATCTTCGATTTCCGTATCGAGTGAATGCGAAACTCGATAAGAGAATGAATTCAGAACATCGTAAGCCGGTGCGTGTGCGCCGGGTGGACGAGTGTCAGTCTGTCCACGAAATCTTCGAGCATTGTTTGCCCGCTTTTGGCGGCGCGATTCTGCGGCGCGTTTACAGCATTCTGGATCGCGCCATCGGGCAGGGTTGCCCGATTACACTCTCGATTTCCGGGCCGGTCACGGTGTCCGGACAACACCAGGCGTGGCTGATTCCGCTGCTCGAAACGGGCTGGGTCGCGTACATCAGTACCACCGATGCGGTCTGCTATCACGACGGGCATCGCAGCCTGAACGCCCATACGAAGGATCCCATCTACGAAGTGCCTATCTTCGGCGACGACGGCGCGCTGCGCGATGAAGGCGTCATCCGCGTCACCGATATGGGCTTCGCCGAGGAAGTGCTGCTCGATCAGGACAAATTCCTGACCGCGGTGCTGCTGAGGCCCGAGTTTCAGAAGAAGATGACGGGCACGGAACTGCGCTATCGCCTGGGAGCCTTCTATGGTGAGCAGGAGCGGCGCAACGGCGTCGCGCCGGGCCTGCTTTCGACGTGCCATAAGCTCGGCATTCCCGTGTTTGTGGGCGCGCCTTCGGACGGCAGCGTGTTTCTGAATTCCATGAAACTGTGGGCCATGAAGCAGGCCGGTCTGATCCCGGATTATGAGTTCGATCTCGACCTTCATGCCGAGGTTTTCGAAGCCTGCGCCTATCATTATTGGGGGCTGTTCGAGAGCGACGCGAAGGCAATTGCCACTCTAATTCTGGGTGGCGGCGTGCCGAAAAATTTCAACCTGCAGCCCGAGCCGGCGCTCGGCCAGGTGCTCGGGCTGCCGAATGTGCGGGGCTATGAGTTCGATGTGCAGATCACGACTGCTCCGGTGACTGATGGATCGTTGTCGTCGTGTCCGCCGGCAGAGGCGGTGACGTGGGGGAAGGTGGACAAAGAGACTTATCAGCAGTCAACCGAAAGCCTACCGGGGGATTATTCGATGATGATGCCGTTTATCGTAAAAGCCTTGCTGGAGAAGCATGGCGTACGCGACGCGACGCGGTTATATGAGAAGCGTGAGCGTCTTGTCGAGACGCTGCGCGGGGCGGTTCAGGACAATCGCGAGTGGCTGATGGAGTCGTTGAAATACGCGGTGGCGCGCGCTTGAGCAAGCTGACTGCGTTTTCGATATTGCTGGTGTGCGCGCTGCTGGAGGC
>Ga0302319_10024304_pt1 | contig 10779 bp, 9 predicted proteins | sample Bog_T0_2_FD_203319 | JGI IMG/M metagenome (GOLD analysis project Ga0302319, IMG submission 203319) | Peat permafrost microbial communities from Stordalen Mire near Abisko, Sweden - Bog_T0_2 | ecosystem: Environmental > Terrestrial > Soil > Wetlands > Peat | place: Sweden: Abisko, Stordalen Mire... | reverse complement strand
GTCCGTGACGCTCAATGTTGAAGACCGGGCGAGCATCCGCGCCGTGGTTGCACAACTTGCGAAGGAGTGTCCGGAGTTGAACGTGGTCATCAACAATGCAGGGATCATGCGGGCGGAAAATCTACTGGCTCAGCAAGACGATCTGGTCGATGCCGAAGCTACGGTTACGACAAACCTGCTGGGCCCGATCCGTCTTACTGCAGCGCTGCTGCCTATGTTGCGCAAGCAGCCCTACTCGGCGATCATAAATGTTTCTTCAGGGCTGGCATTTGTTCCGATGGCAATCACACCTACTTATTGCGCGACCAAGGCGGCTATTCATTCCTACACGCAATCGCTTCGCTATCAACTGAAGGGGAGCACGACGGAAGTTCTGGAGCTTATCCCTCCCTATGTGGGCACGGAACTGATGGATGGTGGAGCCCGCGATCCTCGTGCAATGCCGCTGGACCAGTTTATTGCAGAGGTGATGGAGATTCTGAAGACGCGGCCTTTGGTGACGGAGATTTGCGTGGAGAATGTGAAGGGTCTGCGCCTTGCGGCAGAGAACGGCCGCTACGATACGGTCTTCCAGGGTTTTAACGACGCAATGGCGAACCTTGCCCATAAGTAAGGCGCAAACCGAAAGCTGCGGAGGGCTCATGTCTGAAGTATTCTCGGATCATTCTCTGGCGTGCAGGCTGGAGAGAAGCGAAGCGAGGGCCAATGCTGGATTCGTGGATGCCCGCGCCCGCCTCTATCCCAACTCAGGCGCAACATGGATCGAAGTGGCTGGCGCGTACGCGATGTTCGATGGCCCTTGTTCGCCATGCACCCAGACGCTCGGGCTCGGTTTATTTGCAGTGCCGTCGGCGGCTGAGATGGATAGGATTGAATCTTTCTTTCGGGAGCGCAATGCTCCAGTGCTTCACGAAGTAAGCCCGCTTGCGGACAAAGCTCTGTTGGAAACCCTCAACTCAAGGGGCTATCAACCGGTCGAATTTACGAGCGTGATGTTCCAGGTACTCAAGGATTGGGTTCCCACAGCACAAGGAAGTGCGAGCCTACATACGTGGGTCGCGGAAGCGCACGAATGCGATGTCTGGGCGCAGACCTCTGCCGATGGATGGAGTGAGTTTGCTGAATATGCCGACGTGATGCGGGAATTGGCGCGGGTTGTGGCTTATAGAGAGAACGGCACGCCGTTTTTAGTGGAATTAGAAGGGCAGCCGATTGCAACCGGTGACCTGGCAATTCACAGCGGTGTTGCACTCTTGGCGGGAGCGAGTACCGTTCCAAAATGGCGCCGCCAAGGCGCGCAGAACGCGCTGCTGGAGAGTCGCTTGTCGTATGCCAAGGAAGCCGGGTGTGATCTTGCGATGTTTTGCGCGGAGCCCGGAAGCGCCTCGCAACGGAACGGCGAGCGCCATGGATTCCGTATTGCATACACGCGCATAAAGTACAAACTGGCGGACTGATTACTTTGCCAGTTCACTGGCGAGCAAGCTGGCTTTGACCGCGAGATTGTAGGCGCGCTCGACGTCCCCACTTTTTAGCGCCTGGTTGGACTGAGCGATATAGTTGCGCGCCTGGCGCAGCATTCCTTGTTCGCTGTCGCTGAGGTTGCGGCTGATTTGGCTGAGCTTTCCCTCGGAGTTGCGGAGGAGGTTTTCCGTGTTCTGCTTCTGCGATTGGATGGCGGCTCGGGGAACGTCAGCGGTGATCTGCACCGAATTGTCCGGCGCGGCCGGTTTTGCAGGTTCCGGTTTTGCAGACTCCGGCTTAGGGGCCTCGGTGATCGGGGGCGCGGGCTGCGAAGGTTTTCGAGTGACAGGTCTGGTGTTGCGCGGCTTCGGTCTTGGCTTCTGCTCGTCACGCGGGGGCGTACTTGCCGGGACGGTTTCTGGAGTGGCGGCGATTTTCTCATTGGGAGGATTTTGCGGGGGCGCAGGCTGCGGTTGTGTTTCGATCGAAGGAACCAGCACGGTTGGGACGTCATGCGCGGGCTTCTTCTGGCATCCGGTGGCGAGCATCGCGAGACAAAGCGCCAGCGCGGTCAATGAACCGGTCGAGATGAGGTGAGCCTGAAAACGGAAATAGAACATTTCTTCTTTCTACAGATCTTTATAAATGCGACGGAGGAATCACGGTTTCGTTCATCGCTTCCGAGACTCTCTCCGCGGCGGTTTCCCGGCTAGCCAGCGGGAGCATGAATCGGAAGGTCGTTCCCTGAAGGGCTTTCGAATCAAGGTCGAGCGCACCGTTGTGCAGTTGCATGGCACGGTATGTCAGGGCGAGACCGATTCCACTTCCGGACTTCTTGGTAGTGAAGTACAGATTAAAAATCTTATCGCGAATCTCGTGCGAAATCCCGGGCCCAGTGTCATGCACTTCAAGCACTGCAGCCTGCGCTGCGGCGAAGGCGCGAAAGGTAAGAGTACCGCCATCGGGCATCGCCTGCATACCGTTGAGCACCACGTTGAGTATAGCCTGCTTCATGAGGTCGATATCGACGCGCACGGGAAGCGGCTGTTGTCCCAAGTCCTGCACGATTTCAACATCATGAGAGCTAGTTTCCGGGGCGGCGAGGGCAGCGACCTCGGCGGCCAGGTCGCGCAGATCGAGCGCGGTCAATTTGAGTTCAACCGGGCGGGAGAAATCCACCAGGGTTTTCACGACGCGATCGAGGCGGCGGATTTCCGAATTGATGATATCCATGTGGCGTCGCGTCTCGGGATCGAGCTGGATGATTCGCTCGCGTAGAATTTCGAGATGGATCACGATGGCGTTGATGGGATTCTTGACTTCGTGTCCGACCCCGGAGGTAAGGTGCCCTATGGCGGCGAGTCGGCGCGAGAGCTCGATCTCATTTTCAATGCGGCGGACCGACTCGACATCACGCACGGTAAGCAGCGCGCCGATAGGGACGCCGCGTTCGGAGATGAAATCCAGCGCGAACTGAACCCTGCGTCCATGCTCGATCTCGATCTCTCGTGACGGCACCTCCTGGCGCAGGGCGAAGGCGTCAAGCACGATGCGCCCGAGGCGATTGGAGTCGTCGAAGACTTCCTCGACCCCGCGGCCTAGCATCTCGCCGCGCGGCCTCCCGATAAAGCGCTCGGCGGAGGCTGAGACCAGCACAATATGACCGTCGCGGGTAAACAGGATCAATCCATCCTGCAGGGTGGACATGAGCTGATCGAGGTTTTCCTTGAGCGCGGAAAAGACCTCGCGGACGTCGTGCATCTGGCGGCCAAGCCGATCAATGCGGTGAGTTACCGCGCCAAACTCGTCGGTTTGCTCCGCCTCAGGCTCGGGTTTTTCGGTTTCGGTGGTCATGGCATCCAGGCGCCGGGCAATGGCCTCCAGAGGACGCAGGGCAAGGTTCGAGAGGGCAGCGGCAATCAGCAGGGAAAACAGCACGGCTGCCCCCGAGAGAAAGAGAGCGCGGTTGAGTTGCGGGACCAGTTCCTGCTTGAGGAACAAGGTAGAGAGGCCGACGCGAATCTCGCCGAATGGAGCTCCCTGGCGCTGTACCGGCAAAGTTACTTCGTAAACGCGAGCGGGGCCGTACACGGCACGAAGCTGGTTGAGGAACCCGCCGTCGCGGAGCCCGGAGAGCGCGCGGCGGCGGGGTACGGGCCTATTCAGCGAACTGGCGTCGGTATCGAGCAGCGCAATGCCATTCCGATCGGTCAGCACGGTGTCATAGACCTCGACGTTGTAGCCGACGACTGACTGCAGCAGCATGCTGACGGCGTTATCCCGTTGCAGAATTGCGGCGATTGCGTCGCGTGCCCTGGTGGAATCCTCGGGCTCAGGCTTCGGGATCGACAACTCGGTCTCAAGGGCCTGGCGGGCCGCGTGGAGCACCTGGTGAGCGATGAAATCGGCGTTCTCGTAGCTCTCGTTGATGCGCTGGCGGAGAATCTGGGAGACGTAGACGCAGGAGAGCGTAGCAACCAGCGCGAAGACCATTCCGCTGATCGCCAGCACCCACTTAGTCTTGAGTCGAAGCCGCGGCATTGAAATGTGAGGCAGAGTTGGCATTAGAGCGGCTTCGCGGAAGGTGCATCCTGCATTGCTTCCCGCTCAAGCCGAAAGAGGGCTTGAATGGGCCACCCGAGTTGTTCCCCAGCAGACGGGTGCAACAACGCTGATTCCTCCGCGCTAGCTTCCGTTCTCGTGACCAGCAACCGCGCTGTGCCCCTGCGTCCCATACTCCTTCAATTTATTGTGCAACGTCTTGAGACTGATGCCGAGGATTTCGGCTGCCCGAGTCTTGTTATTATGCGTCGATTCCAGGGTCTTGACGATCAACTGACGCTCCGCCTCGTCCACCGTTGTGCCTACGCCGACGTGGATGGAATCGGCTTCGCTGATGGGGAAGCGCATGGGATTGGTCCCAAACGCGGGGGGCAGGTGGCGCGGTTCTATCACGCTGGAATCGCAAACGATCACGGCCCGCTCCAGAGTATTGCGCAGCTCGCGCACATTTCCCGGCCAGGAGAAAGTCTCGAACAACTGCATGACCGGATCGCTGGCGGTGCGCACATTGCGCTGATGCTTGGCGTTCATGTCCTTGATCAGGGTATGGGTGAGATTGGGAATGTCTTCTTTGTGATCGCGCAACGGGGGCATGTGGATGTTGAAGACGTTGAGGCGGTAGTAGAGATCGTTGCGCAAGACTCCGCGTGCGACGGCTTCTTCGGGAACCTTATTGGTCGCGGCCAAGACGCGGACATCGACCGTAGTCTCCGACTTGCTGCCGAGGCGTCGAAGCTTTCGGTCTTCCAGCACGCGGAGCAACTTGGCCTGGGTTCCGACGGGCATTTCGCCGATCTCGTCGAGCAGGATGGTGCCGCTTTCAGCTAACTCGAAGCAACCGGTCCGGCGCTCCAGGGCGCCCGTAAACGCTCCCCTCTCATGTCCGAAGATTTCGCTCTCGATCAGGGTTTCAGGAATTGCCGCACAGTTAATGGCGACGAAGGGCCGGTTCTTGCGCGGAGAAAGTTCATGGATGGTGCGCGCCACTAGCTCCTTGCCGGTACCGCTCTCGCCAGTGATGAGAACCGAAGCCGTGCTGGGAGCGACCAATTCAATGAGGCGGAAGATCTCCTGCATCTTGCGCGAGGCGCCAACCAGGGAGCCCAGCCTGCCGCTGTCCCGGAGCAGGCGGCGGGTGACTTCGAGCTCACGATCCGTGCCGCGCTGCCGGGCGGCGTTTTGCAGAATATTGCGCAGCCGGGTCGGATTCACCGGCTTCTCGATGAAATCGTAGGCTCCCAGTTTCATTGCGGCTACCGCGGAATCGATGGAGCCTTGGGCGGTGAGCAGGATGAATGAGATCTCGCGGGGCGTCTGGGAGACGCGTTCAAGCAGCTCCAGACCGTCCATGCGGGGCATCTTGAGGTCGGTTACCACGATCCCCGGCTCCCATGAATCGATTCTCTCCAGGCCCTCGACGCCGTCTCTTGCGGTTTCGGTGCGGTATCCCCAGGCAGAGATCAGCTCGGCCAAGCCTGAGCGTTCGTATTCCTCGTCTTCAACGATCAGTACTTTTTCCCAACCCATCCAGTTAGTCCCTTCACTAGCTCCATGGCAAAAATTACTGACCAGCCCCGGCCCCACAGGCAAAGCAATGTAATTTTAGATGCAGAAACTAGGCTGTGTGTAAGTTTTGCGCAGCAGATTGGCCGTGTACCCCCAAGAACGCAGCCAACGCCGTAAGACGTCCAGGCCGTGCATCCTCCCAGGTGATCCCGAAATGCGTTGGCGCGAACTTGGAGTAGCCGACATTCCTTTTCAGGAAAGTCTCCCAAGTTGGTAAAGCATTGTAAACATGGCATTTGCTTTGAATTAAGCGCCGGACGGTTCCATAGTAGGAATTTTTGCAGGGCGGCGTGTCCAACGCTATCGGGCAGCAAGTCGTCTCTAAGTCATTCTGGCGCAAAGGTTTGCGATTTCTAATCCGATTTGGTACGCGTATTGCTTTTCAATATGGCGTGAACTCCGAAATGAACCAGTCAAACGCGAGTAGCAATCCGGCGATGGACGACCCCGATGGGGTCATTCTCGACGGTGACGGGGTCCGGTCGATACGGCGCCGGCTGCATGAGCTGGCGAATGCGTTTACCGGAGTCATGATTGCAGGCGGTCTACTTTCCCAGTATCTGGAGGGGGGATCGTTGGCACATTACGCTTCGGATATCTGCGAGGGCAGTGAGCGTGGCTGTGTGCTGGTGCGGGAGATACGCAGCCAGTTGCTGGCAGCTCAGGGCGAGGCGGAAGCCGCACCCAATGGCAATCCCATTAAGTAGATCCAGAGACACAGCAAGAGATCTGGAAGAGAACACAGGCAGGCAGGAGGCAATGTCGATGATGGATTCGAGTACAGGTACGATTCCAGGGCGGGGAGCCAATCACATTTCGAACGTGTCCCACGGCACAAGGGTGGGTGACGTCAGCACTTCTATTCCGGGAGTGGCGATCACTACAATCATGGGCGCGCTAGCCATGGAACCAGATCGCGACAAAGCGGAGGCAAATCTGCTGAACCTGCTCATCGTTGACGATGAGCGGTCCATCCGTGAGGGCTGCCGCGACGTCGCTCAGGGCATAGGCTATTCGACCTACATTGCAGATAACGCGGAGCACGCTTTCCGCGTGCTGGACACCACCAGCATCGACGTGGTGCTGCTGGATCTGCGCCTGCCGGGCCTTGGCGGCCTGGAGGTTCTGAAAGAAGTCAAACGCCGTCGTCCCGAAACGGTCGTCATTGTGATGACGGGGTACGCCAGCGTGCAGTCGGCGGTGCTTGCGATGAAGCAGGGCGCTTACGACTACGTGACTAAGCCCTTCAACCTCGAGGAGTTGCGCCTGATCCTGGATCGGGTGCTGGGGCACCTTCAACTCTCCAGCGAGAACCGCATTCTTCGCCAGCAGGTGAAGAGCAAAGAAGGTTTTGGCGCCATCATTGGCCGTTCGCCGGAGATGGAAAAGCTCTACCGCATTATTTCCAAGGCTGCGCACAGCTCGCATCCGGTTCTAATTTTAGGCGAAAGCGGCACCGGCAAAGAGCTTGTGGCGCGCTCGATTCACTTCTCCGGTCCATATCGGGACAAGCCCTTTATTGCCATCGATTGTGGCTCGCTGGTTCCGTCGCTGATTGAGAGCGAATTATTCGGCTACGTGAAGGGCGCTTTTACGGGCGCGAACAAGAACAAGGACGGTCTGCTGCAGGCGGCCGACGGCGGCACCATCTTCCTGGATGAAATTGGCGAACTGCCGATTGATTTGCAGTCCAAGCTGCTGCGCGCCCTGCAGGAGAAAGAAGTTCGTCCGGTAGGCGGCACGAAGGCGGTCCCGATTGACGTTCGGGTGCTAGCTGCCACCAATCGCGAGTTGGAGCAGGCGGTTGCCCAAGGCACATTCCGGAAGGATCTTTACTTCCGCCTGAATGTACTTAGCCTGCGGATTCCACAACTACGCCAGCGCAAGCAGGATATTCCGCTGCTGGTGGGGCATTTTCTGGAGCGGCAGACCCGTTCCACCGGGATACAGCGGAACATCAGCGATGACGCTCTGAAGCTGATGCTCAGCTACGACTGGCCGGGCAACATCCGCGAGTTGGAAAACTGCATTGAGCGCGCCTGCGCTCTGACTAGCGGTCCTACGATTCACGTTGCCGATCTTCCCACCACGATTCAGAACTGGCGGGAACAGTCTGCGCCTACCATCGAAGGCGCGGTACCGCTGCGCAGCATCATGCCGATTGCCGAGCTGGAGAAGCTGGCTATTCTAGGTGCTATCGACCTGCTTCACGGCGACAAGCTGGAAGCGGCGCGGCTGCTGGGCATCGGCAAAACCACCCTTTATCGCAAACTCAAGGAATACGGCGCTCTCCAGTAAACGAGCGGTCACCCTGCAATGAGACGTATGTGGACGGAAGTCCCGCGCCCATGCTTTGCTTGGGCCACAGAGAGGAAATCATGATTCTGTTAGTGACGTCGAGCCAGCGCCGCATCGAATGCGGCAATGCCTTGGAACACGCGGTTGGCGAGTCGGTTGAGGCCTGCGAAACGGTCCGTAAAGCGGTCTCCATGTTGCGCAGTACTGAATATTCGGCGGTCATCATGGACGATCCGATGGTGGAAGCCGATGGCGATGCGTTGGAAGCTTTGCTGAATCATCTCGGCATGGCAGTTCCGGTGTATGTGAACCTGGCCATCTGCAATGTCGACCGTATCGTGCGGGAGCTTCGCTTGGCCATGCGCCGCAATCGCGAATCGCGGATGATCGCCGTTCGTGCCGCCGAGTCCCAACTGCGCAGCGAGATTCGCGATGCGGTGACCGGGATTCTGCTCTCTACCGAGCTAGCAATGCGTTCCCCGGAGATGCATCCGGACGCAATCGAGAAGCTGACCTCGGTATGCCAGCTTGCCAGCAACATCCGTTCGCGGCTGGAAAGCGTAAACTAACTTCTCTCAAAAAGGGCCCGGCCAGCGCCGCACCACTGGCTGGGCTCGGCGCCGCGCGCAGAATTCCCAGCGGCACGCGTAACTTCCATATGCAACTCTCGACCTGGACACGCGGCCTTGACGGTTTGCTTGAGCTGTCCCGGGGTGCGCAGTATTCTTCTAGTCCGGCCAACTCCATCTGTGCTGCTGCATCCTTAGTTATGGGCCCAGGCAAATAGGTCAGGTTTTGCAGAAGCCATACCCAGCGGTCGGGATGGCAAGAGCAACTGCAACCGCGGAAGACAGGACCGTTGCAGAGGTGGACGTAATTGCTTCCCACCTTAACAGCGCAAAAAAACGCGCGGCGAAGGTGGGGCACCTGCCGGTTCCTCGCTCGACGCTTGGGTGGCAAACGGTTGATAGGTACCTCAAGTAATGGAATTGCTCAAGCCAGGGGAGGGAATATCGTGCTTTGGACGATCTTTACCATTTTGCTGGTGCTTTGGCTGCTGGGATGGGGGTTTCACATTGCAGGCTCCCTGATCCACTTGCTGCTGATCATCGCCGTGATCATTGCGGCGGTAAGCATGTTGACCGGGAAGCGCGCGGCGTAGCTGTCACGCATGGTGAGCCTCGCGGCCAGATCTTTTGATGGCTGGAGAGGCATCCCGAGTAGATGCCGTGGCCTCTAACGGTCAAAAGAGCTGCGAGTGATTGTTTGCCATCGCCGCCGGACAGGTCTGATGTCACCTTTGCAGAGTTTTCCATCCGAGTACGCGGCTTACTCACCCGACGCGCTCGCCCAGCAAATTTCCGAACTCGGAGAGTGGTTCCATAATATCGATCTGCATGGAATCCAGACCGCGCCCAATCACTTTCTTGGCGACTTCCCAAACATAAAGTGGCGGCATATCGCCGAATCCATACCGCAGGATCTGAGCGGGGCCACTGTCCTAGACATCGGCTGCAATGGCGGCTTCTATTCGCTGCAGATGAAGCAGCGCGGCGCCAAAAGGGTGCTCGGCATAGATATCTGCGACCGCTATCTTGACCAGGCGCGTCTTGCTTCGCGTACCCTTGGCTTGGAAATTGAGCTGGAAAAGCGAAGCGTGTACGAGGTCGAGCAGATTGCCGGGCAATTCGACTTTGTCATCTTCATGGGGGTGCTGTATCACCTTCGTTATCCCCTCTATGCACTGGACAAAGTGGTCACCAAGGTTGGCGGCAAGTTGGTGTTTCAGACCATGATTCGCGGTTCGGAAGAGGTAAAGCCCTGGGAGAGCGATTACGACTTCTGGCGTAAGGAAATGTTCGCCGACCCGAGCTGGCCCCAGATGTACTTCGTGGAGAAAAGTTATTCAAGCGACCAGACGAACTGGTGGATCCCGAACCGGGCCGGCGCCGAGGCAATGTTGCGTTCGTCCGGCCTGGAAATTGAGTCGCATCCCGAGAGCGAAACCTGGATTTGCACGCCCGATGCGCGGTCACGCGAGGGACGGTTTGTGCATCATTTGGAGTTGGATGGAACGTTATAGACCATTTTCGCGCGCGAGGAAAACGCGGCGTGTTGCGAGGTACGGGGCCTGATGGTTGAAGCCGTCATGTTGTGGAATGAGCCGAACAATCTCTCCCATTGGGACTTCACTATTGATCCTGAATGGAAGCAGTTCGCTGCGCTGGTTCATGCCGGATCGAAGGCGATCCGGGAGGTGAATCCGGACATTAAGATCGTGCTCGGCGGCATCTCGCCGATCGACCCGAGGTTCATCGAACTGCTGGCCGGATACGGGGTGCTGGATTCGGTGGACATTATCGCCGTACACGGTTTTCCGCTGGATTGGAATCACTGGAACATTTGCGAGTGGCCCAAGAAGCTGGAAGAGATTCGCGCGGTTGCGGGTGGCAAGGCAATCTGGGTAAGCGAGGCTGGGGCCTCGTCGTTTGGCGCGGAGGAGGTACAGCTTTTCGGTCTGGAGAGAACGGCGGAGCTGCTGCTTCCCAGGGCGGAGCGGGTTCACTGGTACAGCCTCTTCGATCTTCCCGCCACCTGGACCGCGACCACACGCCATAAGGAAGCCGAAGGCAGCGCGTATTACCGTCACTACTACATGGGACTATTTCGCGAGGACGGCTCACCGAAGCTTGCGGCGGCAAGCTTCCCGGCTGGCCTCGGCGTGTGCCAGTGGTTTCACTTTGAGGATCATCGGCTGGAGCCGGGCGTGGAGCGGTTGCGCGAACTGGGGGTGCGTGCGGTGCGAACCGGCATCAGTTGGGCTGACTGGTTTCGGCCTAACTCGGAGGCTTGGTTCGATCGTCAGATGGCGGCCCTGGACGAGTTCGA
>Ga0302319_10024303_pt1 | contig 10779 bp, 4 predicted proteins | sample Bog_T0_2_FD_203319 | JGI IMG/M metagenome (GOLD analysis project Ga0302319, IMG submission 203319) | Peat permafrost microbial communities from Stordalen Mire near Abisko, Sweden - Bog_T0_2 | ecosystem: Environmental > Terrestrial > Soil > Wetlands > Peat | place: Sweden: Abisko, Stordalen Mire... | reverse complement strand
ATTCCCGCTCGTAATATCCACCTGACCTCCGGCGAAGTTCGCGCAGTAAAGTCCGCGCGGCACGGAGCGAATCACATCCTCCGGTGCGCTCTCGCCCGCCAGCATAAAGGTATTCGTCATACGAGGCATCGGGATGTGTTCGTAGCTCTCCCGGCGACCGCTCCCTGTTGCTTGCGCGCCCGTGATGCGGCTCGAAAGCTTGTCCTGCAGATAACCGCGCAGGATGCCGTTCTCGATCAGCACATTGCGTTGCGACTGATTGCCTTCGTCGTCCAGATTGAGCGAACCACGGCGCGCATCGATGGTCCCATCGTCGACCACCGTACAGAGCGGACTCGCCACCTGCTGCCCCATGCGCCCGGAAAACGCAGAAACGCCCTTGCGATTGAAATCGGCTTCCAAACCATGGCCCACGGCTTCGTGCAGCAGCACGCCGGGCCAGCCAGGACCCAGCACCACAACCTGTTCTCCCGCCGGCGCTTCCACCGCGCCCAATTGAACAATCGCCTGGCGACAGGCTTCCTGCGCGAAGTATTCCGGCGTCCGCACGTTGCGGAACCAATCGAGTTCGTGACGACCGCCGCCGCCCGCATGCCCCTGCTGCGGAACGCCGTCCTTATCGCGCGCCAGCACAAACACGCTCATGCGCGTCATCGGCTGACGATCCCAGTTCAGCATGCCGTCGCTTGTCGCAACCAGAATCTGGCGCAGATTATCGGCGTAAACCACCTGCACCTGGAAAATGCGCGGATCGTAAGCGCGCGCCGCCACATCGGCACGTTGGGCCAGTTCCACACGCTCGCGGAAAGCCGTCTCGCTGGGCGCGGTAAGCACCGGATAAAGATTGCGGCGTGGACCTTCGTGCAGCGGCGTCTTCTCCACCTTGGCTGGTCCCGCGGCAATCATCGCCGCCACCTGCGCGGCGTGCCGTATCTTCTCCGGACTCAGATCGTCCGAGTACGCATAACCCGTCCTTTCTCCGGAAATGACGCGGACACCCAGCCCCAGCGAAACCCCCTGAGTGGCACTCTTGACGATCGATTCGTCAATGCTGATCGAACTGGTTGCCAGATATTCGAAGTAAAGGTCGGCGTAGTCTCCGCCACGTGACAGCGCGACTGAGAGGTAGCTCTCCAGATCGTGCTGCGTAATGCCGAATTTCGCGGCGAAAAATGAATCGGAGAAAGCCATGAATACTTCCAATGTAGCAACCAAAGGACCACGCCGGAGCGTTGTAAACAGTAATACATCCGAGGCATCGTGCTCTTTAGGACAATCCCGCGCGCCGCCCGTGACCCGAGGCGCGATAATAGGCCAGTAACCCTGTGTCAGCACAAAATCGCCCTCGGCTGTTGCTCCCTCTCTTGATCCTCTGTTGCGCTCTGTCCCTGAAGTTCGCCGCTGCCGCGACGATTCAGCCGGATGATGTCCAAAAAGCTCTGGCCGCGTCTATCGCCACTGCGCCATCGCCCGTCGGAGCCGCCGCCGCGCATCAAAGCGAGTGGAGTCCCGGCCTGGTCGTCGCGCTCATCAGCGAGGGGGCCGCGCGTCAAACGAAAGATCCCGCCGCCGCTGACGCCCTCTACCGCATCTGTCAGGATGTCGCCTCGAAGATTCAGGATTCCCGTACCGAAGCGCTGGCAGAGTACCGTCGAGGCAATTTGCTCCTGCTCCATACGAATCTGCAGGAAGCGATTCCTCTTCTGAAACGGGCCTTCGCGATCCAGACTTCCGCTTTGGCGGCTGGCAATCTGCCACCCCCAGGCAATCCAGACGACAAGAGTGAGACGGCTGCCGCCGCCGACACCGCAATATCCCTCGCCATAGCTCTCCACAACAGCGGCCTCGGCGAAGAAGCGACCGCCACCGCCGCAAGAGCGGTGGAACTGGCCGCTGCTTCGGACAATGAACTGGCCGTGGGTCGTGCGTACTCTGTTGCCGGATCGGCGGCTCTGGACGCGGGCAACAACCGCGCCGCCATTGCGTATCTGCTGAAGGCGCTCGCAATTGCCGAAAAACTCAAGAGCCTCCAGGGGCAAGCCGCAGTGTTGAACAATCTCGGCAATGCCAGCCGGCAGGCCTTCGACCTTGACGATGCCGCCGGCTATTTCCAGCGAAGCCTCGCCATTAAGCGTCAGCAGGGACCCGGCGCGCACGCATCTTCCACGCTGAATAATCTCGGCGAACTGGCTCTCGTACAGGAACACTACGACGAAGCGGACAAGTACTTCGGCCTCGCTCTCGATGCCATTCAGACCCCGGAAGAAGAAGACGTCAGGCCGGATATTCTTATCAACCTCGGCTTGCTCGCCAGTCAGCGGCGCGAGTTCGCAAAATCCCTGGAAACGCTCGATCAGGCGATTGCCCTGGCCGCGCAGCGGAAGGACCACGGCTCGCTGCAATATTGTTACCTGTTCGAAGTCGCCGACAAGATTGAACTGCACCAGCCCGCCGAAGCACAGGCGCTCCTCGACAAAGGACGGCCGTTCACCCTCGACTCCGGTGAGCCGCGAATCGCCATGCGCTACGCCGTCGCCCAGGCGGATATTTACCGCGAGCAGGGCCTCACCTCCCAGGCCCGTAACGAATATGTGAATGCGATTCGCCAGTACGAAGACATGCGTCTCAATATCGCGGGCGACGAATCGAGGCAGGCGAGCTACGCCGACAACACCCGCTACGTCTATACCAATCTGGTCGGCCTCGATGCCGATTCCGGACAGAGTGCCGACGCGTTTCACTTCGCCGAGCTTTCGAAGAGCCGGGTCCTTCTCGACGACCTGAATTCCGGCCGCGCCGACGTGACCCGCCTGCTGACTCCCGAAGAAAAAGAGAGAGACCAGGAACTGCTCGCCCTCCTGTCTAACCTGAACATCCGCTTGCGCAGCGCCAGTGGACAAACCCGCAACATGGTTTCGCAGCAAATCGACAAGGTTCGTTTCGACTACGGATCTTTCCGCACCGGCGTCTACACCGCCCACCCGGAACTGGCGCTGCGCCGCGCCGACCCCGAACCCGTCTCCGTGGCCCGCGCCGCCGCCCTTCTGCCCGACGAACACACCGCGCTCATTTCCTGGTCGGTGGGCGCGGACGCTACGTACGCCTTTGTAATCCGCCGGGTCGCCGGGAAGCCGGTGCTCCACGTCCGCAAACTGAAGACGGATGAGGACAAACTGAAGGCCCGCGTCGACAAGCTCCGCACCGCGATCGCCGGCCGCGAACTCGGCTTCACCACCCTCGCCCGCGAGCTCTACGACACGCTGCTGAAGCCTCTGCAATCCGATCTCGGCAAGATCGACCGCCTGATCGTCTCCCCCGACGCCTCGCTCTGGCAGATCCCCCTCGAAGCCCTGCAGAACTCCGCCGGCAAATTCGTAGCCGAGGACTACGAGATCTTTTACGTGCCTTCCGCCACCGTGCTGGACCGCATGCGTTCGGTCGCTGCGAAGCGTATCGGCCCGGTTTCCGTGCTGGCCCTCGGCGATCCTGCCGGCGACCTTCCCGCCGCCGCAGCCGAAGTGAAAGGAATCGGCGGAATCTATGGCGCGGGACGCAGCAAGGTCCTCACGGGCTCTGCCGCCACGGAAGCCGCGCTACGCGCCAATGCCGGGCGCTACTCTGTGATCCACATCGCGGCCCACGGCAGGTATGACGATGCGAAGCCGCTCTACTCGTATCTCGCGCTGGCCCCCGGCAAAGCCGGAGGTTCCACATCCGACGATGGCAATCTCGAAGCGCGCGAAATCATGGACCTTCATCTCAACGCCCGCCTTGTGATCCTTTCCGGCTGCGAGACGGCGCGCGGCAGCGGCTCGGGCGTAGGTATTGCCGGCATGTCGTGGTCGCTCTTCATCGCGGGCGCACCCGCCACGGTCGCCAGCTTGTGGAAAGTGGATTCCAAATCCACGTCGCTGTTGATGACGGATCTCCACAGGGAACTGGCGCAGGGCGCGACCCCCGCGAAGGCGCTGCACGATGCGAGGCTGGCGCTGCTTCAGAACCCGGCTTACCGGCATCCCTTCTACTGGGCCGGCTTCATCGGCATCGGCGCGGGCAATTAAGTTTTTATTCGCGCCTGTCTGCGTTCATCCGCGGCTAAAGGTTTTCACTTTATAAGCTTCATCGCCACCAATGCGGGAAACTAAGACAACGCACCCTTCTCGTCGCTCCCCTCAAATCACGTGCCCCTGCCACCCTCCCAAAATCGCGCCTCTCACATTCTCCTGTGGCTGGCCTTTTCGGCCCTCGCGGCTCCATTCGTCCTCCACGCGCAACCGGCCTCCACGGACGCGCAGAAGGCAATGGGCACTGTCATCGCCGCAGCCGCCTCTCCTTCGGACGCCGCAGCCCTCGTTCGGGCCGACTGGTCCCCCGGTCTCGTAGCCGACGTCATCTACGAAGGCAGAAGACGGGAAGGCAAGGACGATACAGCCAGCGAAGTTCTCTACCGGCTGAGCGAGCGTATGGCCTCGGAAATCGGCGACGAATTTAACCAGGCTGCGGCGATGGAGAAACTCGGCGATCTTCTGCGCCGCCACCAGGAATTTCCGGAAGCGATCGCGCTGCTTCGCAAAGCCTATGCCCTGCAGATGGCTGATCCCGACAATTCCACCTACCACGTTGACGCCAAAGCGGAAACGGCGGTGGCGCTGGCCCTCGCGCTGAATAACAGCGGCCAAAGCGAAGAGGCAGCCTCCATCGCCGCGCAGGCCATTGACCTGGCCGCCACCGCCGGCGACGAACTCACCCGCGGCCGCGCCTACTCGGTGGCAGGCTCCGCCGCTACTAACATGGGCAACCATCGCGCCGCCATTTTCTATCTTCAGAAGGCGCTGGATACCGCCGAAAAGCTCAAGAGCCTCGCTGGCCAATCCGCGGTGCTGAACAACCTCGGCATAGCCAGCCGCGCCGTCTTCGACTATGACGCCTCTCAGGGCTACATGGAACGCAGCCTTGCCATCAAGCGGCAGCAGGGCCCGGACGCCAGGCCCGCCACCACGCTCAACAATCTGGGAGACCTGGCCCTGACGCAGGATCGTTACGACGAAGCGGACAAGTATTTTCACCTCGCTCTCGAATCCGCCGTCACCCCGCGCGACGATGATGTTCGTGCCGATGTTCTCGTCAATCTGGGTCTGCTGGCCCAGGGCCGGAAGCAGTTCGGGCCTGCCATGGAAGCGCTCGATCAGGGCATCGCCCTGGCGGAAAAGACAGGAGAACGGGAAATCGTCGGCACCGCTCAGCTCTTCGAAGCCAACCTCGCGCTCCGGACGCACAATTCGGCCGATGCCCAGTCCCACGTCGATAAGGCCCGGCGAACCATACCGGAATCCGGCGATCAAAACCTCTCCCTGCGGTTAACGCTCGCCCAGGGCGATATCTATCGCGAGCAAGGCCTGACCGACCGGGCGCGCACCGAATACCTGAAGGCAATCGACCAGTTTGAGTCGCTGCGCCTCAACATTGCCGGTGACGAATCCATCCAGGCCGATTTTGCCGATAACACCCGCGACGTCTACACCAGCCTGATCGATCTCGATGCCTCCTCCGGCAAGACCGCCGACGCCTTCCGCTACTCCGAACTCTCCCGCAGCCGCGTTCTTCTCGACGATCTGATTTCCGGCCGTGCCGACGTGCTTCGCCTTCTGACTCCCGAAGAGGCCCAGAAAAGCAAGACGCTCCTGGGCCGCCTCACGGATCTGAATATTCGCCTGCGCAGCGCGGGAACCACGGATCGTAAGACCGTCGCCAAACAGATCGAGGCGGTCCGGTTCGACTATTCCGCCTTCCGTACCCAGGTTTATGCTGCCCACCCGGAACTGGCGGCACGCCGCGCCGATCCCGCACCAGTCTCCGTCTCGCGGGCGGCCGCCTTGCTGCCCGATGATCACACGGCGCTGATTTCTTACTCGGTGGGAGCGAAGGCGGTCTGGGCGTTTGTCATCACACGTGCGAACGGCAGGCCCGTCCTTCGCATTCATGAACTCCACACCAATGAAGACCAACTTCGTGCGCGCGTGAAGAAGTGGAGAGACCAGATCGCCGTCCGCGATCTCGGCGCCAACGCTATCTCGAAGGAGCTTTACCAGACCTTGTTGCAGCCGCTGCAAAGGGATCTCACCCCGGCTTCTGGCAAAATAGACCGACTGATCGTCTCCCCGGATAGCGCCCTCTGGCAAATTCCTTTCGAGGCCCTCCGGAGCGCTGAAGGACGTTACGCCGTCGAGGACTATGAGATCTTCTACGCACCCTCCGCCACGGTGCTCGATCGCATGCGCTCGGTCCACACCAACCGGGCGCGGCCCATCTCGGTGCTCGCTCTGGGGAACCCCACGGGCGATTTGCCCGAAGCGGCCGCCGAAGTCGCCGGTATCGGTAAGCTCTATGGCGCCGGACGCAGCAAGGTTCTGACCGGAGTTGCCGCCACCAAAGCCGCCCTCAGTGCCGATGCCCCACGCTATTCCGTCATTCACATCGCCGCGCACGGCAACTATGACGATTCCCGGCCGCTCTTTTCTTACCTCGTGCTCGCCCCGGGCAAAACGATAGCCTCAACGCCGGACGATGGCAATCTCGAAGCGCGGGAGATTATGGACCTTCATCTCAACGCCAAGCTGGTGATTCTTTCCGGTTGCGAGACGGCCCGGAGCAGCGGTTCCGGTGTCGGCATAGCCGGCATGTCATGGTCGCTTTTCATTGCCGGAGCGCCCGCCACGGTCGCCAGCCTGTGGAAGGTGGATTCCCGGTCCACGGAAATCGTCATGACGGACCTGCACAAAGGTCTGGCCAGGGGCGAGACTACCGCCCAGGCCCTGCGCGGCGCGAAACTCGCCCTCATGCGTAACCCTTTGTACCGGCATCCCTTCTACTGGGCCGGTTTCATCGGTATCGGCGTGGGGAATTAATTTTTGCATCTGTACCCATCTGTGTCCATCTGTGGCTGGAGGTTGAATTTAGCAACCCCGCAACTTTCCTTCCCCAAAAGGGTTACATAATAGGTAAAGAGCTATGCAACGAAAGATCCTTGTAGTCGCGCTCACCGGCCTGTCCCTGATGGCCACAGCCTTCGCCGCAAAAAAGCCGAAACCACCGGCTGCATCCAGGACCACCACGCTCGCCGCCCCGAAGATCCCGCAGATGACGGACGACCAGAAGGCGCTCCACGCCCTGAATCGCCTCACCTTCGGACCGCGCCCCGGCGACCTCGAACAGGTGAAGCAGATGGGCGTCGATAAGTGGATCGAGCAGCAACTCCAGCCCGATACCATCGAGGAAAACCCGGTGCTCGTCGCCAAACTCGAACCGCTCGATACCCTGCAAATGGGCACCGCGGCCATGCTCCAGAAGTACCCGTCGCAGCAGATGGTCAAGCAAATGATCGATGGCAAATTACCGCTGCCTTCGAAGGACGACCCGCTGACCCGCGCCGCCGTCCAAACCGCCATCGCCCGCTATCAGAAGAAAAAAGCTGCCGATGACGCAACGGCTGCCGCTGCCGCGCAACAGGCTGCGGGCCCGTTGGTCGCCGAGGTCACCATCGGAAATGTGAAGTCGAGCGCGGTGCAACCGACGCCAACGGCGCCCAACATGTCCGCCACCGACGCGGCAATGGCGTCAACACAACCCGGTCCCGGTCGCGGCGGCGCGCAGTTGCCCCCCGGAGCGCGCATGACGCCCGAAATGGTCGCCGCCCTGCCCCTGTCGGATGAGCAGAAGCAGGCCTTCCTCGGCGGCACCCAGGAATCCCGCCTGGCACTACTCGAATCGCTTCCCGATATTCAACTGGTCGACGTTCTCGAAGCCCTCCCGCCACAGGTGCGCACCCGCCTTTCGAACGCCGGTACTCCAGCGCTGCGCCGCCGCGTCGAAATCCTCAACACTCCCATGCAGGTCGTGAATCGCGATCTCAGCGAAGGCAAACTCCTCCGCGCCATCTACACCAACCGCCAGCTCGATGAAGTCCTGGCCGATTTCTGGTTTAATCACTTCAACGTCTACCTCGATAAAGGCGCGGACCGTTTCATGATCACCGCCTACGAGCGCGACGTGATTCGCCCCCACGTTCTGGGCAAGTTCAAGGATCTCTTGCTGGCCACCTCACAGAGTCCTGCGATGCTGTTTTATCTCGATAACTGGGAGTCGGCGGGCGATCCCAACGGCGCCGCCGCCCCCCGGCCCAACGCCCCGGCCAACGGCCGCAAGCAGGGTCTCAACGAAAACTACGGGCGCGAACTGATGGAACTGCATACGCTCGGCGTGGATGGCGGCTATACCCAGCAGGACGTCACCGAAGTAGCCCGCTGCTTCACGGGCTGGACGATTCGGCAGCCCCAACAGGGCGGCGGTTTCTTCTTTAATCCGCGCATGCATGATCGCGGCGAAAAGCACGTCCTCGGAGTCACCATTCCTTCGGGCGGCGGTATCGACGATGGCCTCAAGGTCATCGACATTCTGGTGCATCATCCCTCTGCCGCGCACTTCATCGCGAAGAGCCTGGCCATCCGCTTCGTGTCCGACAACCCACCCGAGCCGTTGGTCGAAAAGATGGCCGCAACCTTCACGAAGACCGACGGCGACCTGCGCGAGGTCATGCGCACCATGCTCGGCGCCGACGAATTCTGGGCCGCCGCTAACTTCCGCGCCAAACTGAAGTCGCCGCTCGAAATGGTGGTAAGCGCGGTCCGCGCCGTGAATGGCGACGTGGATACCGCGGTGCAGATGGTCGGCCTGATGAACACCCTGGGTCAGCCGCTCTACCGTAAGGCCGAGCCGACTGGCTACACCAATCGTGGCGGGGACTGGCTCAATTCGGCCTCGCTGCTCGCGCGGATGAACTTCGCCAACACCCTCGCGCAGGGCAAAGTCGCAGGCGTCAAGGTCGACCCGGCGCAGTTCGCCGGCGATCCCGTGCAGATCGAACACAACATCCTTCTGACCGATGCCTCACCCGCGTCGCAGGCGGCGATCCAGGCGGGGCTCGATCAGAGTGCCCGGCAGCAGACGCAAACCGGAAAACCGGCTCCCGGGCGAACGCCTGTCGGCCCCCTGGTTGCCGGACTTACCCTCGGCTCTCCCGATTTTCAAAGACGCTGATTTACATCAAAAAATAAGTAGAGGTCCCTATGTCCGTATCACGACGCATATTCCTGAGAGATTCCGCCATCGCGATGGTGGGAGTCGGCACGTCGCCGCTCTGGCTGGAGCGTGCGGCCTTCGCGCAAAATACCACGGGTCAGCGGAAGAAAGTCCTCGTCGCAATCTTCCAGCGCGGCGCGGCGGATGGGCTCAACATCGTGGTTCCACACGGCGAAGAGGCCTACTATGCGATGCGGCCCACCATCTCAATCCCCCGCCCTTCCGCGAATATCGCCAGGGAGGATTCCGTCATCGATCTCGACGGCATGTTCGGACTCCACCCTTCGCTCGCGCCCTTGAAACCGCTGTGGGATAGCCAGCAGTTGGCCATCGTCCATGCGGCCGGTTCGCCCGATCCGACGCGCTCGCACTTCGACGCGCAGGACTATATGGAATCCGGCACGCCAGGCCTCAAGGCTACCAACGATGGCTGGCTGAACCGCGCTCTGGTTCCGGCGCAGGGCAAGCAATCCCCCGTGCGTGCCGTCAGCCTCGGGCCCACGCTGCCTCGCGCGATGCGCGGCGATAACGATGCCGTCGCCGTGGAGAGTTTGGGTTCGTTTGGCGTGCGCGATGCCGCGGCGGCGAAGACGCTCGAAGCGATGTACGCCGGCACCGGCGATCAGATCCTGAACGGCACCGGCCGCGCCACTTTCGATGCCGTTGCCCTGCTGCAATCGGTGCAGAAGACGCCCTATCAGCCGGCCGGCGGCGCCCAGTACGTCGGCAAGTTTGGCGACAGCCTCAAGCAGATTGCCCAGCTCATCAAGGCCAACGTAGGCGTCGAGGTTGCCTTCGCCGATCTCGGCGGCTGGGATCATCACGCTCAGGAAGTCGGCCCGAAGGCGTCAGTCGGCCAGTTGGCGCAGCGGCTCACGGAATTCGGCGGCTCCCTCGCCGCCTTCTACAAGGACCTCGGCGACCGCATGGAAGATGTGGTGGTGGTCACCATGTCCGAGTTCGGCCGCACCGCCAAAGAGAACGGCGATCGCGGCACCGATCACGGCCACGCCAACGCGATGTTCGTGATGGGCGGCCCGGTCCAGGGCGGCAAGGTGTACGGCCAATGGCCGGGTCTGGCTCCGGAACAGTTGTACGAAAAGCGCGATCTCGCGCTGACCACCGACTTCCGCGACGTCCTCGGCGAGGCAGTCTACGGGCACTTGGGTAACAGGCAAATCGCGAAAGTGTTCCCGGGCTACGCAGGCAGCGCCGACAAGTTCCGCGGCTACCTCAAAGGCTGACCCCCTGCCGTCGAGCTTGTCCCGGCACGCCCGGACCACAGCCGCCCGAACTGAGAGCTGACCGCAGACCCGCCTCCGCCGCCGAGCGTCCGCGCGGCGCGGCCGGTTCCGCCGGGCCAACTGGCCGAGCCCACGCAGCTATAACTGAGACCCGACCGCAGACCCGCCTCCGCCGCCGAACTTCCGCGCGGCACTCCCCGTTCCGCCGGACCAACTGGCCGAGCCAACGCAGCTATAACTGAGACCCAACCGCAGACCCGTCTCCGCCACCGAACTTCCGCGCGGCACTCCCCGTTCCGCCGGACCAACTAGCCCGAGCCCACCCAGCTATAACTGAGACCCGACCGCAGACCCGCCTCCGCCGCCGAGCTTCCGCGCGGCACTCCCCGTTCCGCCGGAC
>Ga0302319_10024302_pt1 | contig 10779 bp, 10 predicted proteins | sample Bog_T0_2_FD_203319 | JGI IMG/M metagenome (GOLD analysis project Ga0302319, IMG submission 203319) | Peat permafrost microbial communities from Stordalen Mire near Abisko, Sweden - Bog_T0_2 | ecosystem: Environmental > Terrestrial > Soil > Wetlands > Peat | place: Sweden: Abisko, Stordalen Mire... | reverse complement strand
CGTCGTCTTCTTTTCGACCACTCCCTGGGACAGACTCAGTTCGCGTACCAGATCGGCCTTGCTGACAGTGAACTCCATTTTGAGTGGCTCCAAATCCCGCTGTGTGGCGTCAGTCTTCCGTTTTTTCGCTTCTGTACCAGGCACCCTAACGGTGCCTTTTCGGACATCCGCAGATGCTTATTACGGTTACGGAATAGATACCCTTAGAGAACCGTATTAGTAGGAGTTGTCGAAATGTGGAAGACTCCCTAAATTATACAAAACTTTAGCGGTTTCCGCCATTAGCGCCTGTGGGCCGGAAGTGCGGGAACTGCGGAGATTCCAGGCTGTCACCGTTTATACACAGATATGCGGAGGAGATTTTCAGACCCCTCTGTGCAGCGCTCCGGAACCTCACTGGAATGAGTCGATTACGCTGTGGATGAGTTTGTTGAGTTCCGGATCCTTCGGCTTCAGTTGCGAGACGCGGTTAATCGAATGAATCACCGTAGTGTGGTGTTTACCCCCGAAGGCTCGTCCGATTTCGGGCAGAGACGCCGGCGTCAGCTCCTTCACCAGGAACATGGCCACCTGGCGGGGGACTACGATCTCTTTCCGGTTGCTCTTTTCCCGCAGCTGAGCGGGCTTGATCCCGTACTTTTCGGCGACCGCTTTCTGGATGGCGTCGATGGTGATTTTGCGGTCCTGTTTTTCGAGCAGATGCTTAAGGACCTGGCGCGCCATCATGATCGAAATCTGCGTCTCGGTCAGCGATGAATAAGCAATCAGCTTGACGAGCGCGCCTTCCAGCTCCCGAACGTTCGAGCGCGTCTTATCGGCGATGAACAGGCACACGTCCGCGGGAAGAACCGTCCCCTCCAATTCCGCTTTCTTCTGCAGAATGGCCATGCGGGTTTCCAGATCGGGCGGCTGAATATCGGCCATCAGTCCCCATTCGAACCGGGAGCGAAGGCGATCCACCAGACCCGTGATATCTTTCGGCGGGCAATCGCTTGAGATGACGATCTGCTTCTGAGCGTCGTGCAGTTCGTTAAAGGTATGGAAGAACTCTTCCTGAGTGCGGTCTTTCGAGCCGAGCGACTGGATATCGTCGATCAGCAGCACATCGGCCGACCGATACCGCGCGCGCAGTTCCGGCATCTTGCCGTGCTTGATGCCGCTGACTACCTCGTTGGTGAATCGCTCGCTTGTCGTATAAATCACACGAGGGCAGCCATTCGTCACCAGCGCGCGACCAATAGCGTGCATCAGATGCGTTTTCCCCATACCGACCCCGCCATAAAGATAAAGCGGGTTGTATCGCCGCGAAGGATCGGTCGCGACCGATTGAGCCGCCGCGTGCGCGAACTGGTTCGACGAACCGACTACGAATGAAGCGAAAGTAAACTTCGGGTTCAGCGTGATGGGAGATTCAATCTCAGGCGGATGATCGTGCCGCCCGTTCGATGCGCCGTTCGATACGCTGTTGGGTACACCGGCGGCAGCGGCATGGTCCGCTATAAACGACACCTGGTCTAGCCCAATCCCAAGCGCTTTCGTCAGAACATTGATCTGATGTGAGTACTCTTCCTCGAGTATGGAGATCGTGCTCAGATCGGGCGCATAGACGACAAGCGTCCTGCCCTCAATGCTTACGAAGCGGGTCCTCGCGATCCAGTTCTCGAATGATTCCGCGCTGAGTTTCTTTTCCAGCTGATCTCTTACGAGATCCCATGCGTTCCGATGCTCGTCCTTCACAAAGACAACACTTCTCTCTGGACAGCCTGATCAGGCTCTCCCGCTGAGGAGGCTATTCGCCTCGCCGATCGTTAATGATTTACCGCAGGATGGGGGCCGTACGATGAGTCCCGCTACGCTGCAAACACGAGGTAGTCTAACACAATAGAACAGCGTTAAATACGGTTGTAACAGGCCGGAAAATATGCATATGGCCAGTTGACGGCGATGCACAAAAACGAGGCGTTTGGGTAAGCCATTCAGATTCTTCCGTTAGCAGCGAGCGGGAAACATTCGGTTACAAACGTGTCTCATCAGGCGATTGTGAGAGATTCTTCAAAGAGCCTGGCGAGGTCCTCCGAGTCGGCGGGGCGCGGTGAAAGTTTAGTGACGCGATGCTGGGGCAGAGTGCCCGCAACCAGAGCCGGGATATCGGCTGAACTATAGCCGAGCGCGCTCAGGCCATTCGGCATTTTCAGGTCCTGCATAAGGCGGATGATATGTTCTGCGAGGATGCTGCCGGCATCTTCGGGATGCGCGCGGGTTATGTCGGCACCCAGCAGAGCCGCCGCCTGCAGATGGCGTTGCGGCGAGGCGTGCGCTGTGAAGCGGAACACCGCGGGGGCGTTCAGAATCACTGAAATTCCATGTGGGACCAGTGGATGATCTACGGCTTCATAGCCGGGTGCCCTGTAATCGCGCACCAGGCCTGCCACTGGATAAGACATGCCGTGCGGCAGATGGACGCCCGCGTTACCAAAGCCAACACCTGCATATGAGGATGCGAGCAGCATAGCCGAACGTGCTTCGTCGTCGGCCGGGTCTGCAACCGCACGGCGAATGTAGCGAGCAGTCAGGCGCAGCGCTTCGGCGCTCCAGAGGTCGCTGATCGGATTCGAGCCCTGATATGCGGGCCGAAGGATCGGGCGTTCTGGTCGTGGTCGGGAGGTGAAAGGAATCGCGGTCCATGATTCGATGGCATGGCAAAGGACATCGAGGCCCGACGAAGCTGCAACGGCGCCAGGAAGCGTACGAGTGTTTTCCGGATCGACAATGCCGAGGGCGGGCTTGAGGCGGCGATGAGCGATACCGGTTTTAGCGCGGAGGGGTTTGTAGTCGAAGATGGCGACCCCGGTGGTTTCGCTGCCGGTCCCCGCGGTAGTAGGAATCGCGATCAAAGGTTTTAGCGGCCCGGGTACGGGTTTACCTTTGCCGATGGGTGCATTGACGTAATCCAGGAAATCCGCAGGCCAGCAGGCGTAAAGATTCGCAGCCTTAGCCGTGTCGATAACGGATCCGCCTCCAACCGCGATGATGGCGTCATGTTCGGTAAGGGTGGCGAAGCGAATGGCTTCGGCGAGAGATTCATCGGAAGGTTCGACGCGGACGCGATCAAAGAGCGTATAGGCGACGTGATTGTCTTCAAGAGACTCCAGTGCGGCGTGTACCGGGGGAAGATTGCGAAGATTCGGATCCGTGAAAACGAGCGCGCGGCGAAGACCCAGATCGACCAGATCGGCGCCGACCTCCCGCGTGGCGCCAACCCCGAACCGGATGGCCGAGGCAGCCATTTCGAATGCGTATTCGTGAAGCATGACGACGATGAGTGTATCCGGGTGCTTAACCATTTTGGGGGTTCCAGCGGAAATCGGTCATTCCGAAGACTGTGTACCGCTTCCTTACGGTCGCGGCTCGGAATGTTGGTATTGATTTCAGAGCACTTGCTGAGCCGCGCGCGTCAGCGAGCGGTGCTGTCTTACGTAAAACGGGCCGAACCCCCAAAACGTTTAAGCACCCAGTGTATCCGGCCCGCTTGACTGGCGGCGATTTTCAAAGCAAGCTTAAGTCATGGCGGAAGGATCATTGAGCACGGGCAGAAGCGAGCGGCATCAAACTACCGACAAGGTAAAGATCGCGGTCCAGGATTCGGATGACTCGAGCACTTTAGTCGATAAAGGCCTGAGCGAAATAATTTTTGGCCGAGCAGGGATCTCGAAGGCCGGAACGCGTGGTGTAGCGAAAGTTAGCTCCGGCGAACGTCGGGCAGGTACCGCGAGTTTAAGGTTATGGAAGCCCAGGGGAACTCCAAAGCAGAGAAATTAAAACTCTGCTCCCAGGAGCGCGAGATTTTCATCGGTGATCATGCCGGTGTTTAGTGCATCCATGAATATGAACGGCACGAGAAGCGGGTCATGAAAGCGGTAGCGGTAGGCACGCGCCTGCCCAGTCCTCTCGAGGACCGAACCACGTTTGGGCTGGCAAAACTCCGCCAGGTGATTGTTGAATGTTGCAACCTCCACATCCCTTTCAAGGATCATTCGAAGGGGTTCCATGAGGGCCACGGGGTTGAAATAGCCCAGCGCGTCATGCGACGTTGCTGCTGAGAGGGCGCAGGCGAGCAGCACATGACGAAAGAGAGCGTCTTTATGGGCGCTGTGAATTGCTTTCGAATGCTTTTCTGTAACCGTTTGTTCCGCCTGCTTGACGGCTTCTTTGAGAGCACTGAAGACGTCTTGTGTGCGGATATCCCTTGTGAATCGGCCAAGCGCGGCCTTACGGACGGTATGGAGTCCGATGAGATGGGTATAGTGCGGGAGTCCCTGCGACAGATGGATGATCAGGTTGCGGGCCTCGCGCGAAAACTCGACATGCAGGGAGTTTTCCGCATTTTCTAAAATGATCTGGAGTTCTGTCGGCTTCATTCGCGGCAGTTGTATCTGGATGAGACCCCGGCTAATGGAGGCATGGTCCAGAACCAACTGATCAATCGTGTCGGAAACCCCAACCAGAATAACGGTGCAGTGGTGCAGTCAACCGCGAAATCGGACAAGGATTTCAACAAGTCGGTGAATTCTCGGGACGTGACGTTCGCGGCACGATCAAATTCGTCGATGATGAATACCGAGCCCGGCAGGTTCGACAGGATTCGGCGAACATCGTCTATTGTTAACGTCTCAGGCAACCCGAAGGCCTCAGACAGGGATGTTCGATTACGGGAGTAGGCGACGAGACCGACAGAGGGTCTGTCATCCTGCCACGTGATGTCGGTAAACAGTTTCTTCCAGATCGTCGAAAACTGATCTCCGCTATTGGCGTTTGCCTTGATTTACGATTCGATCAGATGATTGACCAGCAGAATTGTGGTCGAAGGCCCTGATCGTCGCTCGGACCACATTGGCAAGGGAGGTTTTGCCCACACCCCGTTCGCCGTAGATGGCAACATGCAAACCGGGTTGTCGTACCGCGTCAGCCAGCGTCGTCAGTTCGTCCCATCGACCAGCGAAAAGTTCCTTGGTTGCGATCGGCAGTCGCGGCTGAAGAACATTGGCGGCGTTCGCCGCCACATCTATTGCATGCTCATAAGAAAGCGTTGCGTCGCCGCTGGACGTCATCTTTCCTCAGTATCACATATAGTTCTCCCAGTAATTAGAAAATTATCTCAGTATGCCCAAGTTGGACGGATTCCGAGCTGGAAGGGTCGGTAGCTACTTTCCGGCGCAAAATTCGGAAAGTCGGCACTTGCAACCGCTTGCTTACGCGCGCGGCTCGGAAAGGCTGTTGATAACAAGGGTTCTCATTCCGAGCCGTGACCGTAAGGGAGCGGCGCTCTATACTCGAAAGCAAATTTTGCGCCGGAAACTAGCTAGCGTCAAATTGAGCCACTCCGGACTTATCCAAACGTTGAACGTTATGCCCGCGGTGGCCGCTGGAGTGACAGATGGGCTCTGGGAGGTTAGCGAGGTCATCCGGTTACTGGAAGAAGGAAAAGCACTCTTGGCTGTGGAGTCGAAACAAGAATCGTGAACGCCGGGAGACAGGCGTTACCGAAGTGAAGAAAATCGCCACGAAGCCAACCGCTCGAAGAAACGTTCTTCTTACCATCAATTAAGACACCTGTAGTAAGAAACAAGTCCCTACCCACACCATATATGGAAGATTCCCGCTTGACATCACCATATGTAGCGCTATCATTGCAATTGCGTAGGCCCACACAGTTATCGCGGGCCGACGTTCGAAGCAGAAGCGAGAAATTTTAAGGCGGGAGAGCTTATCCCGAGTGGTTTAGGGACAGGAGCTTGCATCTCCTGAGCACTCAGTTCGATTCTGACTCCCGCCTTACCTGACGCGCGCCCGCGAGAGAAACTCAAATCGCATTCTTGCGCGCGAAACTCTCAATTATGTATGACGCACGGCCCCAGCGCAACGCTGGCACAATAGATTGTGGCCGGAACGTCCCATGCGTCTATTATCTTTGACGATCTGGATAATGTCAAATATAATGAACGGGTATCTTTCCTATGGACATTTCCTCGGAAGAATTCGCCCGCGCCTTTGGCGATGCCCTGAAAACGTTCCTTGACAATAGCGAGTGGTCTTACGCTGAGGCCGCGCGACGCATGAGTATAGGCAAGGCAACTCTTAATACCTACCTGCATGATTGCAAAGGAAAACGAGCCAAGGCCCGAGTCGAGATCCTCTTTCAAGCGTGTGCCGAGTTGGGATTCACGTTCGAGTATAACGGCTATCGGATCGGCGCTGAATCGCTGAGACTGCCCGCACAAACCGCACCATCCCACGCGGAGCAGTTCGCTTTCGACTTCATTCGTCAATTTAATTTGACTGATGACGATGGCACGCTTGGGGTTAGATTGCGACGAGAACTTGGCCGTCTCGAACTGACGGTCTCGCTTCGCGCCGCGTCATAAACCTGTAAGACGAATCCAAAGACGTTTTGCGCTAGAGTAGTTTTCACATGAAAAACTTCATTCGCGTCGGTGACAGAATTATTAGTTTCGCGCACATCCAGCGCCTTTCCGTCGAGGGGGGCGATCTGCTGAATGTCTATCTTTATGCCTGACCGAACATTGCTGCAGTTCGAGGAATAAGAAGCCCGTGCTTTTCTGTCAGCCTAAGCTCCTATGTCACCGCATGAGCAGGATGAGTAAGGGGCTTCCGAAGATCTTCAAATTGAGCCACCGGCCTGCTAACATGGTGTTTGACACGTAGTGTCCGCTCGGTAGAAAATAAAGGTTTCGCTGATGCGGGAGTAACTCAGCTGGTAGAGTGCAACCTTGCCAAGGTTGATGTCGCGAGTTCGAATCTCGTCTCCCGCTCCATCTTTTCGCCGCGAATCCGGTTATCTCCTTATCTCATCACTTGCCCCATGAGGGCCTTTTGACTGAAGTCGGCGCATTGACCGCTGTCGAATCTGCTCGAGACACTATCAACGCCGCCATTGCCGAATTCCGCGGCTCGCTCGCCGTCGTCACCAGCTTCCAGCGCGAAGGCGTCATCATTCTCGACCTCGTAATGAAGGCAGCCCCTCGCACCCCTGTAATCACCCTCGACACCGGCCGTCTGCCTCACGAGACCTTCGAAATCATTGGCGTTCTCGAAGCCCGCTACGGTATCGCGGTAGAGCGCATCGAGCCCGATCCCGCGGAAGCGTCTGCCATGGTCGGTGCCCACGGCCTGGATCTGTTTCGCGACGGTGTACCCCAGAGAATGCTTTGCTGCAATGTCCGAAAGGTGAGGCCTCTGGCCCGGCGTTTGGCGGGTACCGCGGCATACTTAACCGGAATTCGCCGCGGCCAGAACACCGAGCGTGCCGATGTCGAAATCTTCGATCGAACGGCGACCCCGGTACGTGTCAGTCCGCTGGCCGCATGGGCTCCGGAGGACGTAGCCCGTTACACGCTCAATCACAACCTCCCGGAGCATCCGCTCTATGCGAAGGGCTACACCAGCATCGGTTGCGAACCCTGCACTCGAGCGATCGAAGCCGGTGAAGACGAACGCGCCGGCCGGTGGTGGTGGGAGACCGACGCCGCCAAAGAATGTGGCCTGCATTTCAGCCCCGATGGCCGAGCCGAGCGAACCGTGGACGTTCTCATGCGAGATGTGCTCCAGAAGGCCGGTCCAGCTTGACCCATAAAGGCTTCACACTCTGGCTGACCGGCATGTCCGGCGCCGGCAAGAGCACCATCTCCGACGAGTTGCTCGCCCGCTTCCGCAATGGCGGAGCAAAGGTCGAACTGCTCGATGGCGACATCGTGCGCACCAATCTGTCCCAAGGCCTCGGTTTCAGCCGCGAAGACCGCGACATCAACATTCGCCGCATCGGCTTTGTCGCTGAACTGCTCTCGCGCAATGGAGTGATCGTGCTTGTCGCCGCCATCTCGCCCTATCGCAGCACCCGCGATGAAGTGAAAAGCCGCATTGCCGATTTTGTCGAAGTCCACGTGGATTGCCCGATCGAAGTTCTTGCCCAGCGTGACGTGAAAGGCCTCTACAAAAAGGCGCTGGCCGGTGAAGTCGGTAATTTCACCGGTATTTCAGACCCCTACGAACCGCCGCTCGACCCTGCGGTTGTGGTCCGTTCCGATCGCGAATCCGTCACCGAAAGCGTAGACCGCATCTGGCACGAGCTCGAATCGAGAGGCCTGGTCTCCTCCTTATGATTGGCGTCTCATGATCGATCTCCACAGCCACACCGACGAATCGGACGGCACCTCAACCCCTGCCGAACTGATTGCCGAAGCGAGACGTGTGGGCCTGAGCGCGCTCGCCATCACCGATCACGACACCCTGCGCGGCTATGAACTCGCCGTCCCGTTTGCGGCCGAGGCGAAGCTGGAGCTCATCTGCGGAATTGAGCTTTCCACTCGCTACGGCGGGGCTTCCGTGCATTTGCTCGGATACTTCCCCTGCCAGCCCCCGCAAGGCGATTTCCGCGAATGGCTGCGTTTCCTGCTCGAAAGCCGCCGTGACCGCAACCGGCGTTTGATCGACCGGCTCAGATCCCTCGGTATTGACATAACACTCGAAGAGGTCGAAACCAAAGGCCGCAGCCTGACGGGCCGCCCTCACTTCGCGCGGGTGCTTGTGGAAAAGGGTTACGCCAGCGATATCCAGCACGCCTTCGACGAGTTTCTCGACGAATCGGCGAAGGGGTACGTGCAGCGCCATGAGGTTCCCATTGAAGAAGCCATTCAGCGCTTAGTAGATGCCGGCGGCGTCGCATCGCTCGCCCATCCCATACGTGTTGCGCGAAACGACTGGACCAAACTTACCGAATACGTCGGCCGGATGGCCGAAATGGGCATGAAGGCTATCGAGGTTTATCACAGCGATCACACCCCGGAAAATGTGGCCTTCTACCTGTCGCTCGCGCACCGCTTCGGTCTGACGCCTACAGGTGGTTCAGACTTCCACGGCGGCAACAAGCCCAACATCCAGCTCGGCACAGGGCAGCGCGGAAACCTGAATATCCCCGACTCGATTCTGGCTGATCTGAAGAAAACCGCCGGCGGCTGCTGAAGATGTTGCAGAGCCGCGACCCGTGAGGGAGCGGTAACGAAATCTGGTGGGCACGAGCAGATTCGAACTGCTGACCTGTCGCTTAGGAGGCGGCCGCTCTATCCAACTGAGCTACGTGCCCGTGACTTTATTGTAGCCGTTCATCGGGATTGTAGCGTTTGAGGCCGCGAAATCCGATATCTTTCCTATATTGCATGCCTTCGAAATGGATATGTCCGATAGCCGTATACACATTGTCGAGCGCGGTTTTCAGATTAGCCCCGCGCGCCGCGACGCCAAGAACGCGGCCGCCCGCCGTAACCAGATCGCCATCGAGCGAATGCTTGGTACCAGCCTGGAACACGTGCGCGTTATTGACCTCTCGGAGGCCGGTGATTTTCAGCCCGCTAACGTATTCGCCCGGGTAACCCGCTGAAGCCAGAACCACACAAGCCGCCGGCTCGGGCGACCATTGCAGGTGTTCCTCACGCAGTGTTCCCCTGGCCGCGGCCATAAGTGCTTCCCCCCAGTCGCCTTCGAGGCGCATCATCAGCGGTTGGGTCTCCGGATCGCCCATCCGGACATTGAATTCCAGCACGCTCGGCCCTTCGGCGGTCATCATCAGCCCGGCATAGAGGAAACCGGTAAAGCCGGTCGCGTGGACCACCGGATTGATAATCGTCTCCATGATTCGCCCGCGTTCCGCCGCGGTGAGAATAAGCGAATCCGAGTAGGCCCCCATCCCTCCGGTATTCGGACCTTCGTCGTTATCGAATACGCGCTTATGATCCTGCGAGGGCTCAAGCGGTACCGCCCGCACGCCGTCGCACAGCGCGATAAAGCTGACTTCTTCGCCTTCCAGAAACTCCTCAATCACCAAAGGGCAGGGCAGCGTTTCAATCGCAGCTAAGGCTTCAGACATGGTGGCGGCGATGATCACGCCTTTTCCGGCGGCAAGCCCGTCCGTCTTCAGAACCACCGGCATCCGGAACTGCTTGAGTGCATCGAGCGCGCCAGTCTTGCTTTCCGGGGTCGCGAAGCGGGCTGTCGGAATGCCAAGCTTTTGCATGAAGCGTTTGGAATGGACCTTGCTTCCTTCAAGTTGTGCATTTTCCGCGCTGGGGCCGACGATCGGCATCCCTTCGGCGCGGAACCGATCGACGATTCCCGCCACCAGGGGCGCCTCGGGCCCCACGACTGTGAGGTTGGCCCCTACCTCACGGGCCAGTTCGACATAATTCTGGCCGGAATGCAGTTTTGCCACAGTGGCCAGCCCCGGATTTCCGGGAGCCACATGGACCTCCTGAACCGAAGTTGAATTCTTCAAACGCCAGGCGAGCGCATGTTCGCGGCCGCCGGAGCCGATCAGCAGGATTTTCAAGTGGCTTTGCCCGCTTACAATAGTATCAATGCACAGGGAATGCGATGTCGTGGTTGTCGGCGGCGGTCACGCTGGCTGCGAAGCCGCGAGGGCCTGCGCCCGGATTGGTCTCCGGACCACCATGATCACGATGAATGCCGACCTGATTGCGCAGATGTCCTGCAATCCCGCCATCGGGGGTATCGCCAAGGGTCACCTGGTTCGTGAGATCGATGCGCTTGGCGGAGTCATGGGCGAAGTCGCCGACGCCGTCGGCATTCAGTTCCGCCTCCTGAATACCAGCCGCGGACCGGCGGTCTGGTCTCCCCGCGCCCAATGCGATAAAAAACAATACCGCATTCGGATGAAGCAGGTCCTCGAATCCGAACCCAACCTCGCCATCA
>Ga0302319_10024300_pt1 | contig 10780 bp, 11 predicted proteins | sample Bog_T0_2_FD_203319 | JGI IMG/M metagenome (GOLD analysis project Ga0302319, IMG submission 203319) | Peat permafrost microbial communities from Stordalen Mire near Abisko, Sweden - Bog_T0_2 | ecosystem: Environmental > Terrestrial > Soil > Wetlands > Peat | place: Sweden: Abisko, Stordalen Mire... | reverse complement strand
CCGGCGGGACCGCAGACAGCGCGCCGGCCACGGAAAGGACCACGGAGTTCTATGTGCCTCGCAGTGCCAGGTAAAGTCGTCAGCATCGTTGGTGACGATCCGGCCTTCCGAAACGGCAACGTCGATTTTTGCGGCATCCGCAAGACGGTCAACCTCGCCTTCACGCCTGAAGTTCAACCCGGTGATTTCGTGATGGTGCACGTGGGGTTTGCTATCTCGCGGGTGGATGAAGAGGAAGCGCTTCGGACGTTTCGCTACCTTGAGCAAATCGGCGCACTGGCCGAAGAGGGGCTCGGCCGATGAAGTTTGTCGACGAGTATCGCGACCCGCAGATTGCGCATGCGCTGGCCGAAAAGGTCGGTCGCATCACTACGAAGCCGTGGGTGCTGATGGAAGTCTGCGGCGGCCAAACCCACACGCTGATGCGCTACGGGATTGGCGATCTGCTGCCTAAGAACGTCGAGTTGGTGCATGGTCCGGGGTGTCCCGTGTGCGTCACTCCGCTTGAGCTGATCGACCAGGCAATCCGCATCGCCGGGCTTCCGAACATCACGTTCACCTCTTATGGCGACATGCTGCGTGTTCCCGGATCGCACACGGACCTGTTCGCCGCGAAAGCCGCGGGCGCCGATGTCCGGATTGTTTACTCTCCGCTTGACGCGCTGAAAATCGCTCGCGAGCATCCGGAGCGGCAGGTCGTTTTCTTTGGCGTAGGCTTTGAGACTACGGCCCCGGCAAACGCGATGGCAGTGTGGCAGGCGCGCCGCGAAGGGCTCACGAATTTCTCCATGCTTGCATCGCATGTACTGGTTCCGCCGGCCATGCGGCTGATTCTGCAATCGCCCGTGAACCGCGTGCAGGGCTTCATTGGACCGGGGCATGTCTGCACAATCATGGGCACCGAAGAATACCGGCAACTGGCCGAAGAGTTTCATGTGCCGATCGTTGTCGGAGGGTTCGAGCCGGTGGATCTTCTGGAAGCAATATCGATGCTGGTCGCGCAGTTGGAAGAAGGCCGGGCGGAGGTAGAGAACCAGTATTCACGGTCTGTGGAGTTACTGGGAAATCCCGCTGCTATTAAGGTGATGCGCGAGGTTTTCGAAGTTGCGGACCGGAAGTGGCGCGGCATTGGGGAGATCCCCCGCAGTGGCCTGGTGATCAGGAAAGAATTCGCCGCTCACGATGCCGAGCGGGTTTTCGGCCCTGGCCCATTGAGCGTAGAAGAGCCGCGCGAATGCATCAGCGCGCTTGTTCTTCAAGGCCTGAAGAAACCCATTGATTGTGAAGCCTTCGGTAAGCGCTGTACGCCCATGTCTCCGCTTGGCGCGCCGATGGTTTCGTCCGAAGGAGCCTGTGCCGCCTGGCACCAGTACAAACGCTATGCCTGAGATTATGATCAATCCCGCAGCTTTTAGCTGCCCCGCGCCGATCAATGAGCGCGACAGGGTTGTCCTGGGGCATGGCAGTGGTGGCCGCCTCAGCGCCAGGCTCCTTCGGGATATCTTCCTACCGCTGTTTTCGAACCCGGTGCTGGACCGGCTTGAAGATCAGGCGGTGGTTGAAATCGGCGGCTCGCGCCTGGCGTTCACCACCGATACATTCGTTGTGAAGCCGCTGTTCTTTCCCGGCGGCGATATCGGTTCGCTGGCGGTTCATGGCACGGTAAACGATCTCGCCATGGGCGGCGCGACGCCACTCTACCTGAGCGCCGGCTTCATCATCGAAGAAGGTTTCCCGCTTGAAATGCTGGAACTTTTGGCCGCATCGATGGGCGAGGCGGCGCGCGAAGCGGGCGTCACCATCGTCACCGGCGATACGAAGGTAGTGGAGCGCGGCAAGGGCGACGGGGTTTTCATTAACACCACTGGAATCGGGCTGGTGCCTCCGGGGGTTTGTTTATCGGCCAGCAAGGCGCAGCCTGGGGATCTGGTGATCCTGAGCGGTTCGATCGGCGATCACGGCACTGCGATTATGGCCAGCCGCGAAGGTCTCGAATTCGAGACGACAATCGTGAGCGATTCCGCCGCGCTCCATCATCTTGTGGCCGACATGCTGGGCGTTTCGTATAACATTCGCTGCCTGCGCGACCCCACACGCGGCGGCCTTTCGAGCACACTGAACGAAATCGCCGAGCAATCGAAGGTGAGCATCGAGATCGAAGAGAAGCGCATCCCGGTGCGCGACGAAGTGCGCGGGGCGTGTGAACTGCTGGGGCTCGATCCTTTGTATGTCGCGAATGAAGGCAAGCTGGTGGCGATTGTGGCGCGTGAAGCGGCGGACGACATTCTGGATGCCATGCGGCGCAATGCGCGGGGCGAAGACGCGGCGATTATTGGCGTTGTTGGCGCGGATCGCGCAGGCCTCGTGACGATGCGGACTGCTTTCGGATCGACCCGTATTGTCGATCTGCTGCCGGGGGATCAGTTGCCGAGGATTTGCTGAATGCACGAAATGGGTATCGCGAGTTCGATTCTTGAAGCGGTTCAGAAGGAACTGCTGCGATACCCAGGCTATCGCGCGGCGAAGGTGGATGTTCGGATCGGAGCTTACGCGGGCGTGGACGCCGAATCGCTCAGGTTCTGTTTCGACGCGATTGTGAAGGACTCGCCACAGGCTCCGCTGGAACTCGCCATAGAGCCGGGCACGGGCGATGAGCTGGATTTCAGCAGCATGGAATTCGAAGAGGTTAACGCATGATCAGTATCCCGACGGAACGCAAAGTCCTGAACGAAAACGACCGCCTTGCAGCGGGTATTCGTAAGGCACTCGAAGCCACTCACACGCTTTCTCTGAACTTCATCGGATCGCCCGGAGCGGGCAAAACCGGCTTCCTCGAACGCACCTTGCGCATGCTGCCTGCGGGTACACGCGCCGCCGTTCTTACCGGCGATATTCAGACCGAGAACGATGCGATCCGCCTGGCGCGGTATGGGTATCCCGTCCGCCAGATCACTACCGCAGGCGCCTGCCATCTGGACGCACGCATGGTGGAGAGCCATCTCATCGATTGGGATCTGGAAGGCCTGGATCTGCTGCTGATCGAGAACGTGGGCAACCTGGTGTGCCCCACCAGTTACGATCTCGGCGAAGACGGCAAAGTCGTGATCCTGAGCGTGGCGGAGGGCGAAGACAAGCCGCTCAAATACCCCGGCATCTTTCGCAAAGCCGAGCTGATGATCCTCAGCAAGACGGATCTGCTGCCGTTTGTGCCGTTCAATGCCGAGTTGGCGTGCGATTGCGCGCGCAGCGTTCATCCCGACATCGAAATTATCGAAGCATCGTCTATGACGGGCGATGGGTTTGGCCAGTGGATGGACTGGCTCGAACGCCGTATGCAGGGTAAACAGATTCTGGCGGAAGATTTCGCGGCCGCCATTCAGTAGGAAGGACCCCCAAAATGCTCGAAAACAATCTCGAAAGCGCACTCAAGAGCCGAGGCTTCTCGCGCCGCCAGCTCGTTAAATTCTGCAGCGCGACGCTGGCCACGCTGGCGCTGCCGGAACGCTACCTTGGCCAAACGGTGGCCGCCGTGAGCAAGGCGCGCAAGCCCGTCCTTGTCTGGCTGCAGTTTCAGGACTGCACCGGCTGCTCGGAATCGATGCTGCGATCCAGCCATCCCGAAGTCGCCGATGTGGTTCTGGACCTGTTGTCCTGGGAGTATCACGAAGTGATTATGGCGGGCGCGGGCGCGGCGGCGAACCAGGTGCTGGACCGAGTGGTGAAGGAAGAAAAGGGCAAGTATATCGTGGTGGTGGAGGGCGCGATTCCGACCGGCGCGGATGGCATGTACTGCACCATCGGCGGCCGCACCGCGCTCGATATCGCCCGCGAAGTCTGCAGCAACGCCGCGGCCACTATAGCGGTGGGCGCCTGCGCTTTCGATGGCGGATTAGTGCGCGCGAAGCCGAATCCCACGGGCGCGCTGGGCGTGCATGAGGCTGTACCGGGACTGAAGGTGATCAACATGGCGGGGTGCCCGCACAACCCGGCGAACACGGCCGCGGTGCTGGTGCATTATCTGACCTTCCACGACGTGCCCGATCTGGACCAGTACAACCGGCCGCTGTTCGCTTATGGCCGCATCATTCACGACCAGTGCGAGCGGCGCGCGCATTTCGATGCGGGCCGCTTCGTGACCGAGTGGGGCGATGAAGCGCACCGCAAAGGCTGGTGCTTATACAAGATGGGCTGCAAAGGCCCGGAGGCCAGTTTCAACTGCCCCATCGTGCAGTGGAACGACCATACCAGCTGGCCGATTCGCGCCGGCCACGGCTGCATCGGCTGCGCTTCGCCGCGCTTCTGGGACCACATGTCGCCGTTCTATGACCGGCTGCCGCCGGTGCCCGGATTCGGTGTGGAAGCAAGTGCGGGAATGCTCGGCGTGGGCATGGTGGGCGCGGCTATCGCAGGGGTAACGGTGCATGGCCTGATCAGGACGATCAGACCGATACCCTACCCCGCGGATGTGGCGAAACGCGAAGGAGAGGAGAACTAGCATGGCGCGCATTGTTGTAGATCCGGTGAGCCGTATTGAAGGCCACCTTCGCATTGAGGCCAACCTCGACGGAGGCAAAATAACCGATGCCTGGAGCTCCGGAACCATGTTCCGCGGCATCGAAATGATTCTTGAGGGGCGCGACCCTCGCGAGGCCTGGATCTGGACGCAGCGCATTTGCGGCGTCTGCACCGTGGTTCACGCCATCGCCAGCGTCCGCGCGGTGGAAGACGCCCTGCAGATTGAAGTGCCCGACAATGCGCGGCTCGTCCGCAACATCATTTCGGGGGCGCAGATGGTTCAGGATCACGTGGTCCATTTCTACCATCTGCACGCGCTGGACTGGGTGGACGTGGCCTCGGCTCTGAAGGCCGACCCCGTGAAGACTTCATCGATCGCGCAATCGATTTCCGATTGCGATAAATCGAGCGCCAATTATTTCCGGGGCGTTCAGAAGCGCGTGCAAGGCGTGGTCGATAGCGGCCAGTTGAGTCTGTTCGCGAGCGGATACTGGGGACATCCCGCTTACACGCTGCCGCCCGAAGTGAACCTGCTGGCGGTTGCGCATTATCTTGAAGCGCTCTCCTGGCAGAAGGATTTCATCCGTCTGCATGCTGTGCTGGGCGGCAAGAATCCACATCCGCAGTCGTTCCTGGTGGGCGGTATGACCACCGCGATGGATCCGAATGAACCGGCCGCGGTGATCAACCCCGAACGCATCGATCTGTTGCTCGATCTTTGCAAGGGCGCGAAGAAGTTCGTCGACCAATATTACATTCCCGACGTCCTGGCGATCGCGCCGATGTATAAGGACTGGTTCGGGCGCGGCGAGGGCGTTGGCAATTTCCTCTCTTACGGCGATTACTCGTCCGGCAATCAGAACGACCCGAGCACTTTCCTGTTCCCGCGCGGCATCGTGATGGGCCGCGATATCAGCAAGGTGCTGCCGGTGGATCCTTCGAAGATTACCGAATCGGTAGCGCACTCCTGGTATGAATACGAAGGCGGCGACGCCAATCCGCTGCATCCTTCAAAGGGCGAGACGAAACCGAAGTATTCAGGTCCGAAGGCGCCGTACGAGCACCTGGATGTTGACGCAAAATACTCGTGGCTGAAAGCCCCGCGCTATGACGGGAAGCCCATGGAAGTGGGTCCGCTGGCGCGGATGGTTGTCGGCTATGCCGCGGGCAAGAAGGAGATCCGCGACGCGGTTAATGGGGCTCTGAAAGCGCTCAACGCACCGCCGTCCGTACTCTTCTCGACGCTGGGCCGCATCGCGGCTCGTGCGCTTGAAGCGCAGATTATGGCCAATCAGCTCGAGGGCTGGGTCAATGAGCTGAGCTCCAATCTTGCCCACGGCAAGACGACCATCTTCAATCCGATTGGCTGGGATCCGGGCTCATGGCCATCGTCAGCGAGTGGGCATGGCTGGCATGAGGCGCCGCGCGGGGCGCTGGGGCACTGGGTCGAGATCGAAGGCAAGTCAATCAAGAACTATCAGGCGGTGGTTCCCACTACGTGGAACGCCGGGCCTCGCGACGCCCAGGGGCAGCGCGGCGCTTATGAGATGGCGCTGATGAACACGCCTGTTGCGGACCCGAATCGGCCGCTGGAAATCCTGCGGACCATTCACTCGTTCGACCCCTGCATCGCCTGTGCGGTGCATGTGATCGATGCTCAGGGGCGAGAGTATACGATCCCCAGGGTTGCATAAAGAGCCGCCTAAGGAGGAAAGCCATGGCTACCGCGATACATCCACCGAAGCATCGACCAGAACGTCAACCCATGGATCGCCACCCGCGCATGCGGGTGGGTCCCACCGTCGCCGTTTACGTATGGCAGTATCCGCTGAGAGTCGCTCACTGGGCGATGGTGATCTCGATCGGCATTCTGTCGGTTACCGGCTATTACATCCACAACCCGTTCATTGTGGGGCAAACGAAGACGCCTTTCCTGATGGGCTGGTTCCGCTTCGTGCACGAATCCGTGGCGATGGTATTCATCTGCTGCCTGGTGATTCGCATTTACCTCTTCTTCTTCGGCGACCGCTGGGTGCGCTGGAGAATGATGCTGCCTTTGCATAAGGCCCAATGGAAAGAAATGGTGCAGATGGTTAAGTTCTATCTGTTCATTTCGCCGGTGCCGGTTTCGAAGATCGGGCATAACGCTGTGGCCGCGATGTCTTACATCGGACTCTACTCTATGGCGCTGGTGGAGATAATCACCGGGCTTGTGATGTATAACTGGCTGGCCCACAGCCGGTTCCTGACTCCGCTGGTGGGCTGGATTCCGACCCTGATCAACATCCAGAACATCCGGCTGATCCATTTCATGCTGATGTTTGTCTTCATCGCTTATGGGATCGTCCACGTTCACATGTGCCTGATCGTCTCTGCGGTGGAGAAGCGCGGCCTGATGGACAGCATGTTCACCGGCTACAAGAACGTCCCGGTGGATGAACTGGAAGAGGAAGATCAAGAAGCGATTATGGCTTCGAAGGGCAGACGGATACAGTGATGACCGAGACCATCGTTCTCGGTCTGGGCAACCTGGTCCATGCCGACGACGGCGCCGGGGTGCACGCGATTCATGCTCTGCAGAAGGATGAGCGCGTGCCGCCTGGCGTCACGTTGATCGATGGGGGCACTCAGGGGCTGGCTCTGCTGGGGCTAATCTCGTGCGCGCAAAGGGTGCTGGTGATTGACGCGATCGACGCGGGTGAGCCGGCCGGAACGCTTCTGCGTTTTGAAGGCAAGGCGCTCCGGGGATTGCCCGGCAAATCGTCGATTCATCAGCTTGGCTTTGCGGATATGATGATCGCACTGGAATTGCTGGGTGAATCGCCGGGTGAGGTGCTGGTGATTGGGGTGCAGCCCGGTTCTACCGAATGGGGAGCGGAGTTGACGCCGGTTGTGGAGAAGGCGCTGCAGGGGCTGGTGGACTGCGTTATTGCGGAGTTGAAAGCGTGGCAGGATCTAAGCCGGGCGGCCTGACTGATCTCGCCCGTACAAAATTCCAGTTGCGCGCCAGGCAAAACGAGATAGGTTATATATCGTGCGAATCCCGATCTCCCTGCTCCTGACTGCCGCTTCATTATTTGCTCAACAAGTACCCCCGAAAACCTTTACCTCACACTGCGCTATCTGCCATGGCGGCGATGCCAACGGCACCGACCGCGCCCCTGCCCTGATCGGCTACGTCAATTCGCACAGCGATGCCGAAATTGCAGCGCTGGTGCGCAATGGCCGCCTGGATAAGGGCATGCCTAAGTTCGATTTCAACGACGCAGATATGAAGATCCTGCTGGTGCACGTGCACGGTCTGGCGTCGGGAACAATTCAGGGCACTGCCGGGCCGGGCCGGATGGGTGGCAGAGGCGCCGTGGTGTTCCAGCCTCATCCCGCCACGCTGAAGCTTAACGATGGCCGCTCGCTGGATGGCACGCTCACCAGCCAGAACGTCTTCAGTGCCACGCTGCTCACCAGCGATGGGAAATTCCACCTGCTGTCGCGCTCCGGCGAGATCTATTCCGAACGCGCTATCGACCCCAAACAGGACTGGACCAGTTACGACGGCAGTGTCAACGGCAACCGCTACAGCTCCCTCGAACAGATCAACACCAATAACATCCAGCGCCTCGCGCCTGCGTGGGTTTTCCCGGTACCGAATGCGCCGCGTCTTGAAGTCACACCGGTGGTGATCGATGGCGTTATGTACATCACCGGTCCCAACGAAGCCTATGCGCTCGACGCCACCACGGGGAAACAGATTTGGGCTTTTCGCACGGCGCGAACGCCTGGTCTGCTGAGCGAAGCGGGCGGGGGTGCGAATCGCGGGGTGGCTGTGTCCGGCAGCCGCGTTTTCATGATCACCGACAATTCTCACATCCTGGCGCTCGATCGTGGCACTGGCCGTAAGCTCTGGGATTCAACGATGGCCGACACTAAAGAAGGCTACAGCGCGACCGCGGCGCCCATGGTTGTGGGTGACCTGGTAATCTCAGGCATCGCGGGCGGCGAAGAAGGCGCGCGAGGCTTCATCGACGCCTACGAAGCTGCAACAGGCAAGCGTGTCTGGCGTTTCTACAGCGTTCCTCTGCGCGGCGAGAAAGGTTCGGAAACCTGGGTAGGCAACGCCATCGATCATGGCTGCGGAGCCACCTGGCTCACCGGCTCTTACGATCCGGATCTCGGGACGTTGTATTGGGGCGTCGGCAATCCCTGTCCGGATTTCAATGGCGATGAACGCAAGGGCGATAACCTCTACACCGCAAGCATTGTCGCGCTCGATGTGAAGACGGGGCAGCTCAAATGGTACTTCCAGGCCACCCCGCACGACACGCACGACTGGGACGCATCCGAACCCCTCATCCTCGCAGACGAGCAGTGGGAAGGCCGTCCCCGCAAGCTGCTAATGCAGGCCAATCGCAACGGGTTCTTCTTTGTTCTCGACCGTACCAATGGCGATCTGCTTTTGGCAAAACCCGCCGTGAAAGTGAACTGGGCTACGGGTTACGGCAAGGATCGGCGTCCGGTTCTTACGCAGAATTTCGAGTCCAGTTTCGAAGGCACGCTCGTCTGCGGCGGCGGCATCAACTGGCCGGCCGCTTCCTACGACCCGATCTCGAAGTTCTTTTTCGCGCGCATGAGCGACCAGTGCGGCATTTTTAAGAAGGACTCGGCGCCCATCGAAATCGGCGAGCGCTTTTTTGGCGGAACCGTGGGCGGGCAGCCGGGCGGCCAGAGCTTCATCCGTGCCCTTAATGTCCACACCGGCGAGAAGGTCTGGGATTATCCGCTGTCGGGCGGAGGCGGATCGGGCACGCTGGCAACGGCGGGCGGCATCGTGTTCTTTGGAGAAACCGGCGGCACCCTCACCGCTGTGGATTCCCGAACCGGCAAACCCGTCTGGCACTTCGAGGCAGGCCAGCAGTGGAGGGCTTCTCCGATGACCTACATGGTGGGCGGTAAGCAATATGTGGTGTTGGCGGGGACGGGTGGGATCTTTTCGTTCGCGCTGGTGAATTGATCGTGCCATTTGGCGCAGGGTGTTCCTAAGGAAACCAGTAGTGACGGGATGAGGATTGCCGATTTCGGCGGAACCAACCAAACAAGGCAAGTCAGCGCAGGCGGAAGCGCCTGCGACACTGTGGCACTGTTCGTGCTGATAGTTACTTCAGGAACTTACTATGATCAGCTTGATTAAGACCCGCAAAGCCCTGCTTATCGTGCCCATCGCCGCCGGCCTGCTCGCCGCGCAGGCGCCAACCGCATCGGACAACGCCGTACCACCGCCGAATCCAAGAAACATCGCCGCCGGCGAATCCGAAGCTAAACGGCTGCTCCTGCTGATGGACCGCGATAAGAACGGAAAAGTGTCGAAGGAAGAGTTCATGACGTTCATGGCCGCCGAGTTCGACCGACTCGACAAGAATAAAGACGGCGAACTCGATGTCAAGGAGCTCACGGGGTCGCAGCTGATCCTGCACAACGGCCCGCACCGCTAACGGCGGCGATTCGTGATATCTTAACGAACGACTTATGCGCTTCGGGAGGACCGTTATGCACAGGAATTCGTTCGTGATCGCCGCGTGTTGTGCCGCGCTGGCCCGTTCATCCGCACTGGCCGATGTGACCCCATCGGCGCTCTTCAGTGACCACATGGTTCTGCAATCCGGCATGTCCGTGCCTGTTTGGGGCAAGGCCGATACCGGTGAAAAGGTCACCGTCTCTCTGCAGGGCCAAACGCAATCGGCACTAGCCGACGGCAACGGCAAATGGATGGTCCGGCTTAACAACCTCAAGGTCGGCGGACCGCTGGAGATGACGATCGCCGGCAAGAACACGATTAAAGTCAAAGATGTTCTTATCGGCGAGGTTTGGCTTGGCTCCGGCCAGTCGAACATGGAGTTCACGGTCTCAAAGAAAGTCGCGCGGTTCGCGGGGCTCGTGAACGAAGACGAGGAGATCGCCGCGGCCAACTATCCGAAGATCCGGATGTTCACCGAGAAACAATCGAAGAAGTACGAGCCGCAAACCGAACTCGCCGGCGAATGGAAGATCTGTTCGCCGGAGACCGTGCCGGGGTTCTCGGCAGTCGGGTATCTCTTCGCCCGCGATCTGCAGCGCGATCTCGGGGGAACGCCCGTCGGCATCCTCACGGTGGCGTATGGAGCAAGCGCGGCCGAAGCCTGGATTCGGCGCGATACGCTTTTGGCGGACCCGCAACTGAAGCCAATGGTTGAGAAGCTCGACTCGCTGGTTACTTACTTTAAGGATCATCCGG
>Ga0302319_10024294_pt1 | contig 10782 bp, 8 predicted proteins | sample Bog_T0_2_FD_203319 | JGI IMG/M metagenome (GOLD analysis project Ga0302319, IMG submission 203319) | Peat permafrost microbial communities from Stordalen Mire near Abisko, Sweden - Bog_T0_2 | ecosystem: Environmental > Terrestrial > Soil > Wetlands > Peat | place: Sweden: Abisko, Stordalen Mire... | reverse complement strand
ACCGACGGTTCGGGTCTTGAATTGGTGCGCGAACTCGAGCTCTACGTGTTAGCGGGGTTTACGCCGGAAGAGGCGCTGGCCGCAGCAACGATTGCGCCGGCAAGGAATGTCGGAGCAGACAAGACTACGGGGTCGATTGAAGTCGGGAAGGTGGCCGACCTGGTGCTGGTCGAAGGAGATCCTTCCAGGAGTATCGGCGATCTGCGGAATACTCGAACAGTTATGATGGGCGGGAAGCTGATGGATGCCGATGCGCTGCGGGCCTCAAGCGGTTTCTCCGGAAGACCGGCCAAGAGTCAATGATTGTCGGAGCTTTTGCTAAAAGAGCCGAGGTTTGAACAAAGTGGATCATCGAAGCCAGAGTTCAGCTTTTGGGCGATATGTGCGTCCCGGTCCCATAGCAGGGTGCTCGCTCGACCATCTGGCAATCCGCTGCCTTGGGATTAATGGACCGCCTTAATGAAAACTTCGCGAAAGATACGAAACCCTCACAGCGAGATGTGAGCAACGCGTTTTGGAGTGCCTGCCACGGCGGCCAACTGCAGTCAGCCCGCTACCTTCTCGCACGGGGTGCCGAACTGAACTGGGTTGGGCACGACCTGCTGACACCGTTGGATGCTGCTGTTCGCAATGGTCACGAGGAAGTGATCGCGTGGCTGCGCGGCAAGGGCCGAGTATCACAAAAGGAACGCAGTATGTAACTCGCGCAATGCCGCGAAGCCTTTAAAGACTTCAGGAAAACTCGCTGCGGCGTATACTTTTTGCCAGTTGGTACTTCCCTTCGCCTGTAGCCGGGGACACGGTTTGCAGAAGACTACCACTCACGCAAGACCAAAGCGAACGATTGGAGACAATCATGCTGCTTGGAAAGAAATCTGCATTGAAGAACCATCTGTCAACGAAGAAGCAAACCTGGGCGCACAAAGTCATAACGCACGCCCCCCACGAACAAAACCAGGAGATGGAGCGCTTCGAGGAACCGCTTATGAACAAGGACCCTCAATCGAGGTCTGAGCGGTCGGAGCCCATTCCAATGAGGTAATAGCGAAAGCCCCCGGCATGTTTCCAGCATGCCGGGGATCACACTTTTAAAATACTTGGCCTAGGGTGTTCTCATGAAGTTTGTGACGGAACGGATATGCTTCGCTGCGCTCCTTCTGGTCTGCAGCGTCGCTGCCAGCCCGCCTTTATGGCCCCAGACTGACGCGGTTGCATCAAAAGTCAAGGTCACAGACGCGTCCGCATACGAAGTCGTGTCGATCAAGCCTTATAAATCGGACCAAGGTGTTTCAAGTATGTATTCGCTCCCCGATGGCTTTCGATGGACAAACTTTCCAGTGGTTTCCTTGGTTCGTGCCGCCTACGGAATATCGATGGACAATCAAATCGAAGGATTACCCGGGTGGGCGAATTCCGATCCTTACGACTTTGAAGTGAAGGCCGATGAAAAAACCACTGAGACCTGGAAAAGCCTTTCCTACAAAGAGCGATATAAAAAGGAAGAGCCGATGATGCAATCGTTGCTGGCTGATCGCTGTCAATTCAAGGGCCATGTTGTGATGCGAGAGATGGCGGTTTACGACCTGGTGATTGCCAAGGGCGGCCTCAAGATGAAAGAGGCGGCGCCGGGTGAGGGTAGCTCCGAAAGCATGGGCGGCAACAAGCTTGAAGCCCGCGCGCAGTCAACGGACGCCATCATTGGAGCATTCCAGGGAGTTGCCGGTCGGATGATTGTTGACAAGACTGGGCTTGCGGGAAGGAAATTCGACTTCGAGATGACATGGGCGGAAGACCGGCGCGATGGTACGGCAGACGCCGGACCCTCAATCTTCACCGCACTCGAAGAGGAACTTGGCGTGAAACTTGTACCTGGCAAGGGTCCTGTTCCGGTGCTGATCATCGACCACATTGAGAAGCCCTCTCCAAACTGAGACAGCCCAGCGGCCTTTCACGAACTGTCGATACAATTCTCCATGCTCTCCCTTATTCTCCCGGTCGCGCAACGGGCTTCTAAACAACTGACTCCGACTGTCTGAGTGACGGTTTAGAACGCCGGAATGGCGGTTGTTCACTGTCGCGTCGATCAGCGCCATTCAGTCGCAACCCAACCCCGCCGCCTCTTAGGCGGTGGTCGTTTAGATGGGGAAGGGGATACTACTTCTTGGGATGCTCGTCGTAGTAGGCCTGAAGACTTGTTCGACCGTCAGGCAGTTTCCAGCGGCGCGCGACAATGATCATCCAGATGAAGTTCAATGCAGCGACGACGCCGGCTGCGCCCATTGCAGGTGCGAACTGCGGACTCTTCAGGTCGACGAAGTTGATCGGAATCAGCAGGATGGCGATTTCGAGAACGGCGAACGCGAGTGTGAAAGCGAACTTCGACCAGCTCCACAGTCCGGCACGCTGTTCCTGGCGAATGCCGGTGATGATCACGACGATCTGGCAGACGGCAAATGCGATCCAGAACATCTTTACGAAACCTCTTGCTTAGGATTGGCGGAATTAAAGTTTACTCGGTACATAGCGTTCCAGCCATGCCGGCCTCGATAGCGTCTCCCTTGAACATCACAATCCCGGGAAGCGCGAATCCTACCCAGGCACGAATTCCCAAAACTTGGGGATGATGGATGGACCAGCTCTTCGAACATCGTCGCGAAGTACGATCATGTCCCATAAGATTGTGGGCATCTCCCAAACGTTTAACTCCTTTGTGCTGAACCTACTGCGCCCTGGATCTCAATCTCAACGTGAAGGGAGAATCAGAACGCCTTCATCGCTACCACCCGTTCCCCAAACCAGCCCTCCGCGCAGAGCGCATCGAATCTTCGCGGTGGACACAGTCTCAGCAAACGGTCCTTAATATGGCTGCCCATTGCCGTGCACCTTCGTGTCCCGGGTCCAGTTCCCGTAGAGCACACCATTTGGGTCAGCGTTCGGGGTGTTCGTCTGATACGACTGCCCTTGCCCATTCGACCATGTCTGGGAGTAGGAACTGGATACCTTAGCCAAACCGCCTGAACCAACAACGGTCTGCTGATCCAGCGCATAGTCCACCCAGTCCGAGGCGGCCGTCGACCGCGCGTTCATCGCGGCGTTGGCATTGTGCATGGAGCTTTGGAAGCTCGACTCCTGCTGCTGCATGAAGGCCTGATGCTCAGCTTGCGAGGCGGCCATATTCTTCTGGAACTGCTGATAGATCATGTTGCTCTGAGCTTTTGCCTGTGCCGCAAGGCGCGCCAGCATCTCGTCTCCTTGCCTCTGCTGCCGCGCCAGGAACGCTTGCCCCCACTGCTGGTCCACAACTCCATGCGGCAGATTGTTGATGTCCACAAGCTGCACCAGAGGGTCCAGCTTTCCTTGGGGTGCGGAAAGCACATCCACACGGGCCCAACAGGTCCCCCCGCTCATGACCCCAGTGTCCTTGCTCACCGCGCACTCAACGGCCGCGCGCAGCCGCTCTTCCACAACAAAGGATCCGTTCATCAACTCGATCCGCAGGGCTGCGGTGTCTGCCGTGTGGTTCGCCTGCAAGGCCGGTGGCTGCCTGCTGCCGATCTGGTTGAATTGGTCGGCCAGTCCACTCGCCCATTGCTGGTACTTCAGCGGAACTGGCATTGTGCCCATCATGTGTACGCCTCCGGCGATTGTTCCCACGTAGTATTCGAGAAACTTCGCAGCGGTCATCGCTCCTGATAGTGGCGCGCAGCCGGTTTTGGGCATGTTGCGAAGGTTCGGTCGCCAAACCCAACCGAATACCGGCTCAGCTCTCATCTGCATCAGCCCGTCCGGCGAGTAGGCGCGGTAGGCTGGAAACGGCGGCGTGTTGCAGGGGCTCAACAGCATGATTCCCTGTATCTTCCAGCCTGCCGGAATCGTCAACGTCGCCGCGGTCATGTTGTTCAGCGAAGGATCATTGATCGTCGCCGTTGTCGTCTGCGAACTGAGCGGAGAACCGACATAGGTCACTGGTTTGGCGTCCGTGCCAACCGCATTTGGTTCTGAAGAGGTTGCCGAGGACGCCGAGTGACAGCCTACCGCAAAAAGCGCCGTTGCCAAAATCAATGGGAGGAGGTGCCAAATTCTGTTCATTGAGAGCTTCCATTCCGATTGAGGATTTCGCCGAGGAGGGGAGAGTTTGTCATCCTACTCCCAAACCCAAGCCAATGTCATCGAGATAAATTAGCTTCACCCAGCAAGGCGATTCCCGTAAGAACTTCATCCCGCGCCGGCTCCCGAGGTCTCCTGATAACTTGTTGAATCCTGCAGGGACGGAGGGACCAAGATATTTCTGGTTGGTGAAATCATCGAGCCCGCGCAAGTGATATGTTGTTCGGATGCGTTACTCATGGCTATTTTTAGTATCTGCAACCGCGTGCTTTGGCGCTGCGCCGATGGGCTGGAATTCCTGGAATAGTTTCGCCAACATTGTGAATTCTCAGATCGTTCAACGGCAAGCCCAAACTCTGGCCTCGAACGGTATGAAGCAAGCAGGATACGAGTATGTCGTGATCGATGAAGGATGGTGGCTGGGAGAACGCGATGCCGCAGGCAACATCGTGGTCAATGCCAAGCAGTGGCCTGCCATTGAGCCAGGCCAGAAGGATGGCGACATGGCCAACATCGCCGCCTATATTCACAGCCTGGGCTTGAAAGCTGGAATCTATACCGATGCCGGTCAGGATGGTTGCAGCATGTATCCCGACTCCGGCCCCAAGTATATGAGCACCGGTAGCGAAGGCCATTACGATCAGGATTTCCTGCAGTTTTCCAAGTGGGGTTTCGACTACGTCAAGGTTGACTGGTGCGGAGGCGCCAAGGAAAAGCGTTCCGGCGCGGTCCAATATGCGCTAATTGCCCACGCGATTCAGAAGGCGGAAAAGACGACTGGCCGGAAGTTATATTTTTCCATCTGCGAGTGGGGCAGCCAGAATCCGTGGGTCTGGGCTCCCGGTGTCGGAGAAATCGAGAGCACGATATGGCGCACCGGCGGCGACATCATTCCTCCAGTTGTTGAAAGCCTGCATGATGTCGAGCACGATAAACGCGTCATTACTTCGGGAAACGTGCTCGAATCGTTCGAGGCCGGATTGCATCCTGAAGCGCAGCACACCGGCTACTTCAACGACCTGGACATGATGGTAATGGGCATGCGCGGCATGACCGATGCTCTCGACCGAACGCATATGGGCCTGTGGGTGATCTCAAGCGCGCCCCTTATGGTTGGCACCGACCTGACTCGGCTTTCGCAAGCCACTTTGTCACTTCTCACGAATCAAGAGGCGCTCGCGATTCATAACGATCCATACGGATTGCAAGCGATCAAAGCCGACGAACCCACTCCTGGGATCCAGATTTGGGCAAAGCCAATGGCGATCCGTGGACGACGCGCAGTCGCCATATTGAATCGCACCGACGCCTCGGCGCAAGTCAAAGTCGATTGGAAGAAGCTTGGGATGAAAGGCACGCCGAAATCGTTGCGGGACGTCTGGAACAAGCGGGATCTCGTCGCATTGGACGCCGCAGTCTCGGTTCCCGCGCATGATCTTGCACTCATGGTCGTTGATGGCGAAGATGAAATGCCAGCGGAGTATCCGGCGAATCAAACCAACATCATCGGGATCCAGGCGTTCCGCGGGCCGGGCTTTGCGCGCCTTCACTACGCAAATACCACTGGTCATGTTGTTGTGATACGGATGACGAACTCGTCCGGTCTTTCCACAGCGATTGCTCTGCCACCGACGGTGGGATCAGAAACAGACGTTGTTGGCCTTATCTTGCCCAAGGGAACCGCCGACCTCTCGTTTGAGGGTCAAGGGGCGGCGATCGGCAAGTTGGATGTATATGCCTGGTGATGAGCTAGCGCGAACGAAGCCCAATGCCTGCCAAATCGGGCACGAACCCAGAAGCTCGATCACGCCGATCCTGTTTTTGCTATAAATGGCAGGGCCGGAGAGATCGCCTCGAACGGGCATTGAAAGGGACAGGAAAATGAAACCGATAACGCGCCGGAGGTTTGGCAAGGGAGCGGCAGCCGTGGCCGCGATGTATGCGGGCATTCGGATGCCGGAGGTATTGTTGGCAGAGCCAACGCCGGCGCGCCTTGCCTTTCCAAAGGGCTTTCTGTGGGGATGCGCAACAGCCGCTTACCAGGTCGAGGGTGGAGCGATGGAGGATGGGCGCGGGGCGTCGATCTGGGACACCTTCTCGCACCAACCGGGCAAGGTACACAACGATGACACGGGCGACGTGGCCGACGACAGCTACCACCTCTGGAAGGAGGATGTTGGGTTGCTGAAGAGGTTGGGGGTGGGCGGGTACCGATTCTCGATTGCGTGGCCGCGGGTGTTTCCAACGGGCAAGGCTCCCGTGAATCCGAAAGGGCTGGAGTACTACGACAAGCTGGTGGATGAGCTGCTGAAGAACGGGATCGAGCCCTACGTCACGCTGTTTCACTGGGATCTCCCGGAGGCGCTTCCTGGGGGGTGGCAGTCGCGAGACACGGCTTATGCGTTTGCCGAGTATGCGGGCTTCATGGCAAAGAAGCTGGGCGACCGGGTGCAACACTTCATGACGACCAACGAGTTCGATTCGTTTACGGATGCGGGTTATAGGAGCGGCGAGTCTGCGCCAGGACTGAAACTCGATGCCACCAGGGTGAATCAGGTGCGGCACAACGCCATTCTTGCGCACGGGCTGGGGGTCGAGGCAATTCGAGCCAATGCACCTGTGGGGACTAAGGTTGGCCTGGCGGAAGATCCATCGCTTTTTGCCCCGGTCATCGAAACGCCCGAACATATCGAGGCCGTGCGGAAGGCATTTCGCGATCACAATGCGCCGTTCCTGGTCGCTATCCTGGACGGAAAGTACCCGGATAGCTACCTGGAACAGGAAGGCGCGAACGCTCCGAAAGTCGAGGGGGGCGATATGAAGGTGATCGGCAGCCGGCTCGATTTTGTGGGTATGAATTGCTACCATGCGGACTACGTCCGAGCCGACGGCTCGCAGCGGGGTTATGCCATCGAGCCGATGCCCACTTCGCATCCGCACATGGCCTCTTCGTGGATTCAGCTAAGCCCGGAGTGTATTTATTGGGGGGTGAGGACGATCTGCGAGCTGTGGCCGGAAAAGGCGCCGCTGCTTTACATCACGGAGAACGGCACCTCTTCAGATGATGTGCTGACGGCCGAGGGCCGGGTCGAGGATGTGGACCGTGTGATGTACCTGCGGGCGCACCTGACGCAGTTGCACAGAGCGGTCGCAGAGGCCTACCCGGTAAAGGGTTACTTCCTGTGGAGTTTGCTGGACAACTTCGAATGGTCCGACGGGTACAGCAAGCGGTTCGGGATTCATTACGTGGACTTTAAAACGCAGAAGAGGACTCCAAAGCTGAGCGCGGAGTGGTATCGAGCAGCCATTGCTGCAAATGCGGTGGAGTAGAAATCAAAGGCGTTCATCGACTACCAAAATTGTCCGGTGGTGAGCACTACGCTGCAGGACGACCCTTCAGACCAGTCTCGGGACCGCTGAGGATTTCGTTCTTATACTTCCTTTGAGGTTCAACGAAGACTGTTGTTCACGAGGCTTCCGCTCGATCGCTATTGGCTATGCGGCTGCGCACGGTCTTCCTTGAGGACAGCATCGAGCGTCACAATCAACAAGTCCGTGTCCGCGTCAGAGAAAATCAGTGGTGGTCGCAACTTGATCACGTTGTGATGAGGGCCATCGGTTCCGGTCAGCACTCCAAGTTCGCGGAGCCGGTTGGCGACGTAGGATGCCTCGTCGGTTGCCGGTTCGCGGGTATCGCGGTCGCGGACCAAGTCCAGACCAAGAAACAGCCCCATTCCACGCACGTCGCCTATCAGCGGATACCTTCGCTGCAAGTCCTTGAGCTGGGTCATCAACCTGATGCCGACACGATGAGCATTCATCTGCAACTGCTCGGCTTCGAGCACGTCCAGTACGGCAAGGCCTGCGGCGCAGGCGACGGGATTACCACCGAAAGTGCTGAAGAATTCCATGCCGTTATTAAAGGACGCTGCAATCTCTGGAGTGGTGACCACGGCAGCCAGGGGGAACGCATTCCCAATCGGCTTGCCGAGGACAACGATATCGGGCACCACAGCCTGACTTTCAAATCCCCAAAAGTGAGTGCCCAAGCGTCCGAATCCGACTTGCACTTCGTCTGCAATGCACACACCGCCAGCATCTCGAACGCGGCTGTACACCTCGGCAAGATATCCGGGCGGGAACACAATTTGGCCGCCAACGCTGGGCATGGTCTCCGCGATAAACGCGGCTGCTCCCGACCCATTCGCCAACAAGCCGTTCAAGAGAGCGGCAACATGCGAAGCATACTTTGAAGCGAGATCGGTTTCTCCGCGCCGGTACCGGCCACGGTAGTCGTCGGGGACCGGTGACACATGGACCCAACCCTTGCGACCACGTCCTCCCGGCCCGTCGAACTTGTAGGGACTCATGTCAATGAGCGTGCTGGTGTGCCCGTGATAGGCGTGCTCAAGGACGATCATGTCGTCGAATCCAGAGTGGGTGCGAGCGAGCCGTAAAGCAAGTTCGTTTGCTTCACTTCCGGAATTCAGGAAGAAACAGATCCGCAGCGGTTCTGGTAATGTCTGTGTCAGCCGTTGCGCGTAGCGCAGAACGTTGTCATGCAAGTAGCGCGTATTTGTATTGAGAAGCGCCAATTGTTTCTGTACGGCGCTCACGACCCGCGGGTGGCTATGACCAACCAATGGGACGTTGTTGTAGACGTCGAGGTAGGCACGCCCGGTGTCGTCGTAAAGGTATTGTCGCCAGCCACGCACGATCTTGAGCGGACGTTGGTAAGAGACGCTGAGACTGCCGCCAAGCAGCGCCCGCCTCTGCGTCATCGTCTTGTCAAAAGTATCTTCCTCAGGGAACACTGCGGGGGGAATACCGAGCAGCAAATTCGGATTCGGGCAGAGCCCTGTCCAAATCTCTCGTTCCGAGGCCGGAGCGACGCCGGGGAAGCGCTCATTCATCTCCAGCAAGTCCGAGATAATTTGAAAGTGCAGGTGCGGCGGCCAGGATCCGTTCTCTGCTCTGTCACCTATTCTTGCAATGATCTGGCCTTTGACTACCTGTTGTCCTATCGATAGCTTTGCGGTGCTGGCCCGCGAAAGGTGTCCGTAGAGCGTGAAAAACTCCTGATCGCCATTCGCGAAATGTTTCAGTATCACGAGCGGGCCGTAATCAAAACTTGAACTGTTGTCGGCGATCGTATGGACGATACCGTCAAGTGGCGTACGAACATTCGCCGCCGGGGCAACGAACAAATCTATTCCGAGGTGAATCGTGCGGCGTTCGTCCGTCGGGATGTCGCTTTCGCAAAACGCGGCAGAGGCATAGAGTAATCGCGCTTCGTTGTACCTGCCAATCCCGACGGAAGCACCGGCGAGACTCAGTTCGTGATCGATTGCATCTGACAATACTGCGGTTTCGGCATTCCGCGGATCGGATCCCAGAAACGTGCTCCCGACGCTCAGATCAAGAACGAGAGAGGGTACAGTTCGAAGATCCAAATCCAAAACCGGAGCGGCTTCATTGCCGTGTTGTGCCATCCATTCACCCAGGCGATCGGAACTCGTTGAAGGCGACAGGCCGCAAGCCTGCCGAAACAGGCAGTGCGCAAAGCGCGAATGGAGGCTGCAGAGTCGTGCCAGCGCTTCCCAGGCAGGCGCCTCCGAGATCGTAACGTAAGGATCGTCGGGCACATGGACCTTGCGTATCGCGGAGTTGACCACGCTCACGGCCAACCGCATGGCAATCAGCGGAAATAGAACCGATAATTCGGCATCCTCCAACGGGAACCTACTGTGAAACCCCGCCACGAGCGAAGCTGCCGCTGCCAGCGGTTTGCGTTTGCCCAGAATTGCATATGCTGCGGCGATGGCCACCTCGGATACGACGAGGCCGTGGTGCATGTCGCCGAAGTCAATGACACTGACAACATCATTTCCTGCCGCTCGATCAATCAGGACGTTGTAGTCGTTCGCGTCTCCGTGCACGACGCCCTTGCGAAGGCTCGGCAGGAGCGGCACGACCTCCGATTCGTAACGTTGCAGAATTTGCTCCACTAAAGTCCGGCGGGACTGATCTCGAATCGAGCCGAGATGTTCGCCGATCCATCCTGCCTGCGCTAGGTCCCATCGCAGGCTGCGCACCGCCGCTGGATGGGAGAAGCTCTGAAAAGCACGGTCCATTTCACCGAGAAGACAACCCAGCGAGCGGAGAAGTTCGTCAGGGTGCGGCCTAACTTCCGCCAGGACCTTTCCAGGCAGAAAGCTGAGCATCCAGACAAAACGTAGCTCACCAGTTTCAAGACGGACCTGCGTGAATGCCGCTCCGTCCTTACACGGCTGAATACGGGGCAGCACGAGAAGAGGGGTCCGGAGTTCCAGGTACTGGAGCGCCCGGCATTGCATATCAATGAATGCAGGCTCACGGCTGGGATGCATCAGCTTTAAGGCGAATGCGCGGCCGTCTGGCATCGTGATTTCAAAATTATTGTCGTACTCTCCGGGCAAGCTGCGCGCCGTGCTGCTCAATCCGTAGACAGATTGAACGATCCGAATTGCTTCGCAGGGGGAAACTGGCGGCGGTCCTGGCATCTCGGCTTTCATCCGGAATTTCTGTTTTCCCTCTAGGTTGCGGACCAATATACCCCATTTGCCTTCACACGCGATCCTGTTCAGCCCCGCGCTTCGATTCGCACCGGTCCCAGGAGTCCGGAGGGCTGAAGTG
>Ga0302319_10024293_pt1 | contig 10782 bp, 4 predicted proteins | sample Bog_T0_2_FD_203319 | JGI IMG/M metagenome (GOLD analysis project Ga0302319, IMG submission 203319) | Peat permafrost microbial communities from Stordalen Mire near Abisko, Sweden - Bog_T0_2 | ecosystem: Environmental > Terrestrial > Soil > Wetlands > Peat | place: Sweden: Abisko, Stordalen Mire... | reverse complement strand
GCTTATTCAAGATCTCGTTGGCTGCCAAATAGACTCCATCGTAAAGCGCTGTGCCGCCGTGCGATCTTGATCCGCCGCCACGCGGATAGCCGCCGCCGCGCGGGTAGCCCATTCCGCCACCGCGGCCACCCCAGCCACCGCCTCCACCCCCGCCGCCACTTGGATATCCGGCACCACCGCTTTGATCGCCCTGCGCCTGTTCATCCCGCTGCCCGATCTTCAACTCATCGAGCGCCTTTTCCAGCCGTTCGCGCGATGACGTCAGATCCTGCAACAACTCGACGTCGTGGTCGAAGTGAATGAGGAACGCTTTGTCGCGATCAGGGCGCAGCACCTGTTCGAGAAATTTGTAGCTGGCGGTGCGCTCGGTCGCGATCATGCCGCGTTCACTCATGCTCGTATCGACCAATAAGCCGAGCGTTAACGGCAGATCGCTCTGCCGTGTGAAATATTTGATGGTCTGGGGCCGCCCGTCTTCCGTTACCGTGAAGTCTTCCTTTTGCAGATCTTTTACGATCTCGCCTTTCTTGTCCCGCACCGTAGCAAAGACGTTCACAACCTTTACACCAGCCGAGAACGTTGGCTCCTGCGCTGTTAAGAAACGCGCCGCGGGCAGCGACGCCATGGCGGCCACGAAGGCGCGCCGCTTGAGTAAAGTTGCTGGCATACGATTTAGATGACGCCCAAAAACAGTCGGAAGTTGCGGGTTGCTAGCGACGGGTTGTTAGCGGCGGGTTGCTAGCGGCGGGTTGCTAGCGGCGGGTTGCTAGCGTAAGACATGCCGCCGCCAGCCAATGCCTTCGAAATTCTCGTTAGGGTGACACCTGAAGATATCGACATGATGGATCATGTCAACAACGTCAGCTATCTTCGCTGGGTCCAGGATGTGGCGCTGGCACACTGGCGGCACGCCGCTACCGCGGAGGAGCAGAGCAAGTGGCTGTGGTTTGTGGTGCGTCACGAAATCGATTACAAGCATCCGGCGATCCTGGGAGACGAAATCGTGGCGAAGACCTGGGTGGGCAGCGCCACAGGCGTGAAATTTTACCGGCACACCGAACTGAGCCGTGCGCAAGACGGCGTTTTGCTGGTGAAAGCTTTAAGCATCTGGTGCCCGATCGACGCGCAAACCCGCCGCCCCTCTTTGGCTAGCGAAGAAATTCGCCGGCGTTTTTCCATTGCCTGAAATCGCAATGTTACACTCGATTGTGCGGCTGCGGATTCTCGGCGTTATACCCGCCCGGTTTGCCTCTTCACGCTTTCCTGGAAAAGCGCTTGCTCTTGTCGCCGGTAAGCCCATGCTGGAACACGTATGGGAAAGAGCGCAAAAATCGAAGTATTTGACCGATGTCGTGGTTGCTACCGATGACGATCGTATTGCCTCGGCGGTTCGTAAATTCGGCGGACGCGTACGCCTGACCAGCAGCCTGCATCCTACCGGAACCGACCGGCTCGCCGAAGTCGCTTCCGCTGAAGAAGCGGCGCTCTATGTAAATATCCAGGGCGATGAACCGTTGATCGATCCGTTGGCAATTGATGCCGCTATTCTCGCCGTTCACGGCGACGATGCGGTGGCGATGGGCACGCTCAAGCGAGAAATTCTCGATCCTACCGATATCGTCAATCCGAATGTCGTGAAGGTTGTCACCAATCTGCTGGATGACGCCATTTATTTTTCGCGCTGCCCGATTCCCTACGAGCGCGACAGCCGCAGCCAGAAACCGCTTTACTTCAAACATATTGGCCTTTACGTCTACCGTCGCGAATTTTTGCTTAGTTATCCGGATCTGAGTGTCGGGCCGCTTGAACAGGCGGAGTGTTTGGAACAGTTGCGGGCCTTGGAAAATGGCTATCGCATACGCGTCCAGAAAACGGAATATGAATCGCTGGGCGTCGACACGCCCGAGGATCTTGAACGAGTGAATAAGCTTTTCTCCGTGAGTGAGTCTTTCCGATCAGGGTGAAAACAAGAATGAACTTTTGGAGGTGGTTCCTTGCCTAAGTACATATTCGTAACCGGTGGCGTGGTTTCGTCGCTGGGGAAGGGAATCGCAGCTTCGTCGATTGGCTGCCTGCTCGAAAGCCGAGGCCTTCGCGTCACCTTGCAAAAGTTCGACCCATACTTAAATGTCGATCCGGGCACGATGAGCCCATTCCAACACGGTGAGGTGTTTGTTACCGACGACGGCGCTGAAACCGATCTGGATCTGGGCCACTATGAACGCTTCACCCACGCGCCGCTCAGTCAATCGAACAATCTCACCTCCGGCCGCATCTACGAAAACATTATTCAGCGGGAACGGCGCGGCGATTATTTGGGCAAGACAGTGCAAGTCATCCCGCACGTCACCAATGAAATCAAAGCGGCCTGCCGCAAAGTGGCGGCCGATGTGGATGTGGCCATTGTGGAGATCGGCGGCACGGTGGGCGACATCGAATCTTTGCCCTTTATTGAAGCGATTCGCCAGATGCGCCATGAAGAAGGCCGCGAGAATACTTTATTCATTCATCTGACTTTAGTCCCCTGGATCGCCGCCGCGCAAGAATTGAAGACCAAGCCTACGCAGCACTCTGTCAAGGAACTGCGCGCCATCGGTATCCAACCCGACATGCTGCTGTGCCGCTCGGAACGCCCGCTACCCGACGAAGTAAAGGAAAAAATCGCGTTGTTTTGCGATGTGGATGTGAGCAGCGTTATCACGGCGAAAGACGTTCATTCGGTCTACGAGATCCCACTTGTTTTCGCCGAACAAGGGGTGGATGAATCCATCCTCCGCATTCTTCACCTCAGCGCCGGTGAGCGCAATCTCAGCCGCTGGACGGAGATGCTCACGCGCATGAAGAATCCCCGGTCCGAGGTAAGTATCGGACTGGTTGGCAAATATGTGGAGTACGAAGATTCTTACAAGAGCTTGAAGGAGTCGCTGCTGCATGCGGGTATCGCGCACCAGGCGCGGGTGAATATCGAATGGATTGAATCGGAGCAGATGGAGTGGCCGGAATGCCGCGATTACTTGCGGCGTTTCGATGGCATCTTAGTGCCCGGCGGCTTTGGCAGACGCGGTATCGCAGGCATGTTAAACGCCATTCGCTGCGCGCGCGAGGAAAAAATTCCTTACTTCGGCATTTGCCTGGGCATGCAGACGATGGTGATTGAATACGCCCGCAATGTGTGCGGTTTGCCGGAAGCCGATTCCACCGAGTTCAACCCGAACACGCCGAACCGCGTCATTTACAAGCTTCGAGAACTGAAGGGCGTCGATGAACTCGGCGGCACGATGCGCTTGGGCGCGTATCCCTGCCGCTTGACCGATGGAAGTTTTGCCCAGCGGGCTTACGGCTCGTCCGACATCAGTGAGCGCCATCGCCACCGTTACGAGTTCAATCGCGAATTTGAGAAGACCCTCACTGAACATGGCTTGCGGCTCACCGGCCAGACGCCCGATGGCGTCTACGTCGAGATCTGCGAACTGCCGGACCATCCCTGGTATCTGGGCTGCCAGTTCCATCCCGAATTCAAGTCCAAACCGCTGGAGCCTCATCCTTTGTTCACCGCCTTCCTCGGCGCGGCGATCAACTATCGCGCTCAAAAAAGAGTGGCTACTGTCAGTGCGGCAATGGCGGCTGAGACCGACTCCATGGACGTTCCAGTGACACTCAGCGACGCTCGATGACTACTGTTCAAGCCGGCATTGTCAGTTTTTCGAACAGCGGCCCACTTTCCTTGATTGCCGGCCCTTGCGTTATCGAAAGCGAGGAGCACGTGCATCGCATGGTGGGCTTGATTCGTGCAGCCGTTGGATCGTTCGTTTTCAAAGCGTCGTTCGATAAAGCCAACCGCAGTAGCGTCAAGTCGTATCGCGGGCCGGGGCTTGCCGAAGGCGTTCGCATTCTCAGAGGCGTGCAACAGCTTGGTATTCCGGTGCTGACCGATATTCATGAGCCCTTTCAAGCGGAGGTTGCCGCCGAAGGCGTGGATATTCTCCAGATCCCCGCTTTCCTGTGCCGCCAGACTGATTTGCTGGTGGCCGCCGGGCGCACCGGCCGCGTCGTCAATATCAAGAAAGGCCAGTTCGTTTCACCGGTTGATATTGCGCTGGCGGCTGAAAAAGTGGCTGGCACCGGCAACCACAAAATCATTCTCACGGAGCGCGGCTCTTCGTTCGGCTACAACAATCTCGTGGTCGATATGCGCGGCTTGAAGATTATGGCCGATACCGGCTATCCAATTGTTTTCGATGCCACGCATAGCGTCCAGTTGCCGGGTTCTGCCGGTTCGTCTTCCGGCGGCCAGCCTCAGTTCATTGAGCCGCTGGCGCGCGCGGCTACCGCCGTCGGCATTGCCGGCGTATTCATGGAAACGCACGACCGGCCTGAGAAGGCTCTCTCCGACGGCGCGAATGCTCTCGAAGTCAGCCTGCTCTCTCAACTCTGGAAACGGCTAACGGCTTTGGATCGATTGGTCAAGAGTTTTTCGTGATTGCGCGGCTCATTCAGTCGCCCAGAACGACTCGGGCAATCGCGTGGCGCATCGCATTAAGGCGCTTACCCTCCCGGCTCCGATTCGGAAGCGTAGGACGCAATTAGCAGCTTGGACCTGCCTGAGCGAGTTGGGTAGCCAACTAAAGCGTTATGGCCAACACAACCACATTGCGATTGTTGGGCAGCGTGATGCTCTTTACCGTCTTCGTGGTATTCAGCGTGAACGAGTAGCCATAGAGGTGCCACGGCCCGTTTTGGGTGGCCCCGCTTGGGATGAGCCGATAGGTCATGGTGACGGCGATGGATTCGCTGGAAATGCTCGATTCAGCGCCCCAATCGCTGAGGCTCTGCACAAAGGTGCTGGTTGTGCCGTCCGTATAGGTCACGACAAAGGTTTGGTTGGTTTGCTCGCCGTTCAAGCCGGTGGCAAGAAGCTTCAGAGTCGGATAGGCCCCGGCCGGCAGGCTAATCGTCGAACCGTAGACCGCATCGGCTGCCCCCACCGCGCCGATAGTGAACGGCACGCTGGACCAAGTTACCGAGGTTCCCAGCAGACTGGATGAGTAAGCATATCCAGTGCCATCGATGCCGCCGTTTGTCGGAGCGGTGCCGTTGTTGAAGATCGCATGGACGTTAAATGCCGATGCGAGACTCACACTCACCGGCGTTGTGATAACCGCCGAGTTGACGGTGAAACTTTGCGAGACGGGCGTGGCGGCCGCATAGGTCGAGTTGCCGCCTTGCGAAGCGGTGATGCCGCAGGTACCGGCGGCCACGAAGGTCGCAGTTGTGCCGGACACCGTACAGATGCTCGTGGTGGTGGAAGCGAAAGTGACCCCTAATCCGGAGCTGGCTGTGGCACTCAGCGTAAGCGGCGTGCCGACAGTTTGCGTGGCGGGGGCAGCGAACGTAATGGTTTGCGCGTGCGGATTGACGGTGAAGCTACGCGGCACCGAAGCGGCCGCCGCATAGGTGGAGTTGCCCGCTTGCGAGGCCGTAATGGTGCAGGTTCCTTGCGTCAGCAAATTGGCTGTCGTGCCCGCTACTGTGCAGACCGAGGCCGTCGAAGAGGCGAAGCTGACGGGCAAGCCCGAGGTCGCGCTGGCGGAAAGCGTCAGCGTGGTAGCCGCGGTTTGCGTTGCGATAGCGCTGAAGGTGATCGATTGCGCTGCCAGATTCACCGTGAAGCTCTGCGATACAGGCGATGCCGCCGCATACGTTGAATTACCCGCTTGCGAAGCGGTGATGGTGCAGGTTCCCTGCGTCAGCAGAGTGGCTGTCGTGCCGGAGACCGTGCAGACCGAGGCGGTCGAGGAAGTAAAGCTGACGGGCAGACCGGACGTGGCGGTCGCCGTCAGTGAAAGCGTGGTCGCGGCGGTTTGCGCGGCGATAGCTCCGAACGTGATGCTTTGCGGCGTGGTGCCAATAACCAGGGTTGGAATCTCAACGACACTGCCATTGGTGGTGCCGTTGGAGCCAACATTGGCAATAAAGAGATCGCCCTGGCCGTCAAAAGCCAAACTATAAGGCGAAGACAATCCCGTGGCGACCACCACCTGAGTTCCGGTGCCGGGGCCGGTCGCAGTCCCGGGGACTTTGACCACGCGATTGTTGGCCTCGTCGCCGATGAAGACATCGCCCGCTGCATCCACCGCCACCGCGGCGGCATAATTCAGGCCGCTGCCAATCGAGCGGGAGGCACCCCCACCCGCGGGCAGTTCTACCACGCGGTTGTTGCTCCAATCGGCGAAAAAGACATCGCCGGACGCATCGACGGCGACCGCGGAAGGGTTCCCGAGACCGGCGGCTATCAAGGTGGTTTGCGCGAGCGTGCCGGCCGCTACCTTTACGACCGAGCCTCGGCCGCTGGTGGCCGCGCCCCGTGTATTGGCAATGAAGAGATTTCCTGATCCGTCGATCGCCAGTCCCTGCGGGAAGGTGATTCCGCTGAGATTCAGCGGTGTGGCGACGCTGCTGCCATAAGGCAGCTTTAAGATACGGTTGTTACTCGAGTCGCTGATGTACAAGTTGCCGGCGGCGTCGACGGCGACGCCGAACGGTGAATTGAGAGTGAGTCCGAGAGCGACGGCCACCGGCGCGCCGCCAGGAGCAACTTTATAGACCTGGGCCGCGGTGTTGTCCACGTAAAAGACGTCGCCCAATCCGTCGACCGCTACGCCTCTGGGCGAGCCGGTGTTGGCGATGGTATTGAGCGACGCGGACGCTAACGCCGTTTGCGTGCCAGGGCCAACGCCGTAGATGAATGCGGTTGTCAGCAAGTTACCGTTCGAATCGAAGAGCTTGACGGCTCCGCGGCGCAAGCCGGCGTAGGCCGGTTTGAATTGCACGCCGACCGTGCAAGAAGTTCCACTGACCAAACCGCTGCAAGTGGTAGAGCCCGGGACCAGCGTGAAGTCGGGGCTCGCCAACGACGTGCTGGGCGCGCCCTCGGTGAATAGAACCGGAGTGCCGAGCACGCCGGCAGTTTTCACCGAGAAGGTTAATGAGTTTGTTCCGGCGGCGAGCGCGGCATACGTGCCGGCGCTTACCACGGGCGCAGTGACACTGAAACTCTGCGAGACCGGCGTGGCGGCGGCATAAATGTTGCTGCCCGCCTGGGAGGCGTTGATGGTGCACGTTCCTGCAATCAGCAGCGTGGCGCTGTTGCCGGAGACCGTACAAACGTTTGCGGTCGAGGAAGCGAACGTGACCGGCAAGCCGGAAGTGGCGCTGGCGGAAAGTGCGAGCGTTGTACCCGCTGGTTGCGCGGCAACCGCGGCGAAGGTAATCGTTTGCGGCAGCGGATTAACGGTGAAGCTTTGCGAGACGGGACTGGCGGCGGCGTAAATGTTGTTGCCCGGCTGCGAGGCGGTAATGGTGCAGACGCCGGAGGTCAGCAGGGTCACTGCCGTACCAGACACCGTGCAGACCGCCGGGGTGGAGGACGAGAAAGATACCGCTAAACCGGAACTGGCCGTAGCCGTCGCGTTAAAGGACGTGCCGACGGTCTGCGTAGCAATCGCGCCGAAGGTAATCGTTTGCGCTGTTGCGCCCGTCACTTGCACTTCGACAACGCTTCCGGTATTGGTTCCGCCGCCCACGTTAGCGACAAAGAGATCGGCGTAGCCGTCTAGCGCGATGCCATATGGATTGACCAAACCGGTGGCGACCGTGGCTTGCGTTCCGGTGCCCGGACCCATGGCGGTACCAGGAACCTCGACTATACGGCCATTGTTCTGGTCGGCGATGAAGACATCGCCGGCCGCATCCACAGCCACTACCGATGCGCCGGAGATTCCGGTACCAATCGAGACCGGATTCCCGCTGATGGGTATTTCCAGCACGCGATTGTTGGACTTGTCGGCAATGAAGACGTCCCCGGCAGCGTCGAGTGCGACACCCGACGGGTTATTCAAGCCGCTCGAAGCGACCGTAGTCAAGGTCCCAGAAACTGCCGCGACTTCGACCACCGTGCCTGTGCCGGACGCCGCCGTGGCATGGGTGTTGGCAATGAAGAGATTGCCCGAGCCATCTACCGCCAAGCCTTCAGGGAACACCAAACCGGCGACGTTGAGGGCGACGGCGCTGCTGCTGTTATAAGGCAACTCGACGACACGATTGTTGCCCGCATCGGCAATGTACAGATTGCCGGCCGCATCGAGCGCCAAGCCATAGGGCGAACTGAGCGTCAGTCCGAGAGTAAGCGTTTGCGGCGTGGTAGCGCCGGGCGCAAGCTTAAGAATTTTGTTCGACAGAGTATCGGTAATGAACAGATCGCCCGCGCCATCGACGGTAACGCCGCGCGGATAGCTTCCCTGATAGATAGTCTTGCTGACGCTAGACGTCCAGGCCGGCAGAGTATTTGGGCCGATGCCGGATATGTAAGAGGTGGCCAGTACGTTGTTATTGTTGTCGACCAGTTTGATTGCGCCACGGCGCAGCCCGGCGAATTGCGGAGTAAACTGCACACTGACCGCGCAGGTGCCGGTTGCGCCAGCGACACAAGTGGTGCCCGTAGCAGAGAGAGTGAAATCGGCTTTGGCGAGCGAACTGCTCGGCACGCCTTCAGTGAAGACGATGGGAGTCCCTAGCGTGACGCCGGCGGGAATGGTAAAGGTCGCGCCTTCCGTCTGCCCGGCACCCAACACCGTAAAGCTCTGATCAACGGGCATGGCCGCCAGATAAGCGCTGCTGCCAGGTTGCGACGCCACGATGGTGCAAGTACCCGTGGCAAGCAAAGTGGCGCTGTTGCCGGAAGCGGTACAAACGGCCGGCGTAGTGGATGTAAACACTACCGTCAAGCCGGAGCTTGCGGTCGCGGTGAGCGTGGGAGAACTGCCGAGGCTTTGCGGCGTCAGCGGTCCGAAGGTTATCGTTTGCGGTTGCGGCACGACTGCACCGGCCCGCAAAATCTCGACCACGTTGCCGGACGTGCTACCGCCGCCTACATTCGCCACAAAGGCATCGCCTTGGCCGTCGAGGGAAACCGCGTAAGGCGTCAACAATCCGCTGGCAACCGTGACTTGGGCACCACTACCCGGCCCTGCCGCCGTGGCCGGAACCTCGACCAGTTGATTGTGGTTTTCGTCAACGATGAAAACATCGCCGGCCGCATCGACTGCCACCGCCGTCGCGTTCGAAAGACCGCTGCCGATAGCGATCGCGGCACCCGTTAGCGGGACTTCCAGCACGCGATTATTGTTCCTGTCGGCGATGAAAATATCGCCAGCGGCATCGACCGCCACGCCCGACGGGAAATTCAAGCCTTTGGCAAGAATAGTGCTCTGTGTGGCTCCGCCGGTTGCTAGCTTAATAATCGTGCCGGTGCCGCTGGTGGCCGCGGCTTTGGTATTGGCAATTAGTAAGTTACCCGCGCCGTCCACCGCCAAACCTTCCGGAGAATTCAGCCCGCTGACGTTCAACGCGGTCGCGCTGCCGGCGCCGTAAGGCAATTCCAACACCCGGTTGTTGCCGGCGTCCGCGATATAGAGATTACCGGCTGCGTCCAGCGCCAGGCCGTAGGGTGAACTGAGAGTGGTTCCCAGCGCCAAAGCAGTACTTGAACCGCTGGGCGTGACTTTGAAAACCTGGTTCGAATAGGTATCCAGGACGAAGGCGTTCCCGCCTCCGTCGACGGTGACCCCCCGCGGAAATCCTTTGCTTGGCGCATAAACCGTCTTGGTGGTTCCGGGAGTCCAAGCTGGCAGCGAATTCGCTCCGACGCCCGAAATATAGGACGTGGCCAGTACGTTATTGTTGCTGTCCACCAGTTTCACCGCGCCGCGCCGCAAGCCGGGCTGCTGTGCGGTAAACTGCACCGCCACCGTGCAAGATCCCGTCACCGCACCCGTGCATCCGTTCGATAGCAAAGTGAAGTCAGGGTTCGGCAAAGTGCTGCTGGGAACACCTTCGGTAAAGACGACGGGTGTGCCGAGAGTGGCGCCGCTGGGCGGAGTAAAGGTGACGCCAATGGCGCGCTGAATTTCTAAAATGCTGCCGGCCGTTGCGCCCGCGCCGACATTGACGACGTAGACATTCCCTTGGCCATCGAGCGCCAAGCCGTACGGAGTGACCAATCCGGTGGCGACCGTGACCTGAGTACCGGTCCCCGGGCCGTTCACCGTACCCGGCACCTCTACCAATTGGTTATGGTTTTCATCGGCAATGAAGACATCGCCTGCCGCATCCACCGCCACCGCCGAGGCATTGGCAATACCCGTTCCTATGGAGGTAACAACGCCACCCACCGATTGCTCGAGGACGCGATTGTTGCCCCAATCGGCGACGAAAATATCGCCGGCGGCATCGACAGCGACGCCCGACGGGTAACTTAAACCCCCGCCAATGGCAGTGCTTTGAATGCCAGTGCCGGCGGCCAGTTCAATGATATTTCCGTTGCCCGTGCTGGCGTTGGCGCGCGTGTTAGCAACGTAGAGGTTGCCCGCTCCATCCACCGCCAGGCCCTCCGGGAAATTCAATCCGCTGAGATTGAGCGCGCTCGCCGTACTGCTGCCATACGGCAATTCGAGAACGCGGTTGTTGCCGGCGTCGGCAATATAAAGATTGCCTGCTCCATCAAGCGCCAGACCAAAAGGTGAGCTCAGCGTAACTCCCAGCGCGACAGCCGTGGGCGAGCCGCCGGGCGCGATTTTGAACACCTGATTCGTAAAGGTGTCCATCACGAACACGTCGCCCGCACCATCCACTGCTACGCCATGCGGATAGCCGGTGTTGTATAGCTTGGTGGAGGCCCCCGCTGCCCAGACGCCGGATGCGTTCGGTCCGATGCCGGAAATGTAT
>Ga0302319_10024292_pt1 | contig 10782 bp, 7 predicted proteins | sample Bog_T0_2_FD_203319 | JGI IMG/M metagenome (GOLD analysis project Ga0302319, IMG submission 203319) | Peat permafrost microbial communities from Stordalen Mire near Abisko, Sweden - Bog_T0_2 | ecosystem: Environmental > Terrestrial > Soil > Wetlands > Peat | place: Sweden: Abisko, Stordalen Mire... | reverse complement strand
TGATCCAACTCGCGTTCTTTGGCCTGCAAATCCTCGTAGGCCTGCACCAGGCCCCAGTAGATGGATTCCACCTGGTTTACGGTGTACAGAATCTGCTGGCGGAACGTGGAATCTGCAATGCGCCGGTCATTCAGCGCCTGGTAAATATAGCGCTTGTTCACCCAGATGCCCGCACCCTGCAGCAAATGCTGGGTAACAGTGGCTTTGAATGTCGAATTAAGTTCAGGGCTGTACTGCGAGACAGAGTTGCTCGTGGTGGCGTAAGTGTTGTTGAAAGCTACTTGGAGGTTGGTGCCGGTTACGAATCCCTGGGCAAGAGCGAAGTTGTAATCGTTGGTCGAACTGGTGCCGGTCTGGAAGAAGCTGATGGCTGGGGCATGGTCGCGGTCGAACGAAACAGTTGATGTGAGAGTCGGTTCAAGACTCTCCGGGGCTGGTCCCGCACCGCCCGTGGTGAGTGACAAACCAGCCGTACCGGAACCCGCGCCGCCCGCGCCGCCTGTCGTTCCACCCGGACCGCCGCCGGTGCTCAGGATGGAAGCAGATCCGCCCAGAGTGTTTGTGACCAGGCCCGACGGCACACCCAGGGGGCCTTGGCCCGTCTTAGTGCGCAGAATATCGGTATCCGCAATGCTCAGGTCGTACCGGGCAATGGCAAGGTCGTAATTGTTCTCAAGCGCCAGCGCAATCGCATCGGAAAGGCTCAGATAGATCTTCCCGTCCCTCACCATGTCGTTGAGTCGGACCGAATTCTCAAAACTCGCCTTTGCAACTGTGGTTGGCAGGAATTCCTTAATAGGATTGCCGAAGAATCGCGCGTATGGTTTAGAAAAATCGCGCATTGACCGATTCAGGTCGAACGGTTCCGTTGCCATCGGCGCAGGCGCTACGGGAAGCTGGGACGCCTGCTTCTCAGGCCCCGAGTATCCTGCCGGAGTCTGCGCCACAAGACCCTGGGGGATGCAGGCCGCCATGGTCAATGTGACTGCCGCTATGGCGCGAAGTTTTGCTCCTGCCTGCCGGGTGGGTGTCCGTTGATTATCTGATTGATTGCGAGTCTTCCGGCCGGTCGGATTCTCTCCGCCATGCACACGAGTCTGGTGCAAATACATAATTTCTCTCCGCCAATCGTTGAGGCAAATGGGGTTCCATTCTAAGAGACGCCTGGAGAGCCTCTCCGGACGCAAATTAGTGGCAGTCCTGGTGCAGCCTTGGCTTGCGGTTAACCAGCTTGCTTGCCTATGTACTACGCTTTGTTCAGCTCTCAGGTTCCCTGCGCCAAGGGCACTGCTTCTGCAATGGCTAAATGCCTCACATTGCAGAAACCTGAGTATATCTCACCGGCGCTATCGGTTTCAGTGGCCTGCAGCATCGGGTACCCTGTAATGCAAACGCAAACAGATGACAGAAATTGTAGAAACCGGAATAGAACCCCAGAATTGGAAGGTCACACTGGCCTATGACGGCTCTGACTTCAGCGGCTGGCAGGTGCAGCCCGGCGAGGTGACGGTCCAGGGCGAGCTGCAGGCGGCGCTCCGCCGGGTGACTGGCGAGGAGCCGCTGCCGCAGGGCTCCGGGCGCACCGATGCCGGCGTCCATGCGCTGGGCCAGGTGGCAAGCTTCAACCTGCGCGCTCCGATTCCCGCTGAGAACCTGTGCCGCGCGCTCAACCGCACTTTGCCTGCGGCGATTCGGGTTCTGAGGGCGGAAACGGTGGCACCCGAGTTCCATGCCCGGCACTCGGCGACTGCAAAGACCTACGAGTACCGGATCTTCCGCGAGGATCTTTGTCCGCCGTTCCTGGCCCGGTATGTGCTGGCGTGCAGATGGCCGATGGAACTGGGAAAGCTGCAGGCGGCCGCGCGGCTACTGGAAGGCGAGCACGACTTCATGAGCTTTGCGGCAACCGATCCCGATCTGACAGCCAGAAGCTCGGAGGACGGCGCAGTGGTCAATTCCAATTCGGAACCAATCGTGAAATCGACGGTCCGGACAATCTTCAGCTCAGTGTGGAGCGTGGAGCCGGGCTCGGCCGGCGAGTTGCTGGTTTACCGAGTGCGCGGCAGCGGCTTTCTGCACCACATGGTTCGCAACCTTGTGGGAACGATGATGGACGTGGGCCGCGGACGGATCGAAGCCGATCGGATACCGGAGATACTGGCGGCGCGGGCTCGGGCGGCGGCTGGCCCGACGGCTCCAGCGCACGGACTGTTTCTGCACTCGGTGGAATACGGAGAGCGATAGCGGTGCACGGGGCACAAAGAAGCGCAATCTGTGCCGCTCGCGGTTCCTGTTAACCTGAAACCACCCGCATGGCGATTTTCTCCCGCAGCTCGTCGTTTTCGCGTGTGACAGCGCTGGCTGCGCAGAGGCCGGTCCACGCCGCTTTCTCATGGCTGCATGGCAATCCGCAAAAGATCATGGATTGGCAGGTGCAACTGGTCACAATCCCCGCTCCTCCGTTTGGCGAAGAGGCGCGATCGACGTGGATGGCCGAACGCTTTAGAGATGCAGGGCTGAACGATGTAGAGATCGACGCTGTTGGGAACGTGATTGGCACGCTGTATGCAGCCAAGCTGCCGCCGGAAAGCACGGGGCCGGTTGTTGTGATTTCGGCGCATCTCGACACCGTGTTTCCCGCGGACACTGCGATCAATCCGGTGCTGGATGGCGAGCGATTAGCGGCTCCTGGAGCGTGCGACAACGGCGCAGGCGTGGTTGGAATGCTGGCGCTGGCGCACGCGATGGTTGAAGCGAAGATCGAATTGCCTGCGCCGTTGATCTTTCTGGGCAATGTCGGAGAAGAGGGCGAAGGCGACCTGCGCGGCGTGCGGCATTTCTACAGCGCTGGTTCGCTGGCCAGTCGGGTTGCCGCGCACATTGTGCTGGACGGCGCGGGAGCCGACTCGGTGGTGACGCAGGCGCTGGGCAGCAGGCGCTTTCAGGTGACGATCAACGGTCCAGGCGGACACAGCTTTACTGACGCGGGCAGAGCGAATCCCATCATCGCTCTCTCGAGCGCGCTGGCCGAGCTTGCGGAGATTGCGCTGCCCGACGAGCCGCGCACCACGCTGAACGCGGGCACCATTCGCGGTGGCACAAGCGTGAACTCCATTCCGGAATCGGCGCAGGCTACGATCGATATCCGCTCGACCGATCCGGCGCAACTGGTGCGGCTGGAGGTTGCGTTGCATCGCGCGGTGGAAGACGCGGTGATGTACTGGAACGCGCGCGGCAAGAGCGGCGCGGCCGGCGGCGAAAAGCAGCTCTCGTATGCGGTTACCAAAATTGGCGACCGGCCCGCGGCAAGCCTGCCCGACGACTCGCCGCTGCTGGATGCGCTGCGCGCGGTGGACCGCCATCTGCGGCTGCGCACGGATCAACGGCTGGGCTCGACGGATGCGAACATCCCGCTCTCGCTTGGGATTCCAGCGCTCTCAATGGGCGCAGGCGGCGACGGCGGCGGAGCGCACACACAGGCCGAATGGTACTCGGCCAGAGACCGCGAAGGCGGACTGCGTCGCGTGCTGCTGCTGACGTTGGCGATGCTCGAATGGGCCGCGGAGCAATGAGCGCCTGGAACCTCTTGCGGCAGCTACGCCCTCCCGTCCAACGCACCACGCGCGCGATACTGGGGTTTCTTTGTCAGGAGATTGCGGGCGGTTTATCTGCTCGAATTTCAATATATTCGAATGAATCAACTATTTAGTATTCAGCATCTTAGAACGAAAAATTCATCTGGAAGACGAGGGCGCGGTTGCCGGGGGTGGGGTTGGCGAATGCGCCGCCGGCCAGGGACTGCGACTGGTTGAAGATGGGCGACAGGACGACTCCGTCCGGCACTCCCCGATTGACGATATTGAGGACGTTGGAAGCTCCGGCCACCAGGGACAGGCTGTAGCGGCGGGGCGCGCTTGCGTTGAGGCGTATGGATGAGCTGCTGGAGCCGAGTCCGCGGTCGCTGACATCGTCCCCGGCACTGAGCGTTGCGCCGCCGGTTTCGGTTTTCACCCTGGGACCGACGCCGAAGGTCTTGCTGAGGCGCAGATCTAGAAGCATGTTCGACGGACCAATGCCGACGCCGGCGGGGACGATCGGCTCGCCTTTGCCGCGGGGATTGGTGTCGAGGCAGCCGTAGCGCGTGGCGACGACATCGACCGCGCCGCAGACGCCATAAGTGGGCCGGGCGTTGAACTGGTTGTTTCCGGTCAGGTCGTTGCCGATGGTGAGGTTGAAGGGGGTTCCCGACTGCACAGTGAATAACGACGCGATGACAAAGCCGAAGGGGGCGGAATAGCTCTCAAGAATGTTGGCGTGGTGGCGGACGGCGAAGGTAGCGCGTCCGTAGTCGAAGCCGGGATTCTGAGAGACGGAGGCGAAGGTCTCGATGCCCTGGGTGTCACTGTGGGCAACGTTGTAGACGTAAGAACCGTTGAGGGTGAGATGGGAGGTTTGGAGATTGAGGGTGGCGATGACCTGATGCTGCTTGAAGAAGCCGCCGGACTGGAACTGGTAATTGTAGGTGGATGGAGCGGGGCCGGCGAGGGTGTAGGTGTTGGGGTTGAAGACCGGCGCGGTGACGTTGTTCGACAGATACTGGTGCACGCCCTGGGTGAACAGATAAGTGAGGTTGGCGGTGAAGATGCGGGAGAACTGCTGGTCGACTCCTGCGCCGGCCTGCATGTTGAGAGCGGCGTGGAAGTGGGAATCGATGGTGTGGACGGAGGGAGTGGTTGTGCTTGCGGACGTGCCGGGATTGTTGACGACCAGGGACTGCTGATTGACGCCGTTATCGTGGATGGTCTGAATGATGTAGGGCGCATCGCCATAGGACGCGAAGGAGGACGGGACGGTGAAGCGCTCGTAGAACCAGCCATAGCCGGCGCGAATGACGGTTTTGCCGGCGGCGCTGGAGGGGCGGCCGGGGCTCCACGCCAGGGCCAGACGCGGTGCCCAGTCGGTGTGGTCATGCATCCAGTTCTGGGCCTCAAAACGGATGCCCAAGCCGAACATGAGATTGGGCTTGGCTCGCCAGTCGTCCTGAAAAAAGCCAGCCCCGTCAGCGAGAAACACTTTTGCCAGGGGATTGCTGACGTTGGTGACGGAGTACTGCGAGGGCGCGTTGGCCTGGAAGTCGGCGATGGAGTTGTAGGTATATGCGCCGTTGCTGCCTGCGGTGGAGGAGTTCTTGTCGTAATAGCCGCGCAGCCGCAGGCCGAAACGGAGGATGTGGTTGCCGGCATTGGTGGTGACATAATCCTGCAATTCAGCAACTTGCAGATGATCCTGCATGTTTCCTGCGAGGTTTCCGCCGTCGACAAACGCACCGGAGACGATGCGGGCCGGAGCGGTAGAGACGGCGGACTGCATGGTCCAGGCGCGACGCCACTCCAGGTGCAGCTCATTGAGGAGCCGCGGGTTGACGACGAAGGTGTCGGCGAACTGGGCGGTATTCTCTTCGTCCATTGTGGTGAGGGCCTGGCTGGCTAGGTAGAGAGCGCCGACGTCCGCGCCGGAGACGTTGGACTTGTAGAAGTAATCGCGGAAAGAGAGCGTGTGGTTGCCGGCCTGCACGTCAATGCGCGGATTGCCGACGAGGACGCTGGTGGGATTGGCGACTGCTTGAGCAATGTTGGAGGACGGGTTCTGAGGATTGACGGCGTTGACGATGCTCTGGCCCTGCTGGAAGACCTTGTCGCCGCTGAGCGAGAAGGATGCGCGCTTGCCGAGCGGGCCTTCAAGGCTGCCGGAGTAGGAGTACATGTAATAGGCGGGCTGACGGGCTACCAGTGGATTGGCGCTATTGAGGGCGGAGTTGTTTCCGTAGGCGGCAAGGCTGCCGTGGAACAACTGCGTGCCGGGCTTGGTGATGATTTCAACACGGCCGTAGCCGATACGATCGAATTCGCTGGAGAAGGGATTCTGGTTGACGCGGATTTCAAGGATGGAGGACTTGGGCGGCAGGCGGTTGGCGGCAAAGCCGTCCACGTAGATCTGGCCGCCGTTGGGGCCGGCAGCGGCGCTGGCAAGCTGCTCAAGCTCGGAGCGCAGCTCGTCGGGATCGTCAGATAAAGCCTTGAGATCGCTGCCCTTGAAGACCATTTGGCCGGCGCTTTGGGCGGGATTGACGCCAACGCTCTTGAGATCGGCGTCGACGGTGACCGATTGGTGCTGCATTGCGATGGAAAGAGGGACGTTGAGTTCCTTAACCATGCCTTCGGTGAGATCAACGCGCGGGATGCGGATCGGCTCAAAGCCCCTGGCAGAAACCCGGAGTTGGTAAGAGCCGGCGAGAGTGCGAATGGAGTAATGGCCGTCGGACTGGGTTTGCGTGGACTGGACCTGATGGCCTTTGGAAAGGGAGATCTGCGCACCGGGAACGACGGCTCCTGTGGGGTCAGTGACCTGGCCGCGGAGAACACCGGTAGGCGGCGCTACCTGCTGCGCAAACGAGACGAGCGGCATTAGCAGAGATACGATCAGAACCGCTGATTTGGTTGTGAGGGACATGCTCGCCAGCTCGCAAAAGGGGGATGGGGCCCATATTGACCATACCCCGATCTCCGGGGGGCCGAACTGCAGAATTCTCCCTTAAGGATAATGCGGACCCTCATGGGTTAATAGGGAACTAAATATGTAGACGGCAAGTTGAGTTTCAGGGGGTGAAACGTTGCGGAGAGGCTGGGCGGCGTGGAGCGAGCGTGCGGAGGAAGGCCAGTGCAGGAACGATGCGCTGGATTTGGTGGGGCACCCTTGGCGCCTTGCGAGAGCAAGCGCTTTTGATTCATTTTGATACGCGTAAATCATGAAGCAAAGTGTGGGATTGCTGGTGGGGTGGAAGTTCAAGCACTGGCCCGGAGGGCGCGCCAGGTGGAGAGAAATTCGGTTGGTGAAGTCTGGCACCGGTCTGCTAGCTTGTTGTGCATGAAAACTTCAACATGTTTGCCGGTGCGGAAGTGGATGCGAATGGTTGCGCTGACGTTTGTTTTGGTATGGATCGGCTTGGCGAGGATGGTGGCGCAGTCGGCTACGCCGGTGGTTCCAGACTGGGCGCTGCCGGAGTCTGCGACGCACAAGCAGTACGCGCCTCCTGCGGATTTTCATCGGCCGAGCAAGAACTTCAATATGCCGATCGGAGTTTTCGACGGGCAATCGGAAATAGGCGCGGCCCTGGTGGCGGGAAGCGCTGGTTTCAATCCGCTGACGAAGCAATACACGGTGAACTCAGCGGGCTACAACATCTGGTACACGCGCGACGAGTTTCACTATGTGTGGAAGAAGATGGCGGGGGATGTTTCGTTTGCGGCGGACGTGAGCTTTCCAGTTGCACTGCCTCCGCACGACAGAAAAGTGGTGCTGATCATCCGCCAGGACCTGGACGACAATGCGAGAGAGATTATGGCGGCGGAACACGGTACAGGGATGGTGCATCTGGCCGAGCGGCCGGAGAAGAACGCGTTGATTCAGGATATGCAGTACCGGATTGGCGGCAGCATGCTGAGCGATGCGATGCCGAAGCGAATAGGCATAGAGAAACACGGCGATAGTTTTGCGCTGTACATCAGCGTGAAGGGCGAACCGATGCACCAGTTTGGTCCGCCGATGGAGTTGCACCTGGATGGTCCGTTTTATGTGGGCCTGGGTTTTTGCTCGCATGAGCCGGTGACGGTGGATTCGGGAGCGTTTGCAAACGTGGTGCTGGAGAATGCCGCGGGGAAGGTGAAGTGATTAGCGGCGGACTGGATGGAGGTTCGCAATGCCTGCTGCTTGATCGTGGCGAGAGCACACACTCTATCGATGTTGGCGGCTTGCAATTGGCGGCACGCAACCTGTATGCTGCCTGAGTTGGAAGATTCATTGCGCGGTTATCGATTTCGCTATGTATTTGTAAACCTCGCATACACTCTCATACGGGCAACTTAGACCCCTAAACTATTTGTTAGATCCCACCTTGGTTTGAGTTCTATTGCAGCAGAAGAGGCATATTGGCAGGGCGTAGTGCGGCCTTAAGATGCTTCTTGATGAGTCTGCAAAGGACGCTATTCGTTACCCAAGTAATGTGCTGGCTCTTGAAAAAGGTTCCGGTACTGGCGTTGAATGGATTTGGTGCACGCTGGGCTGAAGACTGATTTTGCAGAGATCTTTTGAGTTGTTTCATTTTCCCCTACGGCGTGATATCCGTAATGAGTCGCCTTGGTATCAACCGAAACTGCGCATGGTTAAGAGCGAGGTGCAAGAAGGACCGCTCTTCCAATGCCGGTTTTCGGATGGAGTGAAAGGCGGAGCTCTTATGGGACAAAAAGTTGCACTTATCCTTTTATCTTTTGGCATCCTGTGGACTGTTGGATGCGGCGGTGCGTCGTTTTCGACGACACCACCACAAGCGGCGGTTACTTCCGTCGCGGTATCCTGCGCTCCCACTAGCGTCGAACCAGGCCAGACAAGCCAGTGCACCGCGACGGTAACGGGCACCGGGAGCTACAGCTCTGCGGTCACGTGGTCCGCGGCTTCTGGCAGCGTATCAAGTTCCGGGGTTTACACAGCTCCCGCGAGCGTACCGGCGTCCGGGTCAGACACGATTACCGCGACATCGACCCAGACAGAGACAAAGTTTGGTACGGCCAAGATCACAGTCTCTTCCTCTTCTACAAGCGGGACGATTACGTCGATCGGCGTGGTAGCGACGCCCGCATCGATAACCACCGCACAAACGGCAACGTGCGCCGCGACCGTGAACGGCACTGGAACTTACAGCAGTGCGGTGACGTGGACAGCGACGGGCGGCACGATCACGCAGGCCGGTGTGTTTACGCCATCGGGCGCGGGAACTGCGACTTGCACGGCAACCTCGTCTGTGGCTGGATTCACGAATATCTCCGGGTCGGCGACGATAGCGGTGTCGAGTCCGACGGCCACCATCACATCGATTGCCGTGGCTGCATCGCCTGCCTCAATTACTACGGGGCAAACGTCGCAATGCTCAGCGACCGTGTCGGGGACTGGATCGTATAGCTCGGCGGTGAAGTGGACCGCGACGGGCGGCACGATCACATCAAGCGGCGTGTTTACGCCATCGGGCGCGGGAACGGGAACTTGCACTGCGACTTCGGCAGTGACCGGGTTTACGAATATCTCAGGCTCGGCAAACATAGCGGTAACGGCCGCGGCGCCCACCATTACGGGAGTGACGCTCACATGCAGTCCTACGAGCATCACTGTGTCGCAGACCGCGAGCTGCACAGCGACTGTGACGGGAACAGGCGCGTTTACCAATACCGTCGATCTGAGCGTGAGCCCGTCAGGAGGGGGAACGCTGAGTGCCTCATCGGGCGTGACCTCAGGAACTGCGGTGACATTTACTCCACCTACGAGCGCAGAGACGGCGATTATTACGGCGACGTCAACGGAGGACTCGACGAAGACGGAATCGGCCACGGTGGCTGTAACGCTTACGACGGCTGGTCCGAGCTGCGGTGGAATGAGCCTTGGAAACGAGGCTAGCCTGAACGGCTTTGTGCCGTTCCCATCGACCAATGCGTGGAACGCCAATATCTCCGCGGCGGCCTTGGATCCGAATAACAGCACGATCATTACCGATGCGGATTTTGCGGGTAACCATCTGCATCCGGACTTCTCATCGGTGGCGGGCGGCAATTACGGAATCCCTTACGAGGTGGTGGATTCGAGTACGCAGCCTGTGGTTCCCATCAACGTGGTCTCCTATGCGAGCGAGAGCGATGTAGCGGAGGCACCCTACTCAGCCACTACACCCATTGAGGGGTTGCCGGCAACCTGCACGGGCGGACCGGGAAACTACGTTGGAGACCAGCACGTGGTGGTGCTCGATCGCAACACATGCATGATGTACGAGACCTTCAACACGTCCTACTGCAACGGTTCATGGTCTTCGGATTCAGAGACGATCTGGGACTTGAAGAATTATGAGCAGCGGCCTTTCGGCTGGACATCCGCCGACGCTGCGGGCCTACCTGTGTTTCCTGGTTTGGTGCGCTACGACGAAGTTGCAGCGGGCGCAATTAACCATGCTCTGCGGTTTACCATGCAGAACACGAAGAGTGACAATGCCGGCGGCTACTTTGTAGACCCAGCCACTCATGCGGCAGGCAGCTCTTCTTCGTCGAAACTGGTGATGGGGATGCGTATCCGGCTGAAGGCCAGCTTCGATATCTCCGGCTTCTCCGCCGCGAACCAGGTGATTCTAACAGCGATGAAGAAGTACGGGCTGATACTGGCCGACAACGGCAGCAACTTCTACTTCCAGGGCGTGCCGGATACGCGATGGGACGACTCCGACCTGTCGAACCTGAGTTCGGTGACTTCGTCGAACTTTGAAGTGGTGCAGATGACGCCGGCGTATCCGGGGTACGATGCCAACACTGCTCCCACAGGAGCTGCGCCGACGATCAGCAGCTTTACGGCGTCGTCATCGACGGTGGCGGCAGGGACGGCGGTGACGCTGACGTGGAGCACCACGAACGACTCGTACGACTTTATCGACAAACTGGGAGGAGTGCGCGGACCTAGCGTGACGGTTAAACCGACGGCGACAACCACCTATACGCTGAACGCAACGAACGCGTATGGACGGTCGACGGCGTCGGTGACAGTGACGGTGCAGTGATGGGCCGGTTCTTCGACTCCGTAGATTTGTAGTTTGGGTTTGTGCTATCCCAGATTCTCTCTTGCAAGGCAAGCATTTTCGTTGGGGCTTGCTTTGGATTTTCCAGGCATGACGGGTCTATCCCTCCGATGTTCTGTGTG
>Ga0302319_10024291_pt1 | contig 10782 bp, 8 predicted proteins | sample Bog_T0_2_FD_203319 | JGI IMG/M metagenome (GOLD analysis project Ga0302319, IMG submission 203319) | Peat permafrost microbial communities from Stordalen Mire near Abisko, Sweden - Bog_T0_2 | ecosystem: Environmental > Terrestrial > Soil > Wetlands > Peat | place: Sweden: Abisko, Stordalen Mire... | reverse complement strand
GGTGTTCAGAGAATTGCGTTTTTGGGTGAGCCGCGTTCCGCCAGCACTGTTGATGCGCGGATTTCCGGTTTTTGCGAGGCGCTGCGTCACCGTGGAATCGCACTGCAACACGACCCCATTTGGCGAGGGAGTCCGCAGGATTTGCCTTTTGTCCGTCGCCTGCTGGACACTTCGCATCCTGAAGCCATCTTCTGCGCCAATGATCTGACGGCTGCGCGGCTGATGCAGACTCTGCTCGGCTTCGGCGTTCGTATTCCAGAAGATGTGCGCATTGTGGGCATGGACGACGTAAAATACGCCAGCCTCTTACCCGTGCCGCTGACCACCATCCACCAGGATTGCGCTGGAATCGGCATGGTAGCCATGGCAACGATGCTGGAGCGCCTGGAGCATGAAGAGTTGCCGGTGCGTGATGTCCTGGTGCCCACCAGACTCGTGGTGCGGCGGTCCTGCGGGGCCTATCTGAATGACGCCCAACCCCCTGTCGACGCGTGAACCTGAAGGCCCTTCATCCACATTTCGGCCGTCTATACTTGTGTACTCATGGAAAGTTCCTTGCGCCGGTGCCGTACCCTGATCTTCCTTCCGATTTTTTTTGTTTCCGTCGTGTCCACCCTTTACGCTCAAACCGCTATTGAGAATCCTCAGACGCCCGAAACTACCCTGAGGACTAACGCCCAGGCAGTCGTGGTTGATGTCGTTGTAACCCAGCGAAATGGGGAGCCGGTCGAGAGCCTCCGGCAGCAGGATTTCCAGGTCATCGAAGACGGAACGCCGCAGAACATTGATCTGTTTGAAGAGCACGTATCCGCCAGTGCGCCCACCGCGGCATCGACACAACTACCTCCACATGTGTTTACAAATTTGCCGGCAGCGCCGCAAAGCGACTCGGTCAACGTGCTGTTGCTTGACAGTCTGAACACTCCGCAACCGGACCAGGCTTATGTCCATAAACAGATTCTCGACTTTCTGCGCAACTTTCCTCTTGGTGCGCGGATCGCTATCTTCACGCTGAATACCAAGCTCAAGCTTCTCCAGGGATTCACTTCGGACGGCTCGCAGTTGAAGGCAGCGTTGAACAGCAAAGCCGAGGCTCCGGGCACAACTCCTATTTCCCGCACCCGTGATGACGACCTTCGCGACAAGGAAGAGCTTTCCATCCTTCAGGCGATGACCTACAACAACGACGGCGGAAATCAGGAAGCCTTCAAGTCCGATGCACGCTCCCTCGCGCAATTCGGAAGCGACCAGGGTGGTAGACGCGCCTCCCTGACGCTTGCCGCGTTGCAGCAACTGGCTCGCGCCTTGGCCGCGATACCGGGGCGCAAAAATCTGATCTGGTTCGCCAGTTCATTTCCTATTTCCGTTTTCCCCAACGGACTGAATAGGCAAACGCTCGCCAACGGGAAAGAGATTAGTGACGCCGTGCGTATGACTGCCGGCTTACTTACGCAATCGCAGGTTGCACTCTATCCAGTTTCCGCGCAAGGCATCCTGCTTGATCGCACCATGAATGCAGACTCCAGCGGTCAGCCTGCTGGAGACGACTTTGAAAAAGCTCCCTCGCAGGAAGCGCCGATTAACGCGGCCAACGCTGCGGCCATGGAGCAACTGGCAGCCGACACAGGTGGCGAGGCAATTTACACCACCAATAACCTCAACCAGGCCATGACCCGAGCCATTCAAAATGGTGCGCATTACTACACCTTGATTTACACCTCCGCCAACAAGCAGCTTGACGGTAAATTCCGAAGCATTGAAATCAAGCTCAAGCTGGGCAAATACAAACTCGCGTATCGGCGGGGCTATTTCGCTGACGATGCACGAGCCCCGCAACCTGCCCACGCCAGTGATCCTCTGCCGCCACTTTTGGCGCATGGACTTCCGAGTTCCACGCAGATTGTCTACCAGCTTCGACTATTGCCGGGAGCCGGACAGCCTCTACCAGGTGCCCCTCGCGCCGGTGGGAATACCAAACTCAGTGGACCCCTGACGCGCTACACGGCCGACTTCATCATTTCCACTGCAGACATAGGCCTTCAACGGCAGGCGGATGGCACACATAGCGGGAAAATCGAAATAGCTCTTGTTGCCTACGACGCTAATGGCATTGCGCTAAACTGGACCGGTGGCGCAATGAGCCTGAGCTTGAATGCCGCATCCTATGTCCGGATGCAAAAGGACGGCATACCGGCACGTATGGAGATTGATTTACCCTCAGTGGATGCATTCCTTGCCACCGGAGTCTACGACTGGGGATTGAGGAGAGCAGGTACCCTTGAGGTTCCTCTGGCGAAGCCCTAAGCGCATGCGCCGCGATGCAGTAAATTGGATTTACAGTGATAGTTAATATTGCCAGGCGCGCGCATGACCATAACTGGGAACTCGACCCGATCACGCGCTCGCTGCTTGATACCGATTTCTACAAGCTCCTGATGCTCCAGTTCATCTGGAAGCATTTCCCCACCACGCGCGCCTCGTTTTCAGTATTTAATCGAACTACTTCAGTTCGACTTGGAGAGATTCTGGGCGTGTCTCAAGTGCGCGAACAACTGGAAGCAACCCGCAAGTTGGGCTTCCATAAATCGGAGTTGATCTGGTTGGCCGGCAACACATTTTATGGTCGTCGCGGCATCTTTGAGCCTGCATTTCTTGAGTGGCTTGAAAATGGATTCCGGCTTTCCGAGTTTGATTTGGCCATTCACGACGGCCAGATCACCCTGAGCTTTCAGGGTCTGTGGAGCGAGACGACGATGTGGGAGATCTACGCGCTCTCAGCCATAGACGAGCTGAAAACCCGGGCCAGTCTGAAACGGCTGAGCGAGTTCGAACTCGACATTCTGTATGCGCGTGCCAAGACCAAGCTTTGGGAAAAGATGGAGCGCCTTCGCGGTGTTCCCAAATTGAGCGTGAGCGATTTTGGAACGCGACGGCGCCATAGCTTTTTGTGGCACGAATACGTTGTAAAAGCAATGAGCGACGTGCTAGGCGCGGCTTTCGCGGGCAGTTCGAATACGTACCTCGCCTACATGCACGATCTTGAAGCCATCGGCACCAACGGTCATGAACTTCCGATGGCGCTCGCCACCATGGCCAACAATGATGAACAGTTGCGCGCCTCGCAATACCGGCTGCTGGAATTGTGGCAACAGACCTATCAGGGCGAGCTCCTCATCCTTCTGCCTGACACTTTCGGCACCACGCAGTTTCTTGAGAACGCGCCGGAGTGGGTCGCGAACTGGACCGGGCAGCGCATGGACAGCAAAGACCCATTCGTCGCCGGCGACGAATACATTGCATGGTTAGAGCGGCATGAGCGCAATCCGCGCCAGAAGCGGCTGATTGCCTCTGACTCGCTGGATGTGGAGGGGATTCTGGGCTTGCATGCCTACTTTGGCGGAAAGCTTTTAAATGGCGCAACGCCGAAAGATTTCCAGCGCGCAGACGATTTTCTTGATCATAACAAATGGGCAGCCGATCGCCGTATCCGTTTCAGCGCCGGCTGGGGCACACTGCTCACCAATGATTTCCGCGGATGCAATCCGCAGGGAGACGAGGGGTTCGATCCGATCAGCATTGTTTGCAAGCTCAACGATGTCAATGGGCGTCCCGCGGTAAAGCTCTCGGATAATGCACTGAAGGCCGTGGGTCCAGCCGCTGAGGTGGCGCGCTATCGCCGAGTTTTCGGTACTGCAGGAGTAGCGGATCTCACGACAATCACCTGACCAGAACATGCGAAGAAAGCGTTTGCAGCATGGGACGACCTTGAGTATTCTGCAGGAATGAGCATGCGCTCATACCTTCTGCATCCCCGAAAAGGAAAACGTCATTTGAGTGTGTGATTCCGGTCTACATAGATTCTCTCAATCGGCTTCTCTCAATCTGCTGCGTCACGCGAGAACTAGCGACCGAATCACTCGAAAAAAGTGCAAACGATGCAAGGGAGACACTGAAATCACTGATCAGGAACCGATACCAATTCGTCCACGCAGCACAGGGGACGCGAAGAAGCCGCGGATTACAGGCGATCTATTTCCCCCGCGGAGTACGGTCGATGTCGTCAAACCGCGCACTACTGCCGATATTCCTCCCCAAGCCGGAAGATTGGCCGTTGTTACCGGCGCAGCTACAGGGCTCGGTTACGAGACCGCCTTGAGCCTGGCGCAAAAATGCGTAGATGTCATCATCGCTGGACCGGATGAAGTAAGTGGGCGCGAGGCACTCAGAAGGATTCGTCCGCTGGCTCCGGAAGCTCTCATTCGATTCGAATTCCTTGATCTGGCAAGCCTCGACTCGGTTGCAAATTTCGCACGGCGTTTGACTTCGGAGAATCATGCACTCGATTTGCTCATCAATAGCTCAGGCGTTACGGCCTTACCCAAACGCCGGGTCTCAGTTGATGGATTTGAAATGCAGTTGGCTACCAACTACCTCGGCCATTTCGCTCTCACTGGGCAGCTGTTGCCCTTACTGCGCCGCAGCAAATCGGCCCGTGTTGTTCAAGTCAGCAGCCTCGTTCATCGATACGGAAAAATTCGCTTGGACGATCTGCAAAGCGAGCGAAAATACAAACCGTGGGCCGCTTATTTTCAATCGAAACTCGCGCTACTTTCCTTCGCTTTTGAACTCCAAAGACGTAGTGATGCGTACGGCTGGGGATTGCTGAGCACCGCTGTGCATCCCGGCTTCGCGCAAACTGAGCCAACCGCAAGCGGCCTCGGGGCGGCCGGTTTGCTTGCTCGCCTGAGCCAGTCCATAGGATCGGTGATCAGCCATTCTGCTGGGGAAGGTGCGCAACCTGCGATTTTTGCGGGAACATCCGACGACGCCAAACCCGGCGGGTTCTACGGGCCGGGCGGATTCCTTGAATTCAAAGGGCCGCCGGTGGCGGCTTTTGTGGCCGCGCAGGCGCGTGACCCGGACATTGCGGAGAAGCTTTGGCAGATGTCAGAGAAACTTACTGGCGTTAAATTTCCCACGGCCTGAGAGAGAACATCAGGCCATCTTCAAGGGTTAGGTGGCTCAAGCGGCATGTTCAGCGCCGGGGGCGGTGGAATCGGCCTGTTCTTGGCCCGTAAGAACGATACAAGTTCGGCTACTTCCTCGTCCGTCAATGAATCGCGGAATGGTGGCATCTTTTGTCCGCCATTTAGGATCTGGTCAGTGATCTTTGCAGGGAGCCAGAGCTTGTCTTTCCGGAGATCGGTGAGCGAAGGTGCCTTCTTGCCACCCACCCCACCGATGCCATGACAGTAGGAGCAGCCTTTATCTCGAAACAGGATCGCGCCGGCTTGTTCAGCAGCCTTGCTGGAGGCAAAGAGGCTGTGCGCGGGAAGCGCAAGGCAAAGAAAGAGGACAGGCAGCAACGCGATGCTGCGGACGCGTGAACGGGCTATCACAAGAATGATTTTCTCATGAGACGGGCTTGCGCAGTACGACCATGAGGCCGCGGCAGCGAGCGAATTTTCTAGCCCTTCGGAGTCTTGCGCCCGGACAGCATCGAATTGGCCTTATAGATTAAAAATTGCACGCCGCGCCAGCTTCCTGCCGTTGCGATAATCTGGCTGCATATGGCGGAGAAAGCAAGCTGGTACGCGAGCGAATTGCGCAGGGAATTGGGTTTGCGTAATCGGCTTTGGGCGCGTGGGCGCATGCATGTGGAGAGCTACGGCAGCGTGCCGGTGATTGTTTACCCCCCAACCGATGAGCGGCATGGGAACTTCTTCAACTCCGCATACGCAGCGATTTCGGCCCGGCCCGATTGGATGCGCCGTTTCGACAAGATTCATGCGCAGGGGCGCTCCCTGCCGAAACACGAATCGGGCCGCAGATGGCGCGAACTCGATTCATCCATGAGCTCAGACGCGCTGCTGATGAACGTGTTCTGCACGCCTGGTGTTGCGGAGTCGCCTGCGGTGCGCCTCGCGCTCGGCGTTGAAGATGGCGCGGACCAAGCCTTCGGATGGAAGGCGCGGGTTCGGTTGGCTTCGGGAAGGTTCGACCGGACGGAGGTGGACATGCGCTGGGGTTCGCTTCTGGTAGAGGCCAAGCTAACCGAAACCGATTTCCAAAACCACACCGCTCCTATCGTTGAGTCCTATCGGGATTTCGATGCAGTGTTTGATCGGGAACGGCTACCGCGCGTGTCACTGATCGTTGCACGCAAGCGAACAGCAGTTGAATTCGCCGAGGAATTCACCCAGGAGTGGGAGGATGCGTCGGCCATGCCGGAAGCCGAGCAGGTGGCGCACGAATTTCAGGCCGCCATCGTTGCTCGTGCGCGCGAGGCCGAACCGATTGAGTCAGCATATGCAAGTTATCAGCTGATCCGGAATGTCCTTGCTGCTTATGCAGAAAATGCGAGCTTTTGCGTTATCCACGATGAACGGCGTCCCGACTTGCGCCAGGCCTGGTTTCAAGTGATGGCGGCGGTGAAGTCGTTTGAGATGCGCGCTTGCTGCAAGGTTCTAACCTGGCAGGAACTGGCACCGCTTCTGCCGCCGGAACTCCAGCAATTTTTGAATCTCAAATATGGGATAGTGAGCCTTCATCAGTCGCCTTCGCCAATACCCGGCTGGGTGGTGGCATAAAGCCCAGTTCGCTATTCGCCCGCCCCGGGAATGTACTTGTACTCAATCTTGGTCGGCTGCTTGGTGGGGTCGCCGGTCAGATCATGTGTGTGCCACACTACGGATTCGCTGGCCACCTCGGGATGTTTGCGCAGAAACTCCAACGCATACGTGCCCGCCGTAGGATCGTCTTTTTGATCCGCAAACTTCGCTGACTCAACCGCGGCCTTCTGCTTCTCGCCCATGCGTCGATAGAGGATCGCGAGCTGATAATGTGCAGCCAGGTCATCCGGGTCAACAGCCTGTAGCCGCTCGTAGGTTGCGCGAGCTTGAACATAGTCGTGTTGCTGGTAATAGCTGAAACCCAATTCGCGCAGCCCGTCGCGTGAGCGCGGATACTTGGCGAGCATCGCCTCCAAATCGGCGATTGCCTCTTTCACCTGTCCGGCATTACGCTCCACCAGTGCACGATAGTAGAGCGCGCGCGGATCGCCTGGTAGCAGCGTGAGTGCCTTGGCAAGATTCGCCTTGGCATCGTCGTACTTCTCCCAGGAAATTTCGACAATGCCCATGTTGGTATACGCATCCGGGTAATCCGGCCTCAGAGCGGCGACCTGCTCGAAGGCGCGAATTGACGCCTGGTACTGCTGCGCATCCAGCAGGCCAATTCCATAATTATTCCAGCGCATCCAGGGCTTGTTCTCATCTGCACCAGGCGTCTGCGGCGGGTTCTCGCCAATCTTAAATGTTTTCGTCTCCGACGCCATATCTACGATGGGCTGCGGATAGTGCTGCTGCGCCTTCTGGTCCATCGCGTAATCAATGAAGTGCTGGTTAAAGCGCCGGTACCGAACCGTGGCCGTGAGGGACACCTTGCCTGTCAGGTCCTTCGGCAGCCTGAAGCGATAGCGCACCAGCTGCGATCGGCCAGACTGAATCGTGTTGTTGTAGGCCAGCACCCGGTTATGCCAGATCTGATGCAGGTCGTTCAGTTCACCCTTGTTGTTGATCAGGCGATTGGTGAAAGAATGCGCGCCCGGATCAAGATTGCCGTCGGGCTGAATGAAGCCGCTCTCGGCAAGCACTTTGCCTGCGTCATCCTTCACCGTGAAGTCGACCCATGCTTCGTAAAAGTCGCGCTGCTCGGGGATGAATGAATGGCCAATGCCCTTGTTCTGAATCACCACGTCGGCCACCAGCGTTTCACCTGCGGCGAGAGAAAAATTGGTCAACCCGAGCGGGGCAACTAGGACTTGATCTGCTGCCGTGGCCGCAGCTCCTTCCTTTTCGAGCGCAAAGATGTCGACGTTGAAAACGCCTTTGCCGTCGGAGGCGTTTTTCAGGAAAGCCACTACCTTCTCTGCCTGCTCGTCATACTTGTAGTAGGCGGGAATCAGCGTGTTGCCGCCCGGCCAGCGGTGAGAGACGAGCTTGCCATCTTTTGCGCCGGGATCGACGGCGCCCGGAGGAAGGGCTTCGCGCACCATGTGGCACGTCTGGCAGGTGGAGACCACGTCTTTGCGATAGAAGGGCAGCGGCGACTGCTTTGTGAAGCTGGCGGCCTGCCATTCGTCGTAAAGAGAGATCGCGCGCAGCCATTTGTAGTCATCCAGCGTACGCGGAATTGCGGCCTTGTGGCAGGCGGCACAGAACTCGGCAGTCTGATAGATGGGCCGCATTACTGCCTTGGAGTGGCGATCGAGATGAGCCAGGATTTCCGCATCGGAGACAGGCCGCGTAATGGCCGCGCCGTTCTCGTCCACTAATACAGCGGGCGTGCCCATCACGTAGCTGCCGGTGCCAGTCGGGTCAGTGGAAGTGATGGTATGACACGTAGAGCAGGTCACGCCTTCCTGCTCAAACGGTCTCTTCTTGGGCATGCCCTGCGACAAATCGCCGCTCAACAGCGCCACCGGGTTATGGCAGCCCTCGCAGTGCCGGGAGTACTGCACGCCCTTCTCGTCAATGAGCATGTTGACGTTCTTCAAATACCAGGGAGCGCGAAAGCTGTTGGCGTGCACGGACTGACGCCACTGGCGATACGCTTCCTGATGACAGTGTCCGCAATATTCCGCAGTGTAAAAGGTCTTGGGATTGAGGAATTGTCCGTTGGATGAGGTCGCGTTGGAGGGCAGAAACGGAGTGTCTTTGCCGAAGGCATAGTTGTAACGGCTCGCCACGGAAGAATGGAAAGGAGTGGTTGGTCCGGTGATGCCTGTCGGCGTTCCATAAGACGGGGACGGCGCGGTTGGGGAATCAGCCGGGATGACATCCATGGGAGCCAATGAACTAAACGGCGGAGCAGGATCGGTGGCGGCGCGTACAGCCCAAGTGGCAGTGAAGGAGAGAACTGTGATAATGGCTGTTATCAACCAGGGACGGGATGCTCTCTTGTTCGCAGTTGTTGGTGCGGGCTTGCACATCGTTCGGTCATCTCCCAGGGAAGGACTCGTACGCTTGTTAAACAGCCGAAAGATGGGCCGTAGGCACAGAAAACGGTAACAGAGACGGGCTACGGGGTGCGTCCATCCAAAGGTTGAGGAACGGGTCTCGGACGAAACTGGCCGTCAAGGAGCTGCATTTCAGCGGACGGTTCATAAGGTGGGATGAACGGGCGGAAAATCCAACTGAACGGCAGGGAAGCAGACACCGCCTCTTAGCCAAAAGCGGGCCGGAACTGGTACGTTGAATCAGAAGGATTTGTTTTCTAAGATGGCCTCGAGCCCTTATTTTTCTCTTGCAGTTCTATTTGTGGCAGCCTTGAGTTTTGGGTTGACCCCGCTAGCACTGGCATGGCTCTGGGGAAGGGTATTTTCTCCGGCCAAGCCGAATGCCGTGAAGAATGCGATTTACGAGTGTGGATTGGTGTCAAAGGGCGACGCCTGGATGCAGTTTCGGTCCGCCTACTATCTCTACGCCATCATCTTTCTAATCTTTGACGTGGAAGCGGTTTTCCTGCTGCCGTTTGCGGTGGCATTTACCGGTTTGGGAGTGGCCGCATGCCTTGCCATGCTGGTGTTTGTGATGATGTTGATTGAAGGTTTGGCATGGGCATGGGCCAAAGGGATACTGACCTGGGTGTAAAGCAGCTTTTAGCTGCTACTTCCCGGCCCCCAAGCTTTTGGTTTGGCGGTGGGCAGGGGGGTATTTGAGAGTAAAGGCAATCGGCTGAAAGCTCGAAGATCGGGGCGATTCATGGCTGTCGAAGAAGGACTGAAGATCGAACTTGGCAAGCAGGGCATCTTCGTTACGACCATTGAGGAGCTCTATAACTGGGGACGCCGCAGTTCCATCTGGCCCATGCAATTCGGCCTGGCCTGCTGCGCCATCGAGATGATCGCCACCACCATGGCCCGTTATGACCTGGCCCGCTTTGGCGCGGAAGTGTTTCGCCCATCGCCGCGGCAAGCAGATCTGATGATCATCTCCGGCACCGTGACCAAAAAGATGGCCCCGCAGGTGGTTCGCCTCTACAACCAGATGGCCGAGCCTAAATACGTAATCGCGATGGGCGCTTGTGCCATTTCTGGGGGCCCGTTCAAACAGGGATACAACGTGCTGAAGGGAATCGATCGCTACATCCCCGTGGATGTGCATATTCCCGGCTGTCCGCCACGGCCCGAAGCTCTCATTCAAGCCTTCATGACTCTGCAGAAGAAGATCGACGGCCAGTCGCTGACCGGCGCCAACCGTCCCCGCCACCTGGACGCATCGCAGCAAGGCGAGTTTCCGGTCCCTGAGCAGGGTGAGCATGACCTTGAGCCCACTTCAAACAAGGGCGTATGGCCAGTACCGATCGTGATTCCGTGAGAAGAGCAGGGCACAAGTGCCTGGGGATCGAGAACGACGAGAGGAATTTAGGAACATAGAAGCTGGAACAAAATTTTGGGATTAGGTAACGGATTGAAGACGGTCGAAGAAATCAAAGCGGCGATCGAAGCGGCTGTTCCGGGCGCCGGAGTGGTGATCGTGACCAATCCCAGCGCAAGCCGCCAGCATTCTCTGCGCTTGTCGCCGGTCCATGCCATCGCCATTGCCACGTTCCTCCGCGACGATGCGGAGCTTTCGCTCGACTTCCTTTCCAACGTCACTGGAATTGACTGGCCCGACAAAGAGATCTCTGAAAAGGTCAAAGTGCCGCGCACCGTTACAAAGACGGTTGACGGCGTGGAACAAACGGTGGAGGAAATGGTTGAAGAAACCCGCAAGCGGG
>Ga0302319_10024286_pt1 | contig 10784 bp, 9 predicted proteins | sample Bog_T0_2_FD_203319 | JGI IMG/M metagenome (GOLD analysis project Ga0302319, IMG submission 203319) | Peat permafrost microbial communities from Stordalen Mire near Abisko, Sweden - Bog_T0_2 | ecosystem: Environmental > Terrestrial > Soil > Wetlands > Peat | place: Sweden: Abisko, Stordalen Mire... | reverse complement strand
GTACGCATAGCAGAAGTAAACGAGCACACTCAGCGCCACTATTGCAAGAAACACTCCGACATGAGCCAGAATGTCTTTCGAAAGCGCTCGATCCGAGATGTGGGCTGTGACGGTGAGCAACCCTACGAGAGTGCCAGGCCCTGAGGTGATGGGAAAGGTGAAGGGATAGAAGACCTTTTCTTCAAGCTTGCTGCTCTGCGATTGGTCTCGAACGTCGGTCTGCTCCCGCTTGTTTCTTGAATCTGCGCTTGCGTCTCTTTCATTCAATACAGACCAGCCCATGGCTGCGATGACGATGCCGCCGGAAAACTGGACGATCGGCAGAGAGATGCCGAAGAACTTGAGGATGGTTGCTCCCAGCAACTCGATGACGGCAAGAAAGACGACGTTGTTGATCGCGATCCGGCGCGCAAGTGAGCGATACGCCTGCGGCGATGCCTCGCCGGCCAGCCCAAGGAAGACCAGCGCCGACCCGAGCGGATTGATCAACGGCAAGAGCGCGCTAAATGCGAGTAGAAAAGCATTCCAGAGCGGCAAAGGCATTCTCCCTGGGTGAAGTTTAGCTCCGAGACTCCGCACAGGGCCAGAAATTGATGAGATTCAGCTTTGCTGGCTCCGCTCAATGACCCGGTCTTGCAAGACAGCATTTTCACGTTGCAATCAACGCCAATGGATGATTGGCCTTGCCAGGCGCAACCATCATTGACCCTAGCAGCATTGGTTGGAGCGCGTGCTGCGGCGAAGCCTGGGGTATTGCCTGCGCGGTTTACCGACGCAGCGAGATCGCTCGATTGCGCCGGGATGCCTCCCAAACGGCAGGAAGATGCGGTCCGCGACTCGATCGCGGGTGCGTTTTCCAACGACAAGGCGTTCAGTCTTGACCAGTCGGACAATCGTCGAACGTGGAACTATCAACTAAAGGGACAACTCGTCGTTCTCGTTTTATCCCCAAAATAAGTGAAGGAGAATCTATGAACTACGTTAAAGCTCTTGCTTTCTCAGTCCTTGCAACGGCTCTGTTATGCTTTGCACCACTGGGGCATGCGCAGGTCGCTGTCGAAATCGGAGCGGCGCCGATGTGCCCTTATGGGTACTTCGACTACGAGCCGTATGACTGTGCTCCCTATGGCTACTATGGGCCCGATTGGTTTGTTGGCGGGGTATTCTTCGGTGCCGGACCCTGGTTTCACGGGCCTCATGGCTTTTATGGCCACGTTGACAACCGCTTTGACCCTCATCACGGATACAGTGGACCGCTGCCGGGGCGCGGGGAGGCGCAATTCAACCACTTTCACGGCAACGAAGCTCGCGATGGGCAAGGCCACGTGGGCGAGGCCGGCCATGATGCGGGGGGTGAACATGCGCTGCCTGGGTTCAGGGGGGGCGGTCGTGGCGGTGGCCATGGACGCCGATAGTACACGATCGGAATAAGACATGAGATAAGGCGTGATGGATAGAGTGTCCAGAACGCCTTGTTTCACCCCGGCCCGAATCACGAAGTGCCAGCGACGGGCGGTGAGGCTTTTCGCTTTCACTCATGCAGGGTTGTCTTGCTATGAGCCATGGCGCAAGTTTTCCCCTGCTCGCAAGGCCAGGCCATGAGCGACGGAGGTAAACTCATTTCCGCTTCGAATGCGCTGTGCGCCGAAACGGGTCTCGAAGATGCGGCGCACAGCGGGCACGAAGGAGCTTCCGCCGGTTAGGAATACACGGTCGACCGCGCGTGGATGGATGCCGGAGGTTTTGAGGAGTCCGTCAATCGAATCCTCGATGGCCTGCAAATCATTCTCGATCCAAGATTCAAATTCAAGCCGTGTGACCGGGATGCGCAGGTCGATGCTGGGATGGGCCGGGCTGCCTTCGCGAAAGCGAAACTCGGCACGATCGCTGCGCGACAGCTCAAACTTGACCTGCTGCACTGCCTGATGAAGCTGGTAGCCAAGGTCTTCTTCAATGAGTGTGATCAAGGCCTGAATCTTTTCCGGTTCCAACGCTCGAATGCGCGCACTTTTGAGGATTTCGCGCACATTGTTGGTGCGCAGGAATGAGAGATAGTGCCAGCGCTCGAGGTTGGCGTAGATCCACGCCGGCACAGCGGGCAGCACTTTATTGAGCGAGCGTGCCTCAGAATTCGATCCCAGCGCGGGCGAAACCAGTTTGCGAATGATGCGAGCGTCGAACGCGTCTCCGGCAAGCCCGACTCCGCTGTTGCCGAGCAGGTCCTGGGCAGTGCGTCCGCGGCGGCGCACGCCTCGACCTACACATAGGAGTGAAAAGTCACTCGTGCCACCGCCAAAGTCGCCGATCAGAATCAACTCGTCGTGGTCCAGCGTCGCCTCGTAGGCGCAGGCGGCCGCGACCGGTTCCAATTCGAAATCCACACGCTCAAGACCCGCAGCCGCAAATGCATTCCGTAACCGCGAAACTGCGAAGTCGTCATCTTCCCGTGTTTCAGAGCCGACGAAGTGGACAGGACGGCCCACCATGGCGTAGCGGATGGGCTTTTCGAATTGCTTTGCCGTGTGTTTGCGCAAATCGCCGATCATGCGGGCAATCAGGTCTTCCAACTTGTAGTGGCGGCCAAAGACCTCAGTTCCAGTGAGCGAGCGGCTGGAAAGGTGAGACTTGAGCGACTGGATGAGGCGGCCCTTTTCTTCGGCCTGCAGATAACGCTCGATTGCGGCGGGCCCTGTGAAGCCATGCATTCTCCGTGGGCCGTTTTCAGTCTTGGATTGTTCAAGATAAAGGACCGAGCGAAAAGAAACCATAGGGTTGCCTGGCGACGGAAACGAAGCCAACTGGACCTCGGACTTGTCATTCAAGAGGGCGACAGAGCTGTTGGTGGTGCCGAAATCGAACCCAACGGCATCCAGCGGGTCCTTCGTTGTTTGCATTGCCTCTATTCTCTCGCAGATTGGAAAGGTTTGTTGGAGCTGTCAACGCGCAGTGCCTGACCTCTCTCCTGCACTTGGGCGCTCGCAGCGCGTCGGCTTGAAGTTAGAACAATCCAGCCGAAAGCCGAGAGCGGTACATTCAACGCATCGAGAACCCTGAAGCCGGAGCATCGACCGGCCGATGATGCCCCAGTCGCACGGCGGCGGCTCCGCCACGGCATCGGGGCTCTGCAAACCACGCAGGCGCAAGTCGCCGAAAGCGAGGAGCAACGGGCGCCTGTCAGGCTGCGAACCACTAGCTGTCAAATTAAAATGCGTACAGGCGACGCGTGGACAATCTTTCCGCAGATATCGAGAAGAACCTCAACTAAATGTCGAGGTTCTTCACATCGAGAGCATTGTCTTCAATGAATTTGCGGCGCGCCTCGACGTCTTCGCCCATCAGTGTGGTGAAGATTAGGTCGGTTTCGGCGAGGTCTTCGAGCTTGACCGAGAGCAGGGTGCGGCGTTCGGGGTCCATTGTGGTTTCCCAAAGCTGCGTTGAAGTCATCTCGCCCAAACCCTTGTAGCGCTGGACTGAGTACTCCTTCTTGCCTTGCTCAACGATGTACGAGAAGAGTTCGCGGGCGGTCTGCTTCTCGACCGGTTCGCGGAGATTGCGGGCAGCGCGGCGGGCTGCCTTGGCTTCGGCCTGGGCTTCAGCGCCTTCAGCTTCGGGTGTCTCGGTCTCTTCGGCCGTTGCTTCCGCGGCCGTGGCCTTGGTGGCGTACTCGATGAGGAAGGGCGGCTCAAGGAATTCTTTGATGAGCATGTACTTTGACATCATCTGCTTGAATTCAGGGCTTGATGCCAGTGCCCAGTCGATGCAGCGGGTGGCGCCCTGGCTATCGGTGAAGCAGACCGACCAGGTGTGATGCTCTTCGTCCTCGATGGGCGCGCCTACTGACTTGAACTGGAAGTCGTCAGCCTGCTCCGTGAGCTCGGCATGGAGCGAAGCCAGCTTGGGCGGGATTGCGCTCTCCTCTTGAGAAGCGAAGTCGGCTCTGTGAACAAGCTCGGCGCGGGCGAGCAGCTCGGTCAACTTTTCATTGCGGATGCGCTTGTCCACCTTTTCGACGAAGCCTAGGTATTCATTGAGGATGCCCATGAAGCGAGTGAGGTCTGCGCCCTCGATGCGGCTGGCGGCTTCTCCATGGCGAACGATCATGCCCTCAGAGGCACGGCTGACCATGACCTTTACAAACTCGCGGTCGTCTTTGATGTACTGTTCGAAGCGGCCCTTCTTGATTTTGTAGAGCGGGGGCTGGGCGATGTAGATATTGTCGCGCTTGATGAGCTCCGTCATGTGGCGGAAGAAGAAGGTGAGCAGGAGAGTGCGAATGTGGGAGCCGTCGACGTCGGCGTCGGTCATGAGAATGATCTTGCCGTAGCGAATCTTGGTGGCGTCGAAGTCGTCTTTGCCGATGCCGCAGCCGAGCGCGGTAATCATGGCGCGGATTTCTTCGTGGCCGAGCATCTTGTCGTAGCGCGCCTTCTCGACGTTGAGGATTTTCCCCTTGAGGGGCAGAATGGCCTGGAAGCGGCGGTCGCGGCCCTGCTTGGCGGTCCCACCGGCGCTCTCACCCTCGACCAGGTAGAGTTCGCAGCGGTCAGGGTTGCGCTCGGAGCAGTCGGCGAGCTTGCCAGGAAGGCCTCCGCCATCCAATGCGCCTTTGCGGCGGGTGAGGTCGCGAGCCTTGCGGGCAGCCTCTCGGGCGCGGGCAGCCTCAATGGCTTTGTTGATAATGCGCTTGGCGATGGGCGGGTTCTGCTCGAGGAACATGCCGAGACGCTCGTTGACGAATGCCTGCACGATGCCGGCGATGTCAGAGTTGAGCTTGCCCTTGGTCTGGCCCTCGAACTGGGGCTGGGGCAGCTTGACGCTGATGACGGCTACCAGACCCTCACGAACATCGTCGCCACTGAGGTTTTCCTTGAGGTCTTTGAACAGGCCGAGCTGCTGGCCGATGGCGTTGATGGTGCGAGTGAGCGAGGTGCGGAAGCCGGAGAGGTGCGAGCCGCCATCCACCGTATTGATGTTATTGGCAAAGCTGAAAACCGTGTCGGAGTAGCTGTCGTTGTATTGCAGGGCGATGTCCATCTCGACACCGTCGCGGAAGGCCTCCATGACGATAGGCTTGTCGTGGAGGACGGTCTTGCCGCGATTGAGATGCTTGACGAATTCGGAGATGCCGCCAGCGTATTTGAACTCAGTACGGCGAGCTTCGCCGGTTTTGGAGTCGGCGGTGCGCTCGTCGGTGAGCGTGATCTCAAGGCCTTTGTTGAGGAAGGCCATCTCGCGCAGACGTTGGGCGAGCGTGTCGTAATTGAACTCCGTCGCGGTAAAGATTGACTTGTCGGGAAGGAAATGCACCTTCGTCCCGCGCCGCTTGCTGGTTCCTGCCTGGCGCAGATCGCTGACGGGAGCGCCGCAACTGAAGTCCATCTCCCAGGTGTGCCCGTCGCGCCAGATTTCGACGTTGAACTCCTGCGAAAGGGCATTGACGCAGCTTACGCCCACGCCATGGAGACCGCCGGAGACCTTATATGTAGAGGCGTCGAACTTTCCGCCGGCGTGAAGCTTGGTGAGCACCACCTGAACGGCCGGCATTTTCTTGCCGTCGGGCAGATCCATCATGTCGACCGGAATGCCACGGCCATCGTCGACCACGGTCACGGAGTTATCCACGTGGATGGTGACGTCGATCTTTTTGGCATAGCCGGCGAGAGCTTCGTCGACGGAGTTATCGACTACCTCGTAGACGAGGTGGTGGAGGCCCATGTCACCGGTCGAGCCGATGTACATGGCGGGGCGAAGGCGGACAGCCTCGAGGCCTTCAAGAATCCTGATGTTTTCGCCGGTGTAGTTTCCATTGCCGCCATTGTCGCCGTTATTGCCGGGGGGTACTTCAGTCGCCATAGGATTCCATTCGCAGGGCTTGCTGTTTGAGGTTCGCGCCTGGGGCGGTCCCTGCGGTACAGGCCCCGGCCGAATGTCTGGAAATGGATGGAACCAAGGTGGTTACACCTGATCGTCGTTCCTGAAGGGCGGAGTCTCCGCCGGGAGATAGCTGAGTAATGGTCCGCCGGGGGTCCTTTTCGCAGGGTCTTCGATCACTTTGATTCCGCACTAACCGCTTGCAAGATGTGGGATTTGCGCGAAAGTCCCTAGGTTGATTTTACCACGACCGGAGGGCCCGAGCGCCCAAAGCGGGGGAGTCGAGGGCGGTATAAAAGGGCAAAATTCAGGCCAAATAATTACATTAGTAATAAAAATATTGTTACTTTCGCAAATTCATGAATCATATCGCCTTAATATGAGTTATTGTCTATCAATGTTGTGATCTGAGTTTCGTTTCAGACCAACAAGACTAGAAAAGAGGTTACTAAAGATGAAACTTGCCATTCGCGTCATTGCCTTGTCCATCGTTTTCGTTGGCGCTGCTGCCGCTTCGGTGTCTTCCTCAACCACCCATGGCATCGCCAGCCACCAGTCGGCGACTGTGAGCAATCCGATTCCGGTTTGCAATCCGGCGATCTGGACCTGCCCACCCAACGTTGTTGCAAAGTAAGAACTATGGCAATGGCACAAAAGTGCCATTGGTATTGATGGTTTTTAGGTTGAGTGGCCGAGCAATCGGCGCTATTCTGTGAGAGTCTTCTCAGGATGGTGAGCACCCCATATGTCTTCTCAACTGGCAATGTCGATGATGAGCACGGTAGAGTTTCTGCTTTCGGCCGCGCTTGGCTTCGTGTTCTGGAAGAAGGGCTTACATCGGCGGTTTCCGGCGATGGGGAGCTACTTGGGACTTCGTGTGGCTTCGACTCCGCTTCTGAATATCCTGCTCCTCGGGCAAATGGGACAGTTGCACCTGTCGCTGGAGATGCAGAATACCTTTGTGGTGGCCTACTTCCTGATGTTCTATGCGGTGTACATCGCGAGCGCGGTGCTGCTGTTCTTCATCTGCATGGAAGTGTTCCGTTCCGCACTTTCGGCGCTGCCTGGTCTGGCGAAGTTTGGCATCGTGATCTTCCGCTGGACGGTGCTTGCCTCGGCGATTGTGACACTGTCATCGATGTCTTTTGTGCATAAGGGGCTGATGGTGATCACTGACATCGCCTACGGGCTGATGCGCTCGGTGAGCATTCTTGAGCTGTGCCTGCTGGCGTTTCTTTGCCTGAGCATGAATGCTCTGCATCTTTCCATTCGCGATATGTCGTTTGGCATTGCGTTGGGTTTTGGCATGATGTCTGCCAATGACTTTGTCGCATCTTCATTGATATCGCACAGCGCTTCAATGACGGGGCCGTTGCAGTTTGTTTATCAGACGCTGGTATTGGTTGTGCTGGCCACCTGGGTTACTTATGCAACGCTGCCTGAGCCGGTTCGCAAGCCGCTGGTGGTTCCGGTGAACTCGACAATATACCGCTGGAACGAGATCGCTTCAGCCCTGGGCCATACCGGGACACAGGTTGCGGTGCAGCAGCCAGCCAACAACTTCTTCCTGACCGATGTGGAGAATGTTGTGGACAGGGTACTTAGCCGGAACTTGAAGAATCGCGAATCGGAAACTTAAGCGAGTTTCTGAGATCAGAGATGAGAACGCAAAAAGGCCACGGCGATTGCCGTGGCCCTTTTGCGTGAGTGCGAGCCTGGAATTACTGGACTGCTATTGGCTCGATGGAGGCGAAACGCCCTCGGTTGCCCTTGTCGACAAACTTTACCCGGCCTGTGACCTTGGCGAAGAGCGTGTCGTCGGAGCCGATGCCGACATTGACGCCCGGCTTGATGCGGGTGCCGCGCTGGCGCATGATGATGGAGCCGCCGGTTACGAGTTCGCCGCCGAAGGCTTTTACGCCCAGCCGCTGTGCATTGGAGTCGCGTCCGTTTGTGGAGCTGCCTCCACCTTTCTTATGTGCCATTGCCGAATCCCCTTCTCAAAATTGGTGCGCTGCCGGTTGCTAAACTAGCTGGCAGCGGTATAGGTTACGCCGTCGGCCTCGATGGCCTTGATGCGAACCTCGGTAAAGTTTTGGCGGTGTCCCTGGAGCTTCTTGTACTGCTTTTTGCGCTTCAGGTGGAAGACTAGAATCTTGGCGCCACGGCCCTCGCCGAGGACTTCGGCTGTGACTTTGGCAGTGGCCGGCTTGGCCATGGTTCCGGGCTCGCCTGAGACGGCAAGCACGTCACTGAACTCGACTGTCTGGTTTTCTGAAACGACGCTCTCAATCTTCACCACGTCGCCTGGAGCGACCCGGTACTGCTTACCGCCAGTGCGAATTACTGCGTACATAACAAACCCTCCAGCGCTCTGGTATCAAAACGAGGCGCATTCCAAGAAATCGAAAAGCTGTTGGGGCGCATTCAGAGTGGGATTGCAATGGGCGGCGGATCGTGTACACACCACATGCGCGGCGGTGAACCCTACCTGGCCCCGCACATCCTAAAAAGGGTGCATCGCCAAACTCTACAATTCTATCGTTAAACTGGGCTTGGGGTCAATTTGAATGAGTTCACGACCTTGCTCACAGTTGCCGAGGCTTCCAAGTAACTGCAAACAAAGATCAGATCTCTCCATCTCTACTGTGACATTTTCCTGGCAGTCCCCAACTGGAAGGTCTGAACAATAGATGCCAACAAGAAAGATACCAATACGTGCCCGCCTTTAGGCGAAGGCGTGGGTTGAGGCATAACGTCGCCGCGTTTATGACAGTGCCGGAAAGTGCGTTGATCAAGGTTCGGATCACAAGGACGGATGAGACCGCGAGGAATGTCGCTGTCCCGCGTGACTTTCTAAAAAAAGTTAGTTTAGACCTTTGATATTCAACGCGGGCCGGTCCTCGAAAACGATTGGCGGTGTGGCCGCCACGGTGGATGGCGCGCGCGGTGGGCAGATAAAACACGCTTGCGCCAATTTGCCAGGCACGGCGGCACCAGTCAATCTCTTCAAAGAAGAAGAAGTAGTCCTCGTCAAGAAGCCCCAACCGGGGCAAGACGGAGCTGCGCGTGCAGAGGCAGGCGCCGAGAACACTGTCGACGGCCAAAGGACTCTTGTCGAGCGTTTTCCTTCTGAAGCGATCGGGCCAGATCAACTTGAGAAGGAAGAGGGGCAAAATCTCTTCGGCAAAGGATGGAAGCGGCGCGAATGCGCTTTGCAATCGTCCATCGGGATAGTGGAGCTGACCGCCGGCGATGGCCAGGTTGGGCAGATCGTCGAAGACGCCGGCAAATTCGAGCAGGGCACGGGGTTGCAACAGGGCATCATTGTTGAGCAACAGGATGAACTCGCCTTTCGCCGCTCGAATGCCCTGATTGACTGCACGCGCGAACCCGGCATTGCAGTGGTTTCGGATGATCTGCGTGCCGGGAATGTTGGTCTCGAGACTCCGGATTGAATCATCATGGCTGCCGTTGTCGACGACGATGATCTGGGATGTCGGCACGCCTTCGAGGACAGCCGAGAGGACGCATTCGAGCAGCATGGAGCCGCCGTTGTAGTTCACGATCACAACGGAGAAGCGTGCGCCCACATTGATTGAATCCACGATCAATCCCCAGACAGGACCATTACGAAGGCCTGGTGCATTGGCTGGCCTAAAAAGCTAATTATCCACCCTCATGAGAAGGCGCGATAGAGCGGCGGTGACAATTTAATCAGGCGTGCTGCGGAACTATATACAAGAGGATGGCAATGTAATGGAAGGCGCTGCCGGCAAGAACAAACAGGTGCCATACAGCGTGGAAGTAGCGTAGGCGGTCGAGGGCGAAGAATACGACGCCAAGCGTGTAGGCCAGTCCCCCGGCGGCGAGCCAAAGAATGCCGTGCCAGCCGATGGCGTGGAGCAGGGGGCGAAGCGCAAAGACCGCGAACCAACCCTGAAACAAGTAAACCAATGCCGATGCCACGGGAAAGCGGCCAACGGCGAAGCTCTTGAAGATGACACCTGCGACGGCCAGCGCCCAGACAACGGCAAACATGAACCACCCTACGGGGCCACGCAGCGAAACAAGAGTGAATGGCGTATAGGTGCCGGCGATGAGCAAATAGATTGCTGAGTGATCGAGCACTTGGAAGACGTGGCGCGCGCGGGTGCGGACCAGCGAATGGTAAAGCGTGGAGCAGAAATACACGAGCACGAGGGTTATGGCGAAGACAGTGCATCCGGCAAACACCGCGGTGGTTGCGTGGATGGAGGCAGTGATGAGGTAGACGGCTCCGACGATAGCGAGAACGGCACCGATGCCATGAGTGATTGCGTTGGCCAGGATGTCGCCTAATTTGTAATGAGCGGCCACAGGATGATGATAGTCCGCCGGGTTGGGTGCAAAGGACTGTGGTCCCATGGCCGGCCTTTTACGGCGTTTCGGGAGGGGTGTTATATTTCCGTGACTGGGTTGGTTGCCGCGGGCTCGTTTCTAACTCGCTGAAAGCAAGCTGGGCTTTTGTTGCGAGCGTGCGGAATGACGGTCGTAGGAATGACGAGGGGTTCTCAATGATTCATTTTGTAAATAGGTTGAGTTCAATCGTGATGATGATCTTGATGGCCGGTACTGGCGTTGCTGTTGCACAGGCGCCGGCAGCGCCTCCTGCGTCGGCGCGGCCGACGCCGCCGACACGCGATCCGCACACGCCGGGGTACGTCAGCGCCAAGGAGTTGCCTGATGGCGTCAATGCCCCAGCAAACGCCGATGGCAACTTTATCCTTGGGCCGATGCACAACCCTGCGCCGGAGTTGGCTGCGCAGGAAGGTGTGCCGCAAGGAACGGTGGTTGAGTTCACCATGAGTTCGGCTGACAGCAAAATCTATCCCGGCATCGCGCGTGACGCTGGGACCTTTGGCACGCCTGAT
>Ga0302319_10024284_pt1 | contig 10784 bp, 10 predicted proteins | sample Bog_T0_2_FD_203319 | JGI IMG/M metagenome (GOLD analysis project Ga0302319, IMG submission 203319) | Peat permafrost microbial communities from Stordalen Mire near Abisko, Sweden - Bog_T0_2 | ecosystem: Environmental > Terrestrial > Soil > Wetlands > Peat | place: Sweden: Abisko, Stordalen Mire... | reverse complement strand
GAGAAAGCCAACGAGCAGGTGCGCCGGGGCCACCAAATGATACAGGACATGCGGGAAGAGGCCGAACAGCGCCTCGCGTGGGTTCGCACCCTCGAAACGCGCACTGCCGAGCTGGAAACCAGCATCGCCGCGGCGTACAGCGAAATCGAACGCCTCGGCCATGAAGTGCTCGCACGCACGAACTGGGCGCGATCTTTGGAACAACAGCTGGAAACCCGCACCCAGCACGTGCTGATTCAGAAGCATGAGATCGAAGACAACAGAGCGGCTATCACGCACCTGCTCGAAGAGGTAGCTGGAGCTCGTAAGCAAATCGCCGCGCTGGAAGCTGAAAGAGCGCAGGTGGCGAAGTCGAAGTGGGTCCGACTGGGCCGCTCTTTGAAACTTGGCCCGGTGGTAGACGAATAGTGCAGCGGCCGCTCAAACCCGGGGCCGGGGACGCTTCCCCCTGCGCTGACTTGCTGTGGGGCGCGGTTCAGGCTGCGGAGCGGCTTCAGTCTTACCACGTTCAATTTCCCGAAGATGGAATGCCTGGGTTGTGGGGCATCTTCGAAAACCTGGCGGACGTCGAGTGAACTCGACGCAGCACGCTAAAGCGTACGCCACGAGGTCATGTAATCGGCCCCGTGCCCGAATGGAATGCGGCCGGGTTTTCCCCATGCTGGCCGTCATCGTATGAAGGACGCGCTGAAGCGCTTCTTTACAGCGCTCCCCTGGTATCTGCTCGCTTTGCCCGCGATCGCGATTGGGGCTTTGGCTATTGCCGTTGCCGACCTGGCATGGATGGTCGCCGGCCGACGGCAAAGGCCCGTCAACAGCAAACCAAACACCAGCGCCGCCTCGCTCGTCATCCCCAACTGGAATGGCAAGGATCTGCTCGCCCGCTTCGTGCCGTCGTGGATCGAGGCTGTTCGAGACCACCCTGGCAGCGAGATCATCGTGGTGGACAACGGTTCTACAGATGGCAGCGCGGACTGGCTTCGCGATAACTATCCTGAAGTCACCGTGCTCGCACTGCCGAAAAACCTTGGCTTCGGCGGAGGGTCCAATGCTGGGTTTCGCGCCGCAAAGAACGACATCGTAGTTCTTCTCAACAGCGACATGCGCGTCGAGGCTGGTTTTCTTCAACCGCTGCTCGACGGCTTCACCGACGAAACCGTCTTCGCCGTTTCCTGCCAAATCTTCCTCTCCGATCCCGCTAAACGCCGCGAAGAAACTGGCTTGACCGGTGGCTGGTGGAGCGATGGCCAACTACGGGTGACCCATCGCGAAGATGAGAAAGTTGATCGTCTGTTCCCCTGTTTTTACGGCGGCGGCGGTTCCTGCGCCTTCGATCGGCGCAAATTCCTCGATCTCGGCGGATTCGACGAACTGCTGGCGCCCTTCTACCTGGAAGATACCGACCTGGGCTTTCTCGCCTGGAAGCGCGGCTGGAAAGTCCTTTATCAACCCGCCAGCGTTGTTTACCACGAACACCGCGGAACCATAGGAAAGAAATTCACTGCGGCCTATATCGATTCCGTACTGAAGAAAAACTACATTCTGTTCGCCTGGAAAAACATTCACAGTTGGGGGCGGCTCTCCAGCCATTTCCTTTTCTCCGCTCTTGGCCGCACCGGCACAAAGGGCTTCCTGAAAGCCTTTCTCCAACTCCCCCGGGCACTCCGCTCGCGCTGGCGAGCCTACACCCTCGCGCAAGTCGACGACACCGAAGCGTTCCGCCGCTCCACGCCTGCGTATTTCCACGATCGATTCATCGCACTGACGGCAATCCCCGAACGCCCGCGCGTGCTTTTCGTTTCGCCCTATCCCATCTGTCCGCCCACGCACGGCGGCGCGGTCTTCATGTACAACACGCTGCGCGAACTCGCGCGCTGGTGCGACGTCTACGCAGTCGTGATGCTCGATTACGAACGCGAGCTCAGTGCCAACGAAGAACTCCGCAACTTCTGCCACAACGTCGAATTCATTGTGCGCCGCAACGATCTCGACCCGCACCTCGCCTCGATTACTCCTCATGCGGTCCACGAATTCCACACGCCCGAAATCGAATGGATCGTCGAACGCGAAGTGCTGCGCCATCGCGTCGACGTGATCCAGCTGGAATACACGGCGCTCGGCCAGTACGCGAGGCGCTTCAACCGCCTGGTCTGCGCGCTTTTCGAGCATGACGTCTACTTCCAGTCGATCGCCCGCGCGCTGCCTTTTATGCGCAGCATGGAACGGTTCAAAGCCCGCTTCGAATATCTGCGAGCGATACGCTACGAACTCAACCTGCTGCCGCGCTGCGACCACATCCAGGTGTGCACACTCGAAAACAAAGCATATATCGAGAGCTTTCTGCCGGAGCTGGCGCCGCGGATCGACGCCGGGTTGCGCGCGGGCATCGATACCACTCAATACCCGTTTCCCGGAGGACCGCGGCGCCCTTTCACGATGCTCTTCCTCGGCAGCTTCCGCCACCTGCCGAACCAGGTGGCGCTCGATTGGTTCACGCGCGAAGTACTGCCGCTTATTCTCTTCAAACTTCCCCAGGCTCGGCTGCTGGTGGCCGGGTCCGACCCGCCTCCTCGCCATTCCATCCCCGACCCCGCCGGCGCCATCGATCTGCTGGGCTTTGTCGAAGATATTCAGCCGCTCTTCTCTTCCTGCGCAGTCTTCATCTGCCCCATTCGCAGCGGCTCGGGCGTGCGTGTGAAACTGCTTGAAGCTTTCGCCAGCGGCATCCCGGTGGTCTCAACCACGCTAGGCGCAGAAGGACTTGGCCGCATCGACGGCGAGTTTTGCGCGCTATCAGACCATCCCCAGGATTTCGCCGCTAAAGTGATTCAACTGCTTGAGGACGAGGATGTGTCCGCCGCCATGGCTCGCCGAGCACGCGGGGAAGTGGAAGAAAATTGGGATATGGAGGCAATCACACGGAGGCTGGTCGCGAAGTATTCCGAACTGCTGCGAGCCAAACGCTATTTGCCGAAGGCCTGAAGCTTTTTCACAATCCGTTCCGCTTCTCTTTCGAGGCCGCCGCGCGCGGGCTTTTCGTAATCCGACCAAAGCACCTGGCGCGACTTCGCATCGACCAGAAAAATGGTGCCGTTCGCTGCGCTGGAGCGGAAAGAGGGGTGGATTTCCTTGTCCTTGTCCTTGTCCTTGTCCTTGTCCTTGTCCTTGTCTTTGTCGCTCTTGCCTGTGATCTTGTCCAACTGCGCTTCAAATCCTTCGCCGAGACGGTCTGTCAGCACCGAGTCCGCCGATTTCGGGTCCGCGACGACCTGCATCACATGGTCCCGCGTGATGCGCTCGGCAAGGTATTGATCGAGGCCACCGGTCATCGGAAGCACATAAACGCGGTGGACTCCGCCGCCCTGGGCGAACATCAGCGCGGACGACGACAGGACTAAAGCAAGCCGTTTCATTACAATCTCAGTGTACAGGTGAATATAACCGCCGTAATCCCGGTGCACAACCGCGCCGATCTGCTCGACCGCCTTCTGCGGACGATCCGCAGCCAGTCTATGCCGTTCGCGGGCGTGATCATCGTCGACAACGGCTCGACCGAAGATGTTCACCACGAAGCATGCCGCACTATTGCGATGAACGGGAACGCCGGTTTCGCGCGCGCCGTGAACGCAGGCTGGCGTACGGCCTCAACGGAATGGATTGCGATCCTGAACAGCGACGTTGAACTCGCCCCCGACTGGGCCGAGCGGCTGATAGCGGGCGCCGGTGAGGCCAGCTTTGCGACAGGTCTGATTCTGAACGCTGCGAACCGCGATTCCATAGATGGAACCTACGACCTGATGAGCCGCGCCGGCTGCGCATGGCGTGCCGGTCATGGTGAACAAGCCTCGCCTGCAGCCCCGTCTCCCATAGCCATCGCTCCGGGCACCGCGTGCCTTTTTCGTCGCGATGTCCTCGAACGCATGAACGGCTTCGATGAGACCTTCGGCTCGTACCTTGAAGACGTCGATCTTGGCCTGCGCTGTCTACGCGAAGGCCTTACCGGGGTCTACATCCCCGAAGCGGTCGCCTGGCATCACGGCAGTGCAACGCTGGGCCGCTGGAACCCCGAAGTCGTGCGCCTCATCTCGCGCAATCAGCTGAAACTTGTCGCGCGCCATTATGACCGCGCCCTGTTTCGCGCCTGTTTTTGGCCCATCCTCACCGGCCAGCTTCTCTGGGGCCTTGTCGCTCTCCGGCATGGCGCTCCGCTTGCATGGGTGCGGGGCAAAATCGAAGCGCTGCGCGGCTTCCGCCTCATCGCCCCGCCCTCGCCGCGTTTGCGTGAGTTTCTGAACCATTCGGAGCGCGAGATCCAGGCGCGCGCACATGATGCCTATTGGCGCTGGTATTTCCGTCTGGCCGGAACCGCGGCGCATTGACACATGAGCCGTGTCGCGATTGTCATTGTTACTTTCAACTCAGCGTCTCAGATCGGCCCGTGCCTCGATTCCGTTCAAAATCTCGATGCCGAAATCGTGGTTGTCGATAATGCTTCCGAGGACTGCACCAGAGACGAGATTACCGCCCGCCAAATTCCCCCGATCGCGAATACGGCAAATGTGGGATTCGCCACGGCCGTCAACCAGGGCGTGAGGGCAACCACCGCGCCGCTGGTGCTTTTACTCAATCCCGATGCGGTTCTGGTCGGCGGGCTCGATGCCCTGGAAGCCGAATTCCTCGATCCCCAAACGGGCGCCGCCGGAGGGTTGCTGACCGATGCCGCCGGTTCTCCTCAGGCCGGTTTCATGGCCCGAAACCTCCCCAAACCCGTCACGCTCATCTTCGAAGTTCTGGGAATAAACTCCCTGTTTCCGCGCAACCCGGTCAATTGGCACTACCGTTGCTTAGGATTTAACCCGGTGACTCCTGCCTTCGTCGAACAGCCTGCCGGCGCCTTCCTGATGTTCCGCAGGACGGTATGGGAACGGCTGGGCGGCTTCGACGAGCGTTTCTTTCCCGTCTGGTTCGAGGATGTCGATTTCTGCGCCCGCATAAAGCAGGCCGGTCTTCGGGTTCGCTACAATCCGGTTGCCGTCGCCAAACATACGGGAGCGCACTCGGTCGGTGTTCTTCCGCTGGAGATTCGCGAAAGATATTGGTATGGTAGTCTTCTTAAATATGCCGCGAAGCACTATCCTCCGATAGCATTTGGATGGGTGTGCGCAGCGGTGACGTTCGGCGCAGTTCTGCGCGCGGTGAGGGTGTACCCGCGTTACGGTTTTAGTGCAGTTGTAGTTTACGGGGCAGTTTGCCGCCTCGCTCTCGGCCAGTTGTGGCGCCGCAGGGGCGGGGTGTGAGTTAAATTGTGCCGTACCAGGTGCTGTCGTTGTCCCGATGTTGTTGTCCCAGGTTGTTGTCCCAAATAGTATGGCGTGAAATTTAATGACTGGAGCCAGCCCGCGCATACATGTCCCGTAGCGACTTCGTTTCGGTAACGATCGTCACATACAACAGTGGCCGCTTCATTAAACGCTGCCTCGAATCCGTCCTCGATCAGAAGTATCCGTTCAAGGAGATCATTGTTATTGACAACAACTCTTCCGACGGAACCATCGATATTTTAGAACCCTTCGAGGGGCGGGAAAGTTGCAGAATTATTTACAACGAGGAAAACATTGGCTTCGCCGCCGCCCAGAATCAGGCGATCGCCATGTCGAATTCGGAGTGGGTGCTCACGCTCAATCCCGACGTGCTTCTGCTCCAGGGTTTTCTTGAAGCCCTCGTGAACGCGGGCAGCCTCGACCCCAAGGTCGGCACCGTCTGCGGCAAGCTGCTGACTATGACGGCCGGCTTCGATTTCCCCGAAGAGCCTCTCGTCGATTCCACTGGCATATATTTCACCCCCAATTTAAGACATCTCGACCGCGGCTCCCTGCAGGTGGATAACGGCCATTTCCGGAACTACGAATACGTCTTCGGAGCCACCGCCGCCGCCGCGCTTTACCGCCGGGAAATGATCGAAGATATCGCCATCGGCGGGGAGTTCTTCGACGCCGATTTTTTTGCTTACCGTGAAGACGCCGATGTCGCCTGGCGAAGCCAGTTGATGGGCTGGAAATGCCTCTATGCGCCGTATGCCAAGGGCTACCAAGTGCGCAAGGCGCTGCCCGGAAATCGCCGGGCGCTTCCACCCGAAATCAACATGCACTCGGTGAAGAACCGCTTCCTGCTGCGCATGAAGAACATCTCCTGGGACCTTTACCGGCGTAATTTTGTTTCGATCACTCTGCGCGATTTCGTGGTTGTGGCCTGTTGTCTGGTGTGGGAGCACACTTCGCTGAACGCCTTCCCTTTTCTGTTCCGGAACTGGCGTAACGTGATGGCCAAGCGCCGCGAGATCATGCTGCGCCGCCGTGTGGACGACGCGTATATCGCCAGTTGGTTCAGTTTTGAGCCCGTCAGCAAGCCCGCGCCGAAGAAGTTCGCCGCCGCCCTTACAAGGTCGAAAGCAGCCCGTCGCTAGCGTCCGGCAGGTAAGCTTTCTCTGTGCGAATCGCGTTGCTGGGCACACGGGGCATCCCCGCCAATTACGGAGGCTTTGAAACCTTCGCCGAGGAACTTTCCGTACGCCTGGCCGCCCGTGGTCACGAAGTGACCGTATATTGCCGCGAGAAGTACCAGTGGCCGCTCTATCGCGGGGTACATCTCTGTATACTTCCCACCATCCGACACAAATACCTCGACACTCTGGCGCACACCTTCCTCTCTACCCTGCACCTTCTGGCGCACCGCACGGACGTCGCGCTTTACTGCAATGCGGCCAATGCCCTATTCACAATCCTTCCGCGTTTCGTCGGCGTTCCGGTCGTCCTCAATGTCGATGGCATCGAGCGCCGGCGTAAAAAATGGAACGCCCTGGCGCGCGCCTGGTATCGCATGTCCGAATACCTTTCCACCGTGCTGCCCAGCAAAGTGGTTACCGATGCCGAGGCCATCCAAAGCTACTATCTTGAGACTTATAACAAGTACTCGATCTTTATTGCATACGGCGCCGATACCACCCGTGCCGAAACCACCGGAGCGCTCGATACCCTCGGCCTGGAGCCTTATCGCTATTTCCTCTATGTAAGCCGTATGGAACCGGAGAACCGCGCTCTCGAAGTGCGCCTGGCTTTCGAACAGGTGCCGGCCAACCTGAAACTCGCGTTGATCGGCGACGCCCCTTACGCGGATGAATACATCCGCCAGGTGCGCGATACCCGGGACCCCCGCGTGGTCATCCCCGGCGCGATCTATGGCCTGGGTTATCGCGAGTTGGGCAGTTGGTGTTTCGCTTACATCCATGCCACCGAAGTTGGCGGCACGCACCCCGCGCTGATCGAGGCTATGGGCCGAGGGGCGCTCGTGCTCTATCTCGATACCGTGGAGAATCGCGAGGTTTGCGGCGATGCCGGCCTGCCTTATATCGACCAGGCCGGACTCACCGCGCGCATGCGCGAAGCCATCGCCATGACTGAGCCCGAGCGCGATCAGTACCGCGCCCGCGCCGTTCAGCGCGTTCGCGAGCGCTATGACTGGGACGTGATTACCATTCAGTACGAGAACCTGCTGCTGAGCTTGCGAAAATAGCTTTTGAGCCAACAAGCCCGTTGTTATGTCGAGATCTCTCGTTCGCGAATCGCTTCGAATTACCGTGTGGTGCGCGATGCCGTCGCGCCTGGCGCCCATGTCATAGGTGTGGTGAAGGCCAATGCCTACGGCCACGGCATGGTCGAAGTCGCGCGCCTGCTCTGCGAGGAAGGCATCCCATGGCTTGCGGTGAGTTCTGTCGATGAGGGAATCGCGCTGCGCGGCGCCGGAATCGAATGCCGCGTTCTCGTCATGGCCGGCGTAATGCCGTGGGAGCGCGAGGCCATCCGCGAACATCGCCTCACGCCCGTCCTGCATGCGCTCGAAGAGGTGAAGCATTTCAATGGCCTGCCGGTCCATCTGAAAATCGACACAGGAATGGACCGGCTGGGAACTCTCGCTTCAGCCGATGAGATAGCCGCCGCTCTTCAGGCCACGCCCGAGATAAAGCTCGAAGGCCTGATGTCGCATTTCGCATCCGCGACGGACTTTACCTCAACTCAAACTGAAGAACAGATCCGCGCGTTCCACGCGATGGTTGAGGCTCTCGCCTTGAGAGGCATCCGTCCCGAACTCATGCATTTCTCCAGTACGAATGCCATCGCTTATCCGCGCCGCGAAGCCTGGATGCAGTTGGTCCGGCCCGGTCATGCGCTCTATGGCTACGTTTCACCGGCGCGTGGAGCCGCGCCGCATCCTGTATTTGCCGTAAAGCCCGCGCTGTCGTGGAAAGCGCGAATCATAGCTGTCAAAGACCTGCCTGCGGGAGCAAAGGTAGGTTATCAGGGGTCTTATGTTGCGGAAGCTCCTATCAGGATAGCCATATTGGCGGTAGGTTATGCCGATGGCTTCCCGCATCGCCTCGCCAATAAAGGCAAGGTGATCGCCGCAGGCCGCTTTGCTCCCATCGTGGGCGCTGTCTCCATGGATGTCACGACGATCGACATCACCCAGTCGCCGCAGCTGAAGCCTGGAGACGCAGTGACGCTGCTCGGCGAGGAAGGCGACCTCTCCCTCGATGCGCAACAAATTGCCAGAACCGCGGGAACTATCTCCTATAACGTGCTGGCAAGCATCGGACCCCGGGTCCGGCGCTTCTATGTAGAATGAAACAGGAGTAGAGATGGCCGTCAATACACGTCTCACCCTCGAAACAGTCGACTTCAGCAATCGCGAGGAAGTGCACGCATTTATCGATCAGATAATGGCCGCAGGGAGAATCCTCGTTCAGGCTGATATCGCAAAGCTCCAGGCGATGGGGCTTATGGACAGCGAAGGCAATTCTCTGAGCGACGAACTGCCGCCCGATATGCAGGAAGGCTCCGGACAAGATGTCGGCGGCTAATGCAAACGCCCCCCGAGATGTTCATCATTGCAGGTCCGCCTGGCGCTGGCAAAAGTAAGAATTACCCTTTGAGCTTGTCGGCCCGCGCACCTTTAACGCGGACGACCGAACCGCTGAGCTGAACGGCGGATCGTACCGGTCTATCCCGTCTATTATCCGCCAGCAAGTCAACCGGGAGTTCGAACTTTTCGTCAACGAAAACGTCGAGGCCTATCGTTCTTTTGCTCTCGAAACCACTTTGCGCAGTGGCATCACGTTCGAGCAGGCTCGCATGACTAAGTCTTATGGCTTTCGGGTACTTATGAACTACGTGGCGCTTGATTCTTTTCAGCTCCATCTTGCCCGGGTCGTGAACCGTGCCCGGCTTGGCGGCCACTCGGCGGGCGAGTCTACCCTCCGCCGATCTACGAAAGTAGTCTCGTCAATCTCCCGGCCGCACTGAATCCGACGCAAAGCGGGATCGACAAAGTCCTGATTTTCGACAACTCGGCCTTCAACCAGCCGCCCAAACTCGCCCTCGAATCCGTCGACGGCCGCATCGTCCATCTCTCTCCCGCTTTCCCCGCCTGGCTCCAGACCGCCCTCAACTGGACCGAATCCGACCTCGCCCAAATCCGCGCCACCCTCTGAATCCGGTCACAAATCCGAAAAATAAATTTATTTCCAAATAAATCATAAACTTCCGGCCAATTTGTCCTGCCGCGTCCCCCTGATTTTCACGGGGCCTGAGGCAGAATGCGGCCAGGATGATAAAAAACACCAAACGCAACCCGCTCATTATTGGTCGATGTCGCGACGTCGAGGGCGGTTTATGGGATGTGCGCGACATTCGCGACACCAAACACGGTTTCGATCTTCTTTTCGGCTCGCCTGCCGACTGCCTGGGAAGCTACCGCGGAGGTCTGCCGCGCCTCATCGCCACCCGGCCCCTCGTCGACTACTGGGAAGTCAACAAAACCAAACACGACGGTATTCTCTACGACCTTCCCGCCGGCCGCACGACCCTGAAACGCGTGCGGAAACGCCTGCGCTTTAACTACTTCCACAGTGTCGCGGAATACTGGCGGGAACGCATGGACGACCTGAAGACCTTACGCCCCCGCGCGTTCGCCTCGCGGCACAACATTCCGCTGGCCGTGGTCCGCGAGAACCGGCTCAAACTATTGGGCAAATCCGCCCGTGAGCTCAACTGGTGGCGGACACCCGAAACCATCGAGCTCCTGCTTTCCGGCCAGACTCTGAGGGCCATCGGCGAAAAGCTGGGCATTGGCACCACCCATACAAAACGCCTCCGGGGGCGCGCCCGACGGTTACAGTCGGCCAGCGAATCGGGCGATAAATAACCTGCGTAATTCGAGCGTCCCACTGCGTATACAGGATGTATGGTCGCTGTGATCGCGTCATTATCGCAACCCGCGGAAACCGAGTCTCAAGCCATCGCACGCGCGCTCAAACGGCGGGACTCGGATTTCATCGCCCGCCTCGTGTCGCAATATCATTACCGCCTCCTCCGCTATCTCATATACCTGACCGCCCGCCGAGAGCACGCCGAAGACCTTGTCCAGGAAACCTGGCTGCGCGTGCTCGAGCGCGCCGGCCAGTACGACAGCCGCCTCCGCTTTGAGCCCTGGCTGTTTTCGATCGCGCGCAACCTCGCCATCGACGGCCTTCGGAAACACCAGCCGGAAAGCCTGCCCGAAGCCGAAATCCCCGAAGTGTCCGGTGGGGCATCCGATGGCCCATCCCCCTTTCTGGCTGCCGCGAAGAATGAGGACGCCCTCCGCGTCGCGGCCGCCCTCGGACAACTCGAACCCATCTACCGTGAGGCCCTGCTATTGCGTTTCCAGGAAGAACTTTCTCTCGAAGAAAT
>Ga0302319_10024281_pt1 | contig 10784 bp, 6 predicted proteins | sample Bog_T0_2_FD_203319 | JGI IMG/M metagenome (GOLD analysis project Ga0302319, IMG submission 203319) | Peat permafrost microbial communities from Stordalen Mire near Abisko, Sweden - Bog_T0_2 | ecosystem: Environmental > Terrestrial > Soil > Wetlands > Peat | place: Sweden: Abisko, Stordalen Mire... | reverse complement strand
AGAGCCGGGCATAAGCTCTGCGGCGCACCGACCGATCCTTGGAACCAGCCTCGATACACCAGTCATGGACCAGCGACAGCTCCAATGCCAGGTCGCACAGCCGGTCGCGCGCGCTGCCTCCCACGGCGCCGTGAAATTCGAGCAGAGTGTCCACCAGCTCGCCGCGGTCGGTGCGGGCGAACCCGCGGATGCGTGTCTGGTCGTTGCTTCCCGAGAGGTAATCCACCAGGGCGTCGCGAATTTGCGGCGTCTGGGTGCGCGTGTTGACCGCCCGCTGGCGGCGCCCCGAAGCCCGCATCCACAGCACCGCGAACATGCCTGTCAGAAACAGGGCGTACGCGCCCAGCAGGCACGCGGCTATGGATAGCTCGATACGGATCATCGCCAGAGAAGCCGCTTCATTCGCGCCACCAGTTCCATGGGGCTGAACGGCTTGACCACATAGTCGTCGGCCCCCAAAGTGAAGCCGCGGATCACGTCGCTTTCCTGCTGGCGGGCGGTGAGCAGCAGAACGCGGACCGGAATTTCCTCCGCGCGTACCGCCGACAGCACTTCGTAGCCGTCCATGCCCGGCATGTTGACGTCCAGCACGGCGGCGTGGGGCCGGACTCGCCGAATGGTATCGAGGGCGCTGGGACCATCCACGGCGGTGTAGCACTCCATGCCGAAGTTGGCCAGCGCGGTGCGCACCAGCGCCAGCACCGTGGGATCGTCGTCGGCGATGGCCACCCGGGTGCGTTCGGTAGCCGCCGTACCGGCCGGGGCCTTCTGCGTCGCGCCCACACGCTGCTGCGAAAGCGCCAGGCTCAAGCGCACCAAGGCTTCCTCGGGCTGCCAGGAATCCATCAGGAATTCGCTGGCCAGCGATTGCACGCCCTGTTCCAGCGAAAGCAGGTGATCGCGATTGCCCACGAATACCAGCGGCATGAGGTAAGCCGTGCCCGGCTCCAACCACGGCGTCCGGCCCATTTCCGGACGAACGTGGACCACGGCCAGATGACATTCGAGGACGGCCGGCGAATTCGGCGGCTCGGTGGCTTCAAAAAACACCGGCACCGCATTGGTTCGTTCCAGCGCCACGCACATCCGCTGCGCATCGCTGGCGGGGAGGCCCACCAGCGCCACCCGCTTGCCCGAGAGCGCGTGCACAATGGTCTCCGAAAGCGGCGCGTCGCGGGCCTCGCGCGGGCTGTTGAACGCCAGCGCCAGGTTGGTGAGCGAATCGCGAAGCTGATCGTTTTCGAGCGGCCGCACCAGCAGCACCGCTTCCGCCTCGCGCGCCAGCCGGCTGATGGCCGAATACCCCAGCAGGCCGCCGGTGCCGATCCAGTTGTGTACCTGTTTGGCCGCCTCGGCCGCACTGAACTGGCCATCGAGATCGAGCAGCATCTGCCGCGCCTTCTCCTGGCCTTCGGTGAGAAACCGGCGCCGCAGCGCCAGCATTTCCGCGGCGGGCAGCGAGGCTGCGTCGCCTGGCGCCATGGGCTTCGCGGCAGTCGAGGCCCCCCGCGCTTCCGAGCGCCGGTTGAGGTGGTCCCGGATGCGCGCCCCCAGAGAGCGGGTGTCGATGGGCTTGGTAATGTAGCCGTCGCATCCCGCCTCCACGGCCTTTTGTTCGTCCCCCTTCATTGCGAAGGCCGTGAGCGCCACCACAGTGATGTCGCGGGTCTCCTCGTTCTTCTTAATACGCCTTGTCAGTTCCAGCCCGTCGATGCCCGGCAACTGGATGTCCGCCAGGATCAATTGCGGATGATAGCTGCGGAGCAGTTCCAGCGCTTCTTCGGCGCTGGCCGCGGTCATCACCTTGTAACCTTCGTTCACCAACAGGATGCGGGTAAGCTTCAGGTTTACCGGCGTATCGTCAACTATCAGAATTGGTTCGCCAGCCATGGCAACTGTATTTTAGCCTACGCCGCAGGTTTTCGTAGTCCCGGACTGCACAGCCCATAACTATCGTGGAACCCCATCGGATATGGGAATGCTAACCAAAGGAAACACCGCGGCAAACACGCTGCCGCTCCCCTTGACGCTGCGCACCGAGACCGATCCTCCCTGCGCTTCCACGATGTGGCGCGTCAGAGCCAGCCCCAGTCCGGTGCCCTGCTCGGCCTTCCGGCTGTTCGGAAGCTGTTGAAACTCCTGGAACAGCTTGGCAATTTCGTCGGGGGAGATGCCCACCCCGGTGTCTTCCACTTCCAGGCGGAATGAGGAATCTTCCTCGCGGGTAATGCGGACTTCCACGCGGCCGCTGTCGGGCGTGAACTTCACGGCGTTGGAGAGGTAGTTGTAGAGCACCTGCTTGAAGCGCGCGGGATCCACCACCGCCGTGAGGTCCGAGGGCACTGTGATCGCCAGCCGGAGACGCTTCTTTTCGGCCAGGGGCCGCACCACGTCGCGCACTTCGTACACCAGCGTGTCGATGCGCGTGGGTTCGGGGTGGAACTCCATTCTTCCGGCTTCCACCTTGGACAAGTCGAGGATGTCGTTGATGAGCTGCAGCAGGTGGCGCGCACTGGTGAGGATGTCGCTCAATACGTCCTTGTGGTCTTCGCTGACGGGCCCCAGTTTGGCATCGTACATCAGTTCCGAAAAACCGATGATCCCGTTCAGCGGAGTGCGCAGTTCATGCGAGACGCCCGCCAGGAAGCGGCTCTTGGCTTCGGTGGCCAGCCGCGCGGCTTCCAGCGCCCGCGCCAGTTGCTCGTTCTTATTGCGCAATTCCATGGCGTACTGCGAGACCTTGCGGGCGGCCATATCGGCCAGGTTGCGCTCGGTCACATCCAGCAGGGAGCGGACCACGCCGGTCACTTCGTCGTGGTCGCCGCGGACCAGATTCTCGCGGATCTCCACCGTGATGCGCGAGCCGTCATCCAGCATGTAGTCGCATTCGAACGCCCCGGCTTCGGTGCCCGTGGCAATCCGTTCGGTCATGGCCTGGCGGAAGTTCTCCTGCTGATCGGGCGCCACGAACTCCCACGCCTTGCAGCCTAATATCTGGTCCGGCCGGCTTTTCAGCAGATTGCAGACCGCCTGGTTGAACCGCCGGATCACGCCATCGCGATCGGTCTCTTCGAAGGCGATGGGCGCGCGGTCGAACAGATCGCGATAGCGTTGTTCGTTATCCTTGACCTCGCGTTCCCTCTTGCGCAACAGGTAGGCCGCGTCTTCGATCTGGCGGGCCAGCGCCGAGATCTCGTCGCTGCCGCGGCGGAAGGGCTCGAGCGGCAGCCCGTGGGCCAGGCGGCGGGCATTCTCCTCCACCGCAACGATCCGCCTGGAGATCCGCCCGGCCACCACCAGGTTCATGAAAAGCGCGCCCAGCGGGCCCAGAATTCCGCAAGCCATCAAGGTGCGGAAGAGGCGCCGGCGCGTCAGGTCGCGCTGGGCCCGGGCCGCGGCAAACTGCCGTTCCTCGGCCTCGCTGAGCGAAGCCACGCGTGCCAGCGCCGCACTCATGGCGTTCCGGGCGCGGGTTAAACGCGGCGCGGCGGCGGCGGAATCGGGGGGAGACTGCCGCAGCGAACTCAGGCTCGCCAGTTCCTGGTCGGCCTGGCGCCGGATCTCCGTCAAGGGCCCGTCGTTGGCTGTTTCTCCGATCAGCGGCGAAAGCCGGTTCAGGGATTGATTGACGGACTCGCGAGCCTGATCGAACATGGCGGCGAACTGCCGCTCTCCGGTGGCCACGTACCCGCCCGCGGCGGCTTGCGCGCCGCTCAGGGAAATGCGGAGTTGCGACAATGCCGAGCGGGTATCGTAAAAGCGCTCCACCCGTTGATCCACGGAGGCGACGTCTCCCTCCACGCGGTAAATGGCAAATTGCGCCAACACCAGCGCCGAGAGAGGTATGGTGAGCACCGCTACGCCCTTGGAGCGCAACGAAAGCCGCGTCCAGCGCGCCATCACGCTCTTCTTCTCGCCGTCCCTATCCGGTGTCATCGTGAAGTTTCATTTTAAGGCTGGCGAGGTCCGAAACGGCAACCGGTGGCGCCAGGCAGCGACGCACGATTATGGCAGAGTGGCCGCGTGGACGCACTTATAAACAGGCCGCACCGTCTCCCCATGTGCTATCACTAGAACTGAATGGACCGCATCGGGCGATATAAGATCGTTAGGGAACTGGGGCGGGGGGCCATGGGTGTGGTCTATCACGCCATCGACCCCAACATCGGCCGGCCGGTGGCCATCAAGACCATTAACTTAGGCGCCGTGCTGAAGCCGGACGAGCAGGAACGGATGCGCGAGCGGTTATTCCGCGAGGCGCGCTCCGCCGGCATCCTGTCCCATCCCGGCATCGTCACCATCTACGATGTGGAACAACAGGGCGATCTGGCTTACATCGCCATGGAATATGTCGACGGGCCCACCCTGGACCAGGTGCTCTCGCAGCCGCAGGCGCTGGCGCCGGACCGCATGTTCAGCATTCTCGCCCAGACCGCCGTGGCGCTGGACTACGCTCACGGTAAGGGGATTGTGCATCGCGACGTCAAACCGGCGAACATCATGATCGCCGCCAACGGAACGGCGAAGATCGCCGATTTCGGAATCGCCAAGATCACCGCCGCGGAGCAGTTCACCATGACCGGCTCCATCGTCGGCACCCCGCACTACATGTCGCCGGAGCAGGTGCAGGGGCAACCGGTGGACGGACGTTCCGATCAATTCTCGCTGGCCGTTATCGCGTTCGAGATGCTCACCGGCGAGAAGCCCTACACGGGCGAGCATCTGACCACCGTGGTCTACAAGATTGTGGCGGAAGAGCCGCCGCCGCCGCATCGCATCAATTCCAGCCTGGGCAGCGGCATTGAAAGCGTCCTGCGAAAGGGCCTGGCCAAGAAGCCGGATGCCCGTTATGCCTCCTGCCAGGAGTTCACCGAGGCCCTGGAAAAGGCCTGTGCCGCCAACCCGGGTTGGCAAAGCCTGCCGCGCGGAGGCAGCCTCAACGCGCCCACCATGTCCGACAAGATCCTGGCGCCGCCGGCTCTGCCCCCCAGCCGGAGGGCGCGCCGGGCGGAACTCACCGCCAGCGGCACCACCGAGCGCACCCGGAAGCAGCGCAGCGGCTTTCTTCCCTTTCTGGCGGCTATCCTGATGGCTGCCGCCTTGTTGGTTATTGTGGCATGGGAGGTCAAACCCACCTGGCTTCTCAATAGCAAGGGTTCGCCGGAAAAACCTGCGCCCCAGGCCGAATCGCCGAAGCCGCAAACGCCTGCGGTCACTCCCGCGGCGCCGGAGCCGGAGCCGGCGCCGGTCGCGGTGGCGCCTCCCGCCGAGACCAAGCCGAGCCCCATGCCGCCGGCCGACCGGCAAAAACCTACCGAGCCGGAGGCCCCTGCGCCGGCCGTTGCAAAGAACGCGCCGCCAGCCGATACACCGGTCCGCCGGCCCGCGCCGCCCCGCGTCTCCGCGGCGCCGCAACCGATTGTGGTGGTCAGCAGTCCGAAGGGCGCCATCGCCACGCTCGATGGACAGTTGGACACCGCCTGCACCACGCCATGCACGCTGGAAGCGGCTCCCGGCCGTCATTCCCTCGAGCTCGCGAAATCGGGATACGACGTGGAACGCCGCGACGTGGACGTGGGTTCCAGCGGCGTGGAACTTCCCGCGGTGGTGTTGAGGTCGGTACAAGGCACGTTGATGCTTTCGAGCGACCCCGCCGGCGCCACGGTACTGGTAAATGGTAAGCGCCAGCCGCAGGTCACTCCGGCGCAGATTCAACTGGCGCCCGGATCTTACTCCGTTACGGTGGAATGGAAAGACGGCAAGCAGGCCACCCGCACGGTGCAGATCAAGGACGGCATTAACTTCCAGAAATTCCTTCTGGGGCAGTAGGCTGCCGTGTCCGGTTCGGCGGGTGCTTATAACCGATCTGGTTTCTGTCATGAAACTCCGGCTCGTAACGGCAAGACCGCTCCCTGGCGGTCGCGGCTCAGTAACAAGTCCCGTGGAATCATCGCGGCGTTTTCCGAGCCGCGCGCGCAAGCAAGCGGTCCTTGCCACTTGAAGGCAGTTTCATGACAGAAACGATCTAGGGATTTCCCACGCCCTCGCCAACACCACCGTATTGGGCGAGAGCTGCACCGCTTGCCATGCCGCCGGCGAAGAATTCTCCGTGGATCGAGTCCACCAGCGGATCTTCTAAACCGGCATACGCGGGAAGACAACCAAGGGACCCCACCTGCGGGCTCACTGCAAATTCCACGACATCAGGAGTTCTGTAAGTGTTTACCGGGCCGGGCCCAGAGGGCGCCCCGCGAGGGAGCGGTTGTGCAAAGACGTGCTTTCAGGAACCGCTTACGCACCCATCCACCACCTGTGCCAACCTGTAAGGATGGGCTTTCGATTGGCGGTCAACTACCGGCCGCGCGGCGACCAGGAAAACGCGATCGCCGAGTTGACGCGCGGCGTACGGGAAGGCGAACAACATCAGGTTCTGCTGGGCGTGACGGGGTCCGGCAAGACGTTCACCATGGCCAAAGTGATCGAAGCCATGGGCCGGCCGGCACTGGTGATGGCGCACAACAAGACCCTGGCGGCGCAACTCTATCACGAATTCAGATCGTTCTTCCCCGACAACGCCGTCGAGTACTTCGTCAGCTACTACGATTATTACCAGCCGGAAGCCTACATCCCGTCGAGCGACGTCTATATAGAAAAAGAGGCCACCGTCAACGACGAGCTCGACAAGTTGCGCCTCGCGGCCACGAAGTCGCTGTTCGAGCGGCGCGATTGCGTGATCGTGGCCAGCGTCAGCGCGATCTACGGGCTTGGATCGCCGGAAGCTTACTACGGCATGCTGCTGATGCTCGAAAAGGGGCAGAAGATCTCGCGCAACGAGATCGTCTCCAAGCTGGTCGACATTCTCTACGACCGCAACGAAGCCGATTTCCGGCGCGGAACGTTCCGCGTGCGCGGCGACGTCATCGAAGTCTATCCCACCTATGACGACTTCGCCTATCGCATCGAATTGTGGGGCGACGAGGTGGAAAGCCTGGCGCAGATCGATCCGCTCCTGGGGCAGGTGAAGCAGACTTACCAGCGCCTCCCCATCTATCCCAAGACCCATTACGTGATGAGCGACGATACCAAACAGAGCGCCATGGACAGCATCCGCGTGGAACTCGACTGGTGGCATAAGGAGCTGGAAAAACAAGGCAAGCTCATCGAAGCGCAACGCCTCTATCAACGGACTATGTTCGATCTCGAAATGATGAAAGAGATCGGCTACTGCCACGGGATCGAGAATTATTCGCGCCACTTTTCCGGACGCCTGCCGGGCGAAGCGCCGCCCACGCTGCTGGATTACCTGCCGCACGATTCCCTCATGTTCCTCGATGAGAGCCACCAGACCGTGCCGCAGATCCGCGGCATGTATCATGGCGACCGGTCCCGCAAAGAGGTGCTGGTGGCGCACGGTTTCCGCCTGCCCAGCGCGCTCGATAACCGCCCCCTTACCTTCGAAGAATTCGAGCACCGCGTCAATCAGTTGGTGTACGTATCGGCCACGCCGGGGCCGTACGAGCTGACCAAATCGGCGGGCGTGGTGGTGGAGCAGATCATCCGGCCCACCGGCCTGGTGGATCCGGCCGTCGAGATCCGGCCGGTAAAGGGACAGGTGGACGATCTGCTGGGCGAAATCCGCAAACGCACCGAAGCCAATCAGCGCGTGCTGGTGACCACCCTGACGAAGCGCATGTCAGAGGACCTGGCGGAGTATTATTCCGAAGTGGGAGTGCGCTGCCGGTATCTGCATTCCGAAATAGACACGCTGGAGCGCATCCGCATTCTGCGCGACCTGCGGCGCGGCGAGTTCGACGTGCTCATCGGCATCAATCTGCTGCGCGAGGGTCTGGACCTGCCCGAGGTGTCGCTGGTGGCCATTCTGGATGCCGATAAGGAAGGCTTTCTGCGCTCCGCGGGCTCGTTGATTCAGACCATGGGCCGGGCCGCGCGGCACGTGGAAGGGCGGGCCATCCTGTATGCCGACGTGATGACCGACAGCATGCGGAGAGCGCTGGAAGAGACTTCGCGCCGCCGCAAGGTGCAGACGGAGTACAACGAGCGCAACGGCATCGTGCCGCAATCCATCGTGCGGCCGATCGACATGAGCCTGGTGGCCGTTGCCGAAGGCGACTATGTCACCGTGCCGTTGGAATCGGACGAAGAGGTCGACAGCCTGACTCCCGAGCAGCGCGCGCGGTTCATCGGCGAGTTGGAGGAGCGGATGCGCGAAGCCGCCCGCAAGTTCGAGTTCGAGAAGGCGGCGCAGCTCCGCGATCGCGTAAAAGCTCTACGGATCAACGTCTGATAGATCCTTGCATTTTGAGCGTTGAGTGCTCAATATGCAAGGATCTCGGTGGCGTCGAACATCCTCGTAAAATGAATATGGTATGCTCAATTTACAAGGAACGCGACGATGCAGGTGGAGCGCACCGTACTCTTCGAACGAATCCGAAAAGCCATTCGGTCGAATCCCGTCACGGCGCTCTACGGCCCGCGGCAGTGCGGTAAGACAGCCGCGGCAAGACAGATCGCCGCCGCGGGCAAAGCCGAATACTTCGACCTGGAAGATCCCGTCAGCCAGCGGCGTCTGGCAGAACCGATGACCGCCTTGAGCCCGCTGCGCGGCCTGGTGGTCATCGACGAGGTGCAACGGCAGCCCGATCTCTTTCCGGTACTGCGGGTGTTGGCCGATCGCAAGCCGCTCCGGGCGCGCTTCCTGGTGTTGGGCAGCGCATCCCCGGAACTATTGCGCCAAGGGTCGGAATCGCTGGCCGGCCGCATTGCTTTTGTGGAAATGGAGGGATTCGATCTTGCGGAAGTGGGCGCGCCGGCGATGCGCAAGCTTTGGTGGCGGGGCGGATTTCCGCGAGCCTTTCTGGCCCGCAACGATGCCGAGAGCCGGGCCTGGGAGGAGAACTTTATCCTCACGTTTCTGGAACGCGACATCCGCGATTACGGAGTCCGGATTCCGGCCGCGACGCTCCGGCGCCTGTGGACCATGTTAGCCCACTACCACGGGCAGCTTTGGAACGGGTCTGAGATCGCTCGCTCCTTGGGTGAGGCCCATACCACGGTAAAGCGGCACCTCGATCTGCTGACGGGCGCCCTGATGGTGCGCCAGTTGCAGCCGTGGCACGTGAACCTGGGAAAGCGGCAGGTGAAGTCGCCCAAAATTTATTTGCGCGACACCGGCCTGTTGCATGCTTTATTGGGCGTACCGCAATTCCGCGCGCTGGAGGGCCATCCCAAGGTAGGCGCTTCCTGGGAGGGCTTTGTCGTGGAAGAAGTGGTGCGCGCCGCCGGCGAGCGCAACTGCTATTTCTGGGCGACACAATCGGGTGCGGAACTGGATGTTCTGGTGACGGTGGGAGGCAAGCCGGTCGGCGTGGAAATCAAGTATGGCGACGCGCCCGGCATGACCAAGTCGATGCACATCGCGATCGACGATCTGAATCTCAGCCGGCTGCTGGTGGTCTATCCGGGGAGCGAATCGTACCCTTTGAACGAGAAGACCCTCGTCATACCGCTCGCCCGCCTGGGGGCGGAACTGCGGGGAAGGCGGGCTTAAGAATCGAATACCGGCAGGGCCGCCATTTCCCCGGCGGGAATTGCTTCCAGCGGCAGGCCGGCCTTTCTCCAGGCTTCGAGACCGCCTCTGATCACCGAGCACAGCACGCCTTTTTGCCGCAGCGTATGCGCCACCTGCGCGCTGGTGGCCTCGCGCCGGCAGGTGCAATAAACGTACACCTGCTTGTCGAGCGGAAACTCGAGCGCCACCTGATTGAGCGCGTTCGGGTCAAGACGCCTTGAACCTTCGATGCGCATGGCCTTCGGCTGGTAGTAGCCGTGGCTGCGGACGTCGTAAACTACCGCGGTACCGGCGGACAGTTCGCGCGCCGCTTCGACAGGTTCCACGAAGGGCGCCTCGCGCAGGCCGCGCGTCTTTCGCCATGTCCAGATCCGGCTCCCTATGTAGACCGCCACCGCCGCCGCGACCATCCACGCCAATATGTGGCCGAACGTTTCGTAGCCGCGAGTGAGGCTCTTCAGCGCATCGCTAAAGAGAAATCCCGCCGTGAAATACCCGCCGGCGTAAAGCGCGGCGCCGGCCCCGTCCAGCCGCAGAAACTGGGCGTATCGCATGTTCATGCTGCCGGCCAGCGGAGGCGCCATGGTGTTGATCCCGGGGATAAACTTGGCGATTACCAGCAAAGTGCGGCCGCGGCGATAGAAGGCATCGGCCGAGCGCAGGATGCACGACTCGGGATTCAACGACAGCCGGCATAGCAGCGACAGCAGCCACCAGCCCGTATGGCGTCCCATCAGGAACATCAGCGAGTCTCCCGATGCGATGCACACAATGGATCCGCCCACCGTCCACCATGGGTTCAGGAGCCCGCGCGCGCAGGCCGCCCCGGCCACCAGCAGGGCCAGCGCCGCCGGGATGGGCAAACCGAACGTCTCCAAAAACGCCACCGCGAACAGTATGAGATATCCGTGTTCCGCGATGCGTGCGATCCAGGACTCCATCCATATATAGATGAGGAACCGGGGGACGCGGATTCCAGCCCGGATCTACCGGAAGGCCAGTCTGTCCGTCGCCGCCACCAGGGCGCGGCTGTTGGGCGGATCGAAAGCGCTGTGGCCGCTGTCGGGGGTAATCACCAGATCGGCTTCGGGCCACTCCCGGTGGAGCGCCCACGCGCTCTCCATGGGACAGACCACGTCGTAACGGCCCTGCACCATCACTCCGGGGATGTGGCGGATGCGCGAGGCGTTGCGTA
>Ga0302319_10024280_pt1 | contig 10785 bp, 10 predicted proteins | sample Bog_T0_2_FD_203319 | JGI IMG/M metagenome (GOLD analysis project Ga0302319, IMG submission 203319) | Peat permafrost microbial communities from Stordalen Mire near Abisko, Sweden - Bog_T0_2 | ecosystem: Environmental > Terrestrial > Soil > Wetlands > Peat | place: Sweden: Abisko, Stordalen Mire... | reverse complement strand
TGGTGCTCACGGCCTGAAGGCCGCTCCGCTCCAGTTCTCGAAACACGCCCCAGCTGACTCACCACAGCACGTTTTCAAACACACTCGCTCCAGGTCGTTATGTGTTCCAGCCGGTCATGATTGCCATGCGTAACGTTGCCACTACGCGCCCGTCGCGTTTCGGTAGGTTGCTTAGTGCCAGCGCAAATAGCTCCCGCGGCGGGATTTTCCGGGATCGGGCGGTCACTGCGTTGGTCTCCCCGGCGGCGCGCAGATCGTGCAGCAGATCCAAGGGGTTCGCGTATAGAAATTCGATCGCCTCGATATCCGCGACCGGCAGGGCAAACCCCGCCCGTTGCAGCAATCCGGCGCAGTCGCGCAGCTCCGGAAAGGGGGAGACCCGGGGGCTTGCCCCGCCGGTCAGTGCCGCTTCCGCCTCCAGCAGCGCGGTCCGCAGCTCCGCCAGGGTGCCCAGCACCGGCATGCTGGCCAGGAACAAGCCTGCCGGCCGCAGCGCCCGGCGCAACTGCAGTAACGCGCCTGGCAGGTCATTGACCCAATGCAGGCTCAGATGCGCCACGATCAGGTCGAATTTCTCGGCCCCGAACGGTAGCGCCTCGGCATCGATCGCAACGGCCAAGCCGCCTGCTCCGGCTGCGAGTTCGGCCGAAAAATCGGCGGAAACCACCTGGCAGCCGCGCCGCGCCAAGGCCGCCGCCACGGCGCCGCGGCCGCCGATTTCCAGGGCCGGCCCGAACTTGGCCTTGGTATCGTCCAGCCGGTCGAGCAGCCGCGCCGCCAGATCGTCCAATACGCCGGCCACCGGCCCCAGCCGCCCAGCCGCGCGGGCCCGTTGCCGCCGCACCGAGCCGGCGTCAAAAATCTGGCTCAAGCCTTCATGCATCGCCGATGCTTGAACGCAATCTCATCTCCTGGCTCCGGCCGTTCGGGATGCATGTACTGGATATATTGCTGCCACCCAACTGCCTGGCCTGCGACGCGCCGGTCGATGCGGACGGACAATTCTGCCTGCCCTGTTTTCGCCAGGCCAATTTCATTTCGGCGCCGTTCTGCCCGCATTGCGGTGTGCCGCTGCCGTTCGGACCCGGCGCCGGGCGGCTTTGCCAGGCTTGCAGCGTGGAGCCTCCGGCATTCGGCCAGGCTCGCGCCGCCTTGCGCTATGACGCGCTTTCCCGCCGCCTGATCCTGCCGTTCAAATATGCCGACCGTACGGATGCCGCCCATGGCCTGGCTTTGCTGATGGCCCGGGCCGGCGGCGCCTTGCTGGGACAAGCCGAACTCCTGGTGCCGGTACCGCTGCATGTATCGCGCCTGCGGCAGCGCCGGTACAATCAGGCGGCATTGCTGGCTGCCGCTCTTGCCCGCATCGCCGAACGCCCGGCGCTACCGGATGCCCTGATCCGCAGCCGCGCCACCGCGGCACTCGGACCGCTGAGCCTGGTCGAGCGCCGTGCCGAATTGGACGGCGCCATCGCCGTGCGCGCGGGCCGGGTGTCTCGCATCGCCGGCAAACGAATGCTGCTGGTCGACGACGTCATGACCTCCGGCAGCACGGCCCAGGCTTGTGCCTTGGCGCTGCTGGCCGCTGGCGCTGCCGAGGTGAATGTCCTGACGGCCGCTCGCGTGCCGGACCCCAGATCGGCTTAGCCACCCGCGGCGTTGCCATCCGGACATATCAGCCTGGAAGCCGCGCGGTTTCGCCTTGCTTTAAGCGGAGGCTCGCGTATGTCAGGATAAGGAGTCGCCTGATATGCCGAAGATCGAAATTTACACCCAGCCCTATTGCGGATTTTGCGCCCGCGCGATGCGCCTGCTCACGGAAAAGGGCGTCGCGTTTACGGAGATCAATGCCCCGCATGGCTCGCCCGAGCGGGAAGCCGCGATCGCCCGTTCCAACGGCCGCACCAGCGTGCCGCAAATTTTCATCGACGGCGCCCATATCGGCGGCTGCGACGACCTCGTCGCTCTCAATCGCTCAGGCCGGCTTGAGCCGCTGCTGGCTGACTGAGACCGCAATGATCCACTATCAACTCTGCTGCGACGCCGACCATGAATTCGACGGCTGGTTCAAGGACAGCGATAATTTCGACCGCCAGGCGGCGCGCCGGCTGATCAACTGCCCGTTCTGCGCCAGCACCAAAATCCGGCGGGCCTTGATGACGCCCGGCATCCGCAAAAAAGCGGGGATCCCGGCCGTGATCGATTCCGAAGGCGCGGCCGCGGCGCCTGCCCCGCAGCCGCCGCAATTATCCCGCCGCAAGGCCGGCGGCATCATGCCCGACCAGGTCCGCGCCGCATTGCTGAAGCTGCGCGCCGAGGTCGAGAAAAACTGTGACTATGTCGGCCCGGATTTTGCCGAAGAAGCGCGGCGTATCCATAACGGCGAGGCAGAACCCCGCGGCATCTACGGCGAGAGCACCGAAGCCGAAGCCGAAGCCCTAGCCGATGACGGCATCGAAATCGCCCAGATCCCCTGGCTCCCGAGAGCCGATAGCTAGGGCTGAGCGCCGGCCGCCTTTACTAACTTCTCAGCCTTCGAGCGCTTGCGACAGATCTTCCAGTATATCGTCGATATGTTCGAGGCCGACCGATAGGCGGACATAGCCTTCGGAGACGCCAGTGGAAATCTGGTCTTCGGCGGAGAGCTGCGAATGCGTCGTGCTGGCCGGGTGAATGGCCAGGCTGCGGGCATCGCCGATATTGGCGACATGATAGAACATCTGCAGGGCGCCGATGAATTTGACGCCGGCGGCCTTGCCGCCGCTGAGTTCAAAGCCGACCAGACCGCCATTGCCGCCGGCCAGATATTTTTCGGCCCGGGCTTTGGCGGCGCCGGTGGCGAAGCTCGGATGGATGACTTTGGTGACCTCGGGCCGTTCCGAGAGGAATTTGGCGACAGCCTCGGCGTTGCGGGAATGCTGGGCGATGCGCAGCGGTAATGTTTCCAGGCCTTGGATGATCTGGAAGGCGTTGAAGGGCGATAACGGCGCGCCGAGGTCGCGTAGCAGCACCACCCGGGCGCGAATGATATAGGCAATTGGCCCCAGCGGCTTGACCGCCTCGGTCCAAATGGCGCCGTGATAGCTGTTATCGGGCGAATTCAGCAGCGGCTGGCGCGCCGGGTGGGCGGCCCAGTCAAAATTGCCGCCGTCGATGATCATCCCGCCGATGCTGGTGCCGTGGCCGCCGATATATTTGGTGGTCGAGTACACCACGATGGCGGCGCCGTGCTCGAACGGCCGCGCCAGCAGCGGGGCGGCGGTGTTGTCGACGATCAGCGGGATGCCCAGAGGCCGGCCGATGGCGGCGACCTCGGCGATCGGGAAAACGGTGAGTTTCGGGTTGGGCAGGGTTTCGGCGTAATAGGCGCGGGTTTTGTCATCGGTCGCGCGGCGGAAATTCTCCGGATCGGCGGGATCGACAAACCGCGCCTCGATGCCCTGATCCTTCAGCGTGTTGGCGAATAAATTCCAGGTACCGCCGTAAAGATCGGTCGAAGAGACGATATTATCGCCGGCCCGCGCCAGGTTCTGAATGGAAAGCGCGGAGGCCGCCTGGCCGGAGGCGACCGCGAGCGCCGCAACCCCGCCTTCGATCGCCGCCAGCCGCTCTTCCAGCACGGCGGTCGTCGGATTCATGATGCGGGTGTAGATATTCCCGAATTCCTTGAGCGCGAACAGGTTCGCGGCCTGTTCCGGACTTTTGAACTGGTAGGACGTGGTCTGGTAAATCGGCACCGCCACCGCGCCGGTGCTCGCGTCCGCCCGCCAGCCGGCATGCAACGCGAGGGTTTCGGGGTGCCGCGATTTTAGGGTCATCTGGGCGTTTCCTTTGTTCTTGGGTCGTCAATTTCTACTGACGACGTAGCGTTTCAGATCACGGCGGTTTTGCGACAAAGCGGAATGCTGCGCCAGAGGCTTTTTAACTTTCCGGTACAAGCGGCGCGGCGGCTTTGGCGGAGAGAAAATTTTTGGCAAGCGCATGGTATAACGGCGTCGGGGCCACCAGCCTGGAGGCGCCGAAACCCAGAACCGCGGCCAGCATCAGCGGGATGACATTTTCGGTATTCCCGGTCATCTCCATGATGATGACGAAGGCGGTCAGGGGGGCCTGAACGACGCCGGCAAAATAGCCCGCCATGCCCAGCACCGCGGCCAGGCTGAAGGCGCCCGAGCCGCAAAGCCCGCCGAGCAGCCGGCCGAGCCCGGCGCCGACCGCCAGCGAGGGCGCGAAAATGCCGCCGGGGATGCCGGAGGCGGCGGTGGCCAGCGTGGCCACGAATTTGGCCGGACCGAAGGCCCAGGAAACCGGTTGGCCCTCGATGGCGGCGCGGGCCTGCGCATAGCCGGTGCCGAACGTGGCGCCGTGACTCAAAATCCCGGTAACCGCGACGACCAGCCCGCAGGCCAGGGCAAATTGCAGATGGCGGCGCGGCCGGCCGCCAATCCAGCGCCGCGCCAGCCTGGTGATGTCCAGCATCAGCCGGCCGAAGACGCCACCGGCCAGGCCGCCGGCAATGCCGCAGAGGATCACCATCAGCCAATCCCGCCAGTTCACGGCGGTCGCCGAGGTGAGGCCGAAATAGGTGTAGTTGCCGACCAGGCCGAGCGAGGTGAGGCCGGCGAAAATGACGGCGTACAGGACGAGACCGTTCTCGCGTTGCTCGAAGCTGCGGCTCATCTCCTCGATGGCGAATACGATCCCCGCCAGCGGCGCGTTGAAGGCGGCGGCGATTCCGGCGGCGGAACCGGCGAGGATCAGCCCGCGTTCATGCTTCAAACCGCCGAGCCGGGCCACCTGCAGCATGATGATCGCGCCCACCTGCACGGTAGGACCCTCGCGGCCGACCGAAGCGCCGCAAAGCAGGCCGATCAGCGTGGCGCCGATTTTGCCGATGATCAGCTTCGGGGCCAGCAGCCGGTAGCGCTCCGGCCGATCTGTCAGGTGGCGGGCGGCGATGGCCTGCGGGATCCCGCTGCCCTCGGCGCCGGGGAAATATTTTTGCGTGAGCGCGGCGCAGATGACGAAGCCGATGGGGGTGACAATGATGGGCAGCAGCCAAAGCCGGGCAATGCCGCGCGAGAAGATGAATTGCGCCGCATTCGATGCGTCGGCGAAGGCGACACTGACGCAGCCTATCGCGATGGCGCCGCCCCAGAACACCAGCCTTTGCCGCCAGACATGCATGGCGAGCCAACGGGAGCGGCGCAACGAGCGGAACCGTGACGACGCCAAGACTTGCCTCCCAAACCCAACGCGGCTAAGAACCGGCCCCGGTATGGGCGCGTAGCGCAGCGGTAGAGCACCACCTTGACATGGTGGGGGTCACAGGTTCAATCCCTGTCGCGCCCACCAGATACCTCAAGAAATCCGGCGTTTTAATCAGTCAGCCCCAGCAGCCTCAACCAACGCCGCCGCGCCGCACGCCCGAGCCAGGCCCGCACTGGTTCATCATACCATGTCCAAGCCGCATAGCTAACCACAAGGACAAGGCAAAGCCCCATTATTGCAGCGCTTGCTGGATGCGCCTTGAAGGCTCGCAGCCGCTCCACAATCGGATAATGGACGACATAAAGCGGATAAGACAGGGCGCCAGCGGTCAGCGCGGCTTTGCGGGTGCTTCCAGCTGCAAGATCCTTCACCCCCAATACCACCAGGGCAGGGAAAAGTATCAGCACGCATAGCGCACTGTACCAGGGCCAGGTCGTGAGATTGAATAGCATTGCGGCCAGCAGCGCCGCCAAAACTGGAAAGGGCACTGATGGCAGGCGCTTGACGCGATCATCCGTCAGCAACCAACTCAAGATGACGCCGGCAAAGAAGCCCCAAAAAATTTGACCAACCCCGAGCGGGATTGTGCTGGTGGTATAGCCGCCAGAGATATTGTGTCCGCGGCCAACAATTAACAGTAAAATCGCCGCGCCAGACGCCGCGCACCCAACCACGGCGGCCCGTGAGCGGATGATGGCCGCATACAGCACGTTTGCCCAAATCTCATAAAAGAGCGACCAAAGCGGGGCGTCCAGCGGGAAGAAGGCCGAGGAGCCGATCGCCACGGGTACAAGAAAAATCCCGCTGAGCACTGCTTTTACAAGATCGGTGGCGCGAAATTGGCCGCCAAGCAATGCCAGGCCAAGCAACGTCCCTAGCAAAATCAATGGATATAAGCGAATAATTCGAATCGTCAGGAACCGGCGCATTGGCAGTCCCAAGGCAAGTTTTGCTTCGTAAGCGCGGGCAATCACAAAGCCGGAGAGGATAAAGAAAAAACTCACCGCCAGGTTGCCGTGAAATCGCGGCGTTTGGCCGAGCGCAATGTTTGTATGGGAGATGCAGACGGCAGCCGCGGCAACACCTCTCAGGCCGTCCAGGGTGGCGTTATGTTGTTTTGTCATCGGCTTGCCTTCAGCGGTTAGTTTGAAACTAACGTAAAGGCAGTTGTTGCAGTGCGGCAAACGAAATGTGGGGGCGTTCGTAAAATCGCTGCGGCCAAGCAAAACTTGGGTTGCGGCACCGGCGTAAACCTTGACAGGGTGCATATCACAGGTTGCGGCCTTCGCCCATCGCACAACCATTCGGCGGTGCTACTGGGCTGCTTCTTCTGTTAGATTGAAGCTAACAAATCAGCGATCGATTAATTGGCCGGCGCCGAAGCGAGACGCTTGCCCGATGCTTTCGATAGGCGCCTGCCAAGGTCATGAAGCGGCGCCTCGATCGTGTGGTGTACAACTGCTGAAACCGCGATAGCGGCGGCTACCCGCGTCGTCATTGCGAGGAGCGCAGCGACGAAGCAATCCATCTTTCTTTGTTGCTTTTCCTACAAAAGATGGATTGCTTCACGTCGTGCGAATGCACGCATCGGCGTGACGTTCGCAATGACGGGCTTGGTTGAGGATGAGTCATTGGCCGTGATCGTTGGTATAACTTCATCTTCATATCACCCAACCCCCTGCAAAACCTCAAACGCAGGCCCAAGCGAGACGATCGGCTTAATATTCCCGGACGCGCCAACCTCGCGCATCTCCGCAATAAACCTGGCCGGATCGGCAAGTGATAGGCCTTGCAGCAACGGGAGCGGATAATCCCACCATTGGATCTCATGAAACCCGGCAGCAATTTCTTCATCGAACCGCCGCTTGATCAGCTTTGCCGGCGCGCCTCCCACGATTGTATAGGGCGCCACGTCCTTGGTAACGACCGACCCCGCTCCGATCACGGCGCCGTCGCCGATCCTGATCCCGTTCGCTAAGATGACCTGCTGGCCGACCCAGACGTCATTGCCGATGATGGGCTTGTTTTTTTGCAGCTGTGGGTAGGGCAGCCAATCCACGCCGTAATCCTCGAATGCTTGGGGGAAGTGGCCGAATTCCCGATACATGATATCCGTGCTGGAAATCAGGCTATAGTCGTGATGCGGTCCCATCACACGAACATCCCCGGCAATCGAGCAGTAGCGGCCCATCTTCAGGCCAAGCGGCAGCTTGCTGAAGGAGTAGCTAAATGCGCCCCATTGCGGAACGTTGTTGCCCATGTGGATGCCGAGATAGGGTTCCAGGGGCGCGTTCTTGATGGCTTTGAGGATCGCGCCTTCCTTCCACTTAAAGCCCTCAAAGCCAATGCTCCGGAAGAAGTCGAGGGTCTTGGTGGTTGCCTTAAAAGAGAACCAGTAGGGCTTTATGTCGATCAGATCCACGTGCACATCCCATTGTTCAACCTGTCGTTGCACAGTAGCCGAATCGACTCGCGTGCGCCACTGCCGGCATTGTGGGTGCCTGTCTCCCCTTCCGCCGCCAAACACCCTTGGTCAACGTCATCAGATGCCCGGCTTCGCGCCCACCAAACAATTAGAAATCACTGCGCTGCGGGCCCTGCTGTTCGCTTTGCAGGGCCGACCGCAAAGCTGCCATGACGGATTCCCAATCGCCGAGGCTGGGCTGCCGGAATAGCCGCATGCTCGGGTACCAAAGCGTGGTGTCGCCGGCGCGCAACCATCGCCAATCGGAGTCAAAACGATTGAGCAGCCAGACGGGTTTGCCCATGGCGCCGGCGAGATGCGCGACCGCGGTATCGACCGAGATCACCAGGTCAAGATTGGCGATCAACGCCGCGGTATCCGCGAAATCCCGCAACTCGCCGGTCCAGTCGATGAGCGGCAGAGACGGTTTCTCGACTGCATCCTTTTGCAACGAGACGAAGGTGGTATCGGCACAAGCTAGCCTGTCGAACAGCGCCGGCGGCACCGAGCGGCGGCGGTCCCATGCAAAATTCCTGGCACCTGCCCATGCCAGACCGATTTTTCGGCCCGAAAGTGGCGCCAGCCGCTCGCCCCAGCGCATCGCATCGTCAGGATCAGGGTTCACATAGGGTTTGCCGGCGTCCATGCGCAGCGGCGCGTCGTCGCGGCCGAGGAGGCGGGGAAGCGACAGTAGCGGGCACCAAAAATCATGCTCGGGAACCGGCTCGCCAGGCGCGAACAGGCTGATCCCGGGCATGCCTTCGGCGAGACGGCGGAGCGAGGGAAATACCTCCAGCACGACGCGCGTACGCTCGGCCGCCAAGGGCAGGTAGCGCATGAAATGAATCATGTCGCCTTGGCCCTGTTCCAGCATCACGAGCAAACGGCGTTCTGGTGCGAACGCGCCGGTCCATGCCGGCGCGGAATACGGCGGTTTGATGTTGTAGGCTTGCCAGCGCCATTCGTTCTCCTCGAAGCCTTCGCGCAACCGCCCCATGCACAACAGGGTGAGCGCCAGGCTATGATGCAGCGACGGGTCGCTGGGCGCGAGCGCAAGACCCGCCCGCAGACAAGCCTCGGCGCCGGCGAGATCACCGGTGTCGCGCAACCAGACGCCGAGATCGCGATGCGCTTTGGCGTCGCCTGGGGCAAGCTCCAGGGCGCGGCGAAAATATGGACCAGCCGCGCTCTCACGGCCGTCCAGGTGCAGGTGAAGGGCCAGTCTGGAGATGAGGCCGGCATTGCCCGGGGCCAGCGCAACCGCACGGCGCAACGGTTGGGTTTCGTCCTCGGCATCCGTAGCATCTCCGCAGGCGTCGACCAGCAATTTCATTGCTTGAGCGTGGTTGGGGTCGATCGACAGCGCCCGTTGCAGTAGCGTTATGGCCTCGGCATTGCGCTGCAAAGCCACTAACGTATTCGCCAGGTTGACGTGACGCTGGACTGCACCAGGTTCAAGGTCGAGCGCCCGTTGTAGCGGCTCGGCCGCCCGCTCGTGCTCACCCAGGGCGCCAAGGGCGTTGCCCAGATTGCTATGCGCGCTGGCAAATTCGGGATTGATTGCGATCGCCCGGCGAAAGCTCTGGGCTGCATCGGCGTGTTGCCCCAGCGCCATCAGGGCGTTGCCGAGATTGTAATGGGCGGCAAGGGAGGATTTGTCGAGCCGTATTGCATGCCGGAAGGCATCCGCCGCTTGCCCGTGGCGCCCCGCCGACAGCAGCGCCAAACCGAGTGCGTCGCGATAAACCGCATTGCGTGGCTTGAGCTTTACCGCCTGCGCGATCAGCGCCAATGCGGCGCTGCTGTCACCCTGCGCCTGCGCAATCCGTCCCAGGCAGTGCAGCGATTCGCCGTGATTGGGGTCGCGCTCCAGGGCCGCCCGATACAGAGCCTCGGCGCGCGTGAGATTGCCGGCGTGATGCTGTTGCTGCGCCATGGCACAAAGCTGATCGGGCGTCATGGCGGCTCCAAGGGAAACGAGATCACAGAGCTTTATGAATTATTACTTATAAACCAATAATGCGATTTCAATTTAAGATTCCTTAGCTTTTAGCCGCCTAAGAACCTTGGAGCGAACCCGTCGGAAAATACCGGCAAAATTGGCCAGTATAACAATCCATTTCCGGCTGCGGCAGCGGCCTCACTTTGCTGGCGAGCAGCACGACCACACCCGGCCTGAATGTAGCGGTGACCCTGAAGGGACTGTCCATGAATGATCTTAGTTCGCTGACGATAACGCCCGATGCTTCCAACGATAATGGCGTGACGATAATCCGCACCAATCCACAGATCTCATTCCTGGATCTCAATTCCGGCTCGACAGGTGACGTTGTGAGCACGACCTCGGGCATTGCCGGGATCGAAGCCAAATATATCTATACCGGAGCGAACTCGATGGCCTTCATGGCGCCGGCCGGGGTCAATTGCGAATTTGGCGGCGGCTCCGCCTTCACCCGGCTTTCAGCGGTCTCGGGCAATAATATCTTCATTGCCAGCACCGGCGGGTCTTATATGCTGGGCGGCAGCGGTAATGACAGTTTTGAGATTGCCGATGCCAATGCCACGGGTTCGACGGTCTGGGACAGCATTACCAATTTTCATGCCGGAGATTCGATGTCGCTTGCCGGCCTGGCCGGACCAGGTTGGCACTATCATTGGACCGACGCTTACGGCTCGGCATCAAGCCCGGCGCTGACACTGCAGGCAACCAGCACGACCACGCCGGGCTTGAGCGAACTCGTGACGCTGAACGGGTTGAGCGTGAGCAATCTGGCCACCCTCTCGATTACGCATGGAACCGGAGCCGATGCCGGGACGTTGATCGTGTCGATGTAGCAATCAAAATGCTTTTTTGAAAAGAGCGGTGGTGCGGCGCCAGCGCAGGAAACTTTGGTAATTATTCCAATCCGCATAGGCTTTGACCCACTAAACCCGTCATTCCGGCGAAGGCGCCACGGGGCGCCCCGCGGAATCTACGACTTAACGAACCTCCTGCAAATTGCTTAATAAAAGTCGTGGATGCCGCGGGGCGCCCCGTGGCGCCAGCGCCG
>Ga0302319_10024278_pt1 | contig 10785 bp, 8 predicted proteins | sample Bog_T0_2_FD_203319 | JGI IMG/M metagenome (GOLD analysis project Ga0302319, IMG submission 203319) | Peat permafrost microbial communities from Stordalen Mire near Abisko, Sweden - Bog_T0_2 | ecosystem: Environmental > Terrestrial > Soil > Wetlands > Peat | place: Sweden: Abisko, Stordalen Mire... | reverse complement strand
AACACTTGATCACTGAACACTGAAAACTCCCCACAAAACCCCTGAAATAACACATTTATCACCATGAAACGCACCTGGACACCCTTGCCGGCCATCGCCAACTTAAACCCGCAGCATCTGGACCTGAAACCTTCATCCTTCAACCTGAAACCTTCGTGAATAACACATTTTACCATTTATCACTTGAAACCGCCCGGTTACACCCCTTCCCGCCCGCCCCAAATTCGGCGATTGAGTCCGTGGCTGGTTCGCGTAGCATTAAAGGCTCTATGGCCAGCAGTCGCCGACAATATCCGTTTCATCTGATTGAGCCCAAGTGGCAGCAAACTTGGGATCAGCAACAAACTTTTCGCGCGTGGAACCCGGGCGAACCCGTCCCGGCGCAGCATCCCTTCGCCCAGCGCCACGGCGCCGGGGCCATGGCCGCCGGCCGTCAGGCCCCGCCCAAGTTCTACATTCTCGACATGTTTCCCTATCCCAGCGGCGCGGGATTGCATGTGGGCCATCCGGAGGGCTACACCGCCACGGATATCCTGGCCCGCTACCGCCGCGCGCAGGGCTTTAACGTTTTGCACCCCATGGGTTGGGATTCCTTCGGCCTGCCCGCCGAGCAATACGCCGTCAAGACCCGCCAGCATCCGCGCAAAACCACCGAGGCGAACATCGCCAATTTCACGAGCCAGATCAAAAGCCTGGGCTTCAGCTACGATTGGTCCCGCGAAGTGGCCACCACCGACGTGGAGTATTTCAAGTGGACCCAATGGATTTTCCTGAAGCTCTATAATTCTTGGTTCAATCCCGACACGAACAAGGCGGAACCGATTGAGACGCTCAAGTATCCCGAAGACCTCCAATTACCCGGGGAGCGGGTAGGGCGCGTCACTCCGTGCGCGCCGTCGTCGGTTGCAACCGGACCCTGCGCTCAGAACGATGCACCTCGCCAGCCAGAGATCGAATCTGCCCGCCGCTTTTTTCGCGATTCCAAGCGCCTCGCCTACGTCTCCGAAGCCCCCGTGAACTGGTGCCCCGAACTCGGCACCGTCCTCGCCAACGAGGAAGTCATTGACGGCAAGAGCGAAGTCGGCGGCTACCCGGTCATCCGCAAGCCCATGCGCCAATGGATGCTCCGCATCACCGCCTACGCGGAGAAGCTGCTCACCGATCTCAACACGATTGACTGGAGCGACTCGCTCAAGGAAATGCAGCGCAACTGGATCGGCCGCAGCGAAGGCGCGGAGGTGGACTTCGCCATTGCCCAGGATGCCGATCGCCGATTGCCGATTGCCGATTCAAAGATCCGCGTGTTTACCACGCGGCCGGACACCTTGTTTGGCGCAACGTACATGGTGCTTTCGCCGGAACATAAGCTGGTGGTCCAAATCACCACGCCAGAGCAAAAGCAAGCCGTCGAAGCTTACAAAGCCTTTGCCGCCGGCAAATCCGACCTGGAACGCACCGAACTCGCCAAGGAAAAGACCGGCGTGTTCACCGGGGCTTACGCCATCAATCCCGTCAACGGCGAAAAGATTCCCATCTGGATTGCCGACTACGTGCTGGCCACCTACGGCACGGGAGCCATCATGGCCGTGCCTGCGCACGACACGCGCGACTTTGAGTTTGCGCAAAAGTTCGACCTGCCTGTCATTCAAGTCGTCCAGCCCGCCGACCCCAAAACGCCCTGGCAGGGCTTTACGGACGATGGCACCTCTGTGAACTCGGGATTCCTCACGGGTTTGCCCACGTCTGAGGCCAAGCAGAAAATCGCCGCCTGGCTGCAAGAAAAGGGCCTGGGTAAAAAGACCATCAATTACAAACTGCGCGACTGGCTGTTCAGTCGCCAGCGTTACTGGGGCGAACCCTTCCCCATCGTTTGGAAAAAGGACCATAACGGAACCCTCCAGCACGAGGCCTTGCCGGAAAGCGCCCTGCCCGTATTGCCGCCGACGTTGGAAGATTACAAGCCCACCGCCGACGGCCAACCGCCGCTCGCCCGCGCCACGGAATGGCTGACCCTGCCCGACGGCTCCACGCGCGAAACCAACACCATGCCCCAATGGGCCGGTTCCTGCTGGTATTACCTCCGCTATCTCGACGCCAAGAACAACCAAGCCTTCGTCGGAAGGGCCGCCGAAAGCTACTGGATGGGTTCGAATTCCGATTCACGCATCACGGATCACGCATCACGCGGACGCGTCACGCCCGGCGTGGACCTCTACGTCGGCGGCATTGAGCACGCCGTCCTCCACCTGCTCTACGCCCGCTTCTGGCACAAAGTGCTGTTTGATCTCGGCCAGGTTTCCACGCCCGAACCGTTTTACAAGCTCGTCAATCAAGGGCTCATTCTGGGCGATATGGAATTCACCCAGTTTGCCCTGGAGAATGGCGACTTGGTTTCGGCCGCGCAGGTGCGGGACATTGCCGAAGAAGCCGCGCCAACCGGTGGGCCCATCCTGGTGGGTGTCCACAAGGAAACGGGCGTCAAAGTGATTGGCCGGCGCATCGCTGCGGACTTGGTGGAATCCAAGGCGCAGGGCTTTGTGCTGCGCGCCCATCCGCACATCGCGGTGGATGGCCGCTGCTGCAAGATGTCCAAGTCGCGCGGCAACGTCGTCAACCCGGACGATGTCCTGAAGGAATTCGGCGCGGACGCCTTCCGCCTCTACGAAATGTTCATGGGGCCGTTGCAGGAAGTGAAGCCGTGGAACACCCAGGGCGTGGCCGGCGTCTATAAGTTCCTCGGCCGCGTCTGGCGTCTCTTTGTGGACGACAAATCCGAGACCGCCTTTGAGCAGGCCGAGACCACGGCGGCCGAAGGCCAGCACCGCGAACTGCTCGACTTGATCCTGCTCGATGGCGCGATCACCGACGTGGATCCCACGCCCGCGCAGCTCAAGACCTTGCACCTCTGCATCAAGAAAGTCACCGAAGACCTGGACGGCCTGCGGTTCAACACCGCCATTTCCGCCATGATGGTTTTCGTTAACGAAGCCATGACCTGGCAGGCCAAGCCGTTGTCCGTGCTGAAGCCTTTTCTGCAACTGCTCGCGCCGTTCGCGCCGCATTTGGCGGAGGAGCTGTGGGCCCGGCTGCACGCCACCTTTGGGCAGGTTGCCCCGTCCCTCACCTACGCCGCGTGGCCGAAATTCGATCCCGCCCTGCTGGTGGAGAACGAGATCGAGATCCCCGTGCAGGTCAACGGCAAGTTCCGCGACGTCATCAAAGTGGCGGCGACGGCCGACAATGCCACCCTGGAAGCCGCCGCCAAGGCCGCCGAAAAAGTGCAGGTGTTCATCGCCGGCAAGACCATTAAAAAAGTCATCGTGGTGCCCAAGAAAATGGTCAATTTGATCGTGGGCTGAGCGCCAAGGGCCAGCCCGGATATTTCACAATGAAGTCGATGAAGACGACGCAAACCCAGGTAGCGCAGGCTTCCCAGCCTGCCGTATCGCAGGTTTCCAAACCTGCGTGCCATGGCCTTTCAACCACGGATTCGAACGTGTTGGCCCTCATATTTCCATTGGGCAATTCGCGTCACCTTCCAGAGCTTGTGAAATATCCGGGCAAGGTGGATGCAGTCGCTGCGACTCCGTTTCCCCGCCAAGCGGACACTTCGTGGCGGGGCCAGCCGATGGACAAAGGATTTTAAACGTGTTATTCGGGAAAAAAAAGAAGCCGCACGAACGGTTTTATCTGTTCCCCGGCCAGGGCGGGCGAAATTACCGCCGCAAGCACCGCCGCGAGCTGTTCGTGGCCACGCTGGTGGCCATTGTGGCGGGCCTGGTGCTGGGGGGCATCATGTATTTGCTCGCGCGCCACCGGTATTGAGGGGTGAAGCATGCCCCGGTTGCGGATGCAAACCGATGCCAACCACAACCCCATTCCGCCTGCTTGACAAGCGGTGATTTACTTGAAAACCTGATCAGCCGTTAGGGCGTGTTTTCAAAATGGGTGGAACGGGCGACCCGCCCGTCCCGGTGGGCGACCCGCCAACCGGAATGGCCGGACGCGTCGGGTTTCCCAAACGCGCCGGGGTCAGAAAAACGCGTCTCTCCGTTCCGTCCGGCGAGTCGCCGGACGGCACCGGCCAGTGGCCTGGGCCACCCAAAGCCATTTTGAAAACACGCCCCAGCCCGGGTGTCGGACCGAATCCAACGGGTATCATTAATTATTTATTCTTACGATATGAATAACGAGCCGCTCGAGCCGCAAAACCCGGTCAACCTGCCGGCGCAGCCGGACAACCCCACGCCCCCCGCCCTGCCCCCTGCGCTGCCCCCCGCCCCGCACCAGCTGGAAAGCTTCCCGGTGGTGGGCCTCATCGCCCTGCATTTTTTCACCTGCGGATTATTCTCGTTGATCTGGCTGAACGTGCTGCATGGCAAGCTCCCCCGCGTGCGTTCGAACGATCCCTCCGCCGGCAAAGCCATTGGGTTCTGCTTCATCCCGTTCTTCAACCTGTACTGGATCTTTTTCACCTTCCGCCGGCTGTGTCTGCGGATTGCCGAACAGCGGGAGCAATATGGATTGCCGCCCAACGATTTGCGCGGCCTGGCCACGGCGGATTGCATCGTCAAGGTCATTCCGTGGGTTAACGTCCTGATCGGATATACCATCCTCACGCCGATTTTCATCGGCCGCGTGCAGGCCAGTGTCAATGAACTCGTCGCCACCAGCGCCACCGCCACCCCGCGCGCCGCGGCCTCCGGCGTGCCGCCGGCCCGCGGCATGCCGGGCTGGGCCATTGCGCTCGTGGTTTGTGGCTGCCTGGTGCCAGTGATGCTATTTTTCATCGGCTTGCTTTCCGCCCTGCTGCTGCCGGCGCTTGCCGGTGCTCAAAAGAAGGGCCAAGCCATCAATTGCGTGAATAACCTCAAGCAGGTTGGCCTGGCCTTCCGCGTCTGGGATGGGGATCACGGCGACCAATACCCGTTTAATGTCAGCACCAACCAGGGCGGCACGCTCGAATGGTGTTCGGTGGGCGCGGATGGTTTGGACCTGAACTCTTGGCGGCATTTCCAAGTCATGTCCAATGAGTTGAGCACGCCCATCATTCTTCACTGCCCGGCCGACCAAATTCATCAGCCCGCATTGGATTTCACCCACTTCACTGCGGAGAATGTCTCCTACCTGGTCCACTCCGGTGCGAACGTCAGCGAAACCAACCCGGAGATGGTGCTGGCCGTCTGCATGATTCACAATGAGGTGCTCTTGGGCGACGGCTCGGTGATGCACGTGACCAAGGCCCGGATGAACGAGATCCTGGCTTCGCTGAAACCTCCGCAGACCCAAGCGCATCCGTGACCTGGCGGGAAAATATTTCGTGCCAATCCGCGCCCTCCATGCCAACCCTTTCCCATGAGCAAGACCCTGTTTGAAAAGATTGTCGCGCGGGAAATCCCCGCGCAAATCGTGTATGAAGACGACCTCGTGCTGGCCATCCGCGACCTCCATCCGCAGGCGCCGACGCATCTGCTGATTTTTCCCAAGCAGGCCGTGCCGCGCCTTGCCGAAGCCACGCCCGCCGATCACAAGCTGCTGGGCCACCTGCTGCTCAAGGCCGCCGCGGTGGCGGAGTTGGTGGGATTGAAGCCGGGCGGCTACCGGCTGGTCATTAATAATGGCGCGAACGGCGGGGAAACCGTGCCGCATCTGCACTGCCATATTCTGGGCGGACGCCCGCTGGGGTGGCCGCCGGGTTGAGCCGCATCCCCGGCGTCGCCTCCGCGTTCGTTGCGTCTTCGCGCTCATCCGCGTTTTTTATTGCCGCGCTCTCCCTGCGTTAAAAAGTTGGGGTTGAACTCAAAGCCATTGGCTTTATAGTGGGCCACGACATTCAAGTTGAATCAATGAATTTTACCATAGCAGACATTGCGAAGCGGCTCGACGGCGAGGTGATCGGTGACAGCTCCGCCCGGCTCACGGGCTTTGCGACGACCGACACCGCCCAGGCCGGCGACCTGACCTTTGCCGAAAACGCGGAGTATTTCGCCGCCGCCGAAAACAGCGCGGCCACCGCGATCATTGCGGGCCGGGAAACCAGTTCCACCCGGAAAGTGGTCATCCGGGTGGCGAACCCGCGCGTGGCCTTTGCGCGGGCGCTCGCGGTGTTTTTTCCCGAGCCGGCGTTTGCGGCGGGGATTCATCCCTCGGCGGTGATTGCGGCGAGCGCGCAGGTGGACCCCACCGCCCACATCGGGCCGCACTGCACGGTGGGCGAGCGCGTCAAGATTGGCGCGGGCTGCGTGTTGCAGGCGGGCAATTTCGTGGGCGCGGACGCCGTCCTGGGCGAGGGCACAAACCTGTTTCCCAACGTGACCCTGTACCCGCGCACGCAGCTGGGCCGGCGCGTCCGCATTCACGCGGGCGCGGTGATTGGCGCGGATGGCTTTGGCTATGTGCTCGACGGGGGCATCCATCGCAAGGTGCAGCAGGTGGGCAAGGTTGTCGTGGGCGACGACGTGGAGATCGGCGCCAACACCACGGTGGACCGCGGCGCGCTGGGATCCACCGTCATCGGCCAGGGCACCAAAATTGACAACCTGGTGCAGGTGGGGCACAACGTCACCATCGGCGAGCACTGCATTCTTTGTTCGCAAGTGGGCATTTCCGGCAGCGTCAAGCTGGGGAATTATTGTGTGCTGGCGGGGCAGGTGGGCCTCGCGGGGCATTTGAAGCTTGGCAACCAGGTGACGGTCGGCTCCAAATCCGGCGTCATGCACAACATTCCCGACGGGGAGCAGTGGCTGGGCATTCCCGCGCAGCCGGACAAGCACGCCAAACGGGTGCTCATCGCCATGCAACGCCTGCCGGACCTGCTGAAAAAAGTCGCGGCCTGGGAGAAAAAACTCACGGGCAACTGACCCTTCTCCGGAAGGATAGTGCTTGCGTTTATCCGGATACCGCGCAATTTATCCACCGCATATTGCATGAGTGAAATGATCTATATCGGCACCGACAGCGGCGCCACCACCACCAAGTTTTCGGCCGTGTTTGAAAACGGCGAACCCGTGTCCACCAAAGTCCTCCAACGGCCCACCAATGCGCAGCATGGGCGCGAGGCGGTCATCACCAGCTGGATCGAAGGCGTCGGCGAATTTCTGGCCCAAAATGAAATGAGCTGGGACGCCATCGCGGGCGTCGGGCTGGCCATTCCCGGGCCGTACGAACGCTACGGCGTTTTTGGCAAGTCCCCGAACCTCCCCGCGAGTTTCTGCGGCTGGGATGTCTGGGCGGATTACAGCGCGGCGCTGGCCAGGGCGGCCGAGCGCTCCCTGCCGCTGGTGGTGGGCAACGACGGCAACTACGGCGGCGTGGCCGAGGCCCGGCTGGCGCGCGGCCGCACCCAGGCCACGGTGGCCATGCTCATGCCCGGCTCGGGGCTGGGTGCGGCCTTTGTGGGCGCGGACGGACTTTCCCTCGACGGCGACACGCTGGCCGGCATGGAAGCGGGCCACATGGCGGCACCGGTCCATCTGCTGGGCCTCGCGGGCCAGCCCTTTCCCTGCGGTTGCGGGCGCGACTGGGGTTGCGTGGAGGCCTACACCACCATTTCCGGCCTGCCCCATTTGCTGGCCGCCCTCCTGCCCAAATTCCCCGGCCACGAACTGGCCACGTCCACCGCGCCGATCAAGGAACAAGTCCTTTCCCTGCGCAGCCGCGCGCAAAAAGGCGACGCGCTGGCGGTGGAGATTTTTGATTTCCAAGCCCGCGTGATGGGCCTGCATCTGGCCAATCTGGCGACGGCGCTGGACCCCGGCATTTTTATCATCGGCGGCGGGTTGATGGACACCGAGAATACCACGCCGGAATTTCGCGGGCGTTATCTGGACATCATTCGCACGACCGCCCGGCCGTATCTCTGGCCGCAGCAGCAGGATTCGCTGCAGATTGTGCCGGCCCAGTTGGGGGAAATGTCCCAGGCCATCGGCGCGGCGCTGGTCGCAATGTACCAGGGCCAGCGGGCGTAGGCATTTGCGGTTTACGCTCAGGCCACGAGCGAGTCGCTTTCCCCCTGGGGTGCCCGGGTGACCGGCTTGGCTTGCGCGTCCTGGCAGACCAAGGCCTGCTCAAAACAATTCACGGCTTCATCGTACCGCTGGAGCTGGTTGAGCAGGCTGCCCTTGCGCAGATGAACCACGGCCAGGGAGGCATCCATGGCCAGGGCCTGATCGTAGCCGGCCAGCGCCTCGTCGCTGCGGCCCATTTTCTCCAAGGCGGCGGCGCGTTGGATCAGGGCCTCGGCGTGGGCGGGTTGGGTGGCCAGGAACTGGTCGAAACATTCCAGCGCCGGGAGCGGCAGATCGGCGGCCAGCAATTTTTCCCCTTCGGCCAGCAAATCGGCGGCCAGCAAATCCGCCGGCTTCATGTCGGGCACCGTGATTTCCATGGGCTGGTTCCCGGGATATTCCGGGCTGGCGGCGCTGGCGGGCAGGGGCGCGGAGGGTTCCGGCGGCAGCGGTCTCGCTTCCAATTCCTTGATGCGCTGGTCCAGGTGATTGATCACTTCCATCAACCGGGCCGTGGCGGCTTCGATCGCGGCGTCGGCATCTGCTGCGGCCGGGGCGGGCGATGCGGTGGGCGGCGGGCGCAGGAACCATTGCAGCAAGCCCAATAACAACGCCCCGAGCCCCAGCAGGCCAAACCCGCCGCCCCAACCCGGCGACCATCCGGTCTTGCGCTCCGGTTCGGCCATCACCATTGGCCGCCGGGCCAGGTTTTGGGCCAGGGTGTGTTTCATTTGTTCCAGCGATTTCAGCCGGAGGTCCAGGGCGGCGGTGTTGCTCTCGCCGGCTTTTCGCGCCGCCGCCAGTTTGTCCTGCAGCACCACCTGGGTGGCGTGCAACTGTTCCTGGATTTGCACATAATTACTGGCCAGGTCGTCGCAGGTTGCCAGGCTGGCGGTGGGGCTCAAGGCCGCCTGCGCCGGGGGCGCCAGGAGCAGGGCCCCGGCGGCCAGCAGACCAGACACGAATGTCCCCAGCCGCCATCGACCGCCGGTTGGGGTGCCTGCATGCGGGCTGGCCGATGGCCAGTTGCGCGCGATCGGGTTCGCCATCGGGTTCGGTGGGGTGCGTGTCAGGGGGACCATGATATATCCGGGGTTTGTTTTATTTCATCAACATCTCGATTTCATCCGCTTCGATCGGGATATCCGCCATCAGGTCCAGCGGGCCGTTTTCGGTGACCAGGACGGTGTTTTCCAGCCGCACGCCAAAGCCTTCGTCCGGGAGATAAATGGCGGGTTCCACCGTCACCACCCAGCCCGGGGCCAGTTGGAAATGATTGTAGGTCACGTCATGCACATCCAGCCCGATGGGGTGCGAGACGCCGTGCATGAAAAACTTTTTCACCGCGGGCTCGTCCGGCTTTTGCTTTTTGAGGTCGGCCAGCTTGAGCAGGCCCAGGTCCACGCATTCTTTGGCGGTGCGCTCCTCGCATTCCAGCCGGAGGTCCTTGGTGGTTTTGCCGGGCACGCAGGCGGCGACCTGCGCGCGGAAGATGCGCAGCACCGCCTGATACACCTGTTTCTGCCGGCGGGTGAATTTCCCGCTCACGGGAATCGTGCGCGTGAGGTCGCTCATGTAATTGCCCAGGCCCGCCGCGACATCCAGCAGGAGCAGGTCGCCCTTGCGGCACAGCTGGTCGTTCTGGTTGTAATGCAGAATGTTGTTGTTGGCGCCCGCCGCGATGATGGGCGGATAGGCGAACTGCCCCTTGTGCCGGATGAATTCGTGCGCAAACTCGGCCTCCACCTCGGTCTCATTCACCCCGGGCTGCACAAACTGGCACACCCGCCGGAACCCGCGGCCGGTGAGGTCGCAGGCCGCCTTGATGGCGTCGATTTCATGGGGGGACTTGACCGCGCGCAGCGCATGCATCAGCGGGGCCAGGCGCTCATAATGGTGCAGCGGAAACTGCTCGCGGCATTGCCGGACGAACCGCGCGGTGCGCGTCTCGACGGTCACGTCGGCGCGCTGATGTTCATTCGAGTTGAGAAAAACGTGTTGCAGCTCGCAGATGATCTGCCGGAAGAGCACCGGGAAATCCGTGAGCCACTTCACATTTTTGATGCCCGAGATGGCGGTGGCCTGCTCCTTGGTCAGCTTGTGGCCCTCCCAGATGGCGAGGTGCTCGCTGGGCTGGCGCACGAACAGGATTTCGCGATGGTTGGGATCAAACGCCTCCGGCGCGAGCAGGAGGATGGTTTCCTCCTGGTGGACGCCGGTGAGGTAAAACAGGTCGGCGTTTTGGAGGTGGCCCATCGCGCCGTCGGCGTTGGTGGGCATGATATCGTTGGCGTTCAACACCGCGAGCGAGCGGGGCGGCAGCAGCTTGACCAGCCGTTCGCGGTTCAGAGTAAACAAGGCGGATGCCAGGGGGACAGCTTTCATATCCCGGGCAGTCTAATCCCTTCCCGCCAGAAAATTAAGCGAATTCAACAAGGGGTCTGGCCCCGGGGGTGTGACCGCAAAGTAACTTGGGGGACGTCCAGGAATTTTGGGGAAAACGACGCGTTCGAGTCATCTTTTCAGCCCTGTAAGGGCGCAATACGACAGCCCAGGGCAAAGCGAGTCGGCGAGCGCCGCCCTGGGATAATCGCCAATAATATCATTAGCCCGGATATTTCATAGCGAAACCGGCAAAACCATGGCAAACCATTGTAGCGCAGGCTTCCCAGCCTGCCGTATCGCAACCCCTGAGCCGTTCCGTCAATGCTAAATCCATGGCTTTCTTCTTCCAGCATGGCGGTGCGAATACAAGGCCTGAAAGGCCGCCACAGGACAG
>Ga0302319_10024276_pt1 | contig 10786 bp, 8 predicted proteins | sample Bog_T0_2_FD_203319 | JGI IMG/M metagenome (GOLD analysis project Ga0302319, IMG submission 203319) | Peat permafrost microbial communities from Stordalen Mire near Abisko, Sweden - Bog_T0_2 | ecosystem: Environmental > Terrestrial > Soil > Wetlands > Peat | place: Sweden: Abisko, Stordalen Mire... | reverse complement strand
GGCGGAGGACGGCGACCTGGGCGGCGTCCTTCTGGCCGAAGTAGGCGCGGTCGGGGGCGACGACGTTGAAGAGGCGGGTGACGATGGTGGCGACTCCGCGGAAGTGGCCGGGGCGGGAGGCGCCGTCGAGGCGCGTGGAGATGGGGCCGGGGTCGACGAAGGTGGTGTTGTCCGGCGGGTACATGGCGTCGGCTGAGGGCGCGAAGAGGAGATGGACGCCACCGGACTCGAGCTTGGCGCAGTCGTCGTCGAAGGTACGGGGATAGGAAGCCAGGTCTTCGTTGGGGCCGAACTGGGTGGGGTTGACGAAGATGGAGACGGCGACGGTGTCATTCTGGGCGCGGGCGGCGGCGACGAGGGAGAGATGGCCGGCGTGGAGCGCGCCCATGGTGGGGACGAGTCCGAGGGTGTGCTCTGTGTGGCGGAGAGCGCGGCAGGCGGCGTGCATTTCGGCGGGGGTGCGGGCGAGGATCATGAGGGAGGTTCGAGGTTCAGGGTTCGCGGTTCGAGGGAAAACCAAATGCGGGGATTCTTCGCCTTCGGCTCAGAATGACAACTCAAAAGAATGAAGCAGGTTTCGAGACCGAGGCGGTTCAGGCTTTGCGGACGCGGGGTTGAGCGGCGGTGAGGGCGGACTGAACTTCGCGGGAGAGGTGATAGCTTTCCGCGTCGGAGGGGAAGCGGTGGGCGGCGACGTCGTCGCGGTACTGGGTGAGGGCGGAAGAGAAGAGGGCAGCCGCGTCAGCGTACTGGCGGGTGAATTTTGCGGGCGGAGCGAAGGTGAGGTTGAAGAGGTCGTGGAAGACGAGGATCTGGCCGTCGCAGTCGGGGCCGGCGCCGATGCCGATGGTGGGGACGGCGGTCTGGTGGGTGATGCGGGCGGCGAGCTCGCGGGGGATGCCTTCGAGAACGATGGCGACGGCACCGGCATCTTCGAGGGCACGGGCGTCGGCGGCGAGGCGGTCCATGGCGGCGAGGGTTTTGCCCTGGACGCGATATCCGCCCATGGAGTGGACGGACTGAGGGGTGAGGCCGATGTGGGCGACGACAGGGACTTCGGCTTCAATGAGGCGGCGGATCAGTTCGGCCCGCGAAGCTCCGCCTTCGATCTTGACGGCCTGGGCGCCGGCTTCCTTGATGAAGCGGAGAGCGTTGTGGACGGCCTCGTCGATGGAGCCATGGTAGGAGCCGTAGGGCATGTCGGCGACGAGGAAGGCGCGGCGGAGGGCGCGGGCGACGGCGCGGGTGTGGTGGAGCATCTCGTCGAGGGTGACGGGGAGGGTGTTCTCGTAGCCGAGGACGACCATGGCGAGCGAGTCGCCGACAAGGACCATGTCGATGCCGGCTTCGTCGACCAGGCGCGCGGTGGGATAGTCGTAGGCGGTGAGGGCCGTGATGGGATGGCCGGCGAGCTTCTTATCGAGGAGGGTGTTGGAGGTAACGCGGGGGGCGGGACAAGAGGGTTGGGACGACGAGGCTCCGCGGGCGCGAAGCTGGGTAACGCTCATGGTTTTCTCCAGTGCCGCTCCGCCAAGGTGCAAACGGATGCAGCCCGAAACAGTCTAAGTATACGCGCGCGGTGCGGCCGGCGGGAGGATAGGAGAGTGCGCATGGAGCCGGGCCTCGATGGCAGAACGTAGAGCGTGCGACTGAGCGCTGGGCCACATAGGTGGGTCCCGGCGGATGCCTGGCACAAGAGATATCCGATTCTCGCTTGCCACAGCGCGGCGAGATTCCTATAATCAGCAGCATATGTGCGCCGCAACCGTGCATGCGACGAAGAAAATCAATTAGAACGCGCGGAGCTAAGCAACCTCTTGATCCCCCGGGACTCCCGGTGGCCAGTAATCCAAAAAACACAAACAACTTGACTGAGGAGTCTTGAATGAAGAAGGTCGTCTTAGCCGCTTTCCTGGCGTGTGCTGTCGCATTCTGTCTGCCTTTTGCGTCCGCTCAGGGCGCCCCTTCTGGAGCACCTGCCGCGCCCGCTGCGACGGACCCGTGTGCCGCGCCGCAGATGGCTGCCCCCGAGTATGCGGTCTATAACAATGCGATGACGCAGACCGATCCGAAGGCGAAGGCTGCGGCCCTGGACCAATACCTGACGCAGTTCCCGCAGTCCGGGGTGACAGCGACTACGCTCGGGATCATCATGGCGCTCTACAGCACATTCGATGCGGCCAAGGCCGGGGACGCAGCCGACCGTCTGCTGGCGGTCGATCCGAATGACATTACAGCGCTATACCTGGAGACGCTGATCCACAAGCCGGCGGACTCGGTTACAGACGCGACCGCCAAGCAAGCTGCGCTGGATGCTGCCGCCGGCTATGCGCAGAAGGGGCTGGCTGCCACCAAGCCCGCATGTATGGACGACGCCACCTTCAACACGAAGAAGACCAACTTTTATCCTACGTTTTACAGCACAATCGGCTATGCCGCTTTCAATAAGAAGGACTCGGCAACCGCAATCGATGCATACAAGAAGGAGCTTGCTTTCGTTCCGTTAGATGCTACGAAGGCAGTGGGGTCACCGCTGGCGGATACCTTCTACCTGGGGCAGACGTATATGCAGGCGACTCCGCCGGACTACCTGAGCTGCACTTTCTATGCCAGCCGGGCGCTGGCCTATGCGCCGGATAGCTTCAAGCCGACCATTTCGGGGATCGCCAAGTATTGTTACCACAAGTATCACGGTCCGAACGACGACGGATACGATGCGGTGATGGCTGCGGCCACCGCGAACCTGTTCCCGCCCGCAGATTTCGCGGCATCGGTGAAGCCGGCGCCAACTCCGGCGGACATTGTCAACCAGGTGATTGCGACAACACCCGATCTGTCGTCGCTGGCGGTAGGAGATAAAGAGTACATTCTGCAGAACGGTTCTCCCGATCAGGCTGCGAAGGTGTGGGACCTGCTGAAGGGTAAGTCGTATCAACTACCCGATGTTCTGGTGATTGCTTCGACGCCGACGCAGTTGCAGGTCGCGGTTACCGAAGATGCGAAGCAGTCCAAGACAGCGGATTTCACGATCAACCTGACTCCTCCCGATCCACTGCCCGAGGAGCCCAAGGCCCCTGCAGCGAGCGCAACTCCTGCCGCGAAAGCCGCGTACAAGACGAAGCTTGCCGCCTACAACAAAGTGAAGGCACAGGCGGACGCGATGACCGCGGCAACTGCCGTAGGCGCGACAACTACAGTTGCCGGCACGTACGATTCGTTTACGCCGAACCCGATCATGATCACGATGAAGGATGGTGAGGTAATTCTGCCGAAGGCGGCGACGCCGAAGCCGGTGGCGCATACAACGGTGCACAAGCCTGCGGCGCACTAGAGCGAGTTGCAATTTGAACGCGGAGGCCCGGCAAGCGCCGGGCTTTCGTGTTTCAACGCGACGGTTTGACGCCGATGCTTTCCATCACTTCGAGGGCGAAGCGGGAGGAGACGACGGCGGGACCTCCGCCCATCTCGATGGCGACTTCGATGGTTTCAAGGAGTTCCTCGAAGGACGCGCCGGCGATTCGGGCCTGCTCGATGTGCCATTGCATGCCGGATTCGCAGTCGCGGACGAGGGCGATGCCCAGGCCGATGAGTTCCTTGTGCTTCTTGCTCAACGCGCCGGGCTGGTAGGCCAGCCGCTCCATGGTGAGGAAGCAGTCGTAGATCTTGGAGGCGTTGGCAAGGAGCTTGGTATGGGCACGCTTGCGCTGGAGAGAAATGTCTTCAAGCTTCGTTCTCATGGCAGGAATCCTTTGTTTTGTGGATTGCCCGGATTTTACTCCGCCGCGGATTGAGAAGAATGTGACGGCGGTCGCAGGGCTAGAGGGGGATGGGGTGGGCGCCGACGGAGGCGCGGCTGGTGTAGATTTCCGCCTCGATGCCGGTGGCGGCGAGGTAGCCGGCGCGCATGGCTTCGACGAAGTCGGCGGCGCGATCGGCGGCGACGAGGTTGACGGTGCAGCCGCCGAAGCCGCCTCCGGTCATGCGGGCGCCGAAGCAGCCGGGCTGTTTGGCGGCGAGATCGACGAGGATGTCGAGCTCCTTACAGGAGGCTTCGAAGTCGTCTCGGATGCTGAGGTGGGCCTGGTGCATCAGCTCGCCGAAGCGCGTGAGGTCGGAGGCGCGGAAGGCTTCGACGGCGGCGAGGACGCGGGTGTCTTCGGTGATGACGTGACGGCAGCGGCGCAGGGACTTCTCGGGCATCTCGGAACTCCAGCGGGAGAGGTCGTCCATGGTGGCGTCGCGGAGTGCCTTGATCTCGGGGCGGTGAGACTGGAGGATGCGGAGGCCGGCCTCCATCTCGGCGCGGCGGGTGTTGTAGCCGCCATCGCCTTCGGCGAGGGAGTGCTTGATCATGGTGTTGCAGATGACGAGGCGGATGTCGGACGGGATGGGCGCTAGGGTGTAGTCGAGGGAGCGGCAGTCGATCATGACGGCGTGGTCCTGGGCGCCGCAGCAGGAGACGTACTGGTCCATGATGCCGACGTTGGCGCCGACGAAGGCGTTTTCCGCGCGCTGGCAGAGGAGCGCGATCTTCTTGAGCGGCAGGTCGAAGCTGGTGGCGCCGAGGACAGCGAACGCGGTGGCGACTTCGACCGAGGCGGACGAGCTGAGGCCGGCGCCGAGGGGAACGTCGCCGGCGATGGTGAGGGAGAAGCCGTTCTGGATGGGGACGCCATGCTCGCGCAGGACCCAGAGGACGCCGGCGATGTAGTCCGGCCAATGGGCCTTGCGGCCGGCGCGGAGGGTGGCGAAGCCGTCGTCGAGGAGCTCGGAGACGGACATGTCGATGCGCTCGTCGAAGTTGACGGAGTGGGCGAGGATGCGGCCGTCGGTGCGGTGGGAGATGGCGACGATGGTGGCGAAGTCGATGGCCGCCGGCATGACGAAGCCGTCGCAGTAGTCGGTGTGCTCGCCGATGAGGTTGACCCGGCCCGGCGCGGCGAAGAGCTGGGCGGGGACGTTGAAGGAGGCGAAGTGGAGGGCGGCGAGTTCGGCGGGTGTTTGCATGGGACTCTTTTCTGGGGATTTGTGCCGGGCCTTCAGCCCTTGGTTTCTCTGGCGGCACCCAACCTAGGCCTTCGGCCTAGGCTGGTATGTGTCGCGCCTTTGGCGCTGGGAGCAGTTTAGTCGAGGTAGTGTTTGGCAGGGAGAGCGCGGAGACGGGCGGCGGCGGTTTCGGCGGTGAGGTCGCGCTGGGGCGAGCCGAACATTTCGAAGCCGACCATGAATTTGCGGATTTCGGCGGAGCGGAGCAGCGGCGGATAGAAGTGGGCGTGAAGGTGCATGCCTTCGTGCGCCTGCCCGTGGGTCGGGCCTTGGTGGAAGCCGAGGCAGTACGGGAATGGGACCTGGAAGAGGTTGTCGTAGCGGGTTGTGACGGCTTTGAGGATGTTGGCGAGGGCGGTGCGCTCGGCGGGGTTGAGTGAGGGGATGTCGCCGAGATGGCGGCGGGGAAGGACGATGGTTTCGAAGGGCCAGACGGCCCAGTAGGGGACAAGGGCGACGAAGAGGTCGTTCTCGACGACGATGCGGGCGTCGGGTTCGGCCAGTTCGGCGGCCAGGTAATCGCAGAGCAGGCAGGAGTGATGCTCGTCGAGGTAGGCCTGCTGGGAGGCGAGTTCCTGGAGGGACTCGTCGGGGATGTGCTCGGTGGCCCAGAGCTGGCAGTGGGGATGGGGGTTGGATGCACCCATCATGGCGCCGCGGTTCTCGAAGATCTGGACGTGGTTGATGAAGGGTTGCTGGCCGAGGGTGGCGGTCTCGAAGGCCCAGGCATCGACGACGGCCGCGATCTCGGGGACGGACATGCGCGCGAGGGTGAGGGAGTGGTTGGGATGGAAGCAAAGGACGCGACAGAGGCCGCGTTCGGGCTCGGCGACGAGCAGCGGGGATGAGTTGGGCGGAGATGCCGGCGGATCGTTGGGGAGCAGGGCGGGGAAGTCGTTGTCGAAGGCGTAGACGGATTTGTAGTCGGGGTTGTGCACGCCGCCGGAACGGGCGTTGGTGGGGCAGAGATAACACGTGGGATCGTAGGCGAGACCGGTGGCGGTGACGGGCTTGGAGGTTTCGCCCTGCCAGGGGCGCTGGGTGCGCTGAGGAGAGACGAGGATCCAGCGGCGAAGAAGAGGGTCGTATCGGCGGTGCGGGACGAGATCGAGGGGGCGGGGCGTGGCGGTCAAGGTGGTTCCTTCGAAGAGAGTTGCTAGTTGTTCGTTGCTGGTTGCTCGTTGGATTCTACTGCTCCGGCTGCTGCGGCGGATTCGGCGGGGGCGGTTTTTAGGCTGACGTGGTTGATGCGGGCGGCGATGAGGCCGGCGGGAATGATGGAGAGCCAGCTGACGACAAGCAGCAGCGCGCCGCAGGCGGTGGCGGCTTCGATAGGTGCGCCGTAGAACTCGTGCATCGAGAAGGCGGTCGCGGTGATCTGAGTGAACCAGCCAACAACGGGGAGTTGCACGACGGAGGCGCCGAGGCTGGCTCCCATGAGCAGCATGGTGCGTGAGAAGCTGATGGTTGCGAGCTCCGGTGTGTCCACGAAAGCGTGCAGGGTTTGCACGTAGGCGAGACCAATGAAAACCCACATGATGAGCGAGATGAGGGTAGTGAAGAGGAAATCGCGCGCGGAGGAGATGGCGTTGAGGCCCTCGCGGAAGCCGCGGACCTTGTCGGCGACTGAGTCGGCGAGCGAAGGGGAGAGCGGGCGGAGGGTGGCGTGGATGACGGATGCGACCGCGGCCCCGGCGGCTCGGATGACGACGGCGAAGACGGCAATAAATGCGGTGAGGGCGAGCGAGACGATGCCGGTGTGGATAAAGATTTCGCGGTGGGGCAGGCCCGGCGGGGCGAAGAGAAGGGCCGAAGAGAAGATGATGGCGGCGGCGCCGAGGTCGAACATACGTTCGATGGTGTAGACGGCGATCTGGGTGCTGATGGGAAGCTGGACACGCTTGGCGATGAGCGCGGGGCGGATGAGGTCGGCGAGGCGGCCGAAGAGAGAGACAGCGGTGAAGCCGATGAACTGCGGGCCGAGGATGGTGAAGGGCGAAACTTTCCTGGTGGGGCCGAGGAAGATGGACCAACGATATGAGCGCAGAAGGAAGGTGGAGTAGATGAGGGCGATGCCGGCGGCGATGTGAATCCAGGCTATGTGGCGGAGCTGCTGCCAGAACATTCCCCAATCGAAGTGGATGCGGCCGCGATTGAAGTACACGACGAGCGCCAGCAGGATGACGACTGCGAGCCAGACGAAGGCCTTGCGGTTTTTCATGGGGCCTGGCCTCCTGGGGGCGTCGCGGCTAGTGGGTGCTGGCGGTGAGGGTTGCGCCTGCGGCACGCTTGCGGCGATTGAACTCGCGGATGACGCGGGCGACATAGGCGCGGGTTTCGGCGTAGGGCGGAATGCCGTGGTAGCGATCGACAGCGGCGGGGCCGGCGTTATAGGCGGCGACCGCGAGCTCCAGGCCATAGGCGTCGTTGTTGGGATCGTAGCGCGTGAGGAGCTGGTCGAGATAAGCGGTGCCGCCGCCAATGTTCTGCTCGGGCACGAAGGAGTTGTGAACGCCGAGGGTAGATGCGGTGGCGGGCATGAGCTGCATGAGGCCCTGCGCTCCAGCGCGCGAGACAGCGAGCGGGTTGCCGTTGCTCTCGGCCTGGACGACAGAGGCGAGCAGGTCGGTGTCGATGTTGTGGAGGGTGCCGGCGCAGGCGAGCAATTCGCGGATATCGGCGGGGGAGGGTTGGGTCGCGAGTACGGGGGTGGGCTTCTGCGCCAACATCTCAGAAGCGAGATGTGGTGCACCCGCGGAGGCGGCGGCATTGGGCAGCGGGGGGTCGGGGACGGTCTCGACGCGCAGGACGGAGATGGCGGAGACTTCAATGTAATTGGCGTCGTCTGAAGCGCCGGCACGCGCGGCGGGAAAGAGGTATAGGCGGATGCGGTCGCCGGCGGGCTCCTGCCGGATGCAGTCGAATTCGGCGCCGTTACGGAGGGTGATGTGCTCGGCGGCAAAGGCCTGCAGGCACACCGACGCTATGACTGCCAGCAGCAGCGGGGTTAGAGCCAAGCGGGGGCAAACGGCGGAGCGATTTTTGATCACGGCTACAGCCCCTATCCTACGACGATGGCACACCGACTGGATAGGGCAATTGCCAGGGTGTATGGTTGGCCGTTTGCGGAGAGCGGCTGGGCGGCGGACCTTGCGAGCCATCCCTGCTGGAATACCGATATCGGCGGATTCCTTGCCGGGACAACAGATATTCAGGCAGGAAGCTGCTTGAGCCTACGCAGGGCCGCGATCATCGCGTCGATGTCGTCGTAGTTGTTGTAGAGTGCAAGCGACGGTCGCACGGTCGTCTCCTGGCCAAAGCGGCGCAGCGTCGGCTGGGCACAGTGGTGGCCGGAGCGGACGGCTATGCCTTCGCGGTTCAGCGCGGCACCTACGTCCTCGGTCTTGTAGCCATCGAGGACGAAGGAAAGCACGCCCGCCTTTTCCTTGGCTGTCCCGATGATGCAGAGGCCCGGAATCTTCAGCAGCTCCTGCGTGGCATAGACCAGCAGTTCGTGCTCGTGGCGGGAGATATTCTCCATACCGATCGTGTCGAGGTAAGCGATCGCCGCACCGAGACCGACCGCGTCCGCGATGTTGCCGGTCCCAGCTTCAAAGCGGAATGGGGGCGGCTGGTAGATGGTCTTCTCGAAGGTGACGTCCACGATCATGTTGCCGCCGCCTTGCCATGGAGGGGAGTCGGCGAGCGCATCCGGCTTGCCGTACAGCACACCGATGCCCGTCGGACCGAAGACCTTGTGGCCGGAGAAGACATAGAAGTCGGCGTCGAGGCTCTGTACATCGACCCGCATGTGCGAGACCGCCTGCGCGCCATCGACCAGCACGCGGGCACCGTAGCGGTGCGCCATCTGCACCATCTGTTGGGCGGGCGTGATGGTGCCGAGTGCGTTTGAGACGTGTGCGAACGAGACCAGCCTGGTGCGCGTACTCAGCAGCTTCTCGTACTCGTCGAGCCGGATCTGGCCACTGTCGTCGACGGGGATGACGCGCAGGATTGCACCCTTCTCCGCTGCGAGCATCTGCCAGGGAACGATGTTGGCGTGGTGCTCAATCCAGCTAATGACGATCTCATCGCCCTTGTTGATGTGTTGACGGCCCCAGCTCTGCGCGACCAGGTTGATGGCCTCGGTAGCTCCGCGAACGAAGACGATCTCTTTTGACGAAGATGCGTTGAGGAATTGTGCAACCTTGCTGCGGGCATCCTCATAGGCGTCCGTGGCGCGCGCGGCAAGGTCATGGGCGGCGCGATGAATATTCGAGTTCTCGTGTTCGTAGAAGTACTTGAGGCGGTCGATGACTGCCTGTGGCTTCTGCGTAGTTGCGGCGTTGTCCAGCCATATCAAGGGATGACCGTTCACCTTCTCGCGCAGGATAGGGAAATCGTTACGGATCGAGGTCACATCAAACTGGTGGCGAATCGAACCGAGATCCGGCACCACGGCGGGAGAGTAACTCTGCGCTGGCTGCGGCGCGGACGCGATGGGCTGCGAGAGCGCGCCGGCGCCTTCGAGGAAGTAGAGCGGCGAGAAGGCGTCCAGAGCGGACTTGGCAAAGTCGTCCGTGCCGAGCGCAGCTAGTGGAGGGATGCTGGGCAGCGACGACTCAAAATTTGGATACGGAAGGTTGAAGTCTGGGAGCGGCTGGCTGAAAGGGGAAACTGAAGGAAGAGGCGTAGAGGTCTGCGCCAAAGCAGCCTGCGACGGCAGCGACGGAGTAGAAGGCACACCCGCGCTCAACGGCGAAAGCGACGGAGTCCCAGCGAAGGAGGTCACTTCCGTCGGGACGCTGGCCGACAGGCCGCCGCTTGCCAGTCGCGCGAAATCGGCCTCGGAGGGGATCATGTCGATGGAGGGAAGCGACGGCATGGACGGCGCGGCTACCCCGAACTGAGGTTGCCGCATCTCCGTACCGGGGATCGCCGCCGAGTAGGACGCAGGAAAGCTGGGCGAACCCGGCACCGTTGGGGATGCAGATAGGCCGGAGACTTCCGACAGAGGCGAGGCTACAGAACTCTGGGCCGACTGGTTCGGCAGAGCGCGAAAGAACTCGTTTGCCATCTGCGTCAGCGTAGCGACGTCTGGAAAGACGGCGCCTACCGCCGACTTCGCCTGAGCCACTGCACCTTCGTCGAATTGGAAGCCGGGATCACTTGTACTCATGGTAGTTACCGACCTCTACGTTCTCGAGCACGCCGAGAGCGTCTTCCGTTAGCACGGCGGCCGAGCAGTAGAGCGAGACGAGGTAGGATGCGATCGAGTTGCGATCGATGCCCATGAAGCGGACCGAAAGGCCCGGTGTCTGCTCGCCGGGCAATCCGGGCTGGAAGAGGCCGACCACGCCCTGTCGCTTCTCGCCGGTGCGCAGAAGAAGGATGTTGCTCTTGCCTGCTGCATCGACAGTCAACTTGTCCGACGGGATCAACGGGACGCCGCGCCAAGTAAGAAAGGGCGATCCGAAGATGGTGGCCGTTGGCGGAGGAACGCCACGCCGTGTGCACTCGCGACCGAAGGCGGCGATGGCGCGTGGGTGCGCGAGGAAGAATGCAGGCTCCTTCCAAATCTTCGAGAGAAGCTCGTCGAGATCGTCCGGCGTAGGCGAAGCCTTGCGCGGTTTCAAACGCGCTTCCGGCGCGACGTTATGAAGCAGTCCGTAATCGGAGTTGTTGATCAACTCGTGCTCCTGGCGCTCCTTCACCTTCTCCACGGTAAGGCGAAGCTGCT
>Ga0302319_10024273_pt1 | contig 10787 bp, 6 predicted proteins | sample Bog_T0_2_FD_203319 | JGI IMG/M metagenome (GOLD analysis project Ga0302319, IMG submission 203319) | Peat permafrost microbial communities from Stordalen Mire near Abisko, Sweden - Bog_T0_2 | ecosystem: Environmental > Terrestrial > Soil > Wetlands > Peat | place: Sweden: Abisko, Stordalen Mire... | reverse complement strand
CGGCTGGCGGAACCTAGGTCATACCCGCCTTCGACCGCGGCCGCAGCGATGGCGCGTTGGTAAAGCGCCTCAGTATCAAAAAGCAGCCCGTCCATGTCGAAGATGACAGCCGATGGGGTCCTGGGGAGCTTCAAAGGGACAGCTTGCTCAAGAGAGGGTGGCATCCCGTTTAAAAAGCAGGATCCGCATCATCGCAATGAATTCTAATAGATCCACGGCAAGAGGCGCTTGGTTTTTTTGGCATAGGCTTCATACTCCGGGCCAAATTCTCTTCGCAACACCGTTTCTTCAATGGAAATGCGGTAAGAGGTCGCCATCGCCGGCACGGCCACCAGCACGATCATACAGATCCAATTCTCCATGGCCAGCCCCAGTCCTGTCAGGCTGATCAAGCTGCCGAGATAGGACGGGTGCCGCACCCAGCGGTATAAGCCTTCCTGCATGAGCCTGTGGCCCTCGACGATGGAAACCTGCACCGTGAAGCGCCGTCCCAGCGCCCTGATCGCAGCCAGGCGGAGCGCCATGCCACCGACGATGCCAAGGCATCCCAGGCAAACCAGATAGGGCGAGCCGAGCAGCAGCGCCCCGGGGCAACGCGCTAGGATGCCCGAATACTTCAACGAGGTGATGACAGTGATTGGAATCGAGATGGACAGCCACATCACCTGCAAGCTTCGGCGGTCCGTCCCGGAGGCGTCCTTGGTGGGACGCTTTTGGATGGAGATGGCGATCTCAATAAAAAGCCAGGCAACCGCTAGCGCTAGTGTTATTCCGCCGGGAAAATTCATGCCAGGCCCCAAGGGTCTGGTTTTTGCGCTGCAGTTCGGAGATCCGCATTATCGTTCACTTGGCACCGCATTTCAGAGCCCTATTCGTGATTCGGGAGGTCTTTGAGCGGATCAAAGGCGTCAAAATATGCATCCCTAGTCTCCACCTTCTCATCCCAATCGTCGCCTCGGCCTGAACTATACTCGGTTTGCAGTACAGCATGATCTTTGAACTTCTTCGATATTTTGGTGGACGATTCAATCGGAAAGCCATGCGTCCCGGTGACAAAGCCCCAGGGATTTTTGAGCGACCCAGAATCAGCCGCGACAAAGAAGCGAGCGTCAGAAGTATAGCCCGTTCCCGCCGACCACGCGTAATCAATCCTCAAAGTTAACGGGCCACCATAGCTGTAGGCCTCGACGCTCCATTTTTGAACAAAGCCACCAACTTCCTCCTCGAAGGCGCGGGCAATATGCATTTTTGGATCATAGGCGATGACGACAAATCCCGTCCCATACCTGCCGCCTGAGTGGTCATCAAAGACATAGAATTTCAGTCCGTTAAGATCGGAGTCGAGCAGGAATATCAGCCCTTTGTCCGCCTTGTGAAAATACCAGTCACAAGTTGAAGCTAATTTCTCTCTGCTAGCCTTTCCGATCTTATGGAGCTTGCTTGAAATGACAGATTCGTATGCCTCACAAACGGATTCTGGGGCTGGCAGACCTTGCTTCTTAAAAACCTTTAACTCGGATAGATCCAAAGGACCCTGCTGGACGAAATAGACGCCGTCCATACCAGCAAGGCATTCATGTGCAGTCGCATCTACGGATATAGGTTCACCGGCCCAAGCCGCCTTTGGGTGGAAAGTGAGGATTACGACGCAAGCCAGCAGGACCTTCACCTAGATCTCCTAATCGAATTCGCGCGCATGGTATGGCATTCATGGGCCCTCCGGGGGGCCGACGCGCCCAATTCCGTCTCCCGGTAGGTGACCATGCCTTCGTTTGAAGACCCGCTATTGCGCCACCGCTCTTAGCACGTAACTCTCGAAGAGGTCTTCTTCCGCCGCAAAGGCCTCGCCCATCTGGTAGTTTCCGGCTGTCATCACGCCCACTGCATCTGCGTCCGGAACGATAAAAATGTACTGACCCCCGAAGCCATTAGCTTCAACGATGGGGTAGGGTTTTTCTCCGAACCAAGCCGTTTTCAGCCAGAACAGGTAACCATAGTCGAAGTCTGGTGCCTGCTTCTGGCTGACGGCCTGCACCCAGGTTTCAGGCACGATCTGTTTCCCTTTCCATACGCCCTTGTTCAGCATCATTAAGCCGAATTTAGCCATCTCTCGCGGCGTCAAAGAGTGGCCTGTATCGACCGCAGTCGCACCATGGCGATCTTGCGCCCACGGATGCGGGGCAATGCCTAGCGGCCCCTCCAGGTATCGCTGAGCGTAGTTCGCGATGCTAAGCCCGCTCTTCTTTTCGATAACGGCACTGACCGGCAACAGCGAGGTGCCGTTGTAGGTCCAATGGGAGCCGGGATCGTGATCCAAAGGCAGCGCCAACGCGGCCTGGACAGCGTCAGGGGCTCTAAAAACGTCCCGATGACAATTCGCCATATCATCACATTGAAAACCCGCGTTCATCCCAAGCAGCATTCCAAGGGTAATGGCGTCCTTGCGAGAATCCCAAGCCGGTTGCGAACGCGCCTCCGGGTAAAAGTCGTAAAGTTTTTGATTTAGCTTCACTAACCCCTGACCCTGGGCTATTCCAAAAAGCGCCGAGAAGATGGACTTCGTGGCAGAATATAGAGGGTGCGCATCTGTAGAGCCGTACCCGTAGAAATACTCCTCCAGCACTAGCTTGCCGTGGTGGATCAGGAGCAGACTATGGACGCCCGGGAATGATCCATTGAGGACGCCATCCAATCCGGCCTGCAGACGCGTCAGGTCTGCACGGCCTAGACGCAAATCGCCAACGGACAACCCATCTTGGCTTTGGGTGGGTGGCTGATAGCGGTAGTGCCGAACGGGGCTCTGATCTGCCTTCAGGCGCGGGTTTAGGAACGCGGAGCCCCGGACTAGCTTGAAGGTGATGCCAGGCCGCCAGGAGCAGCGTAGCGCCCCCACTAAGGCTTGCCCATCCTTATCCAACGTCATGGCAAGCTCTGACCCATCATCCGCCCGCAGTGAAACCGAACGCTCGTCCACCGTTCGCTTCAACGCCTGTGCCAGAAAACCACTGAAGACCTCATGTTCGAGGACCACATGGGCGCCGCGCCCTCCTCCGGCCTTCGGCTGGACCGATACCGCCAGGCGCCCGCAGGGTTGCCCCAGCTCATCTAACACGGTGCCCTGCCAATCACCGTCGATGCCCGTAGCGGCGAAGACTTTTATCGCGGGGCCTTCGACCAGGTGCCGGTTGAAGGAGAACTTTAGCTCAAAGGTCTTGGTCTCACCCGCCTTCCACAGCCACGGCTCCCAGGGCTCGCCGTGAGTAACCAACGCGGCCCACTGCGGTGACCAGCGCCGGTAATCGAAGAGCCCTCCAGCCAATGCCCCAGGTTCCAGGCCCATGCGTAAGCCCCCTAAGGCTTGAGAAGGACCTAAATCGAGGGGGTGAGCCACGCTTGTTACCACCATAGGGCCGCCGCTCTGCATTTGCACCGGCAGGCTGCCCTGCAGTCCTCCCCATTGGTAATGGCAACCCTGCCAATCCTCTGTTGGCAAATTGCAGGTCACTTGGGCAGAGTTCACGCGCAGATCCTGCTTGGGCGTAAGGCTGTAGCGCAACTGTAGCCCTTGGGGCAGGATCCGGGCCGATGCGCTGAATGCGACAACCTTGTCTGGGCCCAGTGACAGCTGGCCTCCTGTGCCCGGTTCAGCGCCATCCGCACCAACCGACGCCAGGTGGTAAACGCCCTCTGGCGCGATGACAACAGGCGCGACCATGGCGATCTCATGCAACGCATCGCTTATTCGGACCGCCCCGTTGACCAGAACCTGGCATCCCAGGGCGCCAGAACTAACTGACGCCGCAACTGGCGCGGCGGAGAGGCCCGACAACAATCCCGCCATTGTGCAAATGATGGAACATTGAAATTTGACTCTCATAATGCCCCGGTTTGTAATATGTGAACGTGAGATAGCATTAACGTTCATTTTTCTGACCTTTGAGATCCTGTAGGTGTCGCGATACACCAATCCAAATTTGCGTCCGACGACAATGGCCGACCCAGTTGTTCCATTGCAAAGCGTATGCAAGCCGTAATCCCGGGCTTAGGGTCGGTTAATGTTCCATCCAGGTCGAAGAGCACATTTGCTCTTGAATTCAACTTGGTCTCCCCTGCTCAATGACGTGAAGTCCGCATTGTATTGCTATTCTTCTGCCGGTTTAACAACTCTATTCGAAGCTTCCCCGAAAGCCCACCCGAGCGACAAGCTGTATTTCCTGCGCGCCCAGGCGTTGGGTGGCGCTGGCAGCAACACGGTGATCCACCGCTTCATGGTGCTGCACTAGGCCTGGCGCTCGCCGCCGCGGCATCGGGCCTGGGGCAGGGGCCGCCGTCCTTCGGGGCGGCGGCCCTTTTCTTTGCGGCCGGCCGGGCTTGCCCTGGCCTGCCGGATGTTGTATTGATAGCCTTGCTACGGCCCTCTGACTCGCGCAGGTCCTCCTTCGTTCGGCCGAGCCCTCCCTGCTGCGAGCCCGCCATGACCCAAGACCCGCTTCACATCCTTGAGAAGACCTTCGGCTATCCCGCCTTCCGCGGCCGTCAGGCCGAGGTCGTTGACCACGTGCTGTCCGGAGGCTCCGGCCTGGTGCTGATGCCCACGGGCGGCGGCAAGAGCCTGTGCTTCCAGGTGCCGGCCCTATGCCTGGATGGCGTGGCCATCGTCATCTCGCCGCTCATCGCCCTCATGCAGGACCAGGTCGACGCCCTCAAGCAGTTGGGGGTGCCGGCGGCCTTCTACAACAGCAGCCTGGCCGCCTCGCAAAAGCAGGCGGTGCGCGCCCGCGCGCTCAGCGGCGAGCTGAAGCTGCTCTACGTGGCGCCGGAGACGCTGAACACGGATTTCTTCCAAGGCTTCGCCGACCGGCTCAAGGTCAGCCTGATCGCCGTGGACGAGGCCCATTGCATCAGCCAGTGGGGCAATGACTTCCGCCCCGATTACCTGGAGGTGGCCAAGCTGCGCGGCCGCCTGCCGGACGTGCCGCTGCTGGCCCTGACCGCCACCGCCGACCCTCTGACGCGCAAGGAGATCCTCAGCCGCCTGGGCCTGGAGCAGTGCCCGGTCTTCGCCAGCAGCTTTGACCGCCCCAACATCCGCTATGAGATCGTGCTGAAGGATGACGCCAAGGCCCAGCTGTTGGATTTCCTGCGGGTGCGCCACCCCGGGGACGCGGGCATCGTCTACTGCCTGTCGCGCAAGAAGGTGGAGGCCATCGCCGAGTGGCTGTCGGGCAAGGGCATCCCGGCGGTGCCCTACCACGCCGGCCTGGACGCCGGCACCCGCCGCGAGCACCAGGCCCGCTTCCAGCGCGAGGAGGGCCTGGTGGTCTGCGCCACCATCGCCTTCGGCATGGGCATCGACAAGCCGGACGTGCGCTTCGTGGCCCACCTGGACCTGCCCAAGAGCGTGGAGGGCTATTACCAGGAGACCGGCCGCGCCGGCCGCGACGGCCAGGCCGCCAGCGCCTGGATGGCCTATGGCCTGGGCGACGCGGTGCAGCTGCGCCAGCTGATCGAGCAGGGCGAGGGCCACGCGGATTTCAAGCGCCTGAGCCAGCAGAAGCTGACCCAGATGCTGGGCCTGTGCGAGGGCATCGCCTGCCGCCGCCAGATGCTGCTGGCCTACTTCGGCGAGGCCCACGGCGGCGCCTGCGGCAACTGCGACAATTGCCTCAACGGGGCCCGCAGCTATGACGGCACGGTGGCGGCGCAGAAGGCCCTCAGCGCGGTGGCGCGCACCGGCGGCCGCTTTGGCGCGGGCCATTTGATCGACGTGCTGCTGGCCAAGGAGACCGAGAAGACCCAGCGCCACGGCCACGCCGGCCTGAGCGTTTGGGGCGTGGGCAAGGAGCTCGACGAGACGCGCTGGTCCAGCGTGTACCGCCAGCTGGTGGCCGCCGGCCTGGTGGAGGTGGACGCCGAGGCCTACGGCGCCCTGAAGCTCAACGAGCGCAGCTGGGCCGTGCTCAAGGGCCAGGCGGCCGTGGCCTTGCGCGAGGACCCGGCGCCGCGGGCCGCCGCCAAGGCGGAAGGGAAGGGCGGGCGCTGGAAGGCGCCGGAGGGCCCCTGGGGGGCGGAGGAAGAGCAGGGCTTCAACGCCCTGCGCGCCCTGCGCAAGCGCCTGGCCGATGGCCAGAACCTGCCGCCTTACGTGGTCTTCCACGATTCCACGCTCAAGGAGATGGCCTCGGCCAAGCCGCGCAGCCTGGGCGAATTGGCCCGCGTGCCGGGCGTGGGCGAGGCCAAGCTGGAGAAGTACGGGGCCGAATTCCTGGCCGCGCTTTCCGACGCCTTTGGCTACGCGCTGGTGGCCGAGCGCGCCGCCCCCGCGCCGCGGGAGCGGCGCGAAAGCGCCATGGACACGCTGGACCTGCTGCGTCAGGGCCGCGACGTGCCCAGCATCGCCGCCGCGCGCGGCCTGACCGAGTCCACCGTGTGGAACCATTTGAGCCAGGCCATTGAAAGCGGCAAGCTGCGCCTGGATGAAGTGCTGCCGCAGGGTTCCGTGGACCGGGATGCTTTATTGGCCGCCCTGGCCGAGCACGACGGAAAACTGCGCCCGGTTTTCGAGCGTTTCAATGGTCGGTACAGTTTTGACCTGATCAAGGTGGTGCGCGCCGGAGCCGGCTGGGACTGAATCGCGTCCTTGGGCCCCTATTCATTTGTCACGCCACGGGGCTTGGTCCAGAATCGTCGTAGTATTACTACGATGCACGAACGTTGATCCCACGGAAGGGAGCGCAGCGCCGCCCAGCGGAAAATGGGGCGGCCCTTGGCGGGTCCCTTGATCCCCCTTCGTCACGCCCTTTCGACCCCCCCGCTTGCGATGGAGCCGCCCGCTCCATCGCCACCGCTTTCATGACCCCAGACCTGGCCGGCACGAACAGCCTTGAAGCGCTGCAGCATCGCATGCTGCGGCGCTTCCTGTGGATCCTGCTGTTCGTCTGCGCCGTCTTGGGCCTGCGCGACACGCTGGTCGGGTACGATTATATGGCGCTGCCGCTGGTGGCGGTCACCGGCCTGGCGGGCCTGGCCATTTTCCGCCGTGTCCCGCGCGCCCGCGCGGCCTTGCCCGTGGTCGCGGGCTTGGCCGTCATCCTGGCGGTGGCGGTGGAGGTCTGGGACGATGGGCGCTGCGTCACGCCGGCCAGCGCCTTCCTGCTGGTGGCGCTGCCGCTGGTGACGCTGATGGGCTCCCTATGGGGCGGCTGGGCCTTGACGCTGCTGGCGGCGGGTCTGGCGCTGGGGCAGGCGTGGCGCCATCCACCGATGCTGGGCGTCGAGCGCCGGAGCCTGAACGACTTCCTGGTGCTGCTCTTCTCCGCCCAGATGGTGGCCTGGATCTTTCAACGGTCGTTCAGCCGATTGCAGGGGGATCTGCGTCGGCAGCAGCAAGCCTTGGAGGGCCTGGAAGGGCAGAACCGGGCCCTGAGCCAGCCCTTGTTCGCCCGGCTGCCCGGCAGCCTGGCGCGCCTGGAGGGCCTGCTGGGGGCGCCCGGCCCGCTGGAGCCCGCGGTGCTGGCGCCGCTGGTCGACGAGATCCAGGGCGCCATGCATCAGTCGCGCGGCGTGGCGCTGGGCCCCGGCGCGGCCGCGCATGCGCCGGTCGAGGACGCCTTCCTCGCCACCCGCAGCCGCTTCATCCAGGCCGGCGCCTGGGGCCTGGCAGGCCTGGTTTGCCTATCCACGCTGCCGCTGCTCCTGGGCGGGAACGCGGTCCGTAGCAACCTGGTGGACCTGGGCGCGGGCCTTTTGATGCTGGGCTACCTGGCTGTTTTTGGCGCCCGGCGCCATGCCAAGCTGACGGTGTGGGCCCTCTTGCTGCCCGAGTACCTGGCGGTCTGCTACCGGGCCTATTATTGGGGTCCAGGCGCGCCGTCGCCTGCCACGCCTGAATTGCCGGTGCTGGTCCTGTTCGTGGGCTTGGCGGTCGGATACCGTTCGGCGCTGGCCGTGACGGTGATGGGCGTGGGCCTGTTGGTCGCGGCCTGGCTGCCTGGGGCGCCCGGGGTGGACCGCCTGAACCAGGACTTGAACGTGTCCCTCTGCCTCATCGTGGCGCTCGCCGGCGCGGGTCAAGTGCTGGACCTGCACCGGCGTTTGAGCGCGAGCTCCAGCGCGGCGCTGAAAGGGCAGGAGCAGCGCCTCGACCGCCGCCGCCGCATCCTGGGACTGCTCTTCCAGGACCTGATGCAGCCCCTGTCCCTGATCTCGCTGAGCCTGGAGCAGGCCGAGGCCGGCTTAAGCGCGGCGGGCCGTGAGCGCTTGCTGCGGCAGGTCCAGCGCGTGGGCGCCCTGTTGAAGGCGGCCCAGCCGGTCTTGGGCGAGCCGGCCGGCCGGCCCCAGCTGGTGGCGGTCCGCTTGGCCCGGCTCCTGCGCGCGGCCAAGGACGAGTTGGAGCCGGCCCTGGTGCTGAAGGGCCAGCGGCTCTACCTGGATTGCCCCGAGGAATTGAATGTCCTGAGCGTGCCCGAGCTGTTGCAGGCCAGCGTGCTGACGCCATTGTTGTTGAACGCCGTGCGGCACAACCCCGAGGGCGCCTCGGTGGCCGTGCGTGCGCGCGCGCAGCTGGGCGAAGTCAGCCTGTGGATCAGCGACCAGGGCCCGGGCTTTCCTGAGGCCGTGATCGAGGCCTTGCAGCGGGGCCGACCGGTGCCGCATGGCAGCGAGGCGGACGCCGGCGTGGGCCACGAGCAGGGCTTGGGTTTGGATCGCGCTTGGGATCACTCAAGCTTGCTGGGTGGGCGCCTGAACATTTATAATAGGGTCGAAGGCGGGGCCGTGGTCCAGGTCCTCTTGCCCTTGGCGCAGGATGAGGGCTCGGCGACCGTTCAGCCGGCTTTTTGATGATCTCTTTTATGCTTTTAAAATAAGCGTTTTTAAGAAAATTAGCTTTTCTTTTGACATACCATACACAGTTAAGGTATATACCATACAGACTTACGGTTCGGCCCGTGCTGTGAGATGACATCCAGCGCGCCGTCCGATGCCGAGAACCGAAGCCAAAGACAAGCGATCGGGAGGTTCCATGGCTCAGACTGAGAAGCAAAAAGCGCTGGAGATGGCGCTGGCGGAGATCGAAAAGCAGTTCGGCAAGGGCAGCATCATGAAGCTGTCCGATGCCCCGGCTGTGGATATCGAGGCCATCCCCACCGGCGCGCTCAGCTTGGATATGGCCCTGGGCGTGGGGGGCATCCCGCGCGGGCGCATCATCGAGATCTACGGCCCCGAATCCAGCGGCAAGACCACCCTGACGCTGAGCATCGTGGCCCAGGCGCAGAAGCTGGGCGGGATCGCGGCTTTTGTCGACGCCGAGCATGCCATGGACCCGGACTACGCCAAGAAGGTGGGCGTGAACATCGATGAACTGCTGGTCAGCCAGCCCGAAAGCGGCGAACAGGCTTTGCAGATCGTCGAGACCTTGGTCCGGTCGTCGGCCATCGACATCATCGTCATCGATTCGGTGGCGGCCCTGGTGCCCAAGGCTGAGATCGATGGTGAGATGGGCGACAGCCTGCCGGGTTTGCAGGCCCGCCTGATGAGCCAGGCCCTGCGCAAGCTCACGGCCATTGTGGCCAAGTCCAACACCTGCGTCATCTTCATCAACCAGCTGCGCGAGAAGATCGGCGTCATGTTCGGCTCGCCCGAGACCACCACCGGCGGCAAGGCCCTTAAGTTCTACGCTTCGGTGCGCCTGGACATCCGCCGCATCGAGACCCTGAAGAACGGCCAGGACGCGGTGGGCAACCGGGTGCGCGTGAAGACGGTGAAGAACAAGTGCGCCCCGCCTTTCCGCGAGGCCATCTTCGACATCATCTTCGGCGAGGGCATCAGCCGCGAGGGCACGGTGCTGGACATGGCGGTGGACCTGAATATCGTGGAGAAGGCGGGCAGCTGGTTCGCCTACGATGGCAACCGCATCGGCCAGGGCCGCGACGCGGTGCGCATGTTCCTGAAGGACAATCCGCGCCTGACCGACGCCATCGACGCCAAGGTGCGTGCGGAGATGACGCGCATCAACGCCGCCAAGGTCTTGGAAGCCAATGCCAAGAGCCAGGCCAATGCCGACAAGTACGCCGATTTCCCCATGCCGTCGCAGTTGGCGGCGCCCAAGGCGGCCGACGCTAAGGCCCCAGGGGTGGCCGACGCGGTCAAGCCCAGCGCTCCGGTGGCGCAGACTTCGGCCAAGCCTGTGGTTCCCAGCGAAAAGAAGTAGTCCTTGGTTTGACAGCTCCCTTCCTTTGTTCCGGCCAGGCGCTAGGTTCCCGCCTTGGAGCCGGCAGAGGGAGGGAGTTTTCTTTTTGGCCAGATCCCGCAGTATGAAATCAAAAAACGTCTCACCTGCTTGACCTTTAGCCGAACTTGCTTATAGTTATAGAGAACGTTCTCATGGCAAAGGGGCTGGCAATGACGCAGGCAGGCAATTCATGGATGAATGTGAGAACGTTCTCATTCTTGGTTTTGCTGATAGGCTTGGGGTGCTCTGGTCAGGTGGAAGCCTCCACCATCGCGGTCTCCGGCCGCCAGTTGCTGGTCAACTGCACGCCATTCTTGATGCGGGGCATGAATTATTCGCCCGCTGCCATCGGACAGGGGCCGGGCGCCTTTGATTGGTATAGCAATAGCGCATTGTTAGCGCAGGACGTTGCGGCCATGAAAGCCCAGGGCGTCAACACCGTCCGCGTCTACTTGGACTACGGCGCCGTTTGGAACAACAGCGGTGGGGATCCCAACAACGACCTGAGCACCAATCCCACGGTGGTGGCCAACGTCAACGCCGCGCTGAGCACCTT
>Ga0302319_10024267_pt1 | contig 10788 bp, 7 predicted proteins | sample Bog_T0_2_FD_203319 | JGI IMG/M metagenome (GOLD analysis project Ga0302319, IMG submission 203319) | Peat permafrost microbial communities from Stordalen Mire near Abisko, Sweden - Bog_T0_2 | ecosystem: Environmental > Terrestrial > Soil > Wetlands > Peat | place: Sweden: Abisko, Stordalen Mire... | reverse complement strand
ATCCCTGTATCTTAGTTCCATGAACATTTCTTCCCTTGCAAAAGCCAATCGAGGCTATTCGCTCCTATTTTGTGTGCTTTTTTGTCTTGTGTTTGCAGCGTCGCAAGTGGGTGCCCAGGCCGATAAACCGGCCGCAGGCGCTGACAAACCAGCCGCCCAGGACAAGTCGCCCGCGGCCGACAAAGACGCGCTCCCGCCGCTTCCTGCCGAGGTACACGCGCAGCAGTCGATCCAGTTAGATGGCAAGACGCTGAAGTACACGGTCACGGTGGGCGCGGGGCCTGTGCGCGACAAGGATGGCAAGGTCGCAGGCAACGTGGTGGTCACGGCCTACACCGTGGACGGCGACAATCGGCCGGTTACGTTTGCGTTCAATGGCGGTCCAGGCGCATCGAGCGTTTATCTGAATTTCGGAGCCATCGGTCCCAAGCACATTGACGCAGGCAATGAAGGCGACAGCCCGTCGGATCCAACTGTGCTCAAGGACAATCCGGGAACGTGGCTCGATTTTACGGACCTCGTCTTTATCGACCCCATCGGCACCGGATTCAGCCGCGCCACTGTGCCGGAAGACCAGGCCAAGAAACTCTTCTACAGCCCAACACCCGACGTCGAGTATCTTTCGCGCGTGGTGTACGACTGGCTGGTGAAAAACAACCGGCTGGCCTCGCGCAAGTACCTGGTGGGTGAAAGTTACGGTGGCTATCGCGGGCCGCGTATTACGTTCTACCTGCAATCGCAGCTCGGTGTCGCTCTGAACGGCGTAGTTCTGGTGTCGCCGTACTTGAATCCGACGATTGAGAATGACGGCAATTTGTCGCCGATTCCTTGGATGTTGACGCTGCCCCCGATAACCGCCGCGCATCTTGAGCGTGAGAAGAAGCTGACTCCGGAAGCAATGGCGGATGTGATCGCGTATACGGAAGGCGAGTACGCAACGACGCTGATCAAGGGCCGTGCCGATCAGGCGGCGCAACAGAAAATGATTGCGCATGTCACCGAATTGACGGGGCTCGATCCGACATTCGTCAAATACTCCGGAGGCCGTCTTGAGACAGGGGCCTATCTGCGCGAGGTTTTCCGCGAGGAAGGCAAGCTCGGCTCGGTGTACGATTCCAACGTAACTTCGTTCGATCCGTTTCCATTTGCGCCCGACCAGGAAGCGAACGATCCGATTCTTGCCAGCATTGTGGCTCCCATGACAACGGCGATGGTGGACTTTGTGACGCGTACCGTTGGCTGGAAGGTGGATGCGCGGTATAACGCACTCTCCTACGATGTGAATCGGCTGTGGGACCGGAACAACGAGGATTTGCGCACCGGCGCCGTGCCTGACCTGCGCCAGGCAGTGGCTGCCGACCCCAAGATGCGCGTGCTGATAGTGCACGGCTGGAACGATCTCTCGTGCCCATTTATGGGATCGATTCTTACCGTGGATCAGATACCGGTCATGGGTGACCCGACGCGCGTGGCCGTGCATGAGTATCCGGGCGGGCACATGTTCTATTCGCGCGAATCAAGCCGCCAGGAACTGCGCAAGGACGTGATGGAAATGTACGGGAAGCACTGAAAAAGCAGGGAATAGGGGCTAGGGAACAGGGAACAGAGAACCCTGGTTGATGAACTGCGAACCCACCCAAGCCACAAAAAGTCGCCGAGGCGACAAGTGGCGAGGGTGGGGCACCCCCGGCTAAACCTCTTTCACTAAAGGCACCCGGGCTAAACCAGGCGGAGGAAGCGGTTGGGCGAAACGGCTGCGCCGGGGAACACGACATCAAGGTTCTGCGCGCCGAGCGTTTTGGTCACCACTTCGGCAAGCACCTGGCGATAGTCGGTGGTAAGGACAAGGTCGCGGCCTTCGTTCAACTGCTCGTTGGCGAGGCCGGGCCACTTGCCGTAAACCTTGCCGCCTTTCACATCGCCGCCGAGAATGAACATTGCGTTCGCATGGCCGTGATCGGTTCCACCGGTTCCGTTTTCGCGGGCGGTGCGGCCGAACTCTGACATCGTCACGAGCGTTACATTCGCGGCACTGTCACCGAGGTCACGCCAGAAGGCTGCGATGGATGCGGAGAAATCGCTGAGGCGATTGGCGAGTTGTCCATTTACGCTGCCCTGGTTCACGTGCGTGTCCCAACCGTTTACGTCGGTAAAGGCCACTTCGACGCCGAGATCGGCCTTTAGCAACTGGGCAATCTGCTTCATGTTGTTGCCGAACTCTGTGCCGGGATAATTCACGTTCGGGTCAGGCGTGTATTGCGCGGGATTCGCAGCGCGCAGCATCTTTACGGCGTCGAAAGTTTCATCTCCGGCTGCGTGAAAGATGTGGTCGCCGCTATCGGCATACATCGCTTCGAAGGCGCTGGCAGCGGGCGAGAGAGTTGGTCCGCGGCCTGCAACGGTGAATCCGTTCACGTTATTCAGGGCGATTGCCGGGATCTTGCCGGCCAATGTGCGGGGCACATCGTTGCCGAGGGCGAGCGCGCGGAAGGCGGTGTGCTGCTCGCAGGTGCCGACGCAGCGCTTGCGCAGGTCTTCCGCCTGCAGGGCGCGGTTCAGCCAGCCATCCTGCGTGCTCTTCACACCGGGCGTGCCAGACTCCATGTAGTCTTGCGCATCAAAATGCGAGCGGGTTGTGTCGGGTGATCCAGCCGCGTGTACGATGGCGAGCTGTTCCTGATCGTAGAGCGGCTTGAACGGCGCAAGTGAGGGATGCAGGCCAAAGAAACCGTCGAGATCGAGCACCTGGTTTTGCGGGATTGCGATGCTCGGCCGCATGGCGTAGTAATTCTTTTCGCGATAGGGAACGACGATGTTGAGACCATCGGCAGCGCCGCGTTGGAAGACAACGACGAGGCGGCGGCTGGGGTTGTTTGCGGCTTCAGCTATGACCGACCGCACCATGAAACTGGGGATCGCGGCGGTGCCTGCGATCGCGAGTGCGCCTTTGTGAAGGAAGAATCTCCGGTTCATCTGCATAATGTGTCTCCCTTTTTCTGCCGCGGGTTGAATCGATGTCATCCAACTGGAGCAGAGCGTCCCTCAGGGGCTAAAGCCCCAGGTTTTGATTGCATTTTGTGGCACGTCTAAAGCCGTGCCCTTTCAAAACTCGATCTTGGAGTCCGTTCTGAAGCCGAGCCCTTTCAAAACCCGATCGTGGAGCCCGTTCTGAAGCCGAGCCCTTTCAAAACTTTGTTGCGGATCGAGAGCCTATCTTCGCTGGAACTCCGGAGAGCCGAGAAGCAATCCGGCCAGTACTTCGTCTTGTCGTTCGACCAGGTTGGGGTCGCGGTTTGGCTTGCGGGCCGCGGCCACGGGCTTAATGGGGCCGGGGTTCTGCGCGATCTGTACCTGGAACTGCTGCAATGCCGCTTCGCGCGTGGAGTCGCTGACACCGCCGGCGACGAGAAGCGGCTCAAGGCGTAACTCTTCTGACTGCGGAGTGGTTGGCGTGTCGGGTACGTCGCTCGCCAGGTCCGGCAGCGGCGTCCAGTTCACAGTGATGCCGGGCAGGCGATTGGCGGAGAGCGAGAGCGCGAAATTCATACGGTCGACCAGTGCGCCGGTGCTGACCCATGTGGACGATTGCCAGTTGTAGCCAGTGGGCGGAATCGCTCCATAGACGGGCATGCCCATCTGGCGGAGCTGATTGTCGAGCGGGAGGAAGTTGTCAACTTCAGCATTGCTGGCGCGCAGGGCGGAAACTGCGAATTCAATGGGCGTCTTGACCTTGGCGCGATAAACGTCGCTCGACCAGAACTCGGGTGAGCGGTAGAGGGTCCGGAGGACTGCAGAAATATCGCCGCCGCTGGACAGGTACGATTTCGCAAGCCGGTCGACGAGCGCCTGCGGAGGATCGTCGGAAACGAAACGGATGGCCAGCTTGCGAGAGAGGAACTGCGCGGTAGCAGGGCGCATGGCCAGCATGTGGAGGAGTTTGCGGCCTTCCATCTCGCCTTCGTCCTTGAACTTCTGGCCAAGCACTTTCTTCGTGCCGGGCTCGTGGCGATTTGGATTGAAGGTGAATGCCGCACCTGCGAGCGGCCGATCAATTCCCCATCCCGTCAGCACGCGCGCTACTTCTGTCACGTCGGCCTGCGTATAGCCGCCATTCACGCCGAGTGTGTGCAACTCCATCAGTTCGCGGGCGTAGTTCTCATTCAGGCCATCGCGCACTTTCTTCTTATCGGGCTGGCGCGCCAAGGCCATCTCTGCGCGCTGGGCAGCGAGCGAGTCTGGGCCAATGCTCTGCGCGTTGTCGAGATATACCAGCATCGCGGGGCTGTGGGCTACGGCTTCAAGCAGGTCTTCAAATTTGCCAAGCGAGCGGGGGCGGATGGTGTCGCGCTCGTAGCTGACGAGGTAGTAGGGTGTCTGCTCGTTCTTGCGGAGATAGACGTTGAAGTGATTGAGCCAGAAATCGGTCATCACTTCCTGCAACTGCGCATTCGAATAGATGTCGTGCGTGAGGCGATTAGCGATCAGCTCTTCGCCGACAACGCGCTCGGGGCTCTCGAGCGCAGCCACGGTAAGTTTGAGCTCAGGAGACAGACCGCCGTTGAGTGCGACGCGCTGCGGACCTTTGAGCGAGCGGATGAAGCTTTGAAACTCTTCTGGCTGCATCGCGGCAAGGCGCGCAACCCGCTGCTGGGGATTGAGAGCCAGGATGGTTGCGATTTTGGATGGGTCGTAGGCTGGTGGCGCATCGTCGGCAGCCATTGTCATGGAAGGCGCGGGCGCCATGCTGCTGGCGTTCGTATTCGAACCCTGCATGTCCGCGGTTGGGCTCGAGGCGGACGCACCAGTTGGGCCGACCGTGATGTAGGTGCCGTCGGAGGCTAGAACCTTGTTGTCTGCGGCGTTCGCCGGGCTGGCAGGTTGTTGCAGACCGGAATTCATGGCTGGCTGCGCGGGGTTGGCGGGCGGCTGTGCACTGCCGGCCTGCTGCTTTTGATCCTTGCGCGCCTGCACCCGGAACATCTGGTTTTCGTAAATCGCGTGCAGGGTTCCGTTCTCGGGAATTGCGGCTTTGCCGTTCATAGCCTGGCGAATTTCCCCGTTCGAGGGCAGGCGATACAAAAGGTCTTCGGTGCTCCACTGCACGGCAGGGAACTGGGCGAGGCGCGCATTCAGGGCCGTTTCATCCAGGCTCTCGGGATGAAGCTGGCTCTCGAACCAGCGGTCGAGGCCCATGTTGCGCACTTGGTCAACATCTCCCGGCTTGGGCCCGAAGGTGAATCGGTTCAGCGCGTGCTCGATGCGTTCGTCGCCCTTGAGTTGGGTGGATTTATAGGGGGCGCGGGTCTTGGCGGCTTCGGGCTTGGCGGACGAGGCCGTTCCATCTTGAGCCAGGAGGAGTGGACCAGGGGCGGAGATGGTCCAGCACAGTAAAGCAGCCAAGGGGCCTTTGAACGCCTTCATCGCAAACGCTCCGGGGGAGGGATGGCCAGGTAACTTCAACCTGCGGCACGAACATGCTGTAGGTGCAGACAACATTTTATGGGGAAAGTTGCGGTGGTTCGATAAGCCTTTTGCTTTCGGGAGATGACGGAAGTTGCAGAGGCGATTGCGAGAGGGGCGACGGAAGCACGAGACGCTGCGGGATGGGCATTCTGCTGCAGTCCGTGGGCCGACTAAAGAGCGAAAGGATGGGGCGGGGAACTTCGGTGGAGGAAGGAGTTTTCCGGGGCTGAAGCCCGCGATAATTCTGGGCGTTCCGCGGGGGGTGAAACCCCCGCCTCCCTCCGGGAAGAATTCCTAGCAGCCTTTTTTGCAGCGGGACATGATGGCGGTGTGGAGGCGCTCGCGAAGGTCGTTGGGCAGGTCGTAGATCTCGTGGGAGCGGTAGATCTCGATCGTCTTGCGGGTGGTGTTGAAGACCACCTCGCAATGGCCGCACTTGTGCAGATGCTTTTCGACTTCGGCGCGGGTTTCCTTGGCGATGGAATCGTCAATGATGTCGTCGAGAAGGGCGATGAATTCTGTGCAGGTCAAGATTCAGCCCTCGCTTCCTTCGCGCTTGTCTCTACTGACCCGTTTTTCTTGCGAAAGTAGCGGCTGAGCCGTTCGCGCAGTTGCAGGCGAGCCCGCAACAGGCGCGATTTGACCGCCGGAACGCTCAAGCCAAGGGTCTCGGCCGTCTCTTCCGTCGACAGGCCTTCCACGTCGCGAAGGGCAAACACCACTCGAAATCCCTGTGGCAGTCCTTGGATGGTCTTGCGCAGAATCTCGGCTAGTTCGGACTGGTTGTAGTTCTGCTCGGGATCGGGAGCCCAATCGGCCAGGTCGCGTGGCACTGTGCCCTCGTCGGTTTCCAGATCCTCGTCGATGGAAACCATCCTGCCGGTGCGGCGCTTGCGCAACCGCATCAGGCTCTCGTTGACTGCGATACGAACCAACCATGTGTAGAATTTCGAATTCCCCTGAAACTGATCGAGCTTCTCGTACGCCTTGAGAAACGCGTCTTGCATGACGTCCTCGGCATCTTCCCGGTTTTGCGTAATGTGCTGCGCAATACGGAAGAGCTGCCGCTCGTACTTGCGGACAAGCGTGTCGTAGGCCGAGACATCGCCGGCGCGGACCCGTCCAACAAGGGCCACGTCAGGATGCTGCTCGTTTTCTCCTGCAATCGATTGGATGGTCGTCATGGGAGCCGGTTGCTATTATTTGTCGTAAATCTGTCGGGAATATTGCAGGTCCGGCAATAATAGCCGGGCAAAGGACTTGGGGGTACCCCCTGGCGAGCCGGTAGAGCCCGGCCTGGCGGGGCGGCTTAAGCATTGAGTGTACCGGACGGCGGGTCGGGCCTCCAAACCGGAAACGGGGAGCCCCTAAAAGTGTCCGCAGCTTCGTCCCGGAATGGGGCGCGGTAACGGTAGTGGTTCCGGTACGTCCAACCAGCGCCAATGCAGAATAAAGTGGAAAGATGAGGGCATTCCCCACTCAACATTTCGATTCCAGGCCGGCGGTACGATGCTGTGCCGGGCTGCTGGCCATCCTAATGGCTGTCAGTCCTGTTGCGGTTCCTGCTGCGGACGGCCAGGACACGCCCTCGACCCGATCCTCGGCCAAGAGAAGTTCGTCCTCCCACCGGAAGCCGAGCGCCAAGGGGCATCAACATACCACTCATGGCACGAGCTCCAGCCGCGCGGCCCGTGCGGCCCGGACGGCGAGCATTCACAAGGCGTTTGTTGCCTCAACCGAGTTACGGCCCATGGCGCAGCAGCTAGCGAATCTGCGCACTCAAGACGCCTACGCAGGGGTGACCGCCTACGCGCGCAATCACAGCGGAGAAGTGGCCTCAACGGCCTACCTGGCGCTGGGGCACGCTTATCTGGAAGACAAGCGCTACGCCGAGTCGGAGGAGAGTCTGCGCCTGGCGCGGCAGACTGGGCAGGAGCTCGCAGACTACGCCGACTTTCTGGGCGCCCAGGCGAACTATCTTGCCGGGAACGCGGCCGCTGCCGAAGCGCTGCTGAACGGATTCACCACCCGGTATCCCGACAGCATTTTCAATGCCCAGGTTCCGGAGCTTGAGGCCAATGTATTGCTGGTGCTGAACAATGTTGCCGGCGCGCAGCGAGTTCTGGCGCAAGCCACCGCCCCTGCCACGAGCCGAACCGGCTTTCAGCTTGCCGAAGGCCAGGTCCAGCTTCGGCTTGGGCAGTCGCAGGCAGCGGCGCGCACGTTCAAGGATCTTTTGCTGAGTCATCCGCTGACGCAGGATGCCGAAAGTGCGCGCGCGCGGCTCACAGACATGGGCGCGGAAGCGAGCCTGACGGCGGCTGAGTTGCGCAGCCTGGGCGATGCATACTTCAACGCGGGCCGTGCAAGCGAGGCCGCCGAGCAATATAACGCGCTGCTACGCTCGCAGACGATCAGCGGGCAGGAGCGCGCCAGCATCGAGGTGGCAGTGGCCGCCTGTGAACTGAAGCTGAAACACCTGACGCCGGCCCAGGTGCAGGGACTGCCTGATACCCAGGACGAAAATGGAGCCCGGCGCCTCGACCTGCTGATGGAACTGGCGCGCGATCGTGGGGATACGGCGGATCAGCAGCGGATTGTTTCTGTGATGCAGCAGCGGTTTCCCACCAGCCCATGGCTGGAGGAGGCGCTGTTTTCCAGCGGCAACATGTACCTGCTGAAGCGGGACTATCCGACTGCCATTGAATACTACGAATACCTGGCCACCCACTTCCCGGCCAGCAAGAATGCACCTGCCGTCCATTGGCGGGCCGGATGGCTTCTTTATCGGCGGGGGCTTTACCCGGACGCCGAAAAGATATTCGATGAGCAGATCAGGCTCTATCCTTCGGCAATGGAGACCGTGTCCGCGCTCTACTGGCGCGGACGCTTGTACGAAACCGTCGACCACAATCCGGCGCTTGCAGCGGCCAGCTATCGCGCCATTGTTCGGGCCTATCAGCACTACTTCTACGCGCAGATGGCCCGTATGCGGCTTGCAGCCCTGGGAAGTACGCAGCCCATGCAGGCGCCGCAACTGGACCGCTTCCAGCCAGTGGTGCAGCCGCAACTGGTGGATACCTTCCCGGCAGACAGCCCGCATCTGGCGAGGGCAAGACTGCTGGCCAATGCGGGCCTGAACGAATACATCCCGCTTGAAATTGCCGCCGATCCCGATTCTTCGTCGTGGAGCGCACTAGCCGAGGCGCAGATTTATGCATCTTATGGAGAGACGTATCGGGCCATGAGGGCACTCAAACGCGCCATTCCCCAGGCGGCCACGGCTCCGGTCAAGGCAGTTCCGCTGGTGTACTGGCGGATCCTGTTTCCCGAGCCATGGTGGGACACGATCAAGGCGGAGTCGGCAAAAAACAATCTCGATCCTTACCTGGTGGCATCTTTGATTCGCCAGGAATCGGAGTTCAATCCTTCCGTGGTGTCCTATGCCAACGCGTGGGGCTTAATGCAACTGCTGCCATCGGTGGGCAAGGCACTGGCCAAGGAAGAAGGGATGAGTCACTTTCAGACGTTTCAATTGCTCGACCCGGCAACCAACATCCGCCTGGGCACCCGCTACCTGAGGCAGATGCTGGATCGCTTTGGGGGCGTGCAGGAATACGCGCTCGCAGCCTACAACGCCGGAGACAGCAGGGTAGTGGACTGGGAAGCGGCAGGTCCGTATCACGGCATGGATGAGTTTGTGGAGTCGATCCCGTTTACGCAGACGCGAGAGTATGTTGAAGCGATTTTGCGCAACGAGGAAACCTACAGAGCAATCGACCAATATGCAGGGTCGCAAGGCAAGACCGGAGCTGGTCAGTAGGCGTGGAATTTGTAGTCCCACTTTTGGGGAATCCCATTTGCCACTCAAGAATTCCGATTGCAGTTGACGAAAAGGGCTGTTTGCAATAACACTGTCTTTCAAGTTCTTCAACCGAAGTGTAAAAAGGTTCCCCCCAAGCGATACGCAGCGTGTAGTTGCTCGACAAGGGGCCGCCCCAAAACATCGGACTCGGCTCGGTTACATCAACCCAACGGAGGGCACGATGTCAGCCGACTTGCAGTTTCTCGAAGAATGGATCCCCGAAAGAATGGACCCCGGTACGGTATTCGTACTGGAAAACCAGGCCAAGATGGGGCACGCGCAAAACCCCTACGTGGCCGTGATGTCGTGCCCGCGGTGCGGCACGCTGGGTCTGATTACGCGCCGGCAGCTTTTTGCGGGCGAGACCATGATTTGTGGCGGCGATGTCTGTTCGGCCGAGTATCGGCTGGATGGCGAAAACATTTGTTATCGAAGCGCGCAGTAAGACTGGCCCCGGGATTATGGGAAATCGATCCACGAAGGCTTCAGTTGCGAAGCCTGATGGGTTGCTGTCTCGCAAAAAGCCAATAGCGTGCTTTGCTTAATTGTTGAGTTGAAGCTGAATTCATCATGGCTGGTATAGAATCGTCGCTGGGAATGGAACCACTCCTCAATTTCGTCTGGGCTCTTGTAACCGTTTGCGGTTTGTATCTCTGGTTCAAGCATCGGCCTCGTGCGACTACAAGCCCCCTGGTATCGAGTGTGGCGCTCGCCATGCTCGTCGTCATTCTGTTTCCCGTTATTTCCGTGAGTGATGACCTGTGGTCGTTGCAGAATCCGGCCGAGGCGGTTACATGCCAGCGGCGCGACCATCACGATCTTCGCGTTCCCACCCATCTTCCGGAGGCCGCGGCTGTTCCTCCGTCCGATGTGGCTGCGTTGAGTTTTGGTTTCGAGCGTCTTGAAGTCTCGACGAATGCCTTCCATCTGCCTCCGAAGAATCCCGCACTGCAGCCAATCCAGAATCGCCCACCTCCAGCAGCCTGATCGCGGAACTGCCCCCAATTCAAGAACGTCCTTTTTCCCATGTGATCGCCGCTGTTCCATGCGGCGCAAAGGCTGTGTATGAATCAGAGATTTCCCTCAAGATTTTTCCGCCAGGCCGGCCCAGTCCTGCTGTCGGTCGTCGCGTTGCTTTCTGTTTTTTCCGGCTGCAAGAAAGCGCCGGAGGGGGACGGTGCGCCCCCGCCTGCCCAGGTCATTCATGTGCAGGACATGAACCTGATCACAATCGACAGCAAGGATGCGAGCAAGTTTTCAGTGATTGAGGCCGAGAAGGCGGAGACGCAAGCGGAACTGAAAGCAACGGGCGCCGTGGCTCCCGATATTTCGCGTGAGGTGCCGGTCATCTCGCTTGCCAACGGCCGCGTGGTCGACATCAAGGCGCGTCTCGACGATCGGGTGCAAAAGGGCCAACTGCTGCTTAAAGTTCAAAGCCCAGACGTTACCAATGCATTCAA
>Ga0302319_10024263_pt1 | contig 10789 bp, 8 predicted proteins | sample Bog_T0_2_FD_203319 | JGI IMG/M metagenome (GOLD analysis project Ga0302319, IMG submission 203319) | Peat permafrost microbial communities from Stordalen Mire near Abisko, Sweden - Bog_T0_2 | ecosystem: Environmental > Terrestrial > Soil > Wetlands > Peat | place: Sweden: Abisko, Stordalen Mire... | reverse complement strand
GATCCGCATCGCATCAAATTGAAACCCTTCGCGGAAAACGCCCACGGGCAGCTCGAGCGCGATGCCGCCGCCCGCCGTTGCCATCCAGAACGCCGTGAGCGCGTCGATGCGCGAGTCCTCACGCCGCCGCAGTTGGCGGTTCTGGACGGAATCGACTCCGGACTCGAGCATCCGGGAGCTCATGACCGCATACCGGGCGTTCTCCAGAATCGAAGGACTGCCGCCGCCCGCGATGTCCGACCCGAGGCCGACGTGCACGCCGCGCCGTAAAATATGCCGCAGCGGCAAAACGGCATCGGAAAAATAGACATTCGACAAAGGACAATGCGCGATTCCGGCACCGTGCTTGGCGATCAGCTCGATATCCTCATCACCGACGAAATTGCCGTGCGCCAAAATCGTGCGCCGTGAGAGCAACCCGAATCTCTCGAGTGCCGCCGTATCCGAGATTCCGCATCGATCCAGGACATACCGGTGCTCCCAGTCGCTCTCCGAGCAATGAGTCTGCACGCGACAGCCGGTCTCCCGGGCGAGCTCGCCTAGCCGGTGCAGCAATTCATCGGAGCACGACGGAATGAAGCGCGGCGTGATCACCGGGCTGACCAACGCGGCCTCATTGCCGGGCATCGATCGGACGTACGCGATGAACGCGCGGGTCTCAGCCTCCGCGCTCGCCGCGGAGACGTCGCGATAGTAGGCGGGGCACTGGATGGGGTCATCCATGGCGACGCGGCCGATCAGCGCGCGTTGCGATTTCTGCAGGCAGATATCCGCGAGCTTCTGCGTTGCCGGCAGATGAATGGTGGCGTAGTACACCGCGGTCGTCGTTCCGTTCGCGAGCAGCCCGTCGACCAGCGAGGTATACACCGCCGCCGCATATCCCAAATCCGCGAAACGCGCTTCCAGCGGAAAGGTGTACGTCTGCAGCCACTCTTCGAGAGGCAGTTCCAGGGCCAATCCAAGTTGCGGCCATTGCGGCGCGTGAACGTGCAAATCGACGAAGCCCGGCAGCAGGTATTCCCCTTCACCGAGCGTAGTCAATGCGCCCGCCGACGCAAAGCGCCTGATCGCGGTGTCGACGCCCGGGGACCGCGCGGAACGAACGGACCGGATCATTCCATCGCCGCCGACCTCGATCAGCGTGTCCCGCAGGACCTCCGCTTGCCCGCGCACGGGCGCGTGCAGCGCCGTGGCGAGGTACGCGTGATCGGGCGGAGTTCGTGTGTTCGCCACGGCTGCGATGATGGTCGCGCGCGCGACCATGTGTCAATTTAGCCCCGCGGATGAATCGGCGCGCCCCGATTCGGCGCGCGCGCACAGCGTTCACGCCCCAATTTATTGCAACGGCGATCGCGTCTCCTCCACGCTTGACACTCCAAAGGTGACTGTTACGATCGAACGCAGATAAACAAATGGGATGAGGTGACCTTTGACACCAGGGATTCGTGTTTCCGTGGTCACGTCATTTTCGATATTCTTCGCTTTCCCTACCGCGCACGCCCAGCAGAGCTCTGCGCCGCCGTCCGCAGCGGCCGCTTCCTCGGGCGACCTCGACGAAATCGTGGTCAACGGGATCAAGCGGGGCGAGCTCATCCTTCCAACGCAGGTGACGTCCACCTCGGCGTACGGGCTCGATCTCGGCGTGATGGACACGCCGCGCAACAACACGCTTCTCTCGAAAGCCCAGCTCGATGCGCTGAACATCCAGAATCCCGGCGGCTTCTCCTATCTGACCTCGAGCAGCTATTCGGACGCCTCGTTCGGCGAGCCTAACGTGCCGCGCATCCGCGGCCAGTATGCGGATATGTTCTTCAACGGGATGCGCGACAGCTTCACCCTCAACGGCTACGGCGCCCCCATCAGTTTCAACAGCGTGGACTCCATCGATATCATCAAAGGCCCGGCCAGCGTCCAGGCGGGACCCGGGGCGGGGGTGGGCGGCGCGATCGACATCACCACCAAGATGCCCTCGTTCGCCAAAGCGACCGCCGCGTTCAACGTGGAATTCGACAGCCAGCAAAAACGGCGCGCATCCTTCGACCTCAACGGGCCGCTGTCTTCGACCGTTGCGGCTCGCGTGAGCTTCACCAGCGATGACAGCGGCAGCTATTACTACGACATGTACTTCCATCAACAGTCGCTGTTTGCCGGCATGCTCGTGCAATACACGCCGCAATACTCCGTGCTGGTCACTGGGGGGTTCGAGGACACACGTTACCGGGAAAACGACGGCATCAACCGGGTCAACCAGGGACTCATCGACAACGGCACTTACCTCACCGGCGCCCCCCCGGCAAGCAGCATTTCAGGCTACGGAACGGAGGTGGACCTGACCGGATCCACGGTGCTCAATGACCGTATCCTGATCGACGAGCCGCCGGGCACCGGTGCACATTCCCTGCATGCGAAGGGACAAATCATCCAGACGTACAAGGCCACGGACAATTTTTCCATCGTGAACAATACGTTCTACGATTACCTCAGCCGCTACAACCAAACCGAGGACTACTACGCCGACACCTGCATGGGCTGCTACACGATCGAGAACAAGACCGACTTCAAGCTCAAGTTCTCCACCGGCGCGGCGAACCACGACATCGATGCCGGCTTCACCTACCGCTATGCGCATGTCGAGGATATCCAGAACGAAGCGAACGAACCGGTCAGCGTCTTCGATCTGTCGCAAAGCCCCGAGACTTGGATATTTCCTCCCGCCGCACAGGCCTCCGGCGGCGCGGTCCCCTACCTCGCGGCCTTCGATCATCCGCAGTACGGGGTTTCGGCACGCAATTCCTATTATTACAACGACACCATCCTGTCGAATTTGCAGGACGCCGCGATCTTCCTGGAACATCGGATCGAGTTCACGCCGCAGTGGAGCCTGCTGTATGGCCTGCGCGGCGACCTCGTCCAGTTGAACGAAGCCGATCCGCTCGGGCCGACGGGTCTATACGGGGGCCTGCCGCAAAAGGAGGCCACCAACTGGTATGGCCTGCACAACGGGAATATCAGCGTGGTGTACAGCCCCTCCTCCCATGTGTCCGCGTATCTCACGTACAACAATGCGCAATATGTCCTTGCCAACGCCAACGACGGTGGGGTCGGCACTTTCGGGGAAGATCCGAAGATTCAGTTGCGACAGAACACGCTGTTGGAGGAGGCGGGAGTGAAGTTCGACCTCCTGGACAAGGCGCTGTTCATCTCGAGCGCGATCTTCCAGCAGACGCGCGCCGTGCCCATCGGCCAGGGCAGCGCCGGTCATTCGTGGGCGCATATCCGGGGTGCCGAGATCGAGCTCAACTACCAGCCCGATCCGCATTTCTTCGCCACCGCGAGCTATTCCTACCTGCACACCCTTCTCGATACGCCGTCGGGCTTCTGGAATTTTCCGGCGCAGCCGGGAGTGAACTACGATGGCGCAGCCGTGGACGCTCAGTGGCAGCCGAACCAGAAATTCCTGGATCCTGGCGTGCCGGAACATCTGTTCAACGTTCTTGCAAATTACAAACTGCAAAGCGGGCTCGGCTTTCAGGCGAACGTGCAGGTAACGGGGCCGGTGACCACCACCCAGTCGGGCTTTTTGAACGTGGCTGCGACCGAAGCGGCCTCCGGTCTGCCCGTTCCGGGCTACCTCGTGGCCAATGGCGGAAACTACCAGTCGCCGAAGATTCCGTGGCAATACACCATGAACGCCGCGGTCTTCTATACTTTCCAGCAATATACGGCCAAGTTCACGATCTACAACCTGACCGACCGGCGCAATCTGACCAACGATTACCCGTTCTACGGCAACGATTTCCTGACGATTGCGCCGCCGCGCAGTTATGACCTGAGCATCAGCGGCAAATTCTGAGCGCCTCATGCCTTGCCCTATGCGCCGCACATGGCGCAGCATTGCGTCCGACACAACGCATGGGAGCGCCGGCCAATCGAGACGCCTGACGATAAACTGTTTATTTCCGCGAATTCGCTGCTCCGAGATTCGATCGAGCTTGCCAGGCTCATCGTTCGCAGCGGCTTCAGGCCGACGTTTTTAGCAGCGATGTGGCGCGGCGGGGCGCCGATTGGAATTGCGGTGCAGGAGGTGCTCGAATACCACTCCATTCACACGGACCATATCGCGATCCGTACGTCCTCCTATACGGGAATCGATAACCAGTCGAAGACGGTGCGGGTACATGCGCTCGATTACCTGGTTTCCCGGATATCAGCGGAGGACCAACTGTTGCTGATCGACGATGTGTTCGACTCCGGTCGCAGCCTGGAAGCGGTCATCGCCGAACTCAAGCGCCGCTGCAAGCGCAACTTGCCGGAGAAACCTCGGATTGCCACCGTTTACTACAAACCGGCGCGAAACCGAACCTCCCTGGTGCCCGACTACTACGTGCGCGATACGGACCGCTGGCTGGTGTTCCCGCACGAGATCCAAGGATTGACGCGCGAGGAGATATTGGCGCACAAACCGGTCGACGAGAGCTTCTTCGAATCATAACAAGCACGGCGGGCGCTTCGCTCCTCGTCACTGTGCCGGTTCATGAGACAACAGGCACTGGATATCGAATGCTGGGTATGACGAGTGTGACGGGGCTTCGATGGACTCGATGATCACCGCCGCGGCACGTGCGCTCGCCGTGGGCGATCCCCTCGGCGCGTTGAAGCGGGTCGCTTTGCGCAACGACGCGCCCGGTCTTGCGCTTCGAGGCATCGCAATGGCACAGCTCGGCGATCACGTCCGGGCGAAAATACTTCTGCGCAGCGCGGTTCTTGCCTTCGGCCCGAGAGAGGCCGTGGCGCGCGCAAGATGCATCGTCGCCGAGGCGGAGATTGCGCTTGCCTCGCGCGACTTGGGCCGGCCCACGAAAGCTCTCGACGCAGCGCGCGCAACGCTCGCCGCCCGCGGCGATCGGGCGAATGCAGCGCATGCAGGCTATCTCGGGGTCCGTCGTCTCCTGCTGATCGGGCGCCTGGACCAGGCCGAACGCACCCTTGCCGGGTTAAACCCCGCGCCGCTCCCGGCTGCGTTGAGAGCCACCCACGAGCTGATCGCTGCGGGAATCGCGATGCGCCGGCTGCGAACGAAGGCGGCGCGCGCTGCGCTCGGTCGGGCCCAGCGCGCGGCACGTCGCGCGCGCATTCCGGCGCTGACTGCGGAGATCGACAGATCATTCGTATTGCTGAATACCCCCGCCGCCCGTCTGATTGTGGGCCGCCGGGAGCGGCCGCTGCTGCTCGATGAAGTTGAAGCGCTGCTGACGTCGAAGATTCTCGTGGTGGACGCCTGCCGGCATGTTGTGCGTCAGTCAGGCCGGCTGATCTCGCTCGCGAAGCGTCCGGTGCTGTTCGCGCTCGCGCGCGAGCTGAGCGGGGCGTGGCCGGGCGATGTGTCGAGAAACTCGCTCATCGCGCGCGTTTTCAAAACGAAGCACCCGGATGAATCGCATCGCGCGCGGCTGCGAGTGGAGATCGGACGGCTTCGGAGGCTGCTTCGGCCGATCGCCGAGGTGAGCGCGACGAAGCAGGGATTTGCACTGGCACCACGCGGCGCGAGCGCCGTGGCCGTGTTGGCCCTGCCGGTCGACGAAGAACATGCGGCGGTACTGGCCTTGCTCACTGATGAGGAATCATGGTCCAGTTCCGCCCTGGCGCTCGCGCTTGGAACCGGCCAGCGCACCGTGCAGCGGGCGCTCGACTCGCTTGCGGCGGCAGGCAAGATTCAGTCGTTTGGTCGTGGGCGGGCTCGTCGTTGGATGACTGCGCCTGTGCCGGGATTCGCGACGACCTTGTTACTCCCCGCTCCCCTGCCCATTGACTAAAATACCCGCATGAGCAGCTCAATCGCAGATATCGTTCGGGAATATGGGCCCTTTCCGGGCGCCGACAACGTGCACGGCGTCACTTATGACGGTGAAAACGTCTGGTTTGCTTCCGGAGACCGGCTGAATGTCTTCGATCCGGCCACAGGGAAGGCGCTGCGCTCGATCGATGCCATCGCCCATGCCGGAACGGCTTTCGACGGCGAGCACCTATTCCAGCTCGCCGAGGATCGCATCCATAAAATCGATCCCAAGACGGGACGGGTGATCGCCACGATCCCTGCGCCGGGGCGCGGCGGCGACTCGGGACTCACCTGGGCCGAGGGCACTCTTTGGGTCGGGCAGTATCGCGACCGCAAGATCCACCAGGTCGATCCCCAAACCGGAAAGATTCTTCGCACGATTGAGTCCAACCGCTTCGTGACCGGGGTCACTTGGGTGGACGGCGAGCTCTGGCATGGCACGTGGGAAGGTGACGACAGCGAATTGAGGCGCGTCGACCCTCTCACGGGAGAGGTGCTGGACAGGCTCGAAATGCCTTCCGGCATCAACATCTCGGGCCTCGAGTCCGATGGCCGAGATCAATTCTTTTGCGGCGGAGGTCCCACCGGCAAAGTGAGGGCCGTCCGCCGGCCCAGGCGAAAGCGCGCCTGACCCTTGACGCGCCGCCTCGCTTCATCAAGGTTTGCGCACAAAAAAGCCAAGTTTGGGAAGCCGGGCCGTGTCGCCGCTGGGCCGGCGCAATTCGCCCTCGCGCAACAGCCATTCCGACTGCGTCTGCGGATTCATGATCGCCAGACGGCACTCTTCGAGTTGGTGCTTGAGCAGCGGCAGCAGCTCGGCTTGGAGCGTCGTCTCGGCGGCGTCGGTGACGAAGTGCGTGCTGCAGAAAATTTGGAAATACTCGGCGTAGAGTTCCTGATATCGCATCATCGGGTCGAAGAAATCGGGATCGCCGACCACATTGCCGCCGACATGGCTGGTGCACATGAAGCTGCAGGCCTTGCGAAGGTACAGCCCATGCTCGGCAATGACGGATCGGGTGTAATCCTGCGAGGGATGGAAAGAAACGATGATGTGCCGCCGCACGCCGCCGCGAATTTTGCCGTCCCGCAGATATTCGAACAGCGCCTTGCGATGGATCAGCCGGAATGTCGCCTTTTTGAGCAAGGCTGCCTGGGTACGCCTGAAACTCGGGCTCGCGACCTCGCGCATCAATCCTGCGTGTTCGCTCTCCCAGGTCTGAAACGCAGATGGGGTCTCCAATAGCCGGCTGGCGATCAATTGCTCGTTGGGATCGTCGCCGTGCAGGGCGCTGTGCACGCGGTCAGTCGATTCACGCATGAGACGCTTGTGATCGACGGAATTCCGTTGCACCCCCTATCCTCCGTTTATTCTATCGGCAAGCTCCCAGTTCGAGGTATTTGCAGATTCAGGGTTTTGCTGAATCCTGTCAACAGCACTTGCTCGAGATTTCTGAGCTCGCACGGCGACCGCGGTGCACAAGGAAACCCTGAAAATTGCTGCATTGGGAGCGAATTCAAAGGGATCGGAAGGTTACTTCAACGGTCGGCGTAGGGGCCGCCGTCAATAGCGCGCCACCGGCCTGTACGCGCAGATCGAGGTCGTCAACGATCAACGCGTCGTGGACAACCGCAAAAGTCTAGACGATGTCGGGCGTGGGCGGCGCCAGATCATCGAACTCATCCGCCACCTCCTCACCGCTGAGGCCGGTGAACGGCTTGAGCCTCGACTCGAAACGTGCGCGCGACGCGGGCTCTGAGCGGGCGGCGTCGAGCGCGCAATTGAGCTCGTACGCGTTCACATCGTAACCCGCGGCGTTCATCGCACTGCTGAAGGCCTCGACGTGCGCGGCGCCTGCCTGGTAAACGCCGGGCGCGAATTCCGGGTCGATGTCCAGGTTCTCGGGCTGCTCGTAGGATTGTCGGCACCCGGCTGCACTCGTTGCATGATAATTGCGGCACGACTGAGGCCGGGCGGCATAAATCGTACATCGGTGCTCGTTCAAAAACGGGCACTTTAGGTTGCGAGTCGCCCGCTCGCGCTCGCCCAGCTTTCCGAGCACGGCGCTGTTTGCGCGCACTTCCGTATACACGCGGGCCTTCTCTTCGCGGCTGAAATGCCGCTCGACGAAATCCAGTATTTCGAAGACCTCCGCGGCCCGAACGTCCACGGTGAAATAGCAACACCACGTGCAACCTGCTCGACAGGCCAGCGTACCGGCATCCGGGGCAGCGGCGATCCGGGCATCATGCCGCCGCTGCGAGCTTTCGAGCGCGCGGAGCGCCCCCAAGTCTCGGATCTCTCCACGCGCCTGTGCGTGCTCCTGCTCGAGTATTCCGCGAATCAAGTTCAGGTCGAGGCTGAATTCCATGGGCCGATCTTAATCCCAATCCTGCCCGACAGCCCGACGCGATATACTTTCGGGCATGAGCGAAGTGCGCATTTTGTCGATCATTCCGCCCATGACGCAGCTCAACACCCCCTATCCGTCGACGGCGTACCTCACCGGTTTCCTGCGTTCGCGCGGGTTCCAGGCGGAACAGGCGGATCTCTCCATCGCCCTGGCGCTCCAATTGCTGTCGGCGCAGAGCCTGCAGGCGATTCACGCGCAGGCGGCCGAGCTGCCGCGAGAACAACAGACCGCGGCCACGCGCTTTTTCGCCGGGCACTTCGAGTCCTACCGCACCACGATCTCGCCGGTGATTCGATTTTTGCAAGGACGCGATCCGAGCCTGGCTCATCGTATCGCCTCACGACATTACCTGCCGGAAGGCCCGCGCTTCTCGTCGCTGGAGGGCTACCTCGACGGCGGGCAAACCGAGGGCGACGCGCTCGGCTGGGCCTTCGGTGCGCTGGGATTGCAGGATCGCGCCAAGCACATCGCCACCCTCTATCTCAACGACCTCGCCGATGTCATCCGCGACGCCATCGATCCGCGCTTCGATTTCGTGCGCTATGCAGAATCGCTCGCGGCGAGCCAGCCGACGTTCGATCGGCTGCAGACCGCGCTCGAGGCGCCGCGCAGCCTCGTAGACGCGACGTTGCATGCACTGACGCTCGAACTCTTGGCACGGCATGAAGCGAATCTGGTGCTCATCACCGCGCCATTTCCCGGGAATGTCTATGGCGCTTTTCGCATTGCGCAAACCATCAAGCAATGCCGGCCTTCCATCGTCACCGTATTGGGCGGGGGTTATTGCAACACCGAACTGCGCTCCATGAACGAGCCGCGGGTTTTCGATTACTTCGATTTCATGACGCTCGACGCCGGCGAGCGTCCGCTGCTTGCGCTCATCGACCACGTGCAGGGCGGGCGGCCGGCAGATCGGTTGGTTCGCACCTACACGCGCGAGCATCACTACATCGACACCAAAGAGCCCGATATCCCATTCTCTGAAAGCGGCACCCCGACCTATGACGGCCTGCCGCTGAACGACTATTTGTCGCTGCTCGATATGCTCAACCCAATGCACCGTCTCTGGTCGGACGGTCGCTGGAACAAGCTGACCGTCGCGCATGGCTGTTATTGGAAAAAATGCAGCTTTTGCGATGTGAACCTCGACTACATCTCGCGCTACGATCTGGCGACCACCGAGTCGCTGATCGGCCGGATCGAGTCTCTCGTCCGCGAGACCGGGCAGACCGGATTTCACTTCGTTGACGAGGCCGCGCCGCCCAAGGCGCTCAAGGCGCTCGCAAGAGCCCTGCTGCAGCGAAAACTGTCCATCTCGTGGTGGGGCAACATCCGCTTCGAAAAGTCATTCGATGCCGGCCTTTGCCGGCTGCTGGCCGCAAGCGGATGCATCGCCGTCACCGGCGGATTGGAAGTGGCATCGGATCGACTGCTCAAACTCATGAAGAAGGGCGTCTCGGTCGAGCAGGTGGCACGGGTCACCCGTGCCTTCTCCGACGCGGGCATCCTCGTACATGCCTATCTCATGTACGGATTTCCCACCCAGACGGTGCAGGACACCGTCGACAGCTTGGAATACGTTCGCCAACTTTTCGCAGCCGGCTGCATCCAATCCGGATTCTTTCATCGCTTCACCTGCACCGTGCATTCGCCGGTCGGCAAACATCCGGCACACTACGGTGTGACGCTGTCTCCGCCGCTCGAGGCCACGTTTGCCAGCAACGATGTCAATTTCACGGACCTCACCGGCATCGACCACGATGTGTTTGGCGCGGGACTCAAAAAAGCACTGTACAACTATATGCACGGCATTGGACTCGATCTGGACGTGCACGAATGGTTCGAGCAACGTGCGCCGGTTCGGGGCGTCGGCAAGAACGCCCGCCGCCGCGCGGCCGGTGCCGTGCCGCGCACGACGGTGCCGGCGAATCTGATCGAGCGGGCGCTGGCCTGAGCTCGCCGGCTTGCTCATCGCCTTCAACAAACCGTTCGGCGTCGCCTGCAAATTCAGCCCGGAGCCGGCCCGCAAGACTCTGGCCGACTACATCGACGTCAGAGACGTCTATCCGGCCGGCCGCCTCGATACCGACAGCGAGGGCCTTCTGCTGCTCACCGACGATGGCGTCTTGCAGGCACGCATCGCGGAGCCGAAGCAGCAGATCGCGAAAGTGTACTGGGCGCAGGTGGAAGGGATCCCCACTTCGGCGGCGCTCGATCAGCTGCACAAAGGCGTGAATCTCGGCGATTTCACCACCCAGCCCGCGGATGCAAGTCTCATCGCGGAACCGCAGAGACTGTGGCCGCGCGACCCGCCCATCCGCTATCGGGCAAAAATTCCGACGGCATGGATCGAGCTGTCGATACGCGAGGGCAAGAACCGCCAAGTCCGTCGCATGACGGCGAAGGTGGGATTTCCGACACTTCGCCTGATACGCACGGCCATCGGCAGGGTTGGAGTTGACGGATTGGCGCCGGGGGCGTGGCGTGAAATCGGCCCGCACGCCCCATGGAGCGGCCGGCTTTGATCGCGAGAATGAAT
>Ga0302319_10024262_pt1 | contig 10789 bp, 17 predicted proteins | sample Bog_T0_2_FD_203319 | JGI IMG/M metagenome (GOLD analysis project Ga0302319, IMG submission 203319) | Peat permafrost microbial communities from Stordalen Mire near Abisko, Sweden - Bog_T0_2 | ecosystem: Environmental > Terrestrial > Soil > Wetlands > Peat | place: Sweden: Abisko, Stordalen Mire... | reverse complement strand
TTCGATTTTGAGGATCCCGCCCGGCCATGGCGGGATCGAAAAGGCCTCATTCTAATGCTTGGGGTCCGTGCCCCGCGCCCGACTCTTCTATGCGTTTGATGTCTTCTTCGGTGGCATCGTACACCCGTTGGGCAAGTTCTTGTTCAGAAGTTATGGACAGTCGGGAATACCGCTGGTGTGCTCAATAAGCCTTGGTCGATTCCGCCGCACCCGAGTGGTTCCACCGATATCTCGAGCCTGATCAACACAGTGGGCGCTTTCGATGAGACAAAATAGCGAGTCACGGGCTGCTGTTACGGTGCTCGGCATACTCGCGCTCGGCGGTTGCAATCCACAGCGGGAGGCCGACCGGGAGGCGTGGGTTGCCATTGCCGAAAGTTCGCGTCCGGTGAAGGCGGCAGGCATCGCTGCCGCCGATTCGCCGGTCGCCTGGCGGCTGTGGTGGACACAGCAGGAGATATACAAGACTGACGCTCCAAGCGAGCTGTTTACGGGCCCGCAAAAGACTGATATTTCGGATCGATTCAGACGCCTGATGTGCGTTGATGAATCCGAGCATCGACCTCTTACCAGCCAGAGGAGACCGCTTGCGGGCGACACTTCTTGCGAGGCCGTTATGCTCAATGATGCGGCCGCCGGTTACATATTCAAGAATGAATTGTGGGATCGTCGAAAGCTCATTCGCCAAGCTATGCGCGACGACGTTCATCTGCCCCGGGATAGCGGTCACGTGTCGCGCGAAATGAAGACCGAGTGGCGCAATATTCAGCCTGAACAAGCTCCCAGATACATTACCGCGCTCGACGATAAAGGCCATCTGAAAGGGTTGGTGGCCTTTCACTTAATGTCGCACGAGTTGCCGAACTGGCTATGGGCCACTTGGCTTCACGAAGACTGTAGTTGGAAGATGCCCTTAGAGATAGGCTTTCACGACAGCTTCGGCGCGAATCCGGATAAGAGCGCCTCCGACGACCTCAAAACGCTACTCAAAGCGAAGAATGCCGAGGTGTTGTCGCACTACCGGCTGATTGGGACGCAGCGCGATTTCACAGCTCCCTCGGCGTTGGGAAATCCGATGATCGAAGGCGGGACCGCCGACGAGTTGAGGCATTCCTCATGTATGGGTTGCCATGCCTTCGCCGCCATTAAAGACAACGGATATTGGAACCCGAAACCCCGCCAAACTGGGGTGCCTTCGCCGCCTAAAGATTTCCACTCCACCGATTTCGATTTTTCGCTTACTTTGGAAGCGGCCTGCCTTCCCACATTAGATGGCCCTTGCGTTGTCGCCAAACTTGAACGAACGTGGCCATTTTCCGGCATGATTGCAAAACGATGAAAGATCGTTCAGAGCTATTCAACCAGCTCTACGAGCAGTTGCGCCGCCTGGCTCACAACCGCCTCTTCAACGAGAACGGCCCCAAAGACGCGACGTCGCTAGTTCACGAAGCCTACCTGAAACTCCGGACCTGGGACGCTTCCTTTCAAAGCGACGAGCATTTTCTATCCACCGCGTCCAAAGTCATGCGCCAAATCCTGGTGGATCGCGGCCGAGCCCGATCTACGCAAAAGCGGGAGGGCAAAATGGAGCCGCTCTCGGTTTCGCTCGACGGTTTGGCTCACAAAGCCCCGAACTTCGTCGATGTCCTTATCTTGAACGAGTTGCTCGATCGGTTCGAAGCCTTGGACCCACGAGCCGTTCAGATCACCGAAATGCATATTTTCCTGGGGCTCAACGAGCAGGAGATTGCCGCGTCACTGCGCATTTCCGAGCGAACGGTCAAACGGGACTGGGCCGCAGCGAAAGCATGGCTGAAAGCCGAATTGGGGGCGCTATGACTCGCGCTCGCCGCGCCGCAGATAACTATCGTCTTTCGTAAGCCAGTCCATCCGGATGGGCGCAAATACATCCAGATCCAGCGTATCTTCCAGAGCCAACGCGCGATGGGGCACATTGGACGGAATCCGCAACACCTCGCCCTTCCGCACGACGACTTCCCTGCCTTCTAGTTCGAACTTCAAAGCGCCTTCAAGAATATAGGTGATCTGTTCGCTCTCGTGATGATGCTCCGGCACCACCGCGTCTTTCTTTAAAAAGACCTGCGCGATCATAACCTTCTCACCGCTGATCACCTTGCGCGAGATCACGTCGCTCATCGTCTCCAACGGTACCGATTCCCAGTTCAGATATTCCATAACTCTATCGGCGGCTGAGTTCCAGCCGGGCCGTGCCTCCCGTTCCATCGCTGAACTCATACACATCGGGGTTCGTCGTTACTTGCTTGACCGCAGCCTGTATCCAGGGAGCTTTCGGGTTCGCGCCACCCGGCTTGTACCAGCCGCTGAGGACATATTGGGCCCCTTCCTTCGATCCCCACTCATAGCAGGAGTTCAGGGACAACGACGCCGGCCGCTGCGGGTGGGTGTTGGTCAGCGCCCATTCTTGCCTCCAGCCAGTCTTCTTTTTATCGAAGCAATGAACCTTGAGATTCACCGGGCAACTGCCTTTTTGGAATTCGCTAATTGTAAAGGACCTCTCCGAAGGCGCTTCTGAAAAGGTAGCCTTCGCCGTCACCTCGTCTTCCGGCGCGGTGAACCCATCGCAGGGAATCCGGCTGATCACCGGGACGGTTTTCGAAATGTCGATAACTTCATCGCTCTTCATGGAGCGGGCAGACGCGCAAACCAAAACGATGAAGGCGGATACACAGCAGCGGGGAATCACGATCCTATTTTACCCAGCGCAGGCCGATCCATCATATTCGATTCCTGCGCCAAAGCTTGAAGCGGGCGGCGAAGCCGGAACGTCCTGGAGTTCGTCGCCGTGAAAGAGGGCAACCCGTTGCGTGACGCTGCATTACGTCTTGCCGCGTAACCTGTCGTTCGCGAGGCGCCGGTCGCAAGCGCGAAGGGTGGAGCAAGCAATCCAGGGCTGGAACCGGGTTCGTTCAGGGTCCCTAACGAATTTGACCGGTGGGGTAATTCGTCATACACTGAAGGCTAAAGCGAAGCCAATCCGCAGTAACCATGAAAACCTACAACTTTAAGGTGGTCTTGGAGCCCGATGAGGATTTTGATGGACGCCCCGCAGGTTTCCACGCCTTCTGCCCAGTGCTTGAGCGCCAGGGCGCGTCGACGTGGGGCGAGACCGAGTCCGAGGCGCTTAAGAACATCGAGAGCGTAATCCACATGGTGGTTGAGAGCATGAATGAGCATGGCGAGCCTATCCCGGAGGAGCCGAGCGATGAGGTCGAGGTCACCGTCGAGCCCCGCGTCGCCGTAACCGTCTGAAGCCGTGGCCATTGACTACGCCGGACTGCGGAACCGGTCCGCCCGAGAGATAATTTCCGCGCTCGTGCGGGACGGGTTCAGCTTTGACCGGGGAGATGGCTCGCACCAGATTTATTACCATCAGGACGGCCGGAGAGTTACTGTCATGTTCCATGGAAGGGGGAGCACGTTTACGCGCAAAACCCTGAGGAGCATGATCGGCCAGGCGCGTTGGACGGAGGAAGATCTCAAGGGTTTGAAGTTGATCGGTTAAACCATGAAAGCTATAACTACAAGCGCAATTTATATAACTGGGAATCCGTCCAGCGTACTTATGCGCTTAACGACGTGGCAGCCTTAGTCATTTGCGACTACGCCAACCGTCCCCGTCCGGAGAATCCTTTGCGTATTTCGCCGAAGTGACGACCGGCTTCGAGTACGCGGCGGCTTCGCTGATGATCGCCCAAGGCTTGGTCCCGCAAGGACTCGAAGTATCTCAGGATGTCCGCCGCCGCTAAGATGGGGAGCGCCGTGATCCCTGGAACGAAGCTGAATGCGAGTTGGAGTTCGGTACTGATGCTCAGCGGATTTGAATACCATGCGGCCAGCCGCAGCCTGACCGCCAAGCCTCGCATCAATCCCAGGAAGTTTCGGTGTTTCTGGTCGACCGCCAGCGGTTGGGTTAGTTTCAGCCACGTTCAGCGGCCTCTATGTACTTCTTTCGACTTGACAGTGCAGGCCGGCTCTCTGGCTTTGCGGCAAATCGACTTGATCGCGCCGGCGAAAGTCGTAACAAGCTCAACCTTGAAGGTTCGGGGCGCCAGCGTGGCGCATCGTAGGGAGACCCAAAACGAGACGATGCGGGTAATACATAACTCGGAAATAGTACTGAATAGTGCCGACTTACTCGCTATATCTGTATCCTCCGCGGCGTAGTATCTCATTTATATTCAGAGACCTAGGGAAATTCTCTCAGAGAATAAGGCCGTCCTTTCACGACTTAGTGAGTTCACCAGAGAATAGCATCTAGCCAGCGCGGATCGCAGGGGACCGCGTGGCTACCCACCGTCGTGTGGAGAACTTTCGGTTGGAGTCTTTCATGTTAATCAGGCGTCACTACCTTCTTGTTCTATGTATCACAGCGGCAGTACTCTTGGCCGCCGCCCTACCGGTAAATGCATCCTCCGTAAGCTATACCGATCCAAACGCGTGGGCTGCCGCCACGACTGGAACGACTGAAATCACTTTCGCCGGCATCGCTCCCCCCGGAAGCTTCACAAACGAGGGAAGCTCAGCGGGATTGGTAATAGATGGAGTGGATTTCGTGGGCCAGTTGACCGCAACGACAAATATGCTGAATGTATTAGATCAGAACTACGCTTCGCCTTACTTCGACTGGGGCGTGCCGGCGACGCTGGAAAGTCCGATATATAATCTACCGGCCAACCCGAGCTTCCTTCCTTACATTCAAGTGAACTTGCCAACCGGCACCACCGCCTTCTCGGCACTGCTGGGCACTGTTAGTCCAAATGGTCTAACCTACCAGATCACGCTGTCCGATGGCGAGATTTTCACCACCTCGACCAGCGCTCGTCCCGCTTTGACCTTCTTCGGAATTACGGCCGATAGCCCAGTTACCTGGGCGGATTTCACGATCGTAGATCCAGGCACATTCTCAGGCGGCTATGGTGTCCTCACCGACTTCCAGTTCGGCACTGCTAACGACACTGGCGGCGGAGGCGGAGGCGGTGGTGGCGGTGGGAGCGGCGACGCGCCAGAGGCCTGCACCATGATCATGATCGGATCGGGTCTCGTAGCACTACGAACATTCAGGAAGCACCTCCCGATGTTGACTTAGCTCTAAGCATGAAGTGGCGCGGCCACTCGTGCTGCCGCGCCTCGACTCATCGGGGCGCTGCCGTTAGGGTAATTCGCAAAGCTCCCTGGCCACCGCGAATCGCTTCAGATCGCGAGGCTATCCCACCGTTGTGTGGAGATTGTTATCAAGTTGGAGTCTTCATGATAAATAGGCGTAATTGCTCACTTGCTTTGTGTCTCAGTGCGATGCTACTACTGGCCACGATGTCCGCCAGCGCATCCTCGGTGACTTATGCCAGTGCCAGCGGGTGGGCCACCGCCACCACTGGGCCAACCGAGATCACCTTCGCGGGCATTGCCCCATCCGGAAGTTTCACGAACGAAGGAACTTCGTCGGGTTTGGTGATCGACGGAGTCGATTTTGTCGGCCAATTGACTGCGACGACCAATCAGCTCAATGTGGTGGACCAGCTTTACGCCTCACCCTACTACAATTGGGGCGTGCCAGCCTTGCTCGAAAGTCCGATATACAATCTTCCGGCGAACCCCACCTTCTTGCCTTACATTAGGGTGAATCTCCCGGCCAACACCACGGCCTTTGCCGCCCTGCTAGGCACGGTGAGTCCGAATAGTCTCACTTACCAAGTCACTCTTTCGGACGGCGAAGTTTTCACCGTAGCGACAGGCGCCCGTCCCAGTCTGACTTTCTTCGGACTCACCGCCGCCAATCCGATCACTTGGGCAGACTTTACGATCTCGAATCCGGGGACGTACTCGGGCGGTTACGGCGTGCTGACTAACTTCCAGTTCGCCACGGCAAATACAGGTGGTGGGGGCGGACAGGTCCCGGAACCCGGCAGTATGATTCTGATCGGTTCGGGCCTGTTGGCGGCGTATGGATGGAGGAAGCGCTGGCGCGTTTCGCTGCCGCACGGCGCTAACGCGCCGCGGACAAAGCCCGCAGGGCCAGGCCTCGCGCGACCGATGTAAACTCATCGCCATAGCTGATCCGCGCGGCTCCAAAGCGTGCTTCGAAGATCGCTCGAACGGCGGGTACAAATGAAGATCCGCCGGTTAGGAAAACCCGGTCCACGTCTTTCGCTTGCAGGCTCGCTTTCGCCAGAATCCGGTCGACGCACTGCGCGATGGCGGCTAGTTCTTCGGTGATCCACGATTCGAACTCTTCCCGAGTGACTGGCGCCTCAATGTATACGTCGCCATCGAGAAAACGGAAAATCGCCTGTTGTTCGGAGGAAAGAACGACTTTCACCTGTTGTACGGCCTGATGGAGCCGGTATCCCAGATCGTGCTGGATTAGGTGCAGGAGCGCTTCGATCCGCTCCGGCTGGAAGGCTTGCGCCCTCACGCTTTGCAGCATGTCGACGATCTCCTTCCCGCGAAGGAGAGAGAGGTGGTGCCAGCGTTCCAGCCTGCGATAGACCCAGGTAGGAACCGGCAGCACCTTGCCCCAAGACCGGATTGATGTGCCATCGCCCAGGGCCGGGGACACCAGGTGGCGAATGATCCGGGCATCGAAGCTATCGCCGGCGACACCTACGCCGTCGTTCACCAGCAGGTCCTGCGTGGTGCGTCCGCGCTTACGCAGTGTGGGGCCGACCCGGATTAACGAAAAGTCGCTGGTCCCCCCGCCGAAATCGCCGATCATGAGCAACTCGTCATGGTCCAGTGTTGACTCGTAATGGAATGCGGCGCCAATGGGCTCGAATTCGAATGCGATCTTCTCAAAGCCTGCCGTCTTCAATGCTGTTTCCAGCCGCGACTGGGCGAACAGATCGTCGGCGGGTTCGTCCGCGCCGACGAATCGTACGGGTCGCCCCACCACGATGTCCGTCAGTGGCTGCCCAAATTGTCGCTCCGCCGCGGTGCGAATATCCCGCAGGATGATGGCTATTAAGTCTTCGAGGGTACGTTGACGTCCGAATACCTCGGTAGATTGCAAAGTGCGGCTGGTCAGGAACGACTTCAGCGATTGCACGAGTCGACCCTTTTCGTCCGACTCGAGATATCGTTCGATGGCGGAAGGGCCGCTCCAGGAGCGCACAATGGAACGAGCACCCTGTTTTAGTTTTTCGAGGTAGAGCAGCGAACGGTAAGCGTCCGTGACACCAGCGCTGCAGGGGAAACGCGCCAACTGCACGCGTCCGTCGGGGTCGGCCAGCGCCAGCGAGCTATTGGTTGTGCCGAAATCCAACCCCGCGCCGGTCATGATGGCAGCCGCATTCTATTAGAATAGCGACGGCTTGCAGGATCTTATGCGTTTGCCGGTGGCGACTGCAACAAACCGCCTTTCTTACTTGCGCTGCTTGAAAAACTTATTTCTCGAACTGGCGTTTGTGCTGGTGACTATCAAAAAGACAATTAGCAGACAGACCAGGGTGGCCACCGTCCCGATCACCAGATAGTCGGTCGACTTATGCGGTCCAGGCAATACCTGGAGCAGAATTACGACCGTAATCACGAACATTAAGACCGTTCCCGAGATTAACGCAATTCTAGATGGCATCAATCGTACTTTTCATAAATGATTTGCTTGCGGTCGAACCCACGCGCCTTGAGTATGGCGCGCACATCGTCCACCATCAGTTTCAACCCGCAGACGTAGACATCAAGATCGCGGCTCTCCTCAACGGCCTCCAGCAGGTGCGGCTGCACGTGACCAGCGCGGCCCTTCCAGGTTTCCCCGGGCCGGCTCAATACCGGCCAGAAACGGAAATTGGGATGGTCCGCTTCTAATTTCTCGAATTCCGCGCGGTAGAGCAAGTGACTTTCGTAACGCACCCCGAAGATCAGGGTAATGGGATGCGGATCGCCTTGGCCCAGGTATGCGTGCAGCATAGAGCGGAACGGAGTGACGCCGGTTCCCGTTGCGACCATTATCGCATCGCGTCCCGGATCGCGGAGTACGAAGTACCCAAGGGGAGCGCTGACTTCAGCCACGGACCCGGGTTCCAGAGCGAATAAAAATGGTGAAAAGACGCCCTCCGCAACGAGGTTCAAACATATCTCGAATCGATTCCCGCCAGGGGCTGAAGCGATGGAATAAGGCCGCGTAATCTTCTTCTCGTTCACCACCTCCGTGAAGGAGACAAACTGGCCCGGTATGAAATAAAATTCTTGAACCTCCGGCACTTCAAAGGTGAAATGACGGATACTGGGCGCTAGTTCGCGGCTTTCGATCAGGATCGCTTTCAGCGCGGCACTCCCGCCAGCGCAGCGCCGGCCCGGTCCAATAGGACCTGAACCAATGCCGGATGCCCGTCCAGCGGCGGAGCGATGGAGATTGTTACGTCGTGGTGTTCCTGCGAGGCTTGCCGCACCAGTACTGGAAGGTCGCGCAGGAGATGTGTGCCCAGAGTCAGAAAATAGGGGAGCACCACGATTTCCGTGGCGCCTCGTTGTGTGAGGCGGCCGACAGCACCGGCCAGATCGGGTTCTCCCAATTCAAGAAACGCCGGTTCCGCCCAATAACTGCCCGCCTCGGCCATCCGCAGCGCGACTTCGCGAACCGCTTGGTTGGCGCTTTCCACTCGCGATCCGTGCCCGAAAACAATGAATCCCGTCATAGTTGAATTAGCGGCGATTCCGGCGCGGCCGCAGCGTCTTTGCCGGGAAACTGGCGGCGCATTTCGTCGATGAACGAACGCCCTTTGGGCCGGCCATTGTCGAATGTCAGGGCCAGCCGCTGATACATTACCAGCAAGCCCAGCACTTCCGCATCCCGGACGGCGGCGGAACTCTTCTGGGCTTCGGTTTGAAATTCGGCGATCGCCGTCTGCAGGCCGGTGTACACGCCGTCAGCAAAGGGATTCACGGGATGCGTGTCGTAGTACAGGCCTGAACTCAGGCTCCTATAAGTGCGCGTTAAAGCATCCAGCGCATCGCGAACGTCCGCATCCACAACGCCTGGCGTCTTCAACGCTGCACTTTCGATACTATAGGCGAGGTATAACAGCAACTCCGGGTGACGGCGCACGAAACTTTCCGAAACCTCGATGTCTTTGTTAGGCAACTTCTCAGGATCGATTTCAGCGCGCTTTTCGTGAGTGCGAGCCTCCACCAGATAAGGGCAATCGAGCGGACACTGAATGGATACTTCACGCTCGTTTCCGCAGCAGATAGAACAGATGTCGGCTTGGATTCCAGGGCAATGCCGGCGCGGCTTCCGTAGTTCGCAAATCTTACATTTCATTGAGGTTCAACAGGCCGGATACCTCTATCGTATCATTGGGTTGATGGCACGCACCGCTTTGCATTTAAAGCTCGAACTGGAGCATGGAAACGACGAAATACCGGAGAAATTGGCCGCTGAGATTTGCCGCCAGCTGCTGAAAATGTACGCGGTTCGGTCGGCGGAGGTGTCGAACATTGTCACCGAGCATTGATCGTTGGGCACAGGATTCGGGTCGGATTTCGCGCCGCGTTTTACTGGCGGCCATGGCGGGTACCATCCACCTGCGCGCCCAGAAACGGCTGCGGATCGTGGTGACCGGCGGTCATCCCGGCGACCCGGAGTATGGCTGCGGCGGGACTATCGCAAAGTATGCGGAGCAAGGCCATACAGTCACAATCCTATATCTGAACCGCGGCGACATAACCTGTCCGGAGCCGTCCGCGACTAGTGTCCGTGTGACTGAAGCCAAAAGGGCCTGCGAGATTTTGAAGGCCCGGCCGATGTTTGCAGATCAATGCGATGGCCACGCCGAAGTGGATAACACGCACTACGATAGCTTTCGAAGTATGATTGCAGCCGAGCGGGCCGATGTGTTGTTCACGCACTGGCCGATCGACGGGCATCGCGATCACAGGGCTATCGCCATGTTAACTCTCGACGCCTGGCTCAAACTCGGAAAACGCGGGGCCCTTTACTACTACGAAGTCTCAGATGGCGAAGATACGCTTATGTTTCACCCCACCGACTATGTCGACATCACTTCTCAAGAGCCCACCAAACGCGCCGCTTGTTATGCGCATGCATCGCAATCGCCGGATAAGTATTACGCGCTGCAGAGCCAGGTGAGCCGGTTCCGCGGGATCGAAAGTGGCCATGGGCACGCCGAGGCGTTCATACGGCAGGTGGAGAGTGAAAGCATGGCGCTGCCTTAGGATCTCGTCGAGAAAGCCAACGCCGCTCCTATGATATTGGTATGCGCTATCTAGAGGATGTTACAGTCGGTGAACGTTTGGTGACGGGATCGGCAGTCATGACTCAATCCGACATTCTGAACTTCGCCCAGCAGTTTGACCCACAACCGATGCACGTGGACCCCGAAGCCGCTGTTAGGGGCCCATTGGGAGGACTGGCGGCCAGCGGCTGGCATACCATCGCCGTTGTAATGAGGCTGATCGTCGATGCCGATCCGCTGGATGGCGCTCCCTGGCTGGGACTTGGCGTCGATGAAATACGCTGGCCGAATCCGGTGCGGCCGGGAGATTCGATCAGCGGCGAGATGGAGATTGTTTCAGTCACGCCATCGCGATCGAAACCGACCCACGGCGTTGTTCGCATCCGCACCACGGCGCGGAATCAAGAAGGGGCGGTAGTGCTAACGATGTTCCCGAACCTGTGGGTGGCACGCCGGCCTTAGCGGTTCAGCACAGACCACGCCAATCCGTCCGGCTGCTTGCCCGCATCAATGTGCCCTGACACCTCCAGCGACTTCAGATCTATAATCGCGATATA
>Ga0302319_10024257_pt1 | contig 10789 bp, 11 predicted proteins | sample Bog_T0_2_FD_203319 | JGI IMG/M metagenome (GOLD analysis project Ga0302319, IMG submission 203319) | Peat permafrost microbial communities from Stordalen Mire near Abisko, Sweden - Bog_T0_2 | ecosystem: Environmental > Terrestrial > Soil > Wetlands > Peat | place: Sweden: Abisko, Stordalen Mire... | reverse complement strand
CGTGCCGCCAGGGCCCGTGCCACCCGCCTTGATTCTCGTTCGCCGCCTTGTTCATAAAATAGTCGTGCTAATTCGCCCTCGGGCCATTCGTTCACCAGGTCGGCTGCCGTCGGCCCGCCGCCCGTCGTATTCATGCGCATGTCCAGCGGCCCCTCCGCGCGAAAGCTGAAGCCCCGCTCCGGGGTCTCCAGTTGCGGCGAGGAAACTCCCAGGTCGAGGAGTACTCCGTCGACCAAGTCCCAGCCCTGTTCTCTGCAGCATGTCTTCAAATTTTTGAAATTTTGTTGTCTCCATCTAAAACTTTCCGGCCATCGGGCCTCCAGCGCCCGTGCCGCCACCGCCGCTTCACTGTCCTGGTCCAACCCGAGGACCACCGCCCCTTTCCCCAACAGCGCCTGCGTGTGACCGCCGCGCCCAAACGTCCCGTCCACCCACCTCTGCCCCGGCTGCACCTTCGCCGCCTCCAGCACCTCGGCCAGAAGAACGGGAACGTGCCCCACCGGAACGTCGCCCCCTGCGTTTCCCGCGTCGTCGGGACCGCCCACGCCCCTCACATCTTCCATCGCCAGGCGGGGGCGAGCGCGGGCCGCTTCAACCCCACCAGCTCAAAGGCATTGCGCCGCGCCAGAGTGACCACCGAGGAGCCCACGATCTCTCCCATGGCGTCCTTCTCGGATTTGAACCCGTATACCAATTGCCTGCGCACAAGACCTTTGATTTTGATTTCCATATTCCTCGTTTCGCCTTTGGGTTTGACGACGGCCTTCCGTCATTGATGCCTTTCGGGTTGGACGTGGAATAGGGCATCGCTACATCCTCGTCTTTTCTTGGGCCGTTCCGGCATCCGCCGGGCGGTCCGTCCAAAATTCGCGCGGGACACTCATAAGCCGATCGCGCTGAGCGCCTCCTCCACCGTCATCGACGCGCTGTCCTTCGTCTCCCAGATCGACTTGTCCCAAATTTGAAAATGATCCAGCCGCCCCACGAGCACGGCATCCTTCTTCAGCCCCGCACCATCGCGCAGCTTTTCCCTGATCATGATGCGTCCCTGCGTATCGAAAATCGCGCTCTGTGCCTTGCTCGCCAGCACCTCCACGCCATGCCGCATCGGATCGGCCGCCTTCAGCTTCGACACCTGTTCCTGCAAACGCCCCAGCCACGAGGCCGGATAAACCTTCAGACACTTATCCGACGAAGGCAGGACGAAGAGACTCGACTCAAACCACGGCTGACGCCACTCCGCGGGCACGGTGATCCTGCCCTTGGCATCAAAGGCATGCCCAAAGGAGTCCGTGTAGGAAGCTCGTACCTCGTTGGTCATCTGTTTCGTCCACAATCCTTATTTATCTGCCACAATGTCTTATCTATGCCCCACTTTCCTACACGATGACCCCCAAAGAGCAACCCTAATCTTTTGTCATCACAACTTTGTATCGAATCCGAACGACCCTTCAGATTCCTTTGGAGGGTCAGACTCCTGTCCTGACCCTGACTCTGTCTGACCCTGACTTGTCAGCGCAACCCCATTGCTCCCCCAACCCGCCAATCTTTCCGTCCTCTGCGTTCTTTTGCGGCCAATAAATCCGCCACCCCTACTTCGCCCCGCCCGCTTGCTGCTTCGCCTTAATCTCCGAGATATGCTTGTCAATCTCCGCAAAAATCGGCTCCAGCGTCGGGTCCACCTTCAACATCGCCGCGCGCAACTTCTGCCGGTGCGAATTCATCTGCTCCATGAAGGCCTGCTTCCCCGCCGCCGTCCCGCTCGCCATCACCGTCTGCCCCTGCTTCATCAAATCCTCGCCCTCGCTCTTCAGCGTCGGATTATCCGTCAGCGCCTGCGCGCGCGCTTTCGCATATTGTTCCTGCTGCGCCGGCGTCAGAAAAGAAACGGCCTGTTGAGCGGACGCACTCGTCGCCGCAGCATTCGTCTGCGCTTGAACAAGAAATGTTCCGCACGCCAACCACCCGCAAAAGATCACCCCAAAAATCAACACCTTCATATCCACCCACCGTAGCCGTTTCGGCCAAAGGGTGCAAACAACTCGGCAGTGTGCGTGTAGCCCAGCAACGAGCGCTCGCCTAGTTATGGGAGAAACACTAGTCTCCACCATGGCCAAACATCTCCATCTCGCCACCGTCACCATCATCGGCGACGACAAAGCCGGCGTCATCGCCAGGATCACCCAGCTCCTCTTCCAATTAGGCGGAAACATCGAAGCCATGGAAGAGCAAGTCACCCGCGGCAATTTCAGCATGACCCTCCAAGCCTCGTGGACTCCCGCCCGCTTCGACCGCGACGCCATCTTCCAACGCATCCGCGCCGCCGCCGGTGAACTCCGCATGGTCGCCAAAGTCCACTTCGCCCCCGTCGGCCCGCAACGCCTGGCCATCCTCGTCACCAAAGAGCCCCACGTTCTCGAAGGTCTCCTCGCCAAATCACCCGCCGCGCTCGGCGCCAGGCCCATCCTCATCATCGGCAGCCGGCCCGACCTCGCCCCCGTCGCGCGCCGCGCCAAGCTCCCCTTTTATCACGTCCCGTTCACCACGCGCGCCAAGGCCGAGGCCGAAGTGCTCCACCTCCTCGACCAGCACGAAGTCGACTTCATCGTCCTCGCGCGCTTCATGAAAATCCTCTCGCCCAACTTCGTCTGGCGCTGGAAAAACAAAATCATCAACATCCACCCCTCGCTCCTGCCCGCCTTCCCCGGCGCCAACGCCTACCGCCAGGCCTACGAACGCGGCGTCAAAATCGTCGGCGTCACCAGCCACTTCGTCACCCCCAACCTCGACGAAGGCCCCATCATCGCGCAGGAAGTTCTTCGCCTCAAAGGCAACGAACCGCTCGCCAGCATCGTCAAGCGCGGCCAGAAACTCGAAACCAAATGCGTCCTCGACGCCGTCCGCACCTACGTCACCAAACGCCTCGACGTCCACTGGGGCCGCGTCTACAGTTAGCGCGCTACTCTCAAAATGCCTCCTTCAACTTTGCCGGCTTGGTTGAGCAACACTCCCCAACGAGATTACTCTCATGGCTGGGATCAGATATTTAAAAGAGACGATAGGAAGTGTGTGTATTGCGGTAAATGCTTAGTTGCTACTTTTGACGACTTCTGGACTCGTACAACGGATCACATCGTCCCTACGTGTGCGCCGTGTAATGGCCCATCGGATTGTTTTGGAAATCTGGTAACGGCTTGTTCGACTTGCAATAATTTAAAGGGTTCATGGTATTCCCAGGAGCCATCAGATTGGGTTTCCCGTGAGTCCTATTTAGACGCAGCTAAGAAATATATCTGTGAGCGTAGACAAAGTTGGGAAAGCACATACTCAAAATATCAACGAAAATCCCCTTAGTTTCGCGATCCTGGGCTGATACTCAGCAACGCCTGCGTATCGGAGAGATCAGTGGACTTGCGCGTGGGCTTTAGCGCGGACAATTGCTCGACGCTAAACCAAAGAAATGTATATTAAGGCCATGACCGTGACCGAAGAAGTCAAAGCCGGACAACTTGCCGAACTGCTCAAACAGGTGCAGGCGGGAAACGAGGTATTGCTTACTCAGGACCAAAAGCCAGTGGCAAAATTGGTTTCTGCTCTTCCAGAGAAAACCCCTTCCGCCAGCTTCTTGAAGATTCGATCCTTCAAAGGCCACCGGGTCCTCACCCCGGACATTTCGCAGGCCGACATCGCTGAAGACATGTTCGGACAGAAATGACCGGTCTGGATTGCAACATTCTCGTCCAACTGGCAATGGAGGATCTTGTGGCGTACTCAGCCACACATCACAAGGTGAATTCTGAAATAGCGCTGGGCAATCAATTGATCCTGACTCCGCAGGTAGTGAACGAATTTCTCCATGTGGTCACAGACCCGCGCCGATTTGCGCCGCCGCTCACGATGGCCGACGCCCTCGATTGGATCGAAGAATTTCGGGGTAACTCCACAGTGGATTTGGTTGAGACAACTCCGGCTAGTCTTGAACAATCCTTACGCTGGATGCGCGAATTCAATTTGGGCCGCAAGCGCGTTCTCGATACGCATCTCGCCGCAATTCTCTACGTCCACGGGATACGGCGCCTGCTAACTTCGAATCCCGGAGACTTTGCAATCTTCCGGGGACTTGAGATAGTTACACCGTAGCGCTAAAGAACCACCCTCAGCAACCCATCCGTATCCGACAAATCCGCAAACGTGTGCGTCGGGTTCAGCGCCGCCAGTTGCTCCACCGTGTACGACCCCGTCGCCACCGCAATCGTCTTCGCCCCGATCGCCTTCCCGCACGCCACATCATGCGGCGTATCGCCGATCACATAAACGCGCTCCGGCGGAAAATCGATCCCCAGCTTCTCCTTCGCGCGCGCCAGCGCGAACGGCCCGAGTTCATCCCGGATATGACTATCGTCCGCATACGCCCCGAACTCGAAATAGTCCCAGATGCCCAGGTGCGAAAGCTTCAGCCGCGCTCCCTCGCGCTGATTGCCCGTCAGCAGCCCCTGATGAATTTCCGGGTGCGCGCGAACGGCATCCAGCGCCTCCTTGATCCCAGGATGCAGCTTCGCTTTTCCCGCCGGCAACGTCGTCGGCAACAGCGCGAGATAGGCCCCCATCAAGCGCCGCTCCTCCTCCAGCGTCGCCGGCACGCCGAGGAACGCCAGCAGATCGCGCGCGATCGAAGTATCCGTGCGCCCCTGCAACTGCACCGGCAGCTTGTCGCCCAGATCGCGCCCATACACCTCCTTGATCAGGATCAGCAGCGAGCGCTCGCCCGCGCGGTCCGTGCACACCAGCGTCCCGTCGATATCCCAAAGTAAAAGTGAATCACGCATAAAAAGCTCGAAGAGGAGAACCAACCAAATTACCAATTTTCCAAACTAACCAAATGAGCCCTTGGAGCCAAGTGAACTTGGGCACGGTGTCATAAATAATCGCGCATGTCTTTAATAGTGACGCACCTTTTTAGCCCCAAAGGGGCGATCTAACCCCAGCCCAGGGCAACGCCCTGGGAAATAGATTGGTTCGAAACCAGCCCTGAAGGGGCGACCTAAATAAGTCACGAATTATTCAAGCTCGGATTCATCCGCATCCAAACGAGGCGTTCCATCGGAACGCCCAACTACTGCCGACCGCAGGTCACATCGCCATCACGGAATAGCCGGCATCCACATACATCGTCTGCCCCGTAATCGCCGCCGCGCCATCCGTCGCCAGGAAAAGTCCCGTCGCGCCCAACTCCTCCAGCTCCACATTGCGATGCAGCGGCGCGTGGATTTCGTAATGATCCAGAATCTTCGAAAAACCGCCGATGCCGCGCGCGGCCAGCGTATTCATCGGACCCGCACTGATCGCATTCACCCGGATCTTGCGCGGACCGAGATCATAGGCCAGGTACCGCACCGAAGCCTCCAGCGAAGCCTTCGCCACGCCCATCACGTTATAGTGCGGAATCACCCGCGCCGCGCCGAGATACGACATCGCCACAATGCTCCCGCCGTGCTTCTCCATGAAAGGCAGCACCGCGCGGCTCAGCCCCACCAGCGAGTAGGCGCTGATATCATGCGCGATCGAATAAGCCTGCCGCGTCGTATTAACGAACTCGCCCGTCAGCGCTTCGCGCGGCGCATAAGCCACGCTGTGCAGCAGCAAGTCGACCCGATCCGTCCGTTCCTTCACCTGCGAGAAAAAGCCCTCGATCTGTTCATCTGAGCCCACATCGCACGGCGCGATCATCGTGTCCGACCCGAACATGGCCGCCAGTTCCTCCACATTTTCCTTCAGCCGCTCGCCCTGGTAATTAAAAATCAGCTTGGCCCCGGCCTGGTGCCACGCCTGCGCGATGGCCCACGCGATGCTTTTCTTATTGGCCACGCCAAAGACAACGCCGGTCTTGCCGGTTAATGGGAGATGACTGCTCATGGTTGCTGATGATGCCTAGCCCGCGAAATCAGAAAAGCAATTATTAAGAGTTAGCCGGCGCAGGCCCTGCGCCGGCTCGATCTCGCGCAGCGAGATCGAATGAGTCGTAGCGGCGGCTGATGGACGTTGCGCAGCAGATAGCCGATGCAACCTTGAGCCCACGTCCACCATCAAAACGAATAACCAAACGAAAGCTTCGGCCCCAGCTCGTCAATCGGATGATTCGGATTGGTCGGCTCGGAAAGCCCGGCATTGGAGACATGCTGGTATTCCACGCCCAACCGCACGTAAAAATCGTCGCAGATATTGTACTTCGCGCCGGCCCCGGCCTCGAAGGTGAAATTGAAGTCCTGCCCCAGGCCGCCCGCCTGCGGATTGGAATCGGCGAAACCGAGACCGACGCCGCCCTCGGCGTAGGGAATGATCACCCAGCCCGGCTGCACGAAATTGTAGCGGGGACCGACCATGATCCCTTCATAATGGTTCTCCGGCCCATGCACGATCTGCTCGTAATCGCCCCGGAAATAAAACTCCGAATAACCGCGCAGAATGCCCCACGCGAAATGATCCAGGCTCACGTCATCGAGCTTCAGGCTCGCCGTCAGGCTCACCGGCACGACCGTATAAGGCTGGTTGGGCTGGCCGCTGCGGACATTGGACCACGAAACCCCCGAGCCGAGTTCAAGCGTCCAGTCTTTCTCCGAGCAGTACGGGCACGAGCCCGATGCCGGGCAGGCAACCCCCTGCAACGACGAATCCTTCACCTCGGTTCCCGCCATCGCGCGCGGAAGCGCCAAAGCGGCCAGCAGGGCCAGACAGGCCAGAACGACCTTCAGGAACCGGGACAGCACGATAAATCCATTCATTTTCCTCATGCCAGCTAAACTAGTCAGCCTTCTCTATTTGGCAACTGGTTTTTGAGAGGCGTCTGCGCTTCGTGCCCGCCACTTGCAACCTCTCGCAAACTGCGCTTTCTTACGAATCGTTCATCTGATGCCCAATCGGCGCAAATCCATTGTCTTTTCCACCCTTATCCTTAAGGTAGCGAAAGACTTCCTTCTTTTCATGCTATGAAACAGTTCTTCATCACCTTCTTCGCCAACCTGGCCGCCCTCCTCTTCGTCTTCGGCGGCCCGATGCTGCTGTTCATGATCCTGATGATCGCCTCCTTTGCCTCCAACTCCAAGGGCCAGCACCTCGTCACCATCGAGCGCGGTTCCATCCTCGTCTTCGACATGTCGATGAACGTCGCCGACTCCCCCGAGCACGCCACCTCGACCGATCCGCTCACCAGCGCCCTGAGCAACGACAACACCCGCAGCGTCTCCCTCCACCGCCTCGTCACCGCCATCAAGAAAGCCGCCAAGGACGACCGCATCAAAGGCCTCTTCCTCACCGGCTCCTTCCAGCCCACCGACTTTGGCACCGGCTACGCCTGCCTCAAGGAAGTGCGCGAAGCCATCATCGGCTTCAAGCGCGCCGGCAAACCCGTCTACGCCTACCTCGAAGCCCCCTCCACCCGCGACTACTACGTTGCGTCGACTGCGTCGACTATTTATATGAACCCCTACGGCGAGATGGAAATCCCCGGCCTCGCCGTCATCAAGACCTATTATAAAGAGGGCATGGACAAGTACGGCCTCAACGTGCAAGTCACCCGCGTCGGCAAGTACAAGTCGGCCGTCGAACCCTTCATCCTCAACAAAATGAGTGACGCCGACCGCGAGGAAACCCAGAAGCTCATCGACAATCTCTGGGGCGACTTCGTCACCGCCGTCACGCTCAGCCGCCCCATCGACGCCGTCACCTTCCAGCACCTCGTCGATACCGACGGCTACATCCTCCCTCAGCACGCGCTTGATGCCCACCTCGTCGACAAGCTCGCCTACTTCGGTGACGTGCTCACCGACCTCGGCAAGCTCGCGCCTTCGAGCGACTACGCCCGCATCCCGCTTCCCTTCAAGCAGGTCGCCATCACCGACTACATGGACGCCGTCCGCACGCCCCGCCTGCTCGGCGACCGCGGCAGCGACAACGTCGTTGCCGTGCTCTATCTCGAAGGCGAAATCGTCGACGGCTGGGGCGAGACGACCAACATCGGCGGCGACCGTTTCGCCGCCGAGCTGCGCCAGCTCCGCAAGGACGATGACGTCAAGGCCGTCGTGCTTCGCGTCAACAGTCCCGGCGGCAGCGCCTATGCCTCCGAGGTTATCCAGCGCGAAATCATCAACCTGAAAGCCTCCAAGAAACCGGTCATCGTCTCGATGGGCAACTACGCCGCCTCGGGTGGTTACTGGGTTTCGACCTACGCCGACCGTATCTTCGCCGAGCCCAACACGCTCACCGGCTCCATTGGCGTCTTCGGCATGTTCATGGACGCCCAGAAATTATTCAACAACACCCTCGGCGTCACCTTCGACACCGCCAAGACCGGCGCCTTCTCCGATTTCGAAACCATCTCCCGCCCCAAGACCGATCAGGAAATCGCCCTCGCCCAGGCGCGCGTCAACGACCTCTACGGCAAGTTCCTCGACAAAGTCTCCGAAAGCCGCCACATCCCGCGCGGTGCCGACACCGATCCCAACACCGTCGACACCATCGCGCAAGGCCGCGTCTGGACTGGTAGCGACGCTCTCGGCCTGAAACTCGTCGACGAAATCGGCGGCCTGGAAAACGCCATCACCTACGCCGCGAAGGCGGCCAAGCTGGGCGCCAAAGTCGGCGACTATCGCGTGAAGGAATATCCGGAACAGGTCAGCTTCACCGACGCCTTGGCGTTACTGCTCAGCGGCCAGAAGGAAGAGCCGGTCAGCCGTGTCAAGGCCGACCCGCTCACCCGCGGATTCCTCCAGATGAAAAGCGAGCTGAAGACGCTGCAGGAATTCAATGACCCCTTGGGCGTCTACGCCCGCATGCCCCTCGGCTGGGAAATCAAATAATTGGAGGGTCAGACTCCTGTCCTGACCCTGACTTACTCGTTCTCAAGTTGTACTTGGGAGCGAGGTAAGGATGGGACTCGCTTGATGTGTGGCAGACTCGCCGCCCATGCGCGAAGAGGTGCTTCCTGATGCCGCTTTACACCTCGAGAATGCCACATAGGTCCTTCGACTCCGGCTCAGCAGAACGTAAAAGGGAGAGAGAACTTTTCGTTCGCCTTCGCTCAGGATGACGGAACTTAAAAAGAAGGCCTTTGCCTCGTTCCCAAGTTGCACTTGGGAACGAGGTACCTCAGGCGCGTCAGTAATACCCCTGGGTATCCTTGCTGACTTTTACTTTTCCCGCGTAGTGCCGACCGATAAACCAGAAGTAGGTGCACGTCAGCGCCAGCGCCACCGGCCACCAGATCAGCGCCAGCTCCAGGCTGCTCAACCCCGCCGCGGTGTTGTAGGCCGTGAGCGAATTCGCCGGGTCCAGCGTCGAAAAGAGAATCACCGGAAAAATCGTCGCCGCGCCCGCCCCCAGCAGTCCCGCGATCATCATCCCCGAGCCGACAAAAGTCCTTCGCTCCAACCCGCCGCGCAGGCCCGTGAACACGGCCGCTGCTCCTGCCGCAAAAACCGCCACGCCCAGCCACGCGACAGGATTGCCCACCATCTTCCCCGCCAGCTCCGGGCGCACGTACCACGTCTCCGCCGAGATGATAATGAAGAGCACCGGGATAACAGCCCACAGTCGCCGAGCCATCGCCGCGCTCCGGTCATGCACCGGTCCTTCGGTCTTCCAAGTCAGGTAAGTCGCCCCATGCGCCGTCAGGATAACCAGACAGACGGCACCCATCGATACCGTGTACCAATCGAGCAGCCCCACATCACCCCGCACGCCGAAATCGGTAAAGAACGACATCGCAAAATCGCCGGTCGGCCCGATGGGAGCGCCCCGGGCCAGGTCACCCAACGCCACGCCAAAAAGCAGACCCAGCAGCACATTGGAAAAAGACAGCACCGCGTCCCAGAACGATTGCCACATCCGGTCATTGATGTGCCCCCCCACTTCCAGCGCCATCCCGCGCAGCACGAAGCACCAGAGAATCAAAAAGAGCGCCAGGTAGTAGCCCGAAAACGAACATGCGTAGAGTCGCGGAAACGCCACGAACAGCGTCCCCCCAAACCCAACCAGCCACACCTCATGCCACGACCAAAGTGGCCCGATCGCCGCGACCACCTGACGCCGTTCCTCGGGAGTTTTTGCCACGAACAGATGCAGCACGCCGATGCCGAAATTACGTCCGTCCAGCACGACGTAAACGGTCATCATGAAAGCGATGAGGACGTACCAGAGCTCAACCATGGGCTGCCTCCGGTTCGGACACCGGTCCGTGATAAACTTCCCGGCCCACCAAATAGAGGAACATCACCCCAAGCACAAAGTAGAGTCCCGTAAAACCGATCAGCGTGAAAATCACATTGCCGTTATTCACCTCCTGGCTGTAGCCCTGGTTCGTGCGCAGGAGATTATAAATCAGCCACGGCTGACGCCCCAATTCCGTCGTCATCCAGCCCAGCGAATTCGCAATATAGGGAAACGGAAACGCCAGCATCAACGGCCAGAGCAGCCACTTGCTCGTGTCCAACTGGCCCCGGAAACGCTGCACGTTCGCCAGGCCCATCAGCAGGATGAAAATCATTCCGAGCGTCACCATGAGATGGAACGCGTAGTAGAGCAGCTCGATATTGTCGGGCCACAGATCGGGCGAATACTCATCGAGCCCGTGCACGTAGCTCTCAAACGTGCCATTGGCGAGGAAGCTCAGCGCGCCGGGAATCGGGATCGGATTATCGAGCTTCTGGAGCTTCACGTTCGGCTGGCCGATGGCGGTGAGGTCGGCCATGTCGCCGCCGTGGAAACGTCCCTCCATCGCCGCCAGCGTCACCGGCTG
>Ga0302319_10024256_pt1 | contig 10790 bp, 8 predicted proteins | sample Bog_T0_2_FD_203319 | JGI IMG/M metagenome (GOLD analysis project Ga0302319, IMG submission 203319) | Peat permafrost microbial communities from Stordalen Mire near Abisko, Sweden - Bog_T0_2 | ecosystem: Environmental > Terrestrial > Soil > Wetlands > Peat | place: Sweden: Abisko, Stordalen Mire... | reverse complement strand
GTAATAGACGCCCTTGTCGGTTGTCTTGTTGGTGTAGGATGTGCCGGTCGCGATGTTGACAGCCGATACGGTAACATCCCCGATCACAGCGCCCGATGGGTCAGTCACCTGACCGGTTAGAACAGCACGGAATTCCTGGGCCTGGGTGATAGAGCCCGCCAAGAGAATCAGAATTGCCAAGTGCCGTATGGGGCTCCATGGCGACGCAAATCGAGAACCAGTTGCAGCTTGCCTCATTCGTAACCTCGGATCATTGACAGCTTTCGTCAGTTACTTACATAGCCAACTTGAACGGGCGAGCGCACATCCTCGTCATTGGCCTGTAATCTAGGCGCGCCCAACATCCCGCGTATGTACATATTTGACCGAAGCCCTGAGTTTTTTACGCTTGTGGGGCGGTAGTGCCGGCGACCATCGGGAAGTGCGGTGTGCCTGAGGGACTTTGGTGAATGTCGTGTTTTAAAGGAACGGCTTTGGTGGTGCTGCAAATGCTTGAGTATAAACGGATGTCTTTCAGCCACTTGAACTTTCACCACAGGCTGATAGCGGCGACTAATACAGTCTCATAACTTCCATGTAAGCTCATTCGAGCCCATAGCGCCGCTGCCAGCGCCTTGCTCGAGACGACGGGCTGAAGACGGAAACATAAGCCGGTAAGGGGTGGACGTCTCAATCGGGCTTTCCCGTGTAATGCTGCTGATGATGAACCAGCGCATGGTCTTCCAGCGATTCCAGGTGCGTAATGACCTCGGCAGGCACTCCCAGCTCTGCCGTCAGCCGCTCCTCCAGAATCGTGGCCTGGCTGTGAGCCTCGCTGACCGAGGTCACACGCGGAAACAGCAGATGCACTTCGATGATTTGCCGGTAGCCTGTCGTTCTGAAGCGCACCCCGTGGTATTGAATGTTCAATTCCGCGCAGATCGCATCGAGTAACTCGCGGATTCTTCGTCCTATCCCGGGGTCGGAGTAGTCCAGCAGCCCCGCCGCGGAATGCCACACCAGCCGGCCTCCCGACCACAGGATGTTGGCCGCCACGGCCATTGCCACCAGGGGATCGAACGGCTTCCAATGGGTCATCAGCACCAGCGCCAGTCCCCCCACCACGCCGAAGCTGGTCCAACTGTCGGTCAGCACGTGCTTCCCGTTGGCTTCAAGAATCAGCGAATGAGTGCGCCGTCCAACCCGGAGTAGATAGTACCCAAAGCCGGCATTGAGAATGCCCGCAACCAGAATCAGTAACACCCCGGCGCCCAGATGCTGTAACTGCAGCCCCGCCATCCATTCGCGAAACGATTCAATAATGATCAGGGTCGCCGCTACCACGATCAGCGCTCCTTCAAATCCCGCGGAGAAGAAGCTGACCCGTTCGTAGCCGTAGAGGAAGTGGTGTGTCGCGGGGCGCATGCTGAGACGCATGCTGAAGCTGGCGAAGCCCACGGCAATCACGTGAATTACGGATTCGGCCGCGTCGGAGAAGACGGCCGCCGAGTGAGTCAGGAAATACGCCGTCGTCTTCCCCAGCAGCATGGCCACGCCAAACGCCAGTGAAAGCCGCATGGCGAAATGCGCTCTGCGCATCTCCGTCTCGTCTCTCTGCGGCACGAAGCCGTCGATTGCCTGCCTGGACACGTCCATTCTCCGAACGAGACTCTAAATCTGGCTGCCGGTATTCTATACCCGCACGATAATTCCGGTACGGCGGTCTTCAACGCCTGAAGAACCGAAGTTCGCAAGAACTTCACTCCCCCCTGCAGTCGATTCCAATGTGGATACGGCGGCCCTCAACCGGCAGCCCGAGTTGCCGCAATGGCAGATCCGGCCTCCCGCTGCGAAGCCAGCGGCAAGGTGACAGCGATGCGCGCCCCGCCCGTTTCGCGATTCGAAGCCGCCGCGCTTCCCCCATGCGCACGGGCTACGGCATCGATGAACGCCAGGCCAAGGCCGTGGCCATTCGACTCTTTGCCCCGCACCCTGCGCTCGAACAGATGCAGAGTGACCTCGGGATCGAAGCCCGCCCCGTCGTCCTCCAACTGCAGCGCCGCGCCCTGCTCTCCGGCCTCCAGTCTCACCGTCACCGTGCAGCCTGCGGACAGATGCTTCAGTTCATTGTCGAAGAGATTGGCGATCATGCGATGAATCAGCGCCGCGTCGGCTGAAACCATCACCGGCCCCGCACTGCGCAGCCGGATTTGCAAACCCTTTTCCGACATGCAAGGCTCGTAGAGATCGATCATCGTCCTGAGCAGCTCGTCCAGATCAATCTCGATCCGCGTCAGCCGCAACGCATCCGCTCTGGCTTCGGCAACGTCCAGGGACTTGTTCAGAAACTCCGTGAGCCGGTCCACTTCATCGATCGCGGAAACAATCGGCTCGGCCTGTTCGACCTGAGACGCCGCCGACAGCGACATCTCCAGTTTCCCGCGAATGGCCGTCAACGGGCTGCGCAGATCGTGAGCCAGAGAGTCGGTAATGGTGTGCAACTGGTGCATCGAATTCTCGATCCGATCCAGCATGTGATTGAGGGTCAGAGCCAGATGGGCCACCTCGTCGTTTCTGGCTGTCGTCGGCACCCTGGTGTTCAGGTCGGAATGGCCGATCCCAGCCGCCGCTTCTGTAATCCTCCGCACATGGCTCAGCATCCGCCGCGTGGTGAAGAACACGATCCCGAACCCCAGCAGAACAATCAGAATCCAAAGAAAGAAGAAGCGAAGCCGAAGACTCTTTAGCACCCGCAACTCATCGCGTTCAGACAACCCAAGATAAATGCGGCTGCCATCGTCCATGCGAATGGTCGCCACGCGAAAGGGCGTTCCAAACCCGCTGACTCGCACATCCACCGGGCGATCGGAAAGAATGTTGCTGGCCCGGATGGCTTGCAGGTTGGCTTCGCCGCTCCCCGCGCCTACCCATAACTTCAGGCGGTCGTCGCTCCCGGCCTGCAAAAAGAACACCGAGTCGTTGGAACTGCTCCCGGTCTGAGCCTTGTTCGGTACCTCCTTGCCGGCAAGCTCGGCCACTTCTCCCACCACGCGGCCATAGAGCGCATCCTTCGGTGTCCGCTCGGCCACATCGCCCAGCACCTCCACCTCTCCCGACAGCCACGCATCGCTGCGCCGCTGAATGTCGTCGGCAACAAAGCGGTGAAGAAACACAAACACCAGCAGCGTGCCGCAGGCAAAGGCCAGGGTGGCCCAAAGAGAGATGCGCCAGGCCGCGCTCCGCATCGGCGGTTTACCGGTCCTTGAGGACATAACCCACTCCTCGCAGCGTTCGAATCAGCGGCTGCTGTCCCTTGCCATCCACCTTGCCGCGCAACCGGTAGATGTGGACATCGACCACGTTGGTGTCGGGCTGAATGCGCATGCCCCACACCTGGTCGAGAATCATCGAGCGCGTCACCACCCGGCCCGCGTTGCGGCACAGATATTCCAGCAACACAAACTCCTGCGGCGTCAGTTGCAGCACCTCGCCCGACCGCGTAGCTTCGCGCCTCAGCAAATCCAGCTCCAGGTCCAGGACCCGGTACCGGGTCGCCTCGGCCCCCGGAGGGCTGTTGCGCTTGAGCAGGTTGCGCAGCCGGGCCAGCAACTCGGCCAGCGCGAAGGGCTTGGTCAGGTAGTCGTCTCCGCCCTGCTCCAGGCCGCGCACCCGGTCATCCACACTGCGGCGCGCGGAAAGAATCAGAACCGGAGCGCTCACTCCCAGTTGCCGCAGCCTGAGAATCAAGCTGATACCGTCCACATCGGGGAGCCCCAGGTCGACAATCAGGATGTCGAATGGCCCTTCGATCGCCAGCCGCTCGGCGGTCTTGCCGTCGGACGCCGTTTCCACCTGATATCCCGACTCTTCCAGTGATGATCGCAGAAACCTTTGTATGTCGATTTCGTCCTCAACAAGCAGAAGCCTCATGAGGGCATAGTAGTGCATTTCAGACAGATTTTCATGGACCAATGGCCACGCGCGGTGGAACGCGTAAAAAGAACTCCAAACGAGCGGCCATATGAACACTTTGTCATGAAAGCGTTGCCCGGCCGTCATGCGCCGTCCTTATACTGAAGGCAGCCGCGAAAGGCTGTTTTGCATAACTGGCCGGGAATGGCGGAAAACTGAAGGCCGCGGATACTTCTTGCCCTGGCCGCTATAGCGGTTCCACAATTGCTGTACCCAGAAGCAACAGCCCTCAAGTGCCTTTTTCATCAAGTAAAAGGCACCCTTCGCAGCCCCACAAAGGGCATGGGAATTGTGGAACCGCTCTGGCCCCCATTGCCGCAGTCGTCCACGGTTTCCGTGCTTTTGGCGACTTCTTCCAAGATGAACAAATCGTCATGGAAACAGCAGGGACCGGGCGCTCTCCAATCGCCTCGCTGCCTCGTCTCACCCATGGATCGCAATTGCAACGGTCATGCCGGAGCAACAGAGTCGGGACACTCCGGCACTCATCACAGCCTGAACCACTGCAGCAGAAGCGAGCGAGGACCCGAGTGCCAACGGCGCCCACCATGCGCACCTTCTACAACACGAACTTCGCGGATGCCTTCAGAACCTGCATGCCGCTCCCCAAGGTCCTCGATCCGCATTTCGAGGAGGCGCTTCGCCATGTGCTCGACAACCCCGGCAGCCTGGTGCGCCCTCGGCTGGTCTTTCAAGTGGCCACGGCATACGGCCTGGACCCGGCGTCGGCCAGGGGACTGGCCATAGCGCTCGAATACTTCCACACCGCCTCGCTGCTCTTCGACGATCTGCCTTGCATGGACAATGCGTCCGAGCGCCGCGGAGTCCCCTGCGCGCACGTCGCATTCGGCGACGCCGGCGCCATTCTTGTCGCGCTGGCGCTCATCAATCGCGCCTACGCGCTCAGTTGGCGTGCGGCCGCCAACTCTGCGCAGCCTCTGCAGTCCCGTGCCTTGGACTACATTGAGCAGTGTCTCGGCGTCGAGGGCCTGCTCAACGGCCAGAGCCTCGATCTCCACTACGCGACCTTGCCTCACAACCGTGAAACCACCGAGAAGATCGCGCGCGGAAAGACGGTTTCGCTCATTCGGCTCTCCCTGGTTCTGCCCGCCATGCTGGGCGGCGCCGCGGAGCGGGAGATTCAACTGCTAGAGCGGATTGCCCTCTACTGGGGCCTCGGCTACCAGATGGTCGATGACTTGAAGGACGTGCTCGAAAGTGCCGCCGAAGCCGGAAAGACCGTTGCCCGCGACCTCGCGCTCGACCGGCCCAACGTCGCGTCCGCCATGGGCATTCCCGCCGCCGTCGAGCGCCTGGTGCGCTTTATTCACCTGGGAGACAGGACGCTTCGCCGGCTGCTCCAATCGAGGCCGGAACTGTCCTTCCTGCAAAAGCTGCGCGGCGATCTCGAGCAAGAGCTTCTCCGAGTCACAGGGAATGCCTGCGCCGCGCCGCTGGGAGAGAGCAAGTGATCTTTCTCAAGCTGATCCTGACCAACCTGCGCCGCCATCGCATCCGCTCGCTGATCAGCGTGGCCGGCATCGCCTTCAGCGTCGCGGCTATGCTCACCGTGGTCACCATCCTGCAAGGCGCGATCGGCATGTTTTCCGGCATCCTGTCCAGCGATAGCGAGATCATCGTCTTTGAGCGCAACGTCTCCGACCTTTTCTTCAGCGACGTTCCCGCCGCCGCGGTGGACGAGATCGCATCCTGGCCCATGGTGTCCCACGCCGACCCGGTGCTCTTTGGCATCGTATCCAGCGCCGATCACCCCATCATCACCTGCTTTGGCGTAACCGGGTCCGACGCCCGCATCCGCAAGGCTACATGGCTTGAAGGCGACCGGAACAACTTCGCGCGCCACTCCGACGATGTGGTGCTTGGCCAGCGGGCCGCGGAGTTTTTGCGCGCCAAGCTCGGCGACCACGTGCCCATTGGCCATGGCATCTTTCACGTCATCGGAATCCTGCGGACCGCAAACGGATTCGAAGACGGCGGCGTGTTCATGCCCCTCAGCTCCGCGCAGAGCTTCTTTCACAAGCAAGGCTCTTCTTCGGTCATCACCATCAAGCTGCGCGGCAAGGACGATGCGGAGGCCTTCAAAAGTGCCGTCAAGGCTAGGTTTGCCAGCCTGATTGCCCTGGAAGACGCCGAGTTCACCCGCTCCTATTCGCAGTTCAAGATTCTCAAGGCCACGGCCTGGGCGGTGGGCGGATGTGGCCTGCTGCTGGGCGGATTCGGCGTTGCCAATACCATGATCATGTCGGTGTTCACGCGCATCCGTGAAATCGCCATTCTCCGCGTCTGCGGCTTCTCTCACTTGCAGATTGCGGCGATGATCTTCGGCGAGTCGGCGGTCGTTTCGTTTGCGGGCGCTGTGTTGGGATTGCTTACTGGCAGCTGCCTGCTCTACGCACTTAAACTGGTTCCTGCTCTCCACGGCTATGTTGACGTGACGCTACACCCTGTCGTGATGCTGATCGTGATCCTTCTGGCTTTGATCACTGGAATCGCAGGCGCGCTCTACCCGGCAGCTTATGCAATGCGCATTCGAGCGGTGGAGGCGCTGCGCTTCGAATGAACCATTCAATAGAACAAGCCGGCAGCCGGCAGTTGAGCAATCAACTTCGCGTTGTCCTGCGCGCCGAAGACGTATGGAAGAGCTATGACGATGGCGCAATTGCGGTTCTGAAGGGCGTGGACTTCGAGGTCATTGAAGGCCAGACCATTGCGCTTTGCGGGCCATCGGGTTGCGGCAAGAGCACATTGCTGCATCTGTTTGGCGGCCTGGATTCTCCCGATCACGGACGGGTATCGGTGAATGGCGTGGAGGTCAATTGCCACCGTAATCTGCTGCGCCTTCTTCGCCACGAAGTGGGCTTTGTCTTTCAGCTTCACAACCTTATCCCAGATCTCACGCTGGAAGAGAATTGCCTCATCCCCACGATGGCTGCCGGCCTTGATCGCCGTAGCGCGCAGGCGAGGCTGCATGAGCTTGCGGAACGCACCGGCCTCACGCACCGGCTCGGCCATCGCATTCAGAAGCTCTCCGGCGGAGAACGCCAGCGCACAGCGCTCTGCCGCGCACTGATGAACCGGCCGAAGATTCTGCTTGCCGACGAGCCGACCGGTTCGCTCGATGAAAAATCAAGCGGCGGGGTCTTCGATCTGTTGCTGGAGATTGTCGCCACAGAGGGCGTGAGCCTGGTGATGGCCACGCATGATCGCGGCCTGGCAGGGGGTTGTTACCGCCTGTTGGAGATGCGGGACGGGAGGATTCATGAGACAGTATCCGCCTGATGCATCCGTCTCCTCCGGCAGCACTCCACTGGCCGTTGCCAGCGCCGCGTGGCACGCCTTGTTCTGGCTTGCCTTTGCCAATTCCATCGGCGTGCTGCTCGCGATTCTGCTGCTTTTTCCCGCTTTCAATCAATTGCTGGGCGAATGGACCTATGGCCGCTGGATTATGACGCACATGAACCTGGAACTCTATGGCTGGACGAGCCTTCCGTTAGCCGGCTTCCTCTTCAAGGTCTACGGCGCGGATCGCGGGCCGCTGGCAAACTGGTGCAGGCCGGTACTTTGGGTGTGGTCTGCGGCGCTCGCTGTAGGCGCGTATTCATGGCTCTCCGGCCACTCCAGCGGCAAGCTCTTTCTCGATTGGTCCGGCTACGCGCGCATTTTCTTCCCGCTGGCCATGATTGCCCTGTGGTTGCTGCTCGCCGTTGCATTTGTCCGTGAATGGAAGACCGCTGCCCATGCAACGATCGCAACACGAAGCGCAAAGTTTCTTGGCCTTGTGCTCTTGCTGGTTGTTCCTGTTTTGATGTATGCCGCATCCAGTCCAAACTATTATCCTGCCATCAATCCTGACACCGGCGGCCCTACCGGCGCGAGCCAGCTAGAATCGTCGCTCATCATTGTTGCGATTCTGCTCATGCTTCCCTTCGGCCTCACAGGGCGCAAGAAGGGAGATTCCAGGATGATCGCAATAGCCTGGGCGGTCATGGCAGCGGAGTTCATCCTTTGCTTTGCGCTCGGCCGCGCCGACATCAGCCATCACCGCCCCGCGCAGTTTATCTCGCTGGGCAGCCTGCTTGCCTGGATACCCCTCACGCCCGCCTATTATGCTGCCTTCGAGTGGAATGCAAATACGCGCCGCTGGCGAATTGCCTTCCTATGCTGGTGGTCGGCGCTGGTCCTCACCGGCTGGGTGCTCTTTCTTCCCGGCATTCTCGACCACTTCAAATTCACCGACGGTCTTGTCGGCCATTCGCTGCTGGCCATGGCCGGTTTCACATCCAGTCTGTTGATCTTCGTTCTGGTTCAACTGCTCGGCGAGGACGGCTGGATCTTCAATCGCACGCGGTCCTTCTATGGATGGAACATCGCCGTCCTGGCATACGTTGTGCTGATGACGGCAGCCGGCTGGCGCGAGGGCTTCGATTCCACCTTCACCATCATGCCGGGAGCAGCACGCAACTCCATCTACATCCTTCGTCTTGTGGTTGGAGTTGTTATGCTTGCCTCATCTGTTGACTGGCTCATCGACGCCACAACATTGCTTCGCACGCCCGCTCGAATTCCTGCAACACAGGAGGTGACAGCATGAATCGTCCCATCCTTATCGGCTATCAGTTATTGATTGGCCTCTCCGACACCATGACCGGCGCGCTGCTCATGATTGCCCCAGCGTTCACGCTCGGACTCATGCGCCTGCACGCGCCTGCCGATGCCATGCTCTACCTGTCTTTCATCGGCTCTTTTGTTCTCTCTGTAGGGCTGTCGTGCCTTTATGGCGCGTGGCTGATGGCTCGCCGGAAAAGCCCATGCAAGTTGGAAGTTGTGTGGCTGCTCACGGCTATCACCCGCGCCTGCGTGGCCATCTTCGTCATCACGCAGTTTTTGACGCAAACGCTGGAGGCGGGCTGGCTCACGGTCGCCATCACCGACAGCGCGTGCGTCGTAATTCAGGCGATTGGCCTTCGCAAAGGTTGGTTGGGCAATGTCGCGCGGTGACAGAGGTTCCTCCGGATGGCAGGGCGCGAGCCTTGTCGCGATCACGTATGTCTACTTCCTGATCTTCGCGCAGTTCGCTTTTCTCAAGCGACTGGAGAGCCTGGGCGTAGCGGGCGCGCACTTGACCGCCGTGATGGCCGCAATGGCCGCCGCCGGAATTCTCTTCAGCCTGCTTACTCCACGGCTGAGCCTTTTCCCGTCGCCCGGCCTGCGGCTTCGCGTAGGGCTAGGCGCATCTGGCACGGCGGCGTTTCTTTCGCTTCTACCGCTCGGCCTCGCCGCAAGTATCGCTCTTTCGTTCCTGATTGGCGCTGGACTGGGCCTGCTCACCGTCACGCTCGTCACGCACCTGCGCCGATGGACGGGCAATCGCAATCCGCTTTTGCTCGTCGGCCTGGGCACTGGCGCGGGCTATTTCATCTGCAACTTTCCACCCCTCTTCACTGCCTCGGCCGAAGTACAGGCTGTAACGGCGGGCTTGCTGTGCATTGCCGGAATCGGAATAACACTACAGCACACACCAACGCCGATAGAAGAAGTAAAAGCTCTACCCCAATCCGCGATTCCCTTATATCGCGTGCTGGCTTGCTTTACCGCCCTTGTCTGGCTGGATTCTGCCGCCTTCTTCATCATTCAAAACAACCCATCCCTGAAAGCTGGCACATGGGAAGGATCGGTTCACCTCTGGGCAAACGGCGCGCTTCATCTTGTGGCTGCGCTGGTGAGCGCGTGGCTGCTGAGCCGTCACCGTCTTTCATGGGTTCTTTCAGCCGCATTTCTTGCGCTAGGCATCTCATGCCTGCTCCTGATTGACCCGCATCGAATGATTCTGGCTTCGGTCCTATATCCCATTGGAGTCTCGCTGTACTCAGTCGCGCTGGTCGCTTATCCGGCGCTGCTTGGCCCGGCTACTTCCACCGAAGAGCGCGGACGCCAGGCTGGATGGCTCTACGCCATTGCCGGCTGGTGCGGCTCCGCAATGGGAATCGGCATGGGCCAGAATCTCGGTTCTATTCCGCCACTGTTTGTACTGGCGGCAGGAGCAGTCATCCTGATGGCTTGGCCGCTCCGTTTTTTTCGACAACGCAAGCGCGAACTGGCTCTGACTCTGGCGTTGCTTCTGGCAGCCTTCGTGCTGAATAGCATCTTGAAGGCCGGCGCTGATCCTTCGCAGCTCTCACAGATCGAGAGAGGCAGACAAGTCTATATCTCCGAAGGCTGCATCAACTGCCACTCCCAATATGTCCGCCCGAATTCGCCCGATGTTTTAATGTGGGGCCCGGTTGAACCGCTTCAGGAACTCCGCCGTGAACGCCCGCCGCTGATAGGGAATCGCCGCCAAGGGCCTGATCTCTCCCAGGTTGGCGGACGCCGTTCGCCGCTGTGGCTCAAGCTTCACTTTTACAATCCGCCTGAGGTCAGCGGCACATCCATCATGCCTTCCTATGCTTTTCTCTTCAGCAATCAGCGCGGTGACAATCTGGTGAGCTATCTGGAAAGCCTGCATGAAAGCGGTGAGCCCCGGCATCGAATTGAGGAAGAGAACTGGCGCCCAGCCTCGGATGCCGTGGCAGCGGCGAAAGGCCGTGATGGCGCGCGGATCTTTCATCGCTACTGTGCCACCTGCCACGACGCAGGAGGGCAGACGCGCTGGGCAGATGGCTTTAAGCGGCGTCCTCCCGATCTGACGGTTGGACCTTACTTGCATCTTGAACAGTCAGGCGATCTTGCCGAGCGGAGGGATCGCTTGGCGCGAATTGTCAAATTCGGAATTCACGGAACCGATATGCCTGGACACGAATACTTGTCCGACACCGAAA
>Ga0302319_10024255_pt1 | contig 10790 bp, 8 predicted proteins | sample Bog_T0_2_FD_203319 | JGI IMG/M metagenome (GOLD analysis project Ga0302319, IMG submission 203319) | Peat permafrost microbial communities from Stordalen Mire near Abisko, Sweden - Bog_T0_2 | ecosystem: Environmental > Terrestrial > Soil > Wetlands > Peat | place: Sweden: Abisko, Stordalen Mire... | reverse complement strand
CGAAGGCGGACAGGTGCTTGCGCCATCAGCCGTAAAACTTAGCGGACAAATGTGGACTGACGCCGCCCAGATGCAGGACTATCCCGAGCCAAAAGCAATGACCGCCGAAGAACTGCAGCATACCAAACAGGAATATGTTAACGCTGCAAAAAACGCGATAGCCGCCGGGTTCGACGGGGTAGAACTGCATGGCGCCAACGGTTACCTGCTTGAGCAGTTTCTGTCGCCTTTCAGCAATACCCGTACCGATAGCTACGGCGGGAGCATCGAAAACCGGGCCCGTTTTGTAGTTGAAACAGCCGCTGAAGTTGCTGCGGCTATCGGCAAAGAAAAAACGGCTATCCGTTTATCGCCATACGGCGTATTTAACGACATGCCTGCATACGGTGAAATTGAAGCTGAATATAAATACCTTGCCGAACAACTCAATAAAATTGGCATCGCCTATATCCACATTGTAGACCATTCATCCATGGGCGCGCCCGCTGTGCCGCTTGAAATTAAACAGATTATCCGCCACGCATTTAACAATACGGTGATCCTCTCCGGCGGTTATGATTTGGCAAGGGCCGAAGCCGATATTGAAAGCGGCCTGGGCGACCTGGTTGCATTCGGCAAACCATTCATCAACAATCCTGATTTGGTGGCAAGGTTTGAAAAAGGCTGGCCTCTATCAACCGATTTGAACTTTGATACTTTTTATACGCCGGGTGAAAAGGGGTATACGGATTATGCGGTGTACGCAGGGTAATTAGGTTAAAAAACGAATGTTAAAGGGCTGGCTTTATGGGCCGGCCCGTTTCATCCAGACATTTTTGTGTGGTATCAATAATATACCATATAATTTGTTTGACCACATTAAGCAACGGAATTGATATTGAATTGTAACTGCAAAAAACCAAAAGTTCAGATAAAATAAACGCAGCGGGTCAAATTCGAAAATCAATAAAAAAAGCTTAAAGATTGCTCCTTAAGCCTCAGCAATTAAAAATAAATATCTTATTTATTCCCCTGCCGCATGTTCATGCACCCGCTCTTCGCGGAAAAATTTCGCGCTGAAGTAATCATTGTTCATACGGGCTATGTTGGTGATCGATATTTCTTTCGGGCATTCGGCTTCACAAGCGCCTGTGTTGGTGCAGTTGCCAAAGCCTTCGGCATCCATTTGGGCAACCATGGCCTGTACACGGCTCCAGCGTTCCGGCTGTCCCTGCGGAAGCATGGCCAGTTGCGATACTTTAGCCGATACAAACAGCATTGCCGATGCATTTTTGCAGGCAGCCACGCAAGCCCCGCAACCAATACAGGTAGCAGAGTTAAAAGCTTCGTCGGCAATAACTTTCGGGATAGGGATGGCGTTGGCATCAATAGTTACGCCTGTATTAACGGAAACAAAACCGCCGGCCTGTTGTATCCTGTCAAAGGCTGAGCGGTCGACCGCCAAATCTTTTATAACAGGGAAGGCAGCCGCGCGCCATGGCTCAATCACAATAATTTCGCCATCATGAAAAGTGCGCATATGCAGCTGACAGGTAGTAATTGCCTGTTTTGGCCCATGCGGGTGCCCGTTGATATACAGCGAACACATGCCGCAGATGCCTTCGCGGCAATCGTGGTCGAAATGTATCGGCTCATCCCCTTTATGGATCAGGCCTTCATTAACTACATCCAGCATTTCCAAAAAGGACATATCGGGCGATATGCTCTCCGCTTTATAAGTTACAAAAGACCCTTTAGTTTGCGCGTTTTTTTGGCGCCATACTTTAAGGGTTAAATTCATAGTTCCGTTACTCATGATATTCTATTTGTCCGTCATTGCGAGGAGGGACGACGAAGCAATCTCTTAACTATGCATTAGCGCCATTGCACTTGCGGTAATGCATTGACGTGAGTTTGCTTCTTCGCTGCGCTCATCGCAATGACGTGGTTTTTTATTTTCTACTTATAGCTCCGTTGTGTTAAGTGGACGAACTCGAAATCCAAAACTTCCTTATTCAGTACTTCAGGCTCGTTATCGCCTTTATATTCCCATGCGGCAACGAATGCGAAATGATCGTCATCGCGTAAAGCTTCACCTTCAGGGGTTTGCGATTCCAGCCTGAAATGGCCGCCGCATGATTCTTTACGCATCTGCGCGTCGTCGACCATAAGTTCACCCAATTCTAAAAAGTCGGCTACACGGCCAGCCTTTTCAAGGGAGGCGTTAACTTCTTCGTTTTCACCAACAACAATGGCATTTTTCCAGAAATCGGCCCGCAGTTCGCGGATCAGTTCTTTTGCTTTTGTGAGGCCGTCGGCAGTACGGGCCATGCCGCAATACTCCCACATAATGTGACCAAGTTCACGGTGATATTCGTTGACTGTTTTTGTGCCTTTTAAAGCCAATAATTTATTGATATAAGCCAAAGTATCCTGTTTTGTCTTTTCGAACGCAGGGTGGTTTACATTAACCGGTTTAGGGCCGATGGTGGCGAGGTAATCACCTAAAGTATAAGGGATCACAAAATACCCGTCGGCCAAACCTTGCATCAGTGCAGAAGCACCCAGGCGGTTAGCACCGTGATCGGAGAAGTTACATTCGCCTAAAGCATATAAGCCCGGCACTGTGGTGCTCAGGTTATAATCAACCCAAAGCCCGCCCATAGTATAGTGTACTGCCGGATAAATACGCATCGGCTGTGTATAAGGGTCTTCGTCGGTAATCTGGTAATACATATCAAACAGGTTGCCGTATTTTGCGGCAACTGCATCCTTACCTAAACGTTGTATCGAATCCGCAAAGTCAAGAAAAACTGCCACACCCGAGCCGCCTACGCCGCGTCCGTCGTCAACCATTTCCTTTGCATTACGGGAGGCCACGTCACGCGGAACCAGGTTCCCGAATGAAGGGTATTTTCTTTCCAGGAAGTAATCACGGTCTTCTTCTTTTACCTGGCTCGCTTTTATCTTTCCCTGACGTAGCTGCTCAGCAGTTTCGACAGTTTTTGGAGCCCAAACCCGGCCATCATTTCGCAGCGACTCAGACATCAGTGTAAGCTTTGACTGGTGGTCACCGGTAACCGGGATACAAGTTGGGTGTATTTGTGTATAGCAGGGATTCGCGAAAAAAGCGCCGCGTTTATGCGCCCGCCATGCAGCGGTAACATTGGAGCCCATTGCATTTGTTGAAAGATAAAAGACATTGCCGTATCCACCTGTGCAAAGCAGCACAGCATGTCCGGTATGAGTATCGATCTCGCCTGTTATTAAATTTCGGGTAACTATCCCTTTGGCATTACCGTCAGCCACTACCACGTCGAGCATTTCGCTGCGGGTGTACATTTTTACTTTTCCGAGGTGTATCTGGCGGTTAAGCGCGGAGTAAGCACCCAATAAAAGTTGTTGTCCGGTTTGTCCCCGGGCGTAAAATGTTCGGGAAACCTGGGCGCCTCCAAAAGAGCGGTTATCAAGCAAACCTCCGTATTCACGTGCAAAAGGGACGCCCTGGGCTACACACTGGTCAATAATGTTAACAGATACTTCTGCAAGGCGATAAACATTTCCCTCACGGGCGCGGTAATCACCCCCTTTTATGGTATCGTAAAAAAGACGGTAAATACTGTCTCCATCATTTTGATAATTCTTAGCGGCGTTGATCCCACCCTGCGCTGCAATAGAGTGTGCCCTGCGCGGACTGTCCTGGAAACAAAATGCCTTTACATTATAACCCAGTTCAGCCAGTGATGCCGCAGCAGATGCCCCGGCAAGTCCGGTACCAACTACAATAACATCGTACTTGCGCTTATTGGCCGGGTTAACCAGTTTTAAGTTAAATTTAGCTTTGCTCCATTTTTCGGCTAATGGACCGGCAGGGATTTTAGCGTCTAAAGTCATATCTTTATGTTTGTGAGTGGTCAGTTGTGAGTAGTGAATAGTGAGGAAAAGAACTTTACAACTCACCATTCACCGCTCACAACTCACCCCTTTATTTTAAACTCTGTATATAAAAAACTATCGGCATGGCCGCGAAACCTATCGGGATGATGACTGCGAACAGCCATGTACCTATAAAATAAACAACCGGCGTATACTTTTTGTGTACCCATCCCAAAGTACGGAACGCGCTCTGAAAGCCGTGCAGCAAATGGAACGATAGTGCGCCCATTGCGAGCACATAAAAAATCACATAATACAGGTTGCTGAAACTCAATGCCACGCGGGCATATAAGTCTTTTACTCTCACTATCTCGATATCGTTTACAACAGATACGGACTTTTCAAAATCCGGAGATGAGGGGTTATAATCAACTGAAGTGGTTTTACCCGTTGAAAGGTCAGTACGGTACTCTTTATAGTCAACGCTGTGCGTATATTTGTATTTGTACCAAAAGTCGCTCATGTGTATCACGATAAACAAAAACAGTATTGAACCCAAAAGCCCCATATTTTTTGATGACCATATAGTCGGCGACTTGTTCAGGGCCGCATACCCGATCGGGCGGGCTTTACGGTTTTTGATCGTTAAAATAAGCGCGTAAAGCGCATGTACCAAAATAGAAAGGTAAAGCAGGTAGGCCACAACCTCAATAGGCGGGAAATGCGTGAGGAAATTGGCATACACATTAAACCCGTAACCGCCATCGTTATTAAACAATTGCAGGTTACCGCCAACGTGCACAATTAAAAATGTACACAGAAACAAGCCTGTTAAAGCCATGATCAGCTTTTTTCCTAACGATGAGTTAAAGGTTTGCTTAAATTCGCTCATTAAATATTAGATTTATCCGCCAAAAGTATTTATTTATAGTCAAAAAGATATAAGCGGTTTTGCCTTAATCAGAAGCAATTAGTTATTTAGAAACAATCTAAAAAGATAAAGCTTATTTTTTGACGTATACGAAGGATTAACTTATATTAGCATCGGCCAAATACACTGTCACAATGAAATATATTTACATTTTACTCCCGGTATTACTGCTAACCGGATGTGTTAAACGATACGAGGTTGAATTTGAAGGTAAAACCCCCGGCCTAAAAAACGGGGTATTTATTGTTAAGACCACGGACGACAGCACCATCTACGGTGAAAATATAAAAGACGGCAAATTTTATGTAAAAAAGCACGCGTTAAAATATCCCGGATATTATTTAATGAATATTACAAGTAGCGATAGCGCTGACACCCGCCCGGCATTTGAAATTTACCTGGAAAGCGGAAAATACAGCATTGAAACAGAAATGGGTAAACTATACAAATACCCCAAAATAACCTCCCCATCTAAAATACAGGAGCAGCTTTCCGCTTATAATAACATGTCGGACAGGTTGATCTCTGATGAGATGGACGATGCTAAAAAATTAAATGACGAGTTAAACACTAAAGAGAAGAGCCTTTCAAAAGCGGCCTTTTCCGCGTTGCTAAACAAGGTAAGCGAAGCAAGCGACAAGCTTAGAAATACAGGTTTTATTGCCTTAAAGCAGTTTGTTAAAACTTACCCGCAAACGGAGGTAAGCGCCCATTTAATGGGCAAATTACATTACGAAGACGACCCGGCAGCATATTATGATTTATATAAAAGCTTTAGCCCCGCTGCAAAAAATTCAGATGATGGGAAAGATATTGGCGCCAAACTTAGCCGTTTAATAAAACTGGTCCCTGGTGCAAAAGCCCCGGTCATTTATGGAAAAACAGCTGCAGGCAAACCTTTCGATCCGAAAACGATTAATGCAAAAGTGATACTTGTTGATTTTTGGCGCGCGGATAATGAACTGAGCAGACGAAATCATCAAAATCTAATCGATTTTCTTTCGGGTTTTAAAAAGCCAGGAAAATTTGCAATTGTAAGTGTTTCGATTGATACCAAAGCTGATTGGTGGATTACCGCTATTAGCGATGACCATATGACCTGGCCACAGGTTTCAGATTTAAAAGGGGACGATTCCCCGAACGCGGCGAATTGGGATATAACAAAAATTCCGACGTATTACCTGGTAGACGGTCAATGGAATATCATGGAACGCGATATTGATATAAGCAAAATTGACCTGGAAGTGAACGATTATCTTAAAAAGCACCCTTAATCAATAGCGATTACCTTATCTTTTAAAACTGCGAATATTCTGTCAGTTTTGTTGCTTGGTATGGCCACCCGGCCGGTAAAGGTACCGAATGATGGAAGTATTGCCTGCCTGGAACCAAACGCGAAACAAGGCAATGTAATATGCTGCCGCGCTTTGCCTGTTAAACTTATCCCGGGGTGTATATGTCCGCAAAATGAATAAATGTCTGATTGCGCTAAACAGCTATCAGACAAAGGGTGGTGCAGCATTAAAAATGGACCGATTAAAAGCTGATCATATAAAAGGATATTCATGCGCTCATAATAACTGTCATCAATAATATCATGGTTGCCCCTAATCAGTACAATCTCCAGCTCGGGGAATCGGCTGCGCCATAAAATAAACCAATCCCAGTCGGCATTCATGTCACTGTGAAAAAAATCGCCCAGGAAAATTATTTTTTCGGGCTTATATTCATCAATCAAATCAGAAAGCACACTTAGATCATTCTGCTCCATATTAAGCGGCATCGCGATCCCCGCTTTGCGAAAATGTCCTACCTTACCAAAATGTACATCTGCGGCTATCAAAGCTTTTTCCTGCTCCCAGAAAATGGCTTTTTGAGGGAGTAGTAATAGATCCTGATTAAGTAAGTTAAGCGAAACAAAGTGATTGGGGGCCATAAAGGCAAAAATAAGGAAGGAGATTGCAATTAATAAAACAAAAAACAATAATAAAACTGCGGCCACCCGTATTAAAACCCCGCGAATAAATAAAACTTGTCATTTTTTCTGATTTTTAATTTTATTAAACTAATTTGCACTAAATCAAACTTTTCGGCTTGAAAAATTATGATATTTAATATCAAAATCATTATTAATTAAAATATTTCCAAAATAATTAATAAAATATTCGTTTTTATACAAAAACACTTCATAAATTACGTTTTTAAAAGTAACTGATTGTCTTAATTCTATTTTATTGTTTTTCTATATGCAGGAGTCAGCTTATTTTGATAAATATAGCCCGATAAATGGGGTTTGGGACGAAATGTATGGCCTGGATGCAAATGTACGCGATCACTATCGCAAAGTAATTGAATACATTTCGGGTGAATCGGCGGATGACCTTAATAAGAAGGAGGAGCTTGCCAAAAGGCTTTTTATGAGCCAGGGAATTACTTTTACAGTTTACAACAGTGGAGAGGGTATTGAAAAGATATTTCCATTTGATATTATTCCCCGTATTATTACCGCCGCTGAGTGGACATTTGTTGAAAAGGGCATAAAGCAAAGGTTAACTGCCCTTAATCTTTTTTTAAAAGATGTATACAACAACCAGTTCATTGTAAAGGACGGTATTGTCCCGATAGATATAATTTATTCGTGCCCGCATTTTCTCCGGGAAATGTACCAGTTACAGGTGCCCTTTGATATCTATGTTCATATTTCGGGCATTGACCTGATCAGGGACCATGACGGCACTTTTTATGTACTCGAGGATAACCTGCGTACCCCTTCGGGTGTAAGCTATATGCTGGAAAACCGTGAAATAACAAAGCGCCTGTTCCCCGATCTGCTACCTCAATGCGGTGTGAGAAGCGTGACGGAATATCCTACTATCCTATACAAAAACCTCCTGGCGCTATCCCCCAGGCAAATTCATAACCCGACGATTGTATTGTTGACGCCGGGTATTTATAACTCCGCTTATTTTGAACATACCACCCTGGCCCGCTTAATGGGGGTTGAACTGGTTGAAGGGCGTGACCTTGTAGTAAAAGATCATAAGGTTTATATGAAAACCACGACTGGTTTACAACAGGTCGACGTGATATACCGACGGGTCGACGATGAGTACCTGGATCCACTGATGTTTAACCCGACAAGTATGTTAGGTGTAGCAGGCATAATGGGTGCTTACCGAAAGGGCAATGTTGCCATAGTTAATGCGGTTGGCACAGGCGTTGCGGATGATAAGGCTGTTTATGTTTACGTGCCTGATATGATCCGTTACTATTTAAACGAAGAGCCGATATTAAAAAACGTGCCTACGTATCAATTAGGGAACCCCGACGAGCGTGCGCAGGTCTTTTCTGATATTAATAAAATGGTTATTAAAAAAACCAACGGGAGCGGAGGATATGGTATGTTGATGGGCCACGCGGCGTCTGAACAGGAAATTGAAGATTATAAGCTGGAAGTATTAAAGGAACCAAGGAACTTTATAGCGCAGCCTACCATTAGTCTTTCTGCAGCGCCATGTTATATGCAGGGAGAATTACGGCCAAGGCGTGTAGACCTTCGGCCTTATGCTTTATTTGGTCCAAACGGGATAGAGATAGTTCCGGGGGGCTTAACCCGTGTCGCTTTAAAAGAGGGTTCGCTGGTTGTAAATAGCTCGCAGGGCGGCGGAAGTAAGGATACCTGGGTGCTGGCATAGCCCCCCGACCCCCGCCAGCTGGCGGGGGAGTAAAATAAAGGTGAACAAATTATTGATTAAAGAAAAAAATTCCCCCTTTAGGGGGTCAGGGGGTAAAATGTTAAGCAGGGTAGCAGCAAGTTTTTATTGGTTAAGCAGGTACATTGAGCGCAGCGATGGTATGTTGCGCATGCTAAAAATTAATTATAACTCGTCGCAGGATACTATGAAGGAGTTTACCTGGGAACCTGTAATCAGAATCTTTGCAGGTTCAGACGAAGATGAAACCGGGAAACTGGAAAATAACAGCCGGGCAGTTTTAAAGCACATGGTAGTCGGAAAGAGTAATTCAAATTCTATTTTGAATATTATTACGCTTGCCCGTGAAAATGCAAGAGGTGTACAGGAACATATACCGAAGGATTTATGGCAGTGTTTAAATGAATATTACCATACCGTAAAAGAACCCCGACTTGAAAAAGCATTGCAACGTGAGGATCCGATCGGTGTGCTTGACGTTTTAATAAAACAAGTGATGCTGTATTATGGCACGGCTGAGATTTCGATGGAGAGGGGCGAAGGACGTAGCTTTATGAACATTGGCAAGTACCTCGAAAGGGCTATACAATCGGTTGATATTCTGGATACAAAATTCGGCTCCATAAATGACAATCCCGACCTGCTCACGGATACTTCCTACTGGAAACACCTGTTGCTTTCATTGGGTGGGTATGAATTGTATTTGAAAACTTACCGCGAAGGTTTCGAAGCGTCAAATATTTTGGAACAGGTGGTATTTAATACAGATTTTCCCCGTTCTGTTATTTATTCGGTAAATAACATTCAACGCTACTTCGAAAGATTGAAGACTGAAAGCAACCTTGAAGATTTCAGGGAAATGTCATTCCAGATCGGACGCTTGCAGAGCCATATCAAATACAGTTCTGTAAAGAATATTGAGGAGGAGGGGTTAAGTTTATTTCTTGCGCAAACAAGAAAAGAACTTTACGGAATAGGTAATTCCCTTAACGAACACTATTTTGCCAATTCATAGCCGTAATTTGAAAATTTGAAAATGTGTTAATTTGAAAATGAGATATTTTACATTCTCAATTTTCAAATTACCAAATTTTCAAATTCTTTTGTTTTAAAATTTCCAAATTAACCAATTTTTAAGATGCCTGAATTTGAGATACAACACACTACGAGGTATATTTATGAAAGTCCGGTGCGCGACAGCGCGAATCAGATCATGTTATTCCCGATAAAAGACGAATACCAGGAAGTTTTGAAACAGGAGCTTATTGTAACCGGAAATCCTTTTATAGATACACATACAGACTATTATGGCAATGAAGTGGGTAGCTTTACAAACAGCGAACCACATATGGAGTTAACTATTCACTCAAAAGTGGTGGTAACAACCAAACAAAGACAGTTACCACTAAGCGACATATTTCCTGCACACCAATGGGAAGACCTTCGGCGGCTGCAATATAAGGTACCATATATTGATTTTTTGAGGCAGGAATATTTTGAAGGGTTAACCGAATTAATGTCTGTTGTTCAAAAAGAATGGGTAATGGATGATAGTCCTTACCAGGTTGCCCTGCGTTTTTGCCAGTACATTTATGATAATTTTGAATACATAAAGGGTGTCACTACCGTTGAATCTACACTGGACGAAATATGGAAAATAAAAGCCGGCGTGTGCCAGGATTTCGCCCATATATTGATGGAAATGTTACGGATCGCTAAAATACCCGCCAGGTATGTAAGTGGTTACATTTGTACAAGCCGCGATAACTTTCGTGGCGTCGGCGCTACACATGCCTGGGCCGAAGCTTATATTCCCGATTTTGGCTGGCTCGGCATTGACCCTACCAATAACTGTATCGCAAATGAAAACCACGTGCGCTTAGCCGTTGGCCGCAATTTTACAGACTGTTCGCCCGTAAAAGGCGTTTACAAAGGTTCATCAAACCATAAACTGGAAGTAGCCGTATCTGTTGATGATGAAAATGTGCTAAACAAGAACGATACGCAGATACATGAAGCGCATGTCACAAGCACCGTGTCTGAATTTACAAAAAATAGTTATCACCGCTATATGGAAATTATTCAGCAGCAACAGCAGCAATAGTTGGCAGTTGCAAGTTTACAGTTTGCATCGGTGATTTTGTTCCAATCGGAATTATTTGGTAAAAAAGTCAGAATTACGAAGTTTCTAAAACTTCGTAATTCTTAGGGGCAACTTTAACAGACAGTTTATCATTAAAAACGCATTCTTCTAACGTCTTATCTCTAACCTCTGTCCTCCGACCTCAAAG
>Ga0302319_10024254_pt1 | contig 10790 bp, 12 predicted proteins | sample Bog_T0_2_FD_203319 | JGI IMG/M metagenome (GOLD analysis project Ga0302319, IMG submission 203319) | Peat permafrost microbial communities from Stordalen Mire near Abisko, Sweden - Bog_T0_2 | ecosystem: Environmental > Terrestrial > Soil > Wetlands > Peat | place: Sweden: Abisko, Stordalen Mire... | reverse complement strand
CAAAATATCTGACCTCCGTGGATGTGCGAGTCCAAGTATAGTAAACGCCCACGGGTAGGCGCTAATCGCCGATCTCAATTCCGTACTCCGACAGCCACGTTCTAAGCTCCCCCCTCGCGGCCCGCGCCAGACGCCCGCCAGTGAAGCGGTCGTCGTGGGACACTTCCCGCATCGGGAAGTCCGGAATCGTGAGAGCGTCCGCTGCGAACGCCGAATCGAACTCGGCTTCGGCCAGAATCAACCCCACTAGAGCCCCCTCGAACACATCGATGCCGAACGGCGGCACACTGTAACGGACCTTGCTCAGCATGTGCCCGGGAGGCTGGGATAAGAGCCGGTGCGTGTCTCGATCGAGATACATCGTCGTGACGAACCCCTGCTGGGCTCCGCTTGAAACCGATGGTATCTTTTGGGTCAGCTTAAAGACCGTCGGCTGGCCCTCCTCGTTCTGTTCCCGCAAGCGAAGGTTCGTTCCTTCGATGTAACGATCCATGATGCGACGAACGCCCAGGATCAGCTGCCTCTCGGGAAAGCGACGGACAAGAAAACGTCGTTCGCGCTCGATCCTGGCGTATTTGTGGCCGGTCGGCATGTTGACATTCCAGTTTGGAATATCCAAGCCATGCGAAACTGAATTCATATGGCGAAAGCAATGTGGGAAAACGCCGTCTTAGCGGAAAGCGATAAGACCATCGAAATCGAAGGAAATCAATACTTTCCCCCGGACAGCATTCAAAAGGAATTCTTTCAACCAAGTGATTATCACACGACCTGCGGCTGGAAGGGCGAGGCCAGTTACTACGACGTAGTCGTGAACGGCAGCAAGAACGCCAACGCCGCATGGTTTTACCCGGAACCCATGGCAGCCGCCAAGCAGATTAAAGGTTATATCGCATTCTGGCGCGGCGTGCGCGTTTCTAAGTAAGCCACACCGCCGCCAGCGTGGCGAGTAACAAAGCGGGAGGCATCACCACAGCCCCGGCTTTTAGGAATCGCCATCCGCTGATTTGCTCTCCCTCGCGCCGCAGCGCGATCAGCCACAAGACTGTAGCCAGAGATCCCGTGACCGACAGATTGGGACCCAAATCTACCCCGATCAGAACCTCGTTCCGCACGGACTCTGGTAGTTGCACGGCCTGCATGGCTCCGCCGGTCAGCAAGCCCGACGGCAGATTATTCATGACGTTCGAAAGTCCGGCGACCCCAAAGGAAGCCGCCAGGCCGCCCGCTATCGCAGGCCATTGGGCGAGCCGCTGCAGCAGCGCCCCTACATCCTTCATGGCCCCGGCTCCATCCAGACCCTGGACCAGCACGAATAGACCAGCTACCAGTGGTAAGACGCTCCACGAAACTCCGAGGGCGATCGCACCAGCCGCGCGTGGCTTCGCGCCAGTAGCCACTACGACAGCGATCAAAGCCGCCAAACCGGTGGGCAGGCCCAAGTCCAGGCCGAAACCCGACGCGCTAATCAAGATCGCGCCCGTGAATACGATTCCATAAGCCGCGCGCCGGCCTTCCTTCGAGAGTTGCGCGGGCTCGCTACGGACTTCCACTTTACCGTCCAGGTCCTTTCGCGACAACCATCGCAAAACCACATAAGTCGCAGCGATGGAAAGAGCCGATGGAAGCGCAAACGTCCGCAGCCAAGGCAGCAATGGCGGCAGATGCTTTCCATACACGACGAGATTGGCCGGGTTTGAGATGGGTAGCACGAAGCTGGCCGCATTGGCGATAAACGCGCAGATGAACAAATACGGGAGCGCTTCGGTCTTCGCCTTCTTTACCGCCGCGTAAACCGCCGGAGTCAGCACCACGGCCGTGGCGTCGTTCGAAAGAAACACCGTCACCAACACGGCGACGCCATACACCAGCGTGAACAGCCGCTTTCGCGATCCATGGGCGGCGCTGACGGCCAGTGTGGCCAGCCAGTCGAACACGCCTTCCTGGCGAGCCAATTCCGCCAGCAGCATCATGCCGGTCAGAAACAGATAAACGTCGGTACCCTTCTTGACCGCGCTCCACGCTTGGCCGATGGGCAGCAAGCCGGACACCACCAGCAGCACCGCGCCCAGGCAGGCCCAAACTGCTTCGGGCCAGTCCTTCGGACGGAATAGCACGCCCGCGATGGCGGCTCCGGCAATCGACCACACCAAAACAGCGCTCATCGGATGGCCCGTTCACGCAGCGGCATGATTCCATCCCTGGTTAACGCCGGTCACGCCGCTCACCATCCGGTATCCTGCCAACCCCAACGCCAGCGCTGGAAGCGTGTTTGAATCCAACCTGCCGGCGCACCTGGTCGCAGGGGAGTGTGAGATCGGCTTATCAATTTCGATTTGCATTCGCGGGGCTCCTCTTCTAACGTAATGCCAGCCGAACGGGGGAAACTCACTGCGTTCGAATAGCTCCCCGGGAGCGTATTCATCCACGAGGAGAAATGATGAGATTTCGAACGCTACTTTTCGCGGCCGCCTTTTTGCCGCTTTTCGGGCAGGAACCGAGCCTTCCGCCTAACCTGGAGGCGTTGGCCGCGCGCGCCGACGAATCGGTGAGGGTGAGCTTGGACGGTTCCCTGTTGCAAATGGCCGCCAAAATGATCCCGGACGAAGACCAGCACTCCGCCGCAATACGCAAGATCATCGCGGGCATACAGGGTATTTACGTACGCAGCTTCCAGTTCGGAAGCGACGGAGAATACAGCGCGGCGGATCTGGAGAGCGCGAAAGCCCAGTTCCGCGATCCGTCCTGGTCGCGGATCGTGTCGGTGCAGTCGAAGGCCGAGGGAGACTGCGACGTCTACATCCGCGGCGCTGCCGAGGGGAAACTGGCCGGAATTGCAGTGGTTGCGGGCGAACCGCGCGAGTTGACCATCGTGCGTATCGTAGGCGAGATCAGTCCCGAACAACTGGTAGATCTCGGCGGCGAATTTCACATCCCCCGATTGCAACGAAAGGAGCGCAAGTGAGAGGCACAATCCTGACTCTGTTGCTTTTGACTTCGTCTATCGCCAGCGCAGCGGACAAGGAATTCGAGCAAATCGTAAAGGCGATTGAAACGCAGTATGGCGTCAAGCCCAATCACATCCCGCTGCTAGGATTGGGCAACTTCTTACTGAAGACGGCACATCCGCAAGGCGTCAGCGGGTTTCGGATCGCCGTTTTTGAGAATCTCGACGATCGTGACGGGGGGCGGGACTTTGAAGCTGCGATGAACCGTATCGGGAGCTCCAGTTTGCACTGCGTGATTCAAGTACAATCGCGCCGGAATCGCGAGTCGACCTATATCTTCACCGGGAATCCCGGCAAGTCGACGCGCTTGCTGGTCGCCAGCATCGAAAATCACGAGGCCACTGTGGTCGAGGTGAAGGCCGACGTGGAGGCGTTGCTGCAGTTGCTCCGCGACCCAGACCATATTGGCGATGCACTGGGAGTTCACCGTCAGGACCCTTGAGGCGATCGCAAGGCCGGATTTGTCTAAGAATGGATTGGTGTAAGAATGGAAGGGATCGTTGAAATGCTTCTGTTCACGCCCAACAGGATAGTCTGTCCGATTCACGAACGGGCGCGGCAAGCCGATAGAGAGATGTGTGATGGTACGTCGCCATTCTCGCGGAAGGCCTGCACTTGTTCTGTGCCGGCCCGGTGTCGTTGCACTGGTCTTTTCTTTGGCGTCGATTGGCGGCTCCCAGAGTGGGGCCGGTAAAATCTGGACTCTAACCACCGCGCACGCGGTGCATAGCTTGAGCCAAAGCGAGGCCGCCCGAGGTTGGCCGGTACACTTACGCGGAGTGGCCACCTATTACGATACGCACCTCGATCGACGGTATGGCATACTCTTCGTTCACGATGCCAGCGGCGGCATTTTTGTGGCCACTGCCCTCGACATCCCTCCTATCGCCGCCGGTACACTAGTGGACCTGGAAGGGGTTAGCGCGCCCGGTGAATATGCTCCGATTGTCGACCACGCGACCGTTCGCACCTTGGGACAATCGCATTTACCGAGCGCGGCGCCGCGAGTCAGTTTGGCGAGACTGATGACCGGGGCCGAAGACGGCCAATGGGTGGAGATGGAGGGCGTGGTCCATTCAGTGGTTAGCGCCGAAAATCATGTGATCGTTTCGCTGGCCTTGAGCGAAGGCGTCATTCGGGCCACCACAGTGCCTGCGAAAGGCGTCGATTATCAAAGCCTGGTGGACGCCAAGATCCTGATTCACGGTAATGCGGCTCCGTTTTTTAATAGGAGGCGGCAGATCGTGGCGGCCAGCCTCTATTTTCCGGACCTTTCTGCGATTGTGGTCGAGGAACGAGCGGAGGCCGATGCCTACTCACTGCCGGTAAAGTCGATCGCCACATTGCTGCGATTTTCGTCGAAAGTGGATCTGCAACACCGTGTACACGTGCGCGGAAAGGTGACGCTGCAATGGCCAGGACGGTGGTTGTGCATCGAAGACGACACCCAAGGGCTGTGCGCCCCGGCGCTGCAAACGACGTCGCTCAGGATGGGTGAAATCGTGGACGTGGTGGGCTTTCCGGCCGCCGGAGAATCGTCGGACACCCTACTGGGAGCAACTTTTCGGAGCGTGGCCGACGGGCCGCCCGTCCAGGCGTCGGTGGTGACCGCCAAACAAGCCTTCAGCGGCGATTTCGATTCGCGGCTGGTGCAGATCGATGGGCAACTCATCGGGCAGGATCTGGCGGGTCCGGATCCGGCGCTGGTGGTGTCGTCCGGCGGGTTCGTTTTTCCGGTTCTCTTGCCGGACGCGGACATGACGGCTACCGCTCAGTGGATCACTGGCAGCCGCCTTCGCGTGACTGGAATCTGCTTGGTCCATATGGACGCCGAACGTTCCTCCACCAGCGACGGCGAAGGGTTACCGAAGTCGTTTCGGATCACGCTGCGTTCGGCTCGCGATGTCACGGTTCTCGGAACCCCCTCGTGGTGGACCGCCGGGCACCTGTTGATGTTGCTCGGGCTGCTGTTGTCTCTTACTATGGTGACGGCTTTTTGGGTGGCGATTCTCAGAGACCGCGTAAAACAGCAGACCGAAGTGATCCGGCAGCAACTGAACGTCGCAGCCGCGCTAACGGAGGCCGCGGAATCTGCTAACCGGGCCAAGAGCGAGTTTCTGGCGAATATGAGCCACGAAATCCGCACCCCCATGAACGGCGTAGTAGGCATGATTGAGCTGGCGACCGGCTGCAACCCTCACAACGAACAGGGAGAATACCTCGCCATGGCTCGCACTTCCGCCGACGCCCTGTTAACCATCATCAACGACATCCTCGATTTCTCTAAGATCGAAGCGGGCAAGCTGGATCTGGACCTCACCGATTTCAATCTGCACAATACGCTCGAGGAAAGTCTGCGTGCTTTTATGCCGGCGGCGTCCGCTAAGGGCATTGAGCTACTGTGTGACATTGCCCCCGATGTCCCCGTAGTGGTCCATGGCGATACGATCCGCCTGCGCCAGGTGATCACCAATCTGATCGGCAACGCCATCAAGTTCACCCGGCAGGGAGAAATCTGCCTGAGCGTTGTGCAGGACTCCCCGGTTACAGCGGAGGGCCCGTTGCTGCACTTCACGGTTCGGGATTCCGGAGTCGGCATACCGGCATCGAAGCAAAAAGCGATCTTCGAGGCCTTCTCGCAAGGCGATGGTTCTACTACCCGCATGTATGGCGGAACCGGCTTGGGCCTGACGATTTCATCGCGCTTGGTGACGATGATGGGCGGCCGTATATGGGTGGAGAGCGAACCTGGGAAGGGCAGCGCATTTCATTTCACTGCGCAGTTCGCTCCCGCCCTGCCGGGAGCCTCCACGCGGGAGGCTCCGCATAGCCATCTCTTCACCAATGTACCGGTTCTGGTGGTGGACCTGAACAGCTCCAGCCGCCGGATTCTCGCGCAAACACTGACAAGCTGGGGAATGCACCCTAGCACGGCTGGTAATGCCACGGAGGCAGTAGCGATGCTCGAAGGAGCCGTACAGGCGGGCGAACCTTTCCGGGTACTACTGGCCGATGGGCAAACCACCGGCGCAGAGCACTTGGGAATGGTGGGATCGTCGATCTTAATGCTGAATGCGGCTGTTTTAAGAGGCGATCACGGCAGCTTGCCGATACTGTCGAAACCACCGCGGCGGGAAGAACTCAGGCTCATCCTGCAAGACGTTCTGGAGCAGCAGTTGCGGCCGGCGGATTCCCTTCAATCGAGCAGCGAAGCGTAGCAAGCCGCGGAGAAGAGACCGTGCGCAGATATGTCGCCCTGCAGAGGTTTGACTATGCGTGGAGAAGAATGAGGAGCGCCCTTCAGGAAGATTCGAGTGCCCTGGACGCGACTGAAGCCCCCTCCGGCATAGAGATCGACATAAAACCCGTTGATCTGAAGCCATCCATTCTTCGCAACCTGCAACATGTTGCATCGTTCCTGACTTGCTCCAATCGTCCGGTGGACGGCCGGTCGTCATCCTGGGTTCGTCAAAGACACCCAACAATCCGTTCACACTATTCTTTGCACTCCTTGCGCCCCACCTAAGCCTATCTCCATCTATCACTTACCACCAATCTCAGCCTTCCCCGACAAGTCCCAACTTCCACACCCCTACCTAAACTGAAATCGCAGAGTTGTTGATCCGCAACCCCGGTCCCACAGCCGGCACAACTCCACATCATCTCGGACCCCGTAACCGGGTTCGTACCAGGAGGCAGAGGAATGAACCGTTTTCAGCGATGCGCCCTGTGCATCGGTTTGGCGCTCTTAGGGTGCGCGGCCGCGTTTGCGGAGCCGCCCCTGACCGTCGTTCAGGATGTTCTCTTTAACGCCGACGGGACCACCTTCAATGGCATCGTCACCATTTCGTGGGCCAGTTTCGAGGCGTCCGACATGTCCAATATACCCGCCAGTTCCATTGTCACCGAGGTGATCAACGGGCTGCTACGGGTCCAACTCGTACCCACCACCAACGCGCTCTCTCCCTCCAGCTATACCGTTGTGTACAACAGCGGGGGAATTACGCAGTTTACCGAAACCTGGGCAGTCCCGCCCAGCAATGTCTCTCTCCCGGTCAGCGCCGTGCGGATCAGCGGGACCGGCACCTTGGTGGGAGGGGGCGGTACCGGCGGGAGTCCGACTACGGATATCGCCATCTCCGACGTAACCGGCCTTACCACCGCCCTCGATCTGCGCCCCAGCATGGGAGCCGGCTACACCATCTCCCGAACCGCCATTATCGACGCTTCCGGGGCCATCGATGGAGCCGGCGGCAATGCGTCCGACTGTATGCACGTCGATGGCTCCAGTGGCCCCTGCGGCACTACTTCTACCGATGGGTCCACCAGCCTCACCTTCGTCGACGGCGAAACGCCCGGCGGAGCGGTCAACGGCATCAACGCCGGCTTCACCTTGGCCAACGCGCCGCTGCCCGCCTCCACTCTCGCCCTCTACCGCAATGGCTTGCTACAGGAACAGGGAGTGGACTACTCGCTGTCTAACAGCTCCATCACGTTCCTCGGTTCCTACGTGCCTCAACCGGCCGATATTCTGACCGCATATTACCGCCTCAATGTCGTGATTTCGGGAGTTACTTTTATCGACGGCGAAGTACCGGCCGGAATTGTGGACGGCTCCAACACCTCCTTCACCCTTAGTCAGGCGCCTGCTCCCGTTGCCAGCTTGTCGCTTTTTTTGAACGGCGTACTGCAAAAAGCCAACCTGGACTACACGCTATCCGGTACTGGTATCATCTTCATGCCCGGTCTAGCGCCCCAGCCTGGAGATATCCTGCTGGCCACTTACCGTGTAACCGTAGGATAAAACTAAGGCATTTCGGTCGCGATCTACGGCGATTGTTTGATTGTCAGCCCCTCGCCTGTCCGTCATTATGGATTAGGGCCTGCGAGGAGGCTGACTGTATGCTTATACGTCTACTACTGATTTTCTGGAAGCAGGATTCGGGTCAGGATCTGATCGAGTACGCTCTGATTACCGCCACCCTCGCCGTAGTGGTCGCCGGCTTCCTTCCACCGTCCATCATGCCTTCGGTAAGTACCATCTTCTCGAAGATTAGCAGCAGTATGTCCATAAGTTGACGATGTCGCGGCTCCGTAAACAGAGCCGCCCGTCTCGTTAAGCCCCGTCCGGGTAACAAAGCCCCGCCAATAAAGCCCCGCCAATAAAGCCCTTGACTCCTCCCAGAATCGGGAATAAGCTTCTCAGATGCCCAAGGGCTGCGGGTGTTTCGCGCCCTTGCCTAGACTCGACACTCCAGTACTTCAGGACGGAACATGCTTCGACCCCTTCGCTCGATTTTTCCCTGCGCGGCACTGTTGTTGATCGGTATCAATGCCATACCTGCCTCCGCATCCACCCGTCACGCTTACGTCTCGGACTTTAGCTCCAACACCATTTCCGAGTTCTCCATTACTGCAACAAACGGCGTCCTCACGCCGATCACCGGCTGCACAACCATAGGGACCAGTAGTCCAGTCGGGCTGGCGGTCGACCCCACCGGCCGCTTTCTCTACGTCGCCAACCAGACGGCGAATACCATCTCCTTGTTTAAGATCAACGCCTCCACCGGCTGCTTGGGTCCCGGACCAGTCATCAGCACCGGCGCAGCGCCTACCTCGATAGGGATCAATGCCACCGGATCGTGTGTGTTTGTAACCAATCAGACCGCTAATACCGTTTCCGGCTACTCGATCAATGCCACCAGTGGCGCTTTGACCCTGTCCGGTACCGGTGCGACGTCTCCGGGTCCAAAAGGAATCGGGGTCGACCCTTTTGGCCAGTTTGTCTACGCCGCCGATAGCACGGGAAATGCAGTATCGGCGTTCTTGATCAAGGCGGGCAGTTGCTTTCCCGCTACCGTTGCCGGGTCCCCCTTTGCTACGGGCGCCGGACCCACGGGGGTCGCAGTCGATCCAGTCGGCCAGTTTCTCTTTGTGACAAATAACGGCGCCAATACGGTAACTGGCTACACCATTAATCCCGCAACCGGAGCGCTTACTGTAATTGGCACATCCGTCGCTTCAGGCGGTCCCGCCGGAGTCGGAGTGGACCAATTCGGCCAGTTCCTTTACGTCGCCAACAACACCGGTAATTCCGTGTCGGGGTTCTCAATCAGTCCTACTGGCGTTACTGCGCCGATTGCGGTCACCGTCGCCGGGAGCGCCCCCCTCGGCGCAACCGTCGATCAGAGCGGACGATTCTTGTATACTGCCGATTCACTCGGGAACACCGTCTCGGCCTATACCATCGCCCCCGCCACCGGAATTCTCACCGCGTCTCCGGCCTCACCTTACACCACCGGCATTTTCCCGATTAATGTGGCAACGACGCCTTGACCACAAGCCTTACTTGTTAACGTAGCCTTGCACGTAGATTGCCTTGAATCCGGCATGCGAAGTTTCCGTCCCGGTCACTTCCATGATGTGTGCGAAGTGATCGATCGCCGCCTGCCGGAATTTCACTTGGCCGTCCCGTCGGGGATCGTGCTCCTCTTCCATCAGCATGTATACATTGCCGCCCTCCGTCAGCAGGCCGATCGGCTGGTTGTTTTGCAGGCATTTGGCGCCGCACGCTTTGTGCTTCTCGCCATGCTTGCCGAGTTGCAGATAGCAGGATAAATCGATGATCTCCCCGGTGACAGTCACTGGTCGCCCCGGCTCGGGGGTCTTATTCACGCCGGCAGCGATGGTGGTCGCAGTCCAGGGCTCGGCCGGCTTCCCACCCAGCGTCCCCATCGGCTTGTCATAGGCCCCCGCGTCGGAGCCTACCGTCATCTCCGGATGCAGGGTGATCCCTTTCTTGGCCGGAGCCTTCTCTGCGTCCTGCGATAACACCAGTCCAGCCGCCGCAATCAAAGCAATGGATATCGGATACAGTTTGTTCATCTTCAGTTCGCTCCTGTTGAATCGATCAGTTCGCCTAACTACTACTGAAAATTACCACACCGGATTGCCGGGGCAGGCCCCGGCCGCGCGGCGGGATACAATGAGAGTTCAGCGTTTGAGGAACTTCAAGATTCAGCCTGAGGAGCAGTGCAACAGGTGCATCCGCACGAACAAGCAGCGGCCACAGAGCCAATAAGGCGGGGCCGAGGCAAGCTGGCTTTGGTCGCCATCAGTATCATTGTGTTGCTGATGGTCTTATTGGCGGTCGGTTATTTACCGCGCCGCGACCGCGAAAAAGAACTGGCGGCGGACCTTCAGAAGGAGAAAACGACGCTGCCCCAAGTGAACGCCGCGCTCGCTACGGCTTCCCCGGCCAGCAGCGACCTGTTGCTTCCCAGTAACGTTACCCCCATCACGGAGGCCGTGATTAACGCCCGCGCCGAAGGCTATTTGAAGCGCCGCTATGTGGATATCGGCGACCGTGTGAAGGCAGGCCAGTTGATGGCCGAAGTGGACGCTCCGGAACTGGACCAGCAAGTGCAACAGGCTCGCGCGGCCCTGTCGCAGTCGCAAGCCGCCCTTGCCCGCGCTCAACACGCGCTGGCGCAATCGAAAGCCAACGAGCACCTCTCCGACGTTACCGCGCAACGCTGGAAAACCCTGGCCGAGCGCGGCGTCGTTTCCAAACAGGAATACGATCAGAAACAGGCGCAGTTCGATTCCGACCAAGCCGCCGTCCAAGCCGCGGGATCCGATATCAAAGCTGCCGAAGACAATATCATCGCCAGCCGGGCTAATCTCGACCGGCTCATTCAGTTGCAGCAATTCGAAAAGATCACCGCTCCCTTCGCCGGAGTCGTTACCGCCCGCAATGTGGACGTGGGTGCGCTGATTTCG
>Ga0302319_10024252_pt1 | contig 10791 bp, 2 predicted proteins | sample Bog_T0_2_FD_203319 | JGI IMG/M metagenome (GOLD analysis project Ga0302319, IMG submission 203319) | Peat permafrost microbial communities from Stordalen Mire near Abisko, Sweden - Bog_T0_2 | ecosystem: Environmental > Terrestrial > Soil > Wetlands > Peat | place: Sweden: Abisko, Stordalen Mire... | reverse complement strand
CGCCGCCCTTGACTTGACCAGTTACTGAGCACTCTCCGCTTGATTAATTTCCTCTTTTTTCTCGGGACGTACAAACAAGGCTCCCTTTGCAAGGTGGCCAATTTGCTCGTCCTTGACGGCGTACCAGTCGGTAAACGTCGTCGAATAGAATTCATCACCCGGCTCGACCCTGTCCGTTATTTCCAATGCGCGGTACCCCCAAGGAAGTCCGACATTTGTTTTGTGACTTGGTAGTTTTGTCATAAGCTTCAAAGCTCCTATTCTCTAAGGGACGTCAGGCTCATCGTGGGCAGGCCTGACTCCTGACGCATCGCGCGCCAATGCCTGCGATGCTTAACGCTCCAACTAATCAAGGCCTTTTCGAAGCCTATATCGCATCCAACCTTTTCGCTTTCGATCCACTTAAGGCGAAGAATCTCCGCACGCTCTGCCAAAAATTCCTCATATAAAGTGGATTTTTTCAACGTCTTATCCTAGTCCCATATGGATTAACCCACCGGGGGTTGCGGCTGTCAACCATGAGCCACGCCGCCAAAACGTGCTACTCATTTATTGGCAAAGAATCAGCTAATTTTGATCGAGTTAAATCAGAACCGTACCTAAAGAAAATCGAGCTTTTTTGTCGGCAATTGCGAATTGAAATAATGTTTGTAAACCGCGCCCTTGCCCTTTGGCAACCCGAGGAGCGCTGCTTTTACAGCCAGAAGCGGCGAGTCCAACGGCGGTAGCGCCAGAACCGCAATCGGGGCGCTTCCCCTTCCGTTAACCACGGAAAACAAAGGTTGCCTGACATTTTAGCGTGTCACGAGATTGATTGCGTAAGGGCGGTGACATTGTTACTACAAGGTACCCCCCCCGAAAAACACCAAAAAAAAGTTGGGTTTTAGCAGCAAGTTGTCCGGGCTACCCGAACTGATCCAACTTCCCCATTCGACTTCGCTCAGGGCAGCGGCTTGCTGCCGCGGCTAACGGCCAGGATGACAGCGCTCTTACGCGGAAGTTTTGTAGTGGTTCTTGTACCCGTTCAGGCTTGTTTGCGCTGGCGGCGGAACTGAACGAGGGCGAGGAGGGCGAGGGAAGCCAGCAGCAGGGCCCAGGTGGAGGGTTCCGGCGCCACCTCGAAGTCGATATTGTCGCCCTTGAGGAACAACAGGCTGGCGTCGTAGGCGCCGCTGCCGACGATCAGCCCGCCGGTAATCTGATAGCCGTAGTTGTAGCCATCCGTGATCGTCGGGTAGAGGTTGAGCGTCAAACCGGTGTAGGTCGTGTTGCTGCCGTCAATCAGCACGTATTCGCCGTTGCGCACCAATCCGTCGCCGACCAGGTCGTTGATGTTCACCAGGTTGCCCGCCCCGCCGCCCACGTTAAAGGCGATCGTGTTGGCCACTGCCATCCCATCCGGCCCCGTCACCACCAGCTGGCTCCCGGTGTCGATTTCCTGGTTGGCATTCAGGTGGACGCCCGAGCCCAGCGTAAAGGTCAGGCTCGCATTGTTCGCCGGGTTCCCCGACGCACCGTTGAGGCTCAGGATCGTGCTGTGTGCGGTGATGCTTGTCGTATCAATCGTCAGGTTCCCGTTGGCCACACTGCCCGACTGGACCCCGCCGGGGACGATGGCCCCGCTGCCCGTCAGGCTGATGCCATGCGTACCGGACAACGCAACGGTGCCCAGACCGGCGATCGTGCCACTGCTATCCACCGTCACCGTGCCGCTTCCCGTCGAGCCGGTGGCGTTATTGGCGTAGAGCCTGCCGTTGGAGATGGTCGTGCCGCCCGTGTAGGTGTTGTTGGCCGTGAACGTCGTCGCCCCGCTGCCGATCTGGCTCACCGCCACTCCCCCGCTGATCGTGTTGCTTTCACTCAGCGCATTGCTGCGGTCATAGGCCAGCGTCCCGTCCGTGCCGCTGACCCCGCCCACCCCGAGGATGCCCGTCGTGCCGTCATCGCCCACCTGCAGCGTGCCGTTATTGATCGTCGTGCCCCCGGTGTAAGTGTTGTTCCCGGTCAAAACGTGGGTCCCGCCGCTCACCGCCAGCGCGGTATGTGCACTGGCTCCGTCCTGGATCACCCCGCCGAACGCGCTGCTCACCGCATTGTTGTCGCTGTTGACTCCCGTCAACGTCAGCGTGTTGCTGCCACTGGCCCCGCTGTTGGTCACGATGTTGGCATTGCCGCCGGCGCTCGTGCTGTTCAACGCCCCGACGCTCTGGTTGTAGCCGCCAAGGTCGTAGGTATTGATCACCGCGCCGTCCGCCGCATTACCCAAAGTCAACACCGTCCCGGTGGGCAGCGCATTATTGAGCCCGTTGATCAGCGTACCGCCGCCATAAACATCGGTCGGCCCGGTAAAGTTGTTGTTGCTGTTGTTGAGCGTCACCGTCGCCCCGTTGTTGATCAACAGGTCCGAATTGAAATCCGCGCTCGTGCCCCCCGTGATCTGCCCGGTGACGTTGAAGCTGCCGCCCGCAAACGCCAGCGTCGCATGCGCCTTGTTCAGGATGCCGCTCACCGTCAGGGTCCCTCCCCCGCTGTTGTCGAGGGTACCGTAGTCGCCTGAACTCACCGTCACGTTTTGACCCAGGGTCGTCGTGCCGCCGGTGTATTGCAGGATGCCGTCCGTCGGGGTGCTCCCCGCCAGCGCCACCGTGCTGTTCTCACCCAACGGCTGGGCACTGCCCACCGCCGCCAGGGTCGGGATGCTCAGCGTCCCGCCCGTCACCGTCAACCCGCCCGTAAAGGTATTGTTGCCGGTCAAATAGACCGCCCCGCTCGTTGTGAGGGTCTTGCCCCCGATGGCGCTGATTGTGCCCGAATCGGTCAGGCTCGCCCCGCTGTCAGCCGTGAAGTCCGCGTTGCTGGCCAATATCACCGGCGCCGTAATGGAGTGAGTGCCCGCCACGTCGAGCACCGTGGCTGTGCCGCCCCCGTTGTTCAACGTGATCGATCCGCCGCTGCCCTGCTGCAGCGTGTAGCTCTGCGTGCTGTTGTTAAACGTGATGCCAGCCAGGCTCGGGTTCACCCCGTTGAGGCTCACCACCGGGTTGGCCGAGGTTGCCGCGCTGCCGAAGGTCGCCGTGTCGGTGTCGGTGAAGCCCGGATCCAGTCCCGGCACCCCGCCATTCGCCTGCCACTTGCTCACGTCACTCCAGTTGCCGCTGCCGTTGGTGTTCCACACCCCCTGACCCGAATAAACAAAGCCGCTCACACTGATCGTCTGCGCAGTCAATGCCGTGGTGCCCAGGCCGCTCGTGCCCGTTCCGTCGGAGGTAAGAGCCACCGTCACCGTGCCGGTGACCGCTCCCGCCGTCCCGGTGTTGGCGCTGCCGCCCAATCCGATTACCAGGCTGCTGCTGTCGCTGCTGCCGCCGGTCAACAGGTTGATCGATCCCCCGTTATCGCTGGCGGCACCGCTCGTCGCGCTGAAGCTCGCATCCAATCCTTCCGTGTAGCTGCCGCTGGCCGACGTGTTGGTCAGGCTCAGCGCACTCGTCCCGAACGTTCCGCCCTCGTGCACCGTGCCCAGGGTCACCGGTGTGGTGATCGTATTGGCTGCGGCCAGGTTATAGACCCCGCCCGTCACATTGATCGTTTGCGGACTCAAAGCCGTCAGGCCCAGGCCGCTGGTGCCTGTTCCGTCCGAGGTCAACGCCACCGTCACCGTGCCGGAAACCGCTCCCGCCGTTGCCGTGCTCGCCCCGCCCAGGCCCACCGCCAGGCTGCTGCTGTTGCTGCTGCCGCCCGTCAGCCGGGTGATTGTACCCCCGTTATTGCTGGCAGAGCCGGTTGTACCACTGAAGCTCGCATCCAATCCTTCCGTATAGCTTCCGCTCGCCGCCGTGTTGGTCAGGTTCAGTGCGCTCGTGCCAAACGTCCCGCCCACATGGACGTTAGTCAGCGTCACCGGCGTCGTGATGATATTGGCCGAGGCCAGGTTATAGACCCCGCCCGTCACATTGATCGTCTGCGGCGTCAACGCCGTGTTGCCCAGGCCGCTGGTGCCGGTTCCGTCCGAGGTCAGGGCCACTGTCACCGTGCCGGTAACCGCTCCCGCCGTCCCGGTGTTGCTGCTGCCGCCCAGGCCCACCACCAGGCTGCTGTTGTTGCTGCTGCCGCCCGTCAACCGGGTAATCGAACCGCTGTTGTCGCTGGCGGCACCCGTCGTCCCGCTGAAGCTCGCATCGAGTCCTTCCGTGTAACTGCCGCCGGGCGCCGTATTGGTCAGGCTCAGCGCGCTTGTCCCGAACGTTCCGCCCACATGCACGTTGGTCAACGTCACCGGTGTGGCGATCGTATTGGCCGCGGCCAGGTTATAAATGTTGCTCGTAAGGGTCAGCGTTTGCGGCGTCAACGTCGTGTCGCCCAGACCGCTGGTCCCCGTCCCGTCCGAAGTCAGCAGCACCGTCACCGTCCCCGTGACCACTCCCGCCGTCCCCGTGCTCACCCCGCCCAGGCCCACCACCAGGCTGCTGTTGTCGTTGCTGCCGCCCGTCAACAGGCTGATCGTGCCCCCGTTGTCGGTCGCCCCACCCGTGGTTCCCCCGAAGCTCGCGTCGAGTCCTTCCGTATAGCTGCCCGAAGGCGCCGTGTTCTGGATGGTCAAGGCCGCCGTGCCCAAGATCCCGTTCACATGCGAATTGGCCAATATCACCGGTGTGGTGATCGTATTGGCTGCGGCCAGGTTATAAACCGCGCCTGTCACATTGATCGTCTGCGGACTCAAAGCCGTCAGGCCCAGCCCGCTCGTCCCCGTCCCGTCCGACGTCAGCGCCACCGTCACCGTGCCGGTCTTCGCTCCCGCCGTCCCGGTGTTGCTGCTGCCGCCCAGGCCCACCACCAGGCTGCTGCTGTTGCTGCTGCCACCCGTCAACCGGGTGATTGAACCCCCGTTATTGCTGGCCGCACCGCTCGTCGCGCTAAAGCTCGCATCGAGGCCTTCCGTGTAGCTCCCGCTCGCCGCCGTGTTGGTCAGGTTCAGCGCGCTCGTGCCAAACGTTCCGCCCACATGCACGTTGGTCAGCGTCACCGGCGTCGTGATCGTATTGGCTGCGGCCAGGTTATAAACCGCGCCCGTCACACTGATCGTTTGCGAACTCAAACTCGTCAGGCCCAGCCCGCTGGTCCCCGTCCCGTCCGACGTCAATGCCACCGTCACCGTGCCTGATTTGGCTCCCGCCGTCCCGGTGTTGCTGCTGCCGCCCAGGCCCACCGTCAGGCTGCTGCTGTTGCTGCTGCCACCCGTCAACCGGGTGATTGAACCACTGTTGTCGCTGGCCGCGCCCGTCGTCCCGCTGAAGCTCGCATCGAGTCCTTCCGTGTAGCTGCCACTGGCCGCCGTGTTGGTCAGGCTCAGCGCGCTCGTCCCGAACGTTCCGCCCACATGCACGTTGGTCAACGTCACCGGTGTGGTGATCGTATTGGCTGCGGCCAGATTATAACCCGTGACCGTGAAATTCGTTGTGCCAATGTCGGTGCCGAAATTACTGTCGGTGCCCGTCACACTCACGCTATTGATCCCGGCACCGGTCACCGCGTAGGTTCCAGGCGTCGGAGTAGCGGTAAACGTCCCGGCCGGTCCGCTGCTCGCGCTCGTCGCTCCCGCCGTCAACGGGCCCTGGCTCGCCCCGGTGATCGTCACCCCGCTGCTGCCCGCCAGCGTGTAGGTCAGGCTCGCACCGCCGGTGGGCGCCGTGTTGCCCACATTAACCCCGATCGCCGCGTTGCTCCCCACGTGCGCAATATAGTTGCTTGCCGTCGACGCGATCGTCAGCACCGGCTGGTGATTGAGGTCGAGCGACGTGGCGTTGTAGATCAGAAAATAGCCGCTCGGCAATCCGGTGACCGCAAACGTGCCGCTGTTGAGCCCGCTGGCTGCCGTGGCCAGCACATAGTTACCCAACGTCAGGCTCCCTCCGGTCACGCTGAAGCTCAGGTCGGCTCCGCTGTTGATCGTCGCCCCATTGGTGATCGTCAACAGGTCCGTCGTGTTGGTTCCGCCACCAATCATATCCAGCGCTAACGTGCCCCCGCTCTGGAATGTGACCGAACCCGCCGTCAACGTCCCGACCGTGCCCACCCCGCCCGGGTTGAGGATGCCCGCGGCTCCGCCGCCAGCCGACGAAACGATCACATTGCCGTTCACCGTCCCGGTACCCGTCAACGTCGGCGTGCCCGTCGCGCTCGCGCCCCCGACCGTCACCGTTGAGCCGCTCGCCAGCGAACCATTGACCGCCAACGCCCCGCCCTGGATCGTCGTCGCTCCCGTATAGTTGTTGGCCGCCGTCAAAATCGTCGTCCCCGTCCCGATCTGGTTCACCGCGCCGTTGCCGCTGATGAGATTGCCTTCCGTCAGCGTGTTGCTGCGATCATACGCCAGCGTCCCGCTGTCGCTCACTCCGCCCGTGCCCAGATTGCCTGTCGTGCCCCCGTTGCCCACCTGCAAAGTCCCCGCGCTGATCGTCGTGCCCCCGCTATAGTTATTGGCTCCCGTCAAGATCGTCGTCCCCGTCCCGATCTGGCTCACCGTGCCGTTGCCGCTAATGAGATTGCCTTCCGTCAGCGTGTTGCTCCGGTCATAGACCAGGCTCGCCGTATCCGTCACCCCGCCCGTGCCCAGATTGCCCGTGCTCCCCCCGTTGCCCACCTGCAATATCCCCGTGCTGATCGTCGTGCCTCCCGTGTAGGTGTTGGCTCCGGTGAGCACCCACGTCCCCGTCCCCGTCTTGCTCAGGCTCGTGTTGTTCGGGCTGGCCGAATTATCACCCAGTACCGGCGCAAACGTGTTGGCTCCGGTGTTCGATCCGGTCAGGGTCAGGTTGTGCGCCGCCGTATTGGCAAAGCCGATCGCTCCGCTGCCCGTGAAACTCACTGTCGCGCCCGGGGCTGTTCCCGACGCATCCAGCGTTCCGTTGTTGCCATTGCTGTCGCCCAAAGTAAACAGCCGGTTGGTCGTTTGCGCCGTCGAGCCCGTGTATTGCAGCGTCCCACCCCCGAAGATCAGGTCTCCCGCCGAGCCCGTCGCCGAGCCCGCCCCGATGCTGCTCGCCATGTTCACGTTGGCCAGGCTCGCCGCATTGAGGATGCCCGCGTCGATTTGCGTATAGCCCGAGTAGATGTTGGCTCCCGTCAACGCCAGCGTGCCCGCCCCGGTCTTCACCACATTGAAGTCACTCGCCAGCCCGTTGCCGCCCAGCAAGCCCCCGAACGTGTCGGTCGGTCCGCTGGCAATATTAACCGTCAGCGTCGCCACCGTCCCATTGGCCCCGCCCACCCCGTTGCTGTTGATGATCTGGCTGCTGCCCGAACTCGTGTTATAGATCCCCGCCACCGTCTGATTGAACCCGCTCAAGTCATACGTGTTGATGTTCGTATCGGTTCCCCCGCTGTTGCCCAGGTTCAACGTCGTGCTCACCGGCAACGCATTGTTAATCCCGTTGATCAGCGTTCCACCCCCGTACACGTAGGTCGGTCCAAAGTAATTATTGTTCGCGTTGGTCAAGGTCACCGTTGACCCGTTCACGTCAAAGTCCGAGTTGAACGTCGACCCATTCGTCCCCGTGATTTGGCCGCTCACCACAAAGGTCCCCCCGCTCAACACCAGGACCGCGTTGGTCTTCGTTAGCGTTCCACCAAGAGTGAGAACCCCGCCGCCCGTGTTGCCGCCCACATTGGCTATCGTCGCACTGTCCCCCGAGGCCACCGTCACCGCACGGCCCAGCGTGGCGGAAGACGTACCGGTATATTCGAGCACCGCCGAGTTGCTTGCCGTCGTCGCATTGCCCAGCGTGATCGTCCCGGTGCCCCCGCCGAGAGGCTGCAATCGCATTGACTGCCAATGTGCCGGCCTCGATTTGTACCGTGCCGGTGAAGGTACTCGCCCCGGTCAAAATCTGCGTACCCGATCCGTTCAAGATCAACCCACCCGTGCCGCCGATGACAACGGCGGAGGAAGCAACCCCGGCGCCACTGGTTTGGGTGGCCAGCGAGGAGATACCGTTCAGAGTGATGGTCAGCGTACCCGAGCCGAGGCTTACGCCATTGCCGTTACCGCTGATCGAGCCCAATCCGGCAACCGACTCATTAAAATTATTGAGGTTCAAGGTCGCACCATAAAAAGAGTAAAGCGAATTCGGACTGAAGGCCGTGGATGAACCGGCTATCAGATTGGAACCATTTTCGTCATCACCAACCAATGTCACACCGTAATAGGTGTTATTTCCTCCAAACGTCCATGAGGACGAACTGGACTGATTGACCCCGATAATGACGCTGATCGGATTGGTGGCGGAATCGCCACCAATGCTAGGATTAAACGTGTTGGTGAGTCCGCTTGCACCCTGGAAATTCATGAAGGCGCCAGCCGTTCCCATATAAGCAATACTGCCGGTATTTGTGAAGCTAATGGTCCCAGACCCCGTTGGCTTGATCGTCAACCCGCCGCTGCTGACCGTCAGGAGCCGGTCGGTGCTCACCGCAGCCGCGCCGGTGTATTGCAGCGTGCCCCCATTAAATGCGAGATTGGCGGCGGCATTACTCGAGGCACCCAAGACACTGTTGGAGCCACCGTTGCCAAGGCTGGCGACGCTTACGGTCACGCCGCCATTAATGGTAGTGGCCCCGGTGTAGGTATTGGCACCGCTGACGGTGACCGTCCCATTGCCGCCGTAAGTCACGCCGTTAGAGCCCGAGATAACCGCGCTGATCGTGCCGCCCCCATCAAAGCCATAAATGATGCCTTCCGAAGCACCGAACGCCAATGTGCCCGTAGCCCCCGTGATACTGCTCCCATTAAGAATCACTCCTGCCGGCGTGCCGCTGGCTCCGTTGTCGCCCACGTTCAAGGTCGAACCGGTCAGGCTGAGCGTTGTTCCATTCTGGACAAGAATGGCGTAAGCGGTGCTGCCGCTGGTAACGGTGGTCGTTCCGGCAAAATCAAAGTTTGCGATTTGCGCGGAAGTGGGGGCGGCGGGCCCGGCGGAGTTGAAAGCAGTATAACCGGCCGTGTCGGCCCCGAAGCCGATAAAGCTGCCTCCGTAAGTCAGGAAGTCGCCCATGTTGCCAGTGGTCGTACTAAGACCGACGATGGAGGCGCTGACCATGCCGTGGGTAAGCGTCGGTGTAGCGCCGTTAACCACGAAGTTTTCTACGGTACCGAGACCGCCTGCGTTATTCGGGTCAAGAACCAAAACCCCGTTATGAACGCGCTGCAGGACGCTGCCAGTGGCTCCGGCGTTGCCCACCGTGTAGGTGATAGACCCGGGGCCGCCAAGGTTCCTATTGAGAGTGACAACGTCACCCCCCCCATAAATAAACTGGGTGCTGGTGGTGGCGAAGGCTCCATAAGCATTACTAGAGGTGGGATCGAGAGCGAGCGTGCCGTTATTGAATTGTATGTTGCCAGCGCCAGAAGCGGTCGTACCTCCGCCCAAGATACCTCCATTGATCGTCATTGTCCCGGTGAAGGCACTCATATTTCCCAAGGTTACCGATGCCCCGTTCACCCCCAACGTATAGGGATTGTTGCCATTATAAACAAAGTTGCCGGTGCCCGTAAGGGTCGTGAAGCTACCCGCACCGGTGGTTGGAGTAGAATTCAAGGTGAAAATGCCGCCCGAATTGAGAACAACCGTACCGGCAAAATTCGAATAGCCGCTGGCACCGGCACCAAGAGTGAAATTGGCGCCATTGTTGATTGTGAGCGTCCCGTTGCCGCTCAGATAATCGGTAAATGAGGAAGCGTTCAAGATCACGTTGCCAGAGGTGATACCCAAGCCATTGTTATCGGTAAAAGAACTGGCGCCGTTAAGTGTGAGCGCACCCCCTTGACTGAGTTGGAGATGACCCAGCGTCATGGTACCGCTAAAACTTGTGTTGATGGATTGAGCCAGGGTCAACTCCTGCGTGCCGCTGATGGTGCCGCTACCCTGCAAAGCGCCTGCGGTCACATTGTTGGAGTTGATAAACCACTGCGTGCCCGACGCCATGGTGACCAACGAGTTGCCGAAGGGTGTTGCGCTGGCCGTGATAATATCGCCGGCATTGATATTCGTGAGGCCGGTGTAGGTGTTATTGCCGTTGATCTGCCATGTGCCCGTTCCGTTCTTGACCAGACTGGTCTGCATGCCGCTGTTGAGCTCGGTGATAACCGGCGCAAAAATATTCTCTCCGCCGTTGCTGCCAGTCAGCGTCAGGTTATGCGCGGATTCGGATCCATAGACAATCGAGCCGCTGTTGTTGATGTTTACCGTCGCGGACGGTGTCCGGCTGGAGGAATCAATCGCCGCCGTGTTACCGTTGGCGTCACCGATGGTGAAGAGACGGTCGGTGCTTGTGGCGGTGGCGCCCGTGTATTGGAGCGTGCCTCCGCCGAATACCAGGTTGACCGCCGAGTTGCTCGAAGCGCCGAGGTTACTAGCCACCCCGCCCGTACCCTCGGCACCACCCAACGAAGCAACGGCAAGCGTGCCATTGTCAATTTCAGTTGTACCCGTGTAGTTGTTGGAACCCGAGAGCTCCCAAGTGCCCGTTCCGTTCTTGAGCACATTCGTGATCCCGCCCGAGGCATTGCCTATGACGGCGCCCAAGGTGTTCATACCCTTGTTCGCGCCAGCCAAGGTCAAGGTTTGGGGGGTAAAAGCCGTGGTATTGAAGGCCAACAACCCGGTATTGCTGAAGTTGACCGCACCCGAGCCGGAGGCGTTGAGCGTGACTCCCGAACCATTGATGGTGAAAAGACGGTTCGTATTGGCCGTCACCCCGGTATACTGCAGGACCGCGTTGTCGATGATCAAATTG
>Ga0302319_10024249_pt1 | contig 10791 bp, 4 predicted proteins | sample Bog_T0_2_FD_203319 | JGI IMG/M metagenome (GOLD analysis project Ga0302319, IMG submission 203319) | Peat permafrost microbial communities from Stordalen Mire near Abisko, Sweden - Bog_T0_2 | ecosystem: Environmental > Terrestrial > Soil > Wetlands > Peat | place: Sweden: Abisko, Stordalen Mire... | reverse complement strand
TCCGAGTCGCCGATATCTTCCACCCGAATCCAGCGCATCATCTGACGCGAGATGACTTCCAGATGCTTGTCGTTGATATTGACGCCCTGCAGACGATACACTTCCTGGATTTCGTTGACGAGATACTTCTGCAGTTCCTTCTCGCCGCGAACGTCCAGAATGTCGTGCGGGTTGCGCGGACCGTCCATCAGCGGATCGCCCGCCACTACGCGCTCGCCTTCCTGCACGTTGATATGCACGCCGCGCGGCAGAGAGTATTCGCGCTCTTCGCCGTCGTCGCCAACGATGTAGATGCGGCGCAGCCCCTTGGCCAGTTCGCCATATTTCACGATGCCGTTGATTTCCGCCATGATGGCGGCTTCACGCGGCTTACGCGCTTCGAACAGTTCCACCACGCGCGGCAGACCGCCCGTGATGTCCTTGGTCTTCGTGGTCTCGCGCGGAATCTTGGCGAGAACGTCGCCGGCGTGAACGTCGTCGTTGTCGCGCACCATCAGGTGGGCATGGGTCGGCATGAGGTACTTGCGCTGCCCGTCCGGTCCCTTGATCTGCACCATCGGCTGGCGCTTTTCGTCGGGAGAATCGGTTACCACAAGCTGAGACATGCCGGTGACTTCGTCCACCTGCTCGGCGAGCGTGATGCCCTCCTGCAGATCCTTGAAGTGAACGATGCCGGAAACTTCGGTCAGGATCGAGAACGTATACGGATCCCATTCGAGCAGATCCATATTCTGCCTCACCGGAGCGCCATCGGCCACCGTAATGCGCGCGCCGTAGTTGATCGGATAGCGTTCTTTTTCGCGGCCCCGGTCGTCCACGATCGCGATGAACCCGCTGCGATTCATCGAAATAATCTCGCCCTTTTCGTTATGCACGAACTGGACGTTGATGTACTTCGCGAAACCGTCGGACTTCGCATCCTGCTTCGACTGCTCGGAAATCCGCGACGCCGTGCCGCCGATGTGGAACGTACGCATCGTCAGCTGCGTTCCCGGTTCGCCGATCGACTGCGCGGCAATCACGCCGACAGCTTCGCCGCGCTCCACCAACCGGCCGGTCGCCAGGTTGCGTCCATAACAAGCCACGCAAACGCCGCGCTTCGATTCGCAGGTCAGCACCGAGCGAATCTTGACCCGCTCGATACCGGAGGCCTGAATCTGCTCGGCCAGGTTTTCCGTGATTTCCTGATTCACGGCGACGATCAGATTGTTCTCGTAATCGCGCTGGTCTTCGAGAGCCACGCGGCCCACGATGCGGTCGCGCAATGGTTCGATCGTTTCGCCCGATTCGATAATCGGTTCCACGATGATACCTTCCGTGGTGCCGCAATCGTTTTCGGTGATGATCACGTCCTGCGCCACATCGACAAGACGGCGGGTCAGATAACCGGAATCGGCCGTCTTCAGCGCCGTATCGGCCAGTCCCTTACGGGCGCCGTGCGTCGAGATGAAGTACTGCAGCACGTTCAGGCCTTCGCGGAAGTTGGCCGTAATCGGGGTTTCGATGATTTCGCCCGACGGCTTGGCCATCAGACCGCGCATGCCGGAAAGCTGACGGATCTGCTGTTTCGAACCGCGCGCGCCGGAATCGGCCATGATGTAAATCGGATTGAGGTAGCGGCCCGTGCGGTCGTCCTCTTCCATCGCACTGAACATTTCATCGGAAACCTTCTCGGTCACACGCGACCAGATTTCGATGATCTTGTTGTAGCGCTCGCCGTGGGTGATCGCGCCGTCCTGATACTGGGCTTCGACGTCGATGACTTCCTTCTCGGCTTTGCTGACCAGTTCCTTCTTTACGCTGGGCACCACCATGTCGTCGACGCCGATCGAGATACCGGCCAGCGTCGCATAGAGGAAGCCGAGATTCTTGACTTTATCCAGCATGTCTACCGTGGTCTTCAGACCAAACTCCAGGTAGCAGTAATGGACGAGATTCCCGAGGCCTTTCTTCTTGAGAAGACCGTTGATGAAAGGCATCTCCTCCGGCAGGTTGGAATTCATGATCACGCGACCGACGGTCGTGTCCATATACTGCTTCACGAACTCGATCGGCACGCTGTGAATGATGTCCTGGTTATCGAACGCTTTGGTCAGATCGATGACTTTGCCGGTGTAGCGGAGCTTGATCGGCGTCAGCGTCTGGACTTCACCCATTTCGAGCGCGATCAGAACGTCGTCGGTCGAAGCAAAAGTCCGGCCTTCGCCCTTGGCGCCGGGGCGATGCTTGGTCAGGTAGTAGCAACCGAGCACCATATCCTGCGTCGGTACGGCAACCGGTCCGCCGTGAGCGGGCGACAGAATATTGTTGGCCGCCAGCATCAGCGTGGCCGCTTCGATCTGCGCTTCCGGCGACAGCGGAATGTGAACCGCCATCTGGTCGCCGTCGAAATCCGCATTGAACGCGGTGCAGACCAGCGGGTGAATCTTGAGCGCTTTGCCTTCCACGAGTACCGGCTCGAAGGCCTGAATGCCGAGGCGGTGCAGCGTGGGAGCGCGGTTGAGCAGAATCGGATGGTCCTTGATGACTTCTTCGAGGATGTCCCAAACGACGGGATCCTGCTGTTCGACGAGTTCCTTGGCCTGCTTGATCGTGGTGCAGTGCCCGCGCTGTTCGAGGCGATGATAGATGAACGGCTTGAACAGTTCGAGCGCCATCTTCTTCGGCAGTCCGCACTGGTGCAGCTTGAGATCGGGACCGACCACGATGACCGAACGGCCCGAGTAGTCGACGCGCTTGCCGAGCAGATTCTGACGGAAGCGGCCCTGCTTGCCCTTCAGCGTATCGGAGAGCGACTTCAGCGGACGGTTGTTCGCGCCCCGCAGCACGCGGCCACGGCGGCCGTTGTCGAACAACGCATCGACGGCTTCCTGTAGCATGCGCTTTTCGTTGCGCACGATCACGTCGGGAGCATGCAGCTCCATCAGTTTCTTGAGGCGGTTGTTGCGGTTGATGACGCGGCGATAGAGATCGTTGAGATCGGAGGTCGCGAAACGGCCGCCATCGAGCGGGACGAGCGGACGCAGTTCCGGCGGAATCACCGGCAGCACGTCCAGAATCATCCACTCCGGCTTGTTGCCGGATTTACGGAAGCTCTCGACCACGCGCAGACGCTTGGCGAACTTCAGCTTCTTCTGCTGAGAAGTTTCCGTCTTCATCTTCTCGCGAATATCGAGGCTCAGCGCTTCGACGTCGATCTTCTTGAGAAGTTCCTTGATGCCCTCGGCGCCCATCATGGCGACGTACTTGCCGTGGAATTCCTGTTCGAGCTGCCTCTTGCGTTCGTCGGAAATCACTTCGCCCAGAGTCAGTTCGGGAACCTCGCCCGGATCGACCACAACGAAGGCTTCGAAGTAGAGCACGCGCTCGAGTTCACGCAGCGTGATATCGAGAAGATGCCCGATGCGCGACGGCAGTCCCTTGAAGAACCAGACATGCGAACACGGGCTGGCCAGTTCGATATGACCGAGGCGCTCACGGCGCACGCGCGCCAGCGTCACTTCCACGCCGCACTTATCGCAGATGACTCCGCGATGCTTCATCCGCTTGTACTTGCCGCAAAGGCATTCCCAGTCCGTCACGGGACCGAAGATACGCGCGCAGAACAGACCGTCGCGTTCCGGCTTGAACGTACGGTAATTGATGGTTTCCGGCTTGGTAACTTCGCCGAAGCTCCAGCTCCGGATTTTCTCCGGACTTGCCAGAGAGATCCGGATTGAATCGAAATCCGGCGCCAGATTTGCCCGTTCGTAGGGTGAGGATCTCATAGTTTTACAGTCTCCCGTTCCTTACACACCACACTTAGTCAGCCGCGAGAGCCGTATCTTCCGGTATCTCGCCTTGTTTCTTCTGCAATTCCACATCGAGGCAGAGCGATTGCAACTCGCGGATCAGCACGTTGAACGATTCCGGAACGCCCGGCTCGATGGCTGCCTCGCCCTTCACAATGGCCTCGTAAATCTTGGCGCGGCCGTACACGTCGTCCGACTTCGCCGTCAGCAGTTCCTGCAGGATGTATGCGGCGCCGTAAGCTTCGAGCGCCCAGACTTCCATTTCGCCGAAGCGCTGTCCGCCGAACTGCGCCTTGCCGCCCAGAGGCTGCTGCGTGATCAGCGAATACGGTCCGATGGAACGCGCGTGAATTTTGTCGTCCACCAGATGCGAAAGCTTCAGCATGTAGATGTAGCCCACAGTCACCGGCTGTTCGAACATCATGCCCGTCATACCGTCGTACAGTTTCGTCTTGCCCGAAGTGGGCAGGCCGGCCGCGGTCAGTTGCTTCTTGATTTCCTTCTCGGTCGCGCCGTCGAAGACCGGCGTGGCGAACTGCACACCGAGCGCCTTCGCGGCCCATCCGAGGTGAGTTTCGAGAATCTGCCCAACGTTCATACGGCTGGGAACGCCGAGCGGATTCAAAACGATTTCAACCGGCGTGCCATCGGGAAGATAAGGCATATCTTCTTCCGGCAGAATGCGCGCGATCACACCCTTGTTGCCGTGGCGGCCGGCCATCTTATCGCCGACCGAAAGCTTGCGCTTCATCGCGATATAGACCTTCACCAGCTTGATCACGCCGGGAGGCAGTTCGTCGCCTTTGCGCAGCTTCACCGTCTTCTCTTCGGTGATCTTTTCGAGCACCGCGATCTGACGCGACGTCATTTCTTCGATTTCGTCGATCTGTTCGTTCACACGCGGGTCGCGGTTGGCGAGGCGTGCGCGCTTCAGATCGCGCGACTTCGTCTTCTCGATGATTTCGCGCGACAGCAGTTCGCCCTTCGCGAGCAGCTTCTTGTTGGTCTTCTCGTCGTGCAGGTCGACCTGCACTTCTTTGCCTTCGAGCAGCGCCACCAGACGCTTGGCGCGCTCGTCGGTCAGGATGCGGATTTCGTCGGCCAGATTGCGCTGCAGCCGCGCGATCTGCGATTCTTCGATGCGGCGCGACCGCTCGTCCTTCTCCTGCCCTTTGCGCGAGAAGATCTTGCAATCGACAACTGTGCCTTCGATGCCCGGAGGGCAGTAGAGCGAGGCGTCCTTCACGTCGCCGGCCTTTTCGCCGAAGATCGCGCGGAGGAGTTTCTCTTCCGGCGTCAGTTGCGTTTCGCCCTTCGGCGTGACCTTGCCGACCAGGATATCGCCCGGCTTCACCGTCGCGCCGATCCGGATCACGCCGGACTCGTCGAGATTGCGCAGGAAGGCGTCGGCGATATTCGGAATATCGCGCGTGATTTCTTCGGGTCCGAGCTTCGTGTCGCGCGCTTCGATCTCGAACTCTTCGATGTGGATCGAAGTGTAGTAGTCTTCCTTGATCAGCTTCTCGCTGACCAGGATGGCGTCTTCGAAGTTGTAACCGCGCCAGGGCATGAACGAAACCAGAACGTTTCTGCCGAGCGCGAGTTCGCCCATATCGGTGCAGGGACCGTCGGCCAGAACCTGGCCCTTCACTACCCGCTGACCCTGGTGTGCGATCGGCTTCTGGTTGATGCAGGTGTTCTGGTTGGAACGCTTGAACTTCGTCATCTGGTAGATATCCGCGCCGACTTCGCGCGACATCTGACCTTCGTGCGCCGTGCCGTCCACGCGCACGATGATGCGTTCGGAATCGACCGAATCGACAATGCCCGAACGGCGGCAAAGCACAACCGCGCCGGAATCGCGCGCAGTCACATATTCCATGCCGGTACCGACGTAAGGAGCGTCGCCGCGCAGCAGCGGAACCGCCTGGCGTTGCATGTTCGATCCCATCAGAGCGCGGTTGGCGTCGTCGTTCTCGAGAAACGGAATCAGGCTGGCTGCGACCGAGACAAGCTGCTTCGGACTGACGTCCATGTACTCGATCTCGTCGCGCGACTTCAGCACGAAGTTGCCGGCCTGACGGGCATTGGCCAGTTCCGGCACGATGCGGCCGGTTTCGTCCAGTTCCACGTTCGCCTGGGCGATGATGTATTTGTCTTCTTCCCACGCCGACAGGTAGTCGCAGTGGGATTCGTACTCGGCCTGCTGTCTTCTGCCGGTCGATTTTTCGAGGAGAGCGGCGTTAGCCTTGAGAATGTCTTCGCGGCGGATGACGTCGTTGACCTTGTAACTGGTGTCGCCCGGATTCAGAATCCGGACATCGTCGACCACGGTGCCGTTGATGACGCGCTTGTACGGGCTCTCGATAAAGCCGTAGCCGTTGATGCGCGCGAAACAGGAGAGCGAAGAGATCAGACCGATGTTCGGACCTTCCGGAGTTTCGATCGGGCAGATGCGGCCGTAGTGAGTCGGATGGACGTCGCGGACTTCGAAGCCGGCGCGTTCGCGGGACAAACCGCCCGGTCCCAGGGCCGACAGACGGCGCTTGTGGGTGATTTCCGAAAGCGGATTGGTCTGATCCATGAACTGCGAAAGCTGGCTGGATCCGAAGAATTCGCGGATGGCTGCCATGACGGGCTTGGCGTTCACCAGGTCGTGCGGCATGGCCGTCGACATTTCCTGGTACACCGACATCTTTTCCTTGATGGCGCGTTCCATGCGGACCAGACCGATGCGAAACTGGTTCTCGAGCAGTTCGCCCACCGCGCGGACGCGGCGGTTGCCGAGGTGATCGATGTCGTCGACCACGCCGATGCCCTTGCGGAGCTTGAGCAGGTAGCGAATCGTATCGTGGAAATCTTCGCGATGCAGGATGCGCGGATCGTAGACCTTGCCTTCCGGCGTCATTCGCTTGGGCGACTCCGGCGCGTCGTAGATCTTGATCGAAAACTTCATGCGGCCGACGCGCGAGAAGTCGTACTTGCGCGGATCGAAGAACATGCCTTCGAACAGCTGGGTCGCGGTGTCGACGGTGGGCGGATCGCCCGGCCGAAGCTTGCGGTAGATTTCGATCAGCGCCTCTTTGCGGGTCTTGACCGGATCCTTCTTCAGAGTGGTGGAAACAACGGTCCCGACTTCGTCGCGCTCGGGGAAGAACACCTCGAAGCTGGTGATCCCGGCTTCGATCAGCTTGCTGACCACCGTGGAAGTCAGTTCGTGATTGGCGTCGATGAGGACTTCGCCGGTCGCCATATCCACGACGTCGGCGGCTATGAATGCGCCTTCCAGATCGTTGACGGCAACTTCCGCCTGGCCGATTTTCGCCTTGACCACTTCCTTCATCACGCTGGGCGTAATTTTCCGGCCCTGCGGGACGACCGTTTCGCCGCCCTTCGCCGTGATGGCGTGCGAGAGTTTCAGACCGATGAGGCTGTCATCGACCTGCCAGAATAGTTTGGCGTCCTTGACGGCGATCTTCGTAATGCGATAGAAGGTGCGGAGAATCTGTTCGTCGGTTTCGAGACCGAGCGCGCGCAGGAAGACCGAACCGTAGAATTTGCGCTTGCGGTCGATGCGGACGTGCAGCAGGTTCTTGTTGTCGTACTCGAACTCGACCCAGCTTCCGCGGTACGGGATGATCTTGCCGAGGAAGTAGCCCTGGGCCGGAATGCGTTCGAAGAAGACGCCGGGCGAGCGGTGCAACTGGCTGACGATGACGCGCTCGGTGCCGTTCACGATGAACGTGCCGTTGTTCGTCATCAGCGGAATTTCGCCGAAGAAGACTTCCTGCTCTTTGATGTCGCGGACGCTCTTGGCGCCCGTCTCGGGGTCTTTGGCGTAGACGGTCAGCCGGATCGTGACCTTGAGCGGAGCTGCATAAGTCATGCCACGCTCTTCGCATTCGGCCTGATCGTACTTGAGCTGGAGGCCGACCGGATCGCCGCACTTATTACAGAAGGTGACGATGTTCTTGTTGAAAGTGCCGCAATGATGGCAGAGGACGTCGCCCGGATGGAAAGGATCGGTCTTGATGGCCGCGCCGCAGGAAGGATTGCGGCAGGTGGAACGAAGGTGATGCAAACCCTTCAGATTGCCGCACTTGCACTCCCAGTTGCCGATCGAATAATCGACGAATTCCAGTTGGCTGACACCGCGGAAATCGGAGATCGGGAATACGGACGTGAACACGGTCTGCAGACCGATGTCGTCGCGCTCGTTCGGCAACAGATCCATCTGCAGAAACTGCTCATAGGAATTACGCTGTACTTCGATCAGATTCGGGATCGGAATCGAAGTCTTGATCTTGGAAAAATCAACTCGATCGGGGGCCAGACCGTTTTCAGAAGACATAAGGATTCGGGAGCTCCGTTACAACAGGCGCCACTTCACGCGAAGCGGCTACCTGGAAACCAAACACTCAAGCGGAACATGCCTGCCGGCATTGAACACGGCACGCTCCGCCAAAATAAAAATTCCGGGTGGAAAAAATTTGTTTGAAAGCTTGCTTGATGACGCAGACTGAGAGGATGATAAGGGATGCCTGCCGGATGGCTCCCAAAACCCATCGAACGACAAGATGGAGAGATAGCGCTGCCACGCGGAGGCACGACTCCCCCGCGCGATGGTAAGACCGGCTTGCAATACAAGTTCCAGGGTTCCAGCGCCACCGACACCTATTCCCAGTCTTCAAATCCGGTGCATACCTCGCCAACGTTAAAAGGATAGCATCGAATCGTCAACCCGTCAAATCCGCAAAAAAAGCTCAATGGCGGCACGCAGGCCGGAAGCCCCTCGTACCGCCACGAAATCCCCACCAAAGGGACCGCAACTGTAACAAACGCAGTAAGTTATTAGTATTGCTACTTCACTTCTACGATTGCGCCAGCGTCGGCGAACTTTTTGCGAATGGTCTCAGCTTCATCCTTGCTGACACCTTCTTTGACAGGCTTGGGCGCGGCGTCCACCAGGTCCTTGGCTTCTTTGAGGCCGAGGCTGGTCACTTCGCGAACAACCTTGATGACGTTAATTTTGTTGGCTCCCGCCGCATTCAGAACGACGGTGAATTCGGTCTTTTCCTCAACCGGCGCCGCCGCTGCCGCAGCCGCTCCGCCGCCAGCCGCCGCCACCGGCGCCGCTGCCGCCGCCGAAACACCCAGCTTCTCTTCGAGCAACTTCACGAGCTGCGACGCTTCGAGCAGCGTCAAGCCCTGAATCTGATCCGCAATTGCGTTAATGTCCGCCATGATCGTAAAAACTCCCTGGAAAATTTAAACTGTTTGAAAACCTACGACTGAAACTTGTTGTTCTGAACGCCCTGGTCGACCACAACGGCCAGATTGCGTCCCACCGCTCCCAACGCCGTCACAAGCCTCTGTGCCTGGGCGTTAATCAGATAGAGCAGCTTGGCGAGTATTTCTTCCTTCGGAGGAAGGTTGGCCAGCTCCCCGATTGCTTTGACATCGACGGCGCGGCCTTCGACGAGGCCCGCCTTGAAAGTAAACGCCGGAGTCGTCTTCGCATAAGCGGTCAGCGCCTTGGCGAGAGCGACGGGGTCGCCCGAAGTCCACGCGAGCGAAGTCATACCCTTCAGCCCCTGGAGCACGGGCTCGGCCGGCAGACCGGCGGAGGCCTTCTCCGCAACATTGTTCTTGATGACTTTGTACGACCCGCCGGCGGCGCGAATGGTCTTCCTCAGGTTGTAATCCTGATCGACCGTGATCTTCTCGTAGCCGTTGACAAACACGTTGTTGACGGATTCGAGCGCCTTGCGCAGGTCGTCGAAGTCTTTCTTCTTGTCTTCTCTGTTCTTCATGTTTGTGAACCTTGCGCCTGCTCGCGGCGCCTATTCGCGGGAAGCCGCGTCCTTCGCCGTCAAAGCGACCATATCCACGGAGATTCCCGGGCCCATCGTGGAGCAGATGGTTGCGCTCTTCACGTACTTGCCCTTGGCTGCCGACGGCTTAGCCTTGAGGACGGCCGTGATGAGCGTCGATGCGTTCTCCACCAGCTTGATGGCGCTGAAACTAATCTTGCCCACGGGAGCGTGAATGATCCCCGTCTTGTCGACGCGGAACTCCACTTTACCGGCCTTGGTTTCGAGAATGGCCTTGGCAACGTCGACGGTGACCGTTCCGGTTTTCGGGTTGGGCATCAGGCCTCGCGGGCCCAGCACCTTACCGAGCTTCCCGACCGAACGCATCATGTCCGGCGTGGCGATGACCGCGTCGAAATCCACCCAGCCTTCCGACTGGATCTTGTTGACCATGTCTTCGCCGCCGACAAAATCGGCCCCCGCTTCCTGGGCCTCACGCAGCTTGTCGCCGCTCGTGATGACCAGAACTTTTTTCGATTTGCCGAGGCCGTTGGGCATCAGCACGGTGCCGCGGACCATCTGATCGGCATGCTTGGGATCGACGCCCAAGCGCATGTGAACTTCGACTGTTTCATCGAACTTCGCAAACTTGATCTTCTGGAGAAGAGGGACTGCCTGATCGAGAGGGTAATCGCGCGTTTCGACCTGTTTGGACGCGGCGGTATATTTCTTGCCTGGTTTTTTCATGTTTCCTCGTGGTGCTGGCGGTGGGCGTCAAAAGCGCACACCTCCCACTGAGCTTCCGAAGGGGTACGTATAAAGAGTAGCACGAGGGATTCGGTTTGCGCAACCGGGCGGAAAGCACCTAAAGCATCTGCGCGACACCGGCAGAATGGCCGTTTCGCCACATTCAGTTTCAAGCGCCGCGTTTCAGGCGCCGCTTCGCGTGTAGCCGATAAACGTCGCCGTGTCGTGGTAACCCATTCGCAGATATGCAGGTCTCCCGGCCTCGGTCGCATGCAGAGTGGTGCGCGTGAGCCCCGTCGCGCGCGACATCTCCGAAAGCGAGTGCCGTATCACCGCGTCCGCGCAGCCATGCCGCTGATGTCCAGGCAACGTGGCGACGCACATCACATGGAGCGCTCCATGGAGCGCCATCACTCCTGCTGTCGTAATGGCCTCTCCGT
>Ga0302319_10024248_pt1 | contig 10792 bp, 5 predicted proteins | sample Bog_T0_2_FD_203319 | JGI IMG/M metagenome (GOLD analysis project Ga0302319, IMG submission 203319) | Peat permafrost microbial communities from Stordalen Mire near Abisko, Sweden - Bog_T0_2 | ecosystem: Environmental > Terrestrial > Soil > Wetlands > Peat | place: Sweden: Abisko, Stordalen Mire... | reverse complement strand
GGTCGCTGGCCGAGGTCATCGCCGCCGGCGAAACTGCCGGCCAAAAACTGGCCGCCCTCGAAAGCCGCGATGCCGAACTGACCCGCTTGAATGCGGCTTTACGCAAACTGGATGCGGAAATCATGCAAGCCGGCAAGAGCCTTTCCGCTGCCCGTAAAAAAGTCATCCCGCCGCTGGCCAAATCCGTGAGCCGTCAGTTGGAGGATTTGGGATTTAAACAAAGCCGTTTTGACATCCAACAGCAGGTGGCCGACATCGGCGCGGGCAACGCAGCCGGGGATTCCGCGCTCAGTTCTGCCGCCGTTCATGCCTCGGGTCTGGATGTGGTTGAATTTCAATTTGCGCCAAATCCCGGGGAGCCGGCACGGCCGCTGCGGGCGATTGCTTCGAGCGGAGAAATGGCGCGGGTGATGCTGGCATTAAAAACCGTCCTGGCCGCGCAGGACGAGATCCCGGTGCTGGTTTTCGACGAGGTGGACGCCAATGTGGGCGGGGAAACGGCCAATGCCGTGGGCGAAAAAATGACGCAAATTGCCAGCCGCCGTCAGGTTTTGTGCATCACCCATCTGCCGCAGGTTGCTGCCGCCGCCGCCGCCCATTACGTGGTCACCAAGCAGGCCAAAAATGGCCGGACAGTTTCCGAGATCAAGTTGCTGGACAAAAAATCCCGGGTCACGGAGCTGGCCCGGATGTTGGGCGGCCAGAGCGAGGCGGCGCGCAAGCACGCCGAGGCTTTATTGAAGTAGTTCGGGTTTATCGCCCGGCTGGAGGGTTGATAATTTGTGGCCAGCCGTTGGTTTGCCATTGCAGCGGTAAAACGGCAAGGGTTGACAGGCCGCCGCGTGTGCCGTCATAAAAATGGCAGCTAAACCAGTCCGCCCTATCCTTGGAGACGATGCCAGCGTGCCCGGGCCCGATGAATGCGCCGCTCGCCGCCAAAAACGGGCTGCCGCCATCGTCCATCATATCCGTTCCATCTGCGTCAAGATACGGACCGGTGATTGTATGGGCGCGGCCGACGCGAATCTCATAAGTGCTGTTGGTGCCGCGACAGCACAGCCCCCAGTTCACAAACAAATAATACCATTTTTCGTGCGGGTAAATATAGGCGGCTTCAATGGAATCATTGTGCGCGAGCGAATAAATCGGGGAATCGGGGGCGACACGTTCTCCGGTTTGCGGATTCAGTTCAATCAATTTGATACCGCTCCAAAACGAGCCGAAGGCCAGCCACAATTTACCGTTGAAGTCGCGGCAAACCGCCGGGTCAATCGCGTTGAAATCATTGGTTTCCCCTGATTGAATCACGGGCCCGCAATCCCCCCAGTGGAATTTGGGGTCGGCAGGGTTGAGCGTGGTGTTGGTCGCCAGCCCAATGGCGGAAGTTCGTTTTCCGAAGATTGAAACGACGTAATACAGCAGGTAGCGGTTGCCTTCATCAATGACGTCGGGCGCCCAGAAGTAACTGCCGTGCTGTTCGGGCACGACTCGCTTCGTCCAGGGCGGAGCCTTGAAAAAAACCGGCGGGCCCGGTTCCCAGGCCAGCAAATCCCGGGAGCGATACGACGGCACACCGCGCCCGGTGTAAAAAACCCAGAATTCATCGCCGCATTTCACAATGGTCGAAGGGTCGTGAACGTGAACGCTTCGGCTCCCGGGGGGGGTGGGTTGCGGGGCGGATTTGTCCTGGCCGAGGCTGTTCTGCGTTTGCAGTGTCAGAGCGAGCCAGACCAAGAGCAGCCTGCTCCAACGTTGACAAGACCTGCGGTGGTTCTGCGCCACATTAGCATCGTTGGGTTGACTCATCGCGCGTCGATGCGCAGCACGGTGAGCGAGTTCGCGGGAAAAGTATAGAAAAAATCCGCGGCGGCATTTTCAAATTTTGATTCAATGGGCAGTATTTTACCTGGTTCCTCCATTGAATTCATGTCAACAGTGGCGCCGGTCAGCGTGACGGCTTTGCCTTCCGGCTCAATTTGCGGAACGCCGTCGAGTTTGATTTGGGTGGTAAGCGCGTTTGCCGCGGGATTGACCACCTTGAGAATGATTTCCTCCGACTGATTGTCACGCGTCGCGCTCACGTAAAGCGCATCCATCCCGGCGGCCGAAGTTACGATGTCAGCCAATTTCACTGGCAAAATCACGTCGCCGCGGTTGCGACTGAACATTTGCTGCACATAATAATTCGGCGTTTTGTAAAGCTGAAGGCTGTTGACCCAGATCAAATCCGGCGTCCATTGCCAGGCGTCAGTGTTTGCGAACAGCGGGGCATAGGACGCCATGCGCACCACGTCAGCATTCCGCTCGAGTCCGGTCATGTAGGCGGCTTCGGCCAGTGCCGTCTCCACGGTGTTCCGGTTCTTCGTGCTGACGATTTTGTCGCTCTGCGCTGCATATTCTCCCATGAAAACTTTCGGGCCCATACGCTCGTAATGATCATAACGATTCGCGTTGGCAAAAAACCAATCCGGTCCGGCGTAGCAATGTTCGTCAATGACGTCCGCGTGCAAAGCGCGCAGGTTGGCCCAGGCGAATTTGAACCGCACGTCATCCGGGGACGGGCCGGCGGCGGAAACGAGCTCAATCCCGGGATACTTTCGTTTGATCGCCGCCGCAAACAGGGCGTAACGGTCCAGGTATTGCCGACCCCATTGCTCGTTGCCGACCCCGATCATTTTCAGGTTGAAAGGCTCAGCATGGCCCAGCTCCGCGCGTTTTGCGCCCCAGGTTGTGTTCGTGCCGCCGTTGGCAAATTCCACCAGGTCCAGTGCGTCCTGAACGTAAGGCTGAAGCTCGTCGAGCGGACAAAGTTCGCCGGAATTAAACTGGCAGGCCATGCCGCAGTTTAAAATCGGCAATGGCTGCGCGCCAATGTCCTCGCACAGTTGAAAGTATTCGAAAAATCCGAGGCCAAATGTTTGAAAATAATCCGGCGTCGGCCGATGTTGAAATTCGTAATTCCAGCGATTGATCAGTAACGGACGGTCGGCCGTCGGGCCGAGTGTCTTTTTCCATTGGTAGCGCCGGTCCAGGGTGCTGCCCTCGACAATGCAGCCGCCGGGAAAACGGAGAAAGCCCGGGTGCAAATCCGCCAGCGCCTGTACCATGTCGGCGCGCAAACCGCCGGGCCGGTTTTTCCAAGTGTGGCGCGGAAACAGCGAAACCATGTCCAGGTCAATCACCCCCTTGCCGTCGAGCACGAGCGCCAGGCGCGCCCGGGCGTCGGTGTCCTTGGGATGCAAGGTGGCGGTGTATTTATTCCAATTTTGCGAGAAACCGGCCAGTTCCACGGCGTCGAGCAAGGTGCCATCGCCCCCATAGAGCTGAACGCGCAATATGGGCGAGCCGTCCATGCCGCGGATTTGCGCCGAAAAATCATACGCCTCCCCGCGCTTGACCCCCATGCCGCGAAAGCCCTCGTTCGAAAGGCCAAAGGGCGCAGTCCCTTCCGAAATCATCCTCACGTAATGAGGGTTGTTCTGGTCGAAAGGACCATCATCGCGCACGGACAATTCGCCCTGCGCGAGGCTGGGACAGATTTTGATCCAACCCATCAGCGGGTCGGGAAATTCAAACCCCCGGTTTTTCACCAGCTCGGCGTAGAGTCCGCCGTCGGCACCGAAGTTGATGTCCTCAAAAAAAATCCCCCACATTGCCGGGTTGATGACCGCACCGGCCTGATCGGCCTGGACGGTGATGATCGGGTCGCCGAAAGCGGTGATTACTGCTCCGGCGAACAGCGCGGCAAGAAGCAGATGAGTTTTTAGGCTGAAGCTCATCTCGTACCGACGCTTCGCGGCTTTGTCTGGCTTAATAAGTCGGTTCCAATTCAATTGAGTTAAGATTAATCGGCTTCCAGCTGGCGCCGTCCCTGGCGCGGACTTTCACCAGCAGCTTGCCAGGCTGATCAATTTGAATCCGACCCAGATCCAGCGGCTGGAATTTATCCCAGCCGCCGGTCATCGGCGGGCGTGCCGGGATGGACTGGCCGCCGAAATCGATCACAAAGTCCGCGTCTGAGTCCAGGGTGGCTACCAGGGCGGTGACCCGGTAAGTGCCGGGTTTGGCAATCCATGCGTTCCAAGACACCCACTCACGGGCGTCATTCCAGTACCCGATGTCGGGCAAGGCGCCCTGGGTTTCCAACTGGAGCATGGTGCCATGCAGTTCGGCATTCGTGGCGGAAAAGATCAAATGTCCCTGCGCGTTCGGGTTAATTGCGGCGCTGGGTTCGGGCAAAGGCACCGGCTTTAGATGCTTTCCCGTAATCCGCAGTGAACAGGTGAGGTCGTTCGTTTTACCTGCCGGCAATTCGACGGTTAGTGCCCCGGCAGTCTGGGTGAAATTCAAGGTGCCCGCGTGCCCGAGCAGTTCGACGCGTTCAATTTGATTCACGCTGGCATCATCGGTTTTGGCCAGCGAGCGGATGATGAATTGGCTGCCCGCCGGCCAGCCCAGCGCGATGGCGTAAAGCGTCGGGCCCCTGGTGGTGAAGCGAATATCGTTGGCGCTGAAGTTAAAGTTTTCCTTGAATGCGCCGCCCTTGACCTGCACCGGGCCTTCGCCGTAGACGAGCCACGGGCGGGAACCATAAATCGCCTCTCCGTTGATCGCGAACCAACCGCCCAACCGGGTGAGCATGGTTTCCACCTCCGGATCCAGGGTGCCGTCGGGTCGGAGCACTACGTTGAGCAGCAGGTTTCCGTTTTTGCTGACGATATCCACGAGCAGATGGACGGTCCAGTCAATGGGCTGATATTTCCAGTGCCGGTTGTAGAACCAGTCGCCGATGGAGGTGTCCGTCTGCCATGGCAGCGGGTTGACGCCGGGCATCACGCCCCGTTCCACGTCCTGCACGCACGAACCGGCGCGAAATTCCCCGGTGCCGGCCGCAAAAGATTTGCAGGTGTACACGGCTTCGAGTTTCCCGCCATGCGCGGCCATATTGCGGTTGTAAAAATCCGCCACCAGCGTCCGTCCGACTTCGCCAAATGGCAGCCCGCCATCGCTGTAAAGCAGGTCAGGCTGGTAATGTTCCATGAGATCATTGATGCGGTTGAACCATTCCTGATGCCAGGTTGCGCTCGTGGAATACCACTTGTCATCACCGGGTGCGGCACCCGGATGATACAGGTCGTCATTGGCCGGATCCGCTCCATCGTAGGGAATACCGGCAAACGGCCCATTGGTGTCAGCCCGGTGTGAATCCTGGAACCAGGTGTAGCTCGCGCCCAGATGCTCGGACACGCCGAAAGGCAGCCCATTTTCTTTTGCGGCCTTCTGCCAATCGCCGACCACGTCGCGGTGCGGTCCGAGGTTTACGGCATTCCAGTAATGATATTTTGAATCCCACAGGTCAAAGTTATCGTGATGCACCCCCATGCTGACGAAATATTTTGCGCCGGCATTTTTGTACAGCCGCATCAGCCGTTCGGGATCCCAGTGTTCCGCGTGCCAGAGAGGAATGATATCCTTCCATCCATTGGTCGAGGGATGCCCCCAGCGCGTCAGGTGGTCCAGGTAATCGTCCGAGCCTTGCTGATACATTTTGCGCGCGTACCAATCGCCTTCCATGGGCACCGCTTGCGGCCCCCAGTGCGCCCAGATCCCGAACTTGGCGTCCCGAAACCAGTCCGGGCAGACATAGTTCGTCAGCGATTCCATCGTCCCGGAATATTTGCCCGGAACGATTTCCATTTGGGCTGCCGGTGCCGGGATTCGAGTCAGCAGAGCTGCGATTGCAAGGAGGATGCCTGCGGGCAGGCGGGTCTTTATGATTTTTATTTTTGGCTTCATACAATATCAGAATCTGGCGCGTTACGGCGCATTCAGCGCCAAAATTTTCACCGGGCCGAGCAAGCCGGAGGAAACCAGTGGTGAGGTTTTGTTAAAATAATTCCACGTGGTAAAGGTGAAACGGCCCGGGGAAGGCCTCGGTTGGCCCTTCAGAAACCAGTCCGGAAAAGCCTTCAATGGACCGCCGAAGCCAAAATCACCCTTTCCAAAGTCGCAATCGGCCGGCTGTTGCTCATCCCCGATCAAGCGGTTGGCCCAGACGTTGGTGACTTTGATTTCCAACTTATTGCGCCTCGCTTTCACGGCCGAAGAAATATCCACGCGCCACGGCGCCGTCCAAATCACGCCGAGGTTCTTGCTGTTCAACCAAACTTCCGCCAGAGCGTGGACGGTACCGAGATCCAAGTAGATTGCTGATGGCCGGTGGCCGATCGCCAATTGTGACAGGTCAAACGTCTTCGCATAGACTGCCGTGCCACTGAAATATTTAATGCCGGATTCTGGCCGTTTTGTCCAGTCATCGAGGGTGGCAAAGGTCACGGGAACTTTTGGTCCGCCCCAATTCGGATCGAAACGAACCTGCCAGGCACCGGTGATTTCGGCGAGGCATTTCAGATCCGGGAAATTTTCGGTTCCGGCGACCGGCCCCGAACTGGGCAAAGGTTTGCGGAAGACAATGAAGCAGCTTTCCGAGGACGCGAATTTCAGCGGCAGGAAGGTGCGACCGTCCTTGACTTCAAATCCCGGCAGGTCGCGCATTCCGCCCGTGACCGGATTCCATAATTCCGGCCGCTTTGCCGCCACCCCAAACCAGCAGTTGGCCGCGCCCGCTGACCGCGCCACATTGGCCACGAAATAAACATCATCGTCACCATTGCAACGATGAATGCTCCTCAGCTTCACGCCACCCAAAGTCGAAGCGACGCTAAAATTGTTGGTGGCGATTTGCCCCCACTGCAACAGCGCATCACAGCGTTGCAGATATTTCACCCAGGCTTTGGCGGGTTCCCACCAGGTTTGGGTGCGGTCAAAATGCGTGCCCCACTGGCCCATCGCTAGGCCAGGCTCGTAGCGGTCATCATAGGGCTGATGAACAAAACGGTGCAGCATGAAACGATTCGCGCCGTCGCAAAATGCCGCGTCGCCAATGGACTTGAGCCATTCGGGGGTTTCCTTCCACTGGCTCTCCCGCGGGTCGCCAGTGAATGCTTCGCTGGAAATCAGATTCATTCCCGCGGCGCGAGCGCCGGCCACGACTTCCTTCAAGCAAAACGGTGAATATCTGCCACCGTGAGTCCAAAATTCCCCGGACACCTGGTCAAAAAACGGCACGGCTTCGGCAATATCCCACGGCCCGAGATACGGTTCGGAACGGCACGTCAGGCCGGCGGCATGACATTCACGTTGAATCGTTGCGAAGTAAACATCGCGGTAAAGATCATGGACCGTGCGTTGGAAATCAGCCTGGAATTTTTGCGTTTGGGCGGTATCGCCAATCTGGCGGTGGGCGAGGGTCGCCAGAAACGGGGTCAGGTCGTAACCGCGCCGCGTTTGAAATTCCTCGCGCATTCTTGGCGTCCAGGTTGGCGTTCCGGCTTCGTAGCTGTCAAACCAGATGTAATCCAAACCGTTGCCGGTCAAATCACCCAGATGCCGCTTCACATCCCCAAGCAGATGGCGCATGTGGAACTCGACGGCCACCTGGCTCATTTTATCACATTCCAGGCCCATGGCGTGCCACTGGCAGGGTTGCAGCATCATGCCTGTGGTGGTATGGCCGAAACGATAAATAATCCAGTTGCCGGGAGGAATTTCCCAAGTCAGATGGCCGGCCGTATCCATCCGCGCGGACAGGTTCAAAACTTTTTCCATGGGCACAACTCCATCCCCCGGTAACGCCATCACGGCAATGTCGCTAAAATAATTCGTCCGACCCGGCACCTCGGGCTTGCCCAATTTACCATTGGGAGCATAAACCGGATAGGCCTCGTCTGCGTGGATGTCTGGATGAGGGCGCAGCAGCACCCCGTCAAATTGGCCCGGCCCGCTCACACGAGTCTCCGACCAGACGACCTGTTGCAAGGAAAGCTCCGGTGTAACCCAAGGCCCGCCGCTGGTTTCATAACCGGCGCAATTGTGCATTCCAAATTCAAGGCCAAGCCGCTTGGACTCGGCCGCCGCATGGCGCACGAAATTCCACCAGGACTCGGATTGGTAGGCGATGACGCTTGGGGTTGGACTGTCGGCAATGATGCCGGCCCAGGGCGTGCATACATCCGCCAGGTTGCACATCGTGGTGCCCCCGAAACCTTCAGCCTTCAGCGCCTCCAAGTCACGCGTGATGCCGTTGCTGCTGATATTTCCGCCCATCCAAAACCAGTAAACCTGAGGCCGCGCGGCCGCGGGCGGATGCTGAAAGACGCTTTCCAATTCATCAGCAAGGGTCACGGTCCGGGTAGTTAAAACAAACACGATCAGGGCAATCAGCTTGATCTGTTTAGACCGGTCAATGAGCCAGTCTGGATGCTCACCGTTGAGGTCGCAATTCAAAATTCAAGCAATTGTTGATATTTTTTGATTTGGGAGGATTTACCCATAGCCTTTTTTCAGGGATTGGAGGGTGTCAGCCAGTGCCGGCAAAGCCAGGATGTGTCGGCTCCGTTCTCGCTCGGCGTGTTGCCATAGACGGCATAATTGTAGACTCCGCTCCGGGCCGAGTTGGCCGTGTTTCCCGCGCCGATAATCACCCCATCCGTCCACTTTTTGGGTTCGGCATGGCCATCGGTAAAATTGAATGTGCCGATGTTACCATGATAGGTTGCAAATATGTCCGTGTAGGAAAAAGTGTTATGATTTATCAGGCTAATGGCAGATTGAAAGGTGCCTTCGTTATAGCCCCGGGAGTCCGCCTGCTCCACAAAGGATATGCAATCGGCTGTCCTGACGATTTGCGATATTTTCGCATAGGTATCCCCCCCCGCCGCCGATACATTCATGGTGACGGCATAACTGTCGTAAGCCCAGCCGACGGCATTGCCGTTGCCGACGGTATTATTAATGCGGACATCTCCCGGACAATGATTCACCCCGACGCTGGGGGCATACTGATAAAGGGCGTTGTTGGTGGTCAAATGGGCTTGCACATCCGCCAGCGCGATAACTTGATTTTGCTGCCAGCTGCCGGGAGCCGTTCCGTCAAGCCACCAATAACCTCCCCCATTGTTAAAATTGCTGGGAATGGTTGGTGCGATGAGATTGCCATTGTTATCGGTGGTGTACATGCAGAAGGCCAGTCCCATTTGTTTTTGGTTGTTCAGGCAACTGGCTTCGGTAGCTTTGAGTTTAGCCCGGGCCAAGGCCGGCAGCAACAGGGCCGCCAGAATCGCAATGATGGCGATGACCACCAGCAATTCAATCAGAGTGAATCCGGACAGACTTCTTTGAGGCGTACAATTTTTCATATCAATTTTCTTTTAAATCCAGCCAGCGGCAGGAGACTCCCCCCCTGCCGCTGGCCTCGGAACCACCAACTACCCTGACTGCCAGCGAACCAACTCCAATCTATTGAACCAAAAGGCGGAAGAACATCGTTGTGCCGCTCGTCATCGGGATGGTCATTTGATAATTGAGCCCGACAACCGACTGCACGCCTTTGACCGCCGTCCAGACCGCGTTCGGACCCAGCACCGGACTGGATTCAACCAGGAAGCCCCCACTCGAAACCGGCCAGGACAAGTTGAGTGAACCCGCCGCTGCGGAATAATTAATCGCCGGCTCGATGGTGGTCGCCGGTCCCAATAATTGGTCCGGGCCGAGTTGGTAATCGGCGGCAACTTGATTACTGGTCAGGATGCCGCCATAAATGCGAACCTCGTCGATGCCGCCGTTGATATATGGGCAGTTTGCCTTGCTCCCACCATTATTTGTCAGGGTGTACGATTCCGACTCGTTGTACACTTCCAAGCCGATGGTGCCGACCGCTGTTCCCAAGGAACTGAGGGGAACGGTCACACCGGATTGAGAGGCGGCAAAGACGCCATTGGTATAAAGCGTTATGGAATGGCTGACCGTTGGATCATAAACATACACGTAGTGCGAGGGGACGCCTGTGGCCACCCCGTTGTCGTTCACCCGGGTTGACAAGTTTTCCAGGCCGGAATTCCCGGCTCCGGTATCGATTTGGAAGGCGGAAATACTGCTGTACATGCGGGTGAAGAAGTCAATGTAATTGGTGCCAAACCCGTTGCCATCAATCGGGCCGCTGAAGCCAACCAGGCTGTTACCGTTATTCCAGCCGTTGTTGGTGACCCAGCATTCCACCGTCACCGCGCTCAAGGAATTGAGCAGTCCGCCGGGAATCGCCACATAGCTGTTGCCGGTTTCCGGGCCACTGCCTGGATTGGGCAGATTAACATAGCCCGAGCCGGTGAAAGCCGCGCTGCCCATCAAGGTGCCATTCGCTCCGCCGATCGAATCGTGAGCGATGGTCCCGCTCGTTTCATTGAAGCTCCAGCGGTGCAAAAGCGTCGCCGGGGGTATTTGATCCGGACCGACCTGATAATCGGCGACCACCTGGTTGCTGCTCATGACGCCGCTATAGATGCGAACTTCGTCGATGCCGCCATTGATATAAGGGCAGTTGGGTTTGCTGCCGCCATTGTTTGTCAGAGTGTAGGCTTCCGACTGGTTGTACACGGACAAACCAATAGTACCGACATTGGTTCCCAGTGAACTCAACGGGATACTGACCCCGGTTTGCGACATGGCCAATATGCCGTTGGTGTAAAGAGTGATGGATTGGCTGACACTCGGGTCATAAATATAGACGTAGTGGGAAGGAATGCCGGTGGCCACACCATTATCGTTTACACGAACCCCGAGATTTTCCAGACCGGAGTCGCCTAATGTGGTGTCGATCTCAAAGGCGGAAATCGTGCTATACATCCGCGCATAAAAGTCGATGTAGTTGGCGCCAAAACCATTGGCATCAATGGGT
>Ga0302319_10024247_pt1 | contig 10792 bp, 8 predicted proteins | sample Bog_T0_2_FD_203319 | JGI IMG/M metagenome (GOLD analysis project Ga0302319, IMG submission 203319) | Peat permafrost microbial communities from Stordalen Mire near Abisko, Sweden - Bog_T0_2 | ecosystem: Environmental > Terrestrial > Soil > Wetlands > Peat | place: Sweden: Abisko, Stordalen Mire... | reverse complement strand
GGCCTGCTGGCGATTGTAGATGCCTGATTCTTCGAGAGAAGAGCGGGTCCAGGGGGACCCGGTCCAGAGGGCACCCGGACCAGGGGGGCCGCCCCACGAATTATGCAGATACACGCCATTGGAAAACTAAGCGGCATTGGGCTTTTAGCCCCTGCCCCACAACGCCCTCGCCGGCATCATCGAGCTCCCTGCCGCCGATGCCGGCGGCCACAACGGCAATCCCAGTTTGACTTCGTGCTGCTGAGCAGTTCCAAATGAGGAAACCACGCCCGAGGGAGCGGGACAAGCAAGCCGCAATCGATTCGCGGGGCCGGTCCCCGCGCAACCCCTCTTGGGCCGCTTCCAGGAGTCCGTCGCCGCGGGATTCCCCGAGCACGGCCGGATGGTCGGCCTTTTCCGGGAAGGCTCCCTGGGTTTGCCTGGCCCTGATCGCGGCGAACTTGATCGTCTATGCCTCGCTGCAACATCACGGCTTTGTAAATTTTGACGACGGAGACTACGTCGGCGAGAACCCGATGGTTGCGCGTGGACTCACGTGGCACGGTGTCTCGTGGGCATTCACCACTGGATATGCATCGAACTGGCACCCGCTAACCTGGCTATCTCACATGCTCGATGTGCAGCTCTACGGGTTAAACCCCGGACCGCATCATCTCACCAACCTGCTTTTTCACATCGCAAATACTCTTCTGTTGTTCGGCCTGCTTCACCGTACGACGGGGGCGTTGGGCCGGAGCGCATTTGTGGCCGGATTGTTTGCCGTCCATCCGCTCCATGTGGAGTCGGTGACCTGGGTGGCGGAGCGCAAGGATGTCCTGAGCACGCTGTTTGCGATGTTGACCCTGTGGGCCTACGTGGCGTTTACGCGGCGCCCCAGTCTGCACCGATATTTGGCGGTATTCCTGCTCTTCGCCCTGGGGTTGATGGCGAAACCTATGTTGGTGACGCTCCCTTTTGTGATGCTGCTGCTGGATTTCTGGCCCCTGGGACGCCTCGCGCCGGCGCTCCCGGCGAGCCGCCCCGCGCCCTCCCGCGGTCGGGCCATCTGGGTCTTGGTGAGGGAAAAAGTCCCGCTACTGGCTCTCACCGTCGTCTCCAGCATCGTGACTTTTGCAGTCCAACGGCGAGGGGGGTCCGTAATGAGCCTGGATGCAATCCCGCTCGGCGTCCGCGCGGCGAACGCGCTGGTTTCCTACGTCGCCTACACTGGTAAAATGCTATGGCCCGCGCGATTGGCGGTGTTCTATCCCTATGTCCGGCCGCTCCCTGGATGGTGGGTAGCGGGGGCGTCCTTGGGTCTGCTTGCGGTATCCGTTGCGGTGCTATGGCTGGGCCCGCGGCATCCCTATTTGCCGGTTGGCTGGTTCTGGTATGTGGGAACACTGGTTCCGGTGATCGGGTTGGTTCAAGTGGGGAGCCAGCCGATAGCGGATCGCTACACTTATGTTCCTCTCATTGGTTTGTTCATCGTGGTTGCGTGGGGTGTTTCCGACCTCGCCATTCGCCGGCCGCTGGGGCGCGTTGCTCTCCCTATCGCGGCGGGGGTGGTGCTTTTGGCGTGCGCCATCACCGCTCGGGCCCAGCTTCAAAATTGGGAAAGCAGTAAGGCCCTCTGGGAGCACGCCCTGGCGGTAACTACCGGAAACAATGTCGCCCGCAACAACCTGGGGAATGTCCTGGCGAAACAAGGGGAGTTCGACGACGCGATCGTACAATACTCTGCAGCGCTTCGGATCAAGCCCGACTACGCCTTCGCGCACAATAATCTGGGACGTGTGCTGGCGAACCAGGGAAGAATCAGCGAAGCCATCGAGCACTACTCAGCGGCCCTGCGCATTGAACCCGACTACGCCGATGCGCACAACAATCTGGGGATTGTGCTGGCCGGCCAGGGAAAACTCGACGAGGCTATCGCCCATTACTCCAGGGCTTTGCGCGCTAAGCCCGACTTCGCCGACGCGCACAACAATCTGGGGATTGCCCTGGCGAAAGCCGGGAGAGCGGACGAAGCAATCCATGAATTCCTGGAGGCCGTGCGGATCAAGCCCGACTACCCCGAGGCGCACAACAACCTGGGTGTGGTTTTGGTCAGCAAAGGAAGAGTCGGCGAAGCCATATCGCAATATTCCGAGGCCCTGCGCCTCAAGCCCGACTACCGGGAGGCCCGGCGTTCGTTGGAGGAGTTGACCAGTGGGACAACCAGTCCACGGAATCCTCAGTGAAACGCCAGATTCGCCAAGGATGGCAACCGCCGAACACTGGTTTTCTAATGGTGGGCGCGGCTGGGCTCGAACCAGTAACCCTCAGCTTCGAAGGCTGATGCTCTATCCAATTGAGCTACGCGCCCGTAGAGAACATTATCGCGCAATCCGGCCGAGGTGCGCTCTCGCCCCTCCTGGGCGTTCGGCTCCGGCCGCCTTCAGCGGCGCGCGAACGTCGCCTTCTGAATAATCTGCGTCTTCAGTTGGTGGCCGTCGGCGTCTTGAATGAGGACATGCTTGCCGCTCGCCGAGAACTTCATGGGCACGTACAAATTCAGTTGCAAGGGAGTCTTCGATACCACGACGTACCGGCAATTGGAACCGCGCACGCGATACACATACTCGTTTTTCAGGAAGGTGCGGCCGACGGGAACCGTCTTGCGGGAGACCAACTCGCCATCTTGCCAACTGCGCACGGGCGCCGCAGTCAGCTCCCCGAAGGGAGCAAGCAGCACGAACGCAAGGCAGAGGGTAATCTGCCGTCCACTCATAATGGCGGCCTCCAGTTTTATTCTATCTCCCAACAGCCCGAAACGTAGCACAATTCTTTTGTCATCCTTGGGACATACCCGGCGCGCTATCCGCCGGTTGCCGCCTACCTGCGGATGAACAGCGATATCGCCATGCCCAATCCGACCGCGATCACCACCCGCCGTACGGCCGTCCGCCCCAACTTGCGCGCCGTTCCCGCTCCACAATACCCCCCCACCACCGACGCCACCGCCATCAGCAGCACGTATGGCCAATAGACCATCCGCGCCCAGATGAAATAAGCCGCGGCGATCCCGTTGACGCTGCCGCCCAGCACCACCTTGAGCCCATTCATTTCGTGAATGTCCTTTAGCCCCAAAATGCTCAGCGCCGCCAGCATGAGGATCCCGATGCCGGCCCCGAAATATCCCCCATACAGCCCCACCGCCAGTTGGAACAGCATGGCGCCGACCAGCCATTTCGGCGATTTATTTGCATCCGTGTTGCCCGTGCCCAGTCTGCGCTGCACGGTCTCCTGGGCCATAAACAGCAGGGTCGCAAACAAAATCAGAAACGGCACCAGGCGGTCGAAAGTCGCGGCCGGCGTATAGCGCAGCAGGATGGCGCCGGCGATGCCCCCGATCAGGCTGGGAACCACCATCGCCAGGAACCGCGTCTGGGCGCCCCGCAACTCCCTACGGTACCCCCAGGCGCTACCCACGGTCCCAGGCCAGATCGCCACCGTGCTGGTGGCGTTGGCCGTCACCGAGTCCAGGCCCAGCCAGATCAGCGCCGGAAACGAGACCAGCGTGCCGCCACCGGCAACGGAGTTGATCATACCGGCCACGAAAGCCGCGCCAAAGGCCACGGCGGCATGCGGAAAACTCAATACGGAGGTCAACTTGCAGGATACCGCAGGTCGCCGTTCAGCCCCCAAAATCGCCACACGCGCGTCCTATTTAGCACTTTAAGCTCTCATACTAGTTTTAAATGCTTAACCCGCTTAGAATCGCAAACATGGCGGAATTCCAGGTACTACAGCCTCAGACTACCCACACGGGTTCGCCCATCCAGCCTTTGCGGAAAGGCCTCCCTAAAACCACACGGTCGCTTTGCCCGGATTGCACCACGCTCATCGATGCCCGCATTTTCGAGGAAGACGGCAAGGTGATCATGGAAAAGCACTGCCCCAACCACGGCGACTTTCGCGATATCGTCTACTCCGACGCGCGGCTGTACTTGAAGATGGAAGAATGGTCCTTCGGCGACAACCGCGGACTGGAAAACCCGGCGGTGACCAACGCCGCCACCTGCCCCGACGATTGCGGCCTGTGTAACCTGCACACCAGCCACACCGCCCTGGCCAACGTCGATCTCACCAACCGCTGCAACCTCACCTGCCCGGTGTGCTTCGCCAACGCCAACGCCGCCGGCTACATCTACGAACCGGATTTCGAGACCATCCGCAAGATGCTGCAGGCGTTGCGCGACGAGCGGCCCGCGCCCTGCCGGATCGTGCAGTTCTCCGGCGGCGAACCCACCATCTACCCGCGCTTCCTGGACGTGTTGCGCATGGCTAAGCAAATGGGTTTCTCGCACTTGCAGGCCGCCACCAACGGGCTCAAATTCACCGACCTGGAGTTCGCCGAACAGGCGAAGGAAGCCGGCCTGCACACCCTATATTTGCAGTTCGACGGCGTCTGCGACGACATTTACCGCCGCACGCGCGGCCAGGATCTGTGGGAGAAGAAGCTAAAGTGCATCGAGAACGTCCGCAAGGCCGGCTTGAAGATCGTCTTCGTCCCCACCATCGTCAAGAGCCTCAACGAGCATCAGATCGGCGACATCATACGGCTGGCCCTGGAATACATCGATTGCACCAGCGGCATCAGTTTCCAACCGGTGGCCTTCACCGGCCGGATCGCCCGCCACGAATTGCTCGCCAAACGCTTCACGCTTTCCGATTTCGCGCACGCCGTCGAGCAGCAGACCGGCATCGCCGATCCTTACCAGGATTGGTTCCCGCTCTCCTGCGTGACGCCATTTTCCAAGCTGCTGAGCGCGCTGCGCGGCGAAGAGACCACCACCCTCAGTTGCCATCCGCACTGCTCCATGGGCACCTACCTGTTCGTCGACCAGAACCGCAAAGCCACTCCGGTGACGCAATTCGTCGACGTGGGGGGAATGCTTAAGGAGATGGACCTGCTGGCGCGGAAGGCTGGTAAACGGCGCGTCCAGTTCTTCACCAAGCTCGAAGCCTGGAATAACCTGCGCAAGTTCTTCCACGCCGACAAAGCCCCCGAGGGTCTGGATTTCCAAAAGTTCCTGCAGACCCTGCAAGGCTTCGTCGACAAGAAATACGGCCGCGGCGAATCCGAAAAGAAGGGCTTCACCTACCGCACCCTGATGCTGGCCGGCATGCACTTCATGGATTCGTATAACTACGACGTGGAGCGCGTGAAGCGCTGCGTGATCCATTACGCCGCGCCCAACGGCAAGATCTACCCCTTCTGCGCCTATAATTCCGGCCCGGTCTATCGCGAGCGCATAGAGCGCCAATTCGCCGTCCCGTTCGAGAAGCAGGAAGAAATGAAGCGCCTCGACCTGCCGGCCAAGAAGAAAAGCTGCGCTACTCGCGTTACGGAGCCGGAGTTGGTCGGGTAAGAGTCGTCCACACAATCGGGGGGTGCGCGACGCAAGAGTGGCAATTTTCGTGACGCGAATTAAGCCGGCGGCTCGCTGCACTCTTAGTTTTTATCCGCGTTTATCGGCGTTCATCCGTGGCCTATACGGGTTTTGACCTTAGCTGCTGGGGCAAAAGAAGGCATTTTGGGCCACAGATGAACGCCGATGAACACGGATAAACAAGATCCCCCTTTAGGCTTTCCAGCTCGATTCGGCGTGCATTGGCGCCGCGATGCCGGGTTCGGACGTGATCGAGTCGCTGGAATGTGGCACCCACAATCGGGCCGCCATATCGTCTCGCCCGCGCGATCAGGTAGACTGAGCGGAGTCACTCCTATGCCTTTCTCGCTGGGGGACCGGCTCGGTTCCTGTGCCTTGCTGAGAATCGTAGTGGTCCTCGGGCTGCTTGCGGGATTCGCGTTGTCGCCCAAGCTCTGGCTGAGTTCCCGCCTCTATCCGTTAACACCGGTATGGTCATTCATCCAGCCATTCGCTTCCCCCGGCGATGCCATCGTGTTTTTCGCGCTGATCGTCCTGCTGATTGGTGTCGCCGCCGCTCCCCGGCGCGGCCTGCTGGCCGCCGCATTCGCCCTCATCCTTCTCTTGACGCTTCAGGATCAGTCCCGATGGCAACCCTGGTTCTATCAATACGCGCTCATGCTTCTAGCCATCGTGCTTGCCGGTTCCAGCCGCCAGGATGCGGCCATGAACACTTGCCGCCTGATCGTCGCCGCGACTTACCTCTGGAGTGGATTGGCGAAGTTGAACCCGCAGTTCATGAGCGACACGCTGCCCTGGCTGCTGCACCCTTTGTTGAAATCCTGGCCGGCGCCCGCCCAACGGTTCGTCCTCCATCTGGCCTTCCTGGCGCCGCTGGTGGAATTCGCCACGGGGGCCGGCCTTTTCACCAGACGGTTCCGTCGCGCGGCCCTGATGCTGGCGATCGCCATGCACGGGTTCATCCTCATCGTCATCGGTCCGCTGGGATCTAACTTCAACACCGTGGTATGGCCTTGGAATCTGGCGATGATTGCCTTCCTGCTCATCCTGTACTTCCGGCCCGCCAGGCAGCCGGCTCTCCGCGACATCGTCTGGGGAAGGGGGTTTGCGTTTCAGAGGATCGTACTCGTCTTATTTGCAATCATGCCGATCTTCAGTCTCTTCAACCTCTGGGACGATTATCTTTCGGTCGCCCTGTATTCGGGCAACATCAATTCGGGAGTGATGTATATGGACGACGACGCGTTCGACCGGCTGCCGCCGGCAGTTGCGGCCTTTGTGACCGATGAAGGGAAGAACCTGGATGGGTTGGACATTAATGACTGGTCTTACGGCGAACTGAACGTCCCCGCCTATCCCGAGAGCAGGATTTTCCGCAATGTGGCGCGGCAGGTTTGCTCTTACACCGAGGATAGCGCCAGCCTCAAGCTGGTGGTGCGGGGCAAGTTTGCGTTAGGCCATCGGGGACGCCAATCCGTCTATCGCTGCGCCGGCCTGCAACGCGGATTTTGATCGCACCCGCCGCCTCGGCCGCGGGAACGGTATAGTGGCAGTAGCCCATGCTGCGCGACCCCAACCTCATTCCGCTCTCTCAGCAGCACCATAACGGGCTTGCGCTCTGTGTTCTCACGCGGCGTTCGCTGGCGGGGGATTCCTCGCCGGAAAACATCGCCAGGCTGGCGCGGCGCGCCATCGACCGGTTTGAGTTGGAGCTGCTCAATCATTTCGAAATCGAGGAGCAGGTGCTCTTTCCGGCTTGTGAAGCGGCGCCCGCAATGTTGCCTCTGGTCGAGGAATTGCGGGCGGAGCATCGCACCCTGGAGGCTATGATCGGACAGTTGGCGGCAGCTCCCACGGCCGGTCTGCTGGAAGAATTCTGCGCCCTCCTTTCCGCTCACATCCGCCGCGAGGAGAACCAGCTTTTCGAGCAGATCCAACGCGCCTTGCCGCGCGAAGCGCTGGACCGTGCCGGCAGCGAAATCGACCGCCGCGCGGTGCGGATCTGCTTCTGATTGGTTGGCTCGAGCAATGGCCGGCTGCCCTGCTATCTTTTGGGAGCATTGTAAAGATACCTTCAGAACGTCTCTAATCAGACTAAAGGTAGTTGAGTAAGGCAACCGAATCTGCATTTGCCGGTTGTTCCGCACAGGAGGTCCCAGGGAACCGCGTGTGTTCGGGCATCCCAAGCCCTCCGCATTGAGGCTTACTTCCGCCGCTTGCTATCCGAAAATCCCGGTGGCGAGGTCTTTTGTCGGTGGAACGCCTCCCGGCACGCTGGCTGGAAGAGTTTGCGGCGGCGCTCAACCAGCCCGCAAACCGAGACTACGCGCCGTCGCCGATTAGCAAAGGGCGTCTCATTATCACGAGGATCATAGAAAGGCTCGAAACAGTCGCTCTCTCTGCCGATGTGACGAACATGAAGTGGAATCGGCTTTGGGACCGGTCGGTATGGGTTCGGAAGCCATGAAGCAACCTGCGTCGCTCCACTGGAAGATGACTGCCCTGATCGTCGTGGGGGGGGTGGTCTCGGCTGTATTGGCGACTGCCGGCTTCGCCGCTTTCGACCTGCGCCAGGCGAGGCAACGGGCAGGCACGGAAGTCGCCAGTGTGGGCCGTATGGTGACGCGCCGCGCGGCGGCCATCCTAGGGGCCGGCGACGGCCCAGCCGCGGAACGGCTGCTGGCATCGCTGACGGCGGACGAACTGATTCGGGCGGCTGCTCTGTACGACGCTCGCGGAGCCTGTCTGGCCATTTTCCACCGCATCGGCGACGGCGGGTGTCCACGGCTGCCGGCCGACGGTATCCGGTCCAACGGGGATAGCCTGACCCTGCTACAGCCGATCTTGGCGCGGGGTCTGCGCGTGGGCAGTCTCATGCTGGTTGCGCGCTCCACGCCGGCATCCAGCGTCTGGCGCGAATATCTACCCCTTTCGATTTGGATCCTGGGGCTGAGTCTTGCGGTGGACGTTTTCATCGCCTTCGTGCTGCGGAAGAGAGTCTCCCGTCCCGTTCTGGCCATCGCCGAGGCGGCGCAGCGCATCGCCGAAACGCACAATTTCAGGGAGCGAGTGCCGGTGACGTCGACCGACGAGTTGGGCGTCATGGCCGTGTCTTTCAACGCCATGCTCGAGGAAATCGAGCGGCGCGACGCCGAACGCGCCGACGATCGCCGCAAGCTGGAATACCAGGTGGCCGAGCGCAACCGGGTGAACACCGACCTGCTCTACGCCATCGAGAAAGCCGAGGAGGCCTCGCGGCTGAAGGGCGAATTCCTGGCCAACATGAGCCATGAGATCCGTACTCCCATGAACGGCATCATCGGTTTCACGCAACTGGCGCTGGCGGGCGAACTGAACGAAGACCAGCGGGATTACATGGATACGGTGGAGAGTTCGGCGGAAGCGTTGATGCAACTGATTAACGATATCCTGGACGTCTCCAAAATCGAAGCCGGCCGCGTAGAGCTCGACCGCGCACCTTTCTCCATGCGCGAATGCGTGGAAAACGCCACGCGGACCATGTTTGCCGCCGCCCAGCAGAGGGACCTGGCACTATCCTGGGAGGTCGATCCCCGCATTCCCGACACCCTGGTGGGCGACGAGACGCGCATCCGCCAGGTGCTGTTGAACCTGATCGGCAATGCCGTCAAATTCACCGACATCGGGTCGGTGCGCGTAGCCGTCCAGATGGCGCCGGCGCCGGATCGCAGCCTGATCGCGCACTTCACGGTCCGCGATACGGGCCCCGGCATCCCAACGGACAAGCAGAAGATAATCTTTGAAGCCTTCCGGCAAGGGGATGGTTCCACTACGCGGAAATACGGGGGCAGCGGCCTGGGGCTGACGATTTCCTCGGGCTTGGTGGACATCATGGGCGGACGTCTCTGGGTGGAGAGCCGCCCGGGGCATGGCAGCACGTTCCACTTCACGGCGCCTTTCACCTTGGGGGAAGCCTCTTTGCCGATGCGCCCGTTGTCCCCGGCGAACGGCGCTGAGGGCGATTCGCTCAACATCCTGGTGGCCGAAGACAATGCGGTCGGCCAGAAGCTGGTCACCGCGCTGCTCAAAGAACGGGGCCATCGAGTGACTATCGCCGCCACCGGTTGCGCCGTGCTGGTCCTGGTGGAAGAGCGCAGGTTCGACCTCATCCTCATGGACATTCAGATGCCCGAAATGGACGGGCTACAGGCCACCGCCGAAATCCGCCTCCGGGAAGGCCAGAGCGGGAAGCACATGCCCATCGTTGCCATGACGGCGCATGCCATGGCCGGAGATCGCGAACGCTGCCTGGAATCCGGTATGGACGGGTACATTGCCAAGCCTATTCATCCGGGAGAATTGATGGCTCTGATCACTGGCATAACCGCACAAAGGATTGCGGTAGTATCGGTATAGGGATCCCATGAGTGTACCTCTGGCAGTCCGCCGCGCCCGTCTTCTGAACGAGGTGCCTCCGTTCCGCCCGGTGGCGGTGCAACTGCTCAATGCGGTTTCCGATGTCTCACAACCGCTGGCGCGAGTGGTCAGCCTGTTGCGCACGGACGCCGTCCTCACGGCGGAGGTGCTGCGGCTGGCGAATTCACCGCTCTTGGGATGTCGCTCGGAAATCAAGAATATCTTGCAGGCACTGGCCTTTCTGGGGATGGAGCGGGTGAATTCCCTGATTGTCACCACGGCCATGCGGGGTCTGGCGGGGCCGGCGAGCGGCAAACTGGCGCGCTCTTGCTGGAGGCACAATCTGGCCACGGCCGTGATCTGCGAGCGCCTGTCTGGTGCGCTGGGGCTGAACCAGGAACGAGGCTACCTGGGTGGGCTGATTCACGACATCGGCCGCCTGGCTCTGTTGCGCGCCTTCCCCGATTATGAGACTGCCGTTACCCAGGCCGTGGCGGAAGGAAGAAGTCTGTCATCTACCGAAAAGGGCCTCTATGGCATGGACCACTCGGAGGCTGGCCGGTGGCTCCTCTCCCAATGGGGCTGCCCTCTGGATCTGCAAATGGTCGCCGCCCTGCACGAGAATCCGGCCGCGGCCCAGGGCCGGGATCGGGATTTGGTCCGCCTGGTAGGCGCCGCTTCTCAATTGGCCGATCTGATGGAGTTTGCGGAGTTTCCCGACACCGCGCGATCCGAACTGCAACAGATCGTCGAGTCTTTGCCGGATTTGGCCAACCAACTGGGCGATTTCCCGGCTTTGGCCGAGTACGTGGCCACGCGAGTCAACAGCATCGAACTGAGCCTGGGCTGAAGTCACCCGCTCCCCGAGCGCGTTTTCGAGCGTCGACGCGGAGCGGCGTAAGAGCTACCATAGTCTACTCCTTCATCAGACGGCACCGGCCGCCGATGACCTGAGAGCGGACTCAAGATGCGTAAAATTC
>Ga0302319_10024246_pt1 | contig 10792 bp, 7 predicted proteins | sample Bog_T0_2_FD_203319 | JGI IMG/M metagenome (GOLD analysis project Ga0302319, IMG submission 203319) | Peat permafrost microbial communities from Stordalen Mire near Abisko, Sweden - Bog_T0_2 | ecosystem: Environmental > Terrestrial > Soil > Wetlands > Peat | place: Sweden: Abisko, Stordalen Mire... | reverse complement strand
GCGCGAGCAACTCCCGCCGGAGCAACTGTCCGAGGGCGGCGGCAACGAAGACGGGGCCGGTGCCGGGCCAGTCCACCCTGAGCAAACGGCCGAAGGCCGCGCAGGCCAGGCCGACGGCCACGGCCATGATCCAGGCGGAGTGTCGGGGAGTTTTGGCGGTCAGGCGGTCCAGTTCGGCGCGGGTCTGTTCGGCGGTTAATTCATGGCGCGCCACCCGCGCGGCCAGGCGCCAGAGTTCCTGATCCAGTCGCTGGTTGACGCCCAGATGTCCCACTTCGCGCATCCGCGTAATGCCGTTGGGGCCGATGCCAATGGTGATGGCCAGGGAGGCGTAGCCAATGCGCAGATCCACGCGGTCGGCTCCGAGGCCGCGCGCGAATTTCGTCACGATGGCGTCAATGCTGTTGGCACTCGCCCCGGCTTCCATGAGCATGCGGCCCGCGTCGAGCGCCACCATGGCGAGCGGCTCCAAGGCGGGGGTGGAACTGCTTTCCTCGGGAATCAAACTTTCAATGGCGTCCATTTAAACCGTTTCCAGGCGGAAATTTTACCATGCTCGAGACGGGTCACAATTGAATTCCAAGCGGGTTAATGCCAGGCGAATCATTTACGGAGTGGCATCAGGCCGAAATGAAGGAGCAGCCAGACGGGCACGGCAAACAAGGCGATGGCGATCAACCGGCTCCAGGTCCATTCCATGCCGGGGGCATGGGACTGGATGGGAAAAATCATGATCATAAAATAATTCGCAAACCGCGTATGGCCGATAAAGCGCAGATTTTTGGGATATTTTTTCCGCAGACCGCTGACCAGGGCAATGGCGCCCATGACTATGACAAAAAACGTCACCAGATTGACCGGCTGCAACGCGGTCAACATCCCCGGGAATTGGGCCGGTTGGGCGGCGAAATGCGGCCACAGCCATTGGGCGCCGGCCCAGAGAAAGCTGAAGCCCGTCTGGATGGCGGTACGGAAACTGGCCTTGTCGGCCGTCAACTCGTTCAACAACAGGCCGAAATAAAGTGGCACAATTCCCCAGATGAGCGACACGTGCTCGAACGGGGTGAGAATCAATCCGGCGAAGGTGGACCAATAATGGTAGAACATTCAACAATTCGCGGATAAGGATTCAACCATGCATCACCTGGCGGGAAATTTCAAACATACCGATTTCACGATGGTTTCGATTCAGTTTTGCTTTTTTACCGGGAGGCTTGGTGTTGCAGCGTCCGCCTGCCGTTCTTTGATGCGGCCCAGGATATTGGCGATGACCTCCGCCCTGGGCTTGGCGCCTTGCGGGCCGCCCTGGTGCAGGCGCACGCTCACGGCGCCGGCTTCCAGGTCGCGCCCGCCGATGACGAGCATGGTGTGCACGCGGGCTTTTTCGGCGTCCGCAATCTTGGCCTTGAACGGGGTGGCGCTGAAATCGCCATCGGCGCGGACGAGGTTGGCGCGCAGCTCATTCACGATGGGTTTGGCGTAGTTGATCAAGGCCTCGTCGTCGTTGAGCGTAATGACGCGGACCTGGTCGGGCGCCAGCCATAGCGGGAAATTGCCGGCGTAATGCTCGATGAGGAAGCCGATGAACCGCTCGTGGGTGCCGAGGGGGGCGCGATGGATGCACAAGGGGGTCTTCTGGGTGTTATCCTTATCCCGGTACGTGAGTCCGAAACGCGCCGGAACGGCGAAGTCAACCTGGTTGGTGGCGATGGTGAATTCGCGGCCGATGGCGCTCCACACCTGCACGTCAATCTTCGGCCCGTAGAACGCCGCTTCGTTGGCGACCTCCACGTAGTTGATGCCGGATTCGATCAACACCTTGCGCACCATGTCCTCCGTCTTCTTCCACAGCTCCGGCTCGTTGACGTATTTCTTGCCCAGCCCTTCCGCCGCGTGCGTGCTGAAGCGCATCTGATATTTTTCAAGGCCGAAGATTTTGAAATACTTCAGATACATGTCGTTCACCGCGCGAAACTCGTCGGCGAACTGCTCCTCGGTGCAATAAATGTGGGCGTCGTTCATGTTCAGGGAGCGCACGCGCATCAGGCCAAACAATTCGCCGCTCTGTTCGTAGCGGTAGCAAGTGCCATATTCGGCGAGGCGCAACGGCAAATCGCGGTAACTGTGCGGTTCCGCCGCGAAAATGCGGTGATGATGCGGGCAGTTCATGGCTTTGAGGTAATAGCGCGTGCCCACGCTTTCATATTCGCCGCTGATTTTATCGACTTCCACCCCCAGCGCGACGGTCTCCTGGGTGCCGGGAGACGTATCGCGGGCCAGTTTAAATGCCGCACTTTTGGCGGCGAGCAAGGACGCCAGCAAGGTTTCCCGCTTTTTGTCCTCCTCTTCCATCACTTTAATCGCCGGAAACATGGACTCGGCATAATAAGGCAGGTGACCGGAGGTATGATACATTTTCTCCCTGGCCAGGTGCGGCGTTTTTACGCGCACATAGCCGGCGGCAAACTCGGTTTCTTTGGCCAGCTTTTCGAGTTCCTCCACCAGCACGGTGCCCTTGGGCAGCCAGAGTGGCATGCCGGGCCCGACAAACTCCGTGTCAATGGCGAACAAGCCCATTTCGGCACCGATCTTGCGGTGATCGCGGCGCTTGGCCTCCTCGATCATGTGTTCCCATTCGTCCAGGGCGGTTTTGTTCTTGAAGGCCGTGCCGTAGATGCGCTGGAGCTGGGGACCTTTTTCGTCGCCCTTGTAATAGGCGGCGGCCACACTGGTCAGCTTGAATGCCCCGATGTTGCCGGTGCGCATGACGTGCGGTCCGGCGCAGAGGTCCAGGAAATCACCGTTTTTGTAATAAGATATTGGCTCGCCCTCGGGAATGGCTTCGAGGTTGCCGAGTTTAAACCGGCTGGGATTGCCGGGCCGCTCGGTGAGTCCGCCGAGGCGTCCGCTCTGGGAATCAGCGATGGCCTGTTCGCGCGTGACGACGATTTTCTCGAAAGGATGGTTGGCCTTGATCTCCTGCTTCATCTCCGCCGCGATTTTTTCGAAATCCTCGGGGGTAATGCGGTGCGGCAGGTCCACGTCGTAGTAAAAACCGGTTTCGACCGCCGGACCGGCGGCGAACTGGGCCTCGGGCCACAGGCGGAGGATGGCCGTCGCCAGCACATGGGCACACGAGTGACGGATGCGCTCCAACTCGGTCATTTTGGCCCGGTCATCGAGCGTTTTACGGTCTTTTGAATCGTTTGAGCTGTTGGTATCTGCGGACATGGAATCAGTCTAGCCACAGCGGCGGGGAGGGCACAGAGAAAAATGGTTGGGGGCGAGTGCCGGGTTGCGGGTTGGATGGATAGATGGATGGCGGTGCGTTTTGGTTTTATCTGGTTTTACCGGGGCCGGACCTCGGCCTGGCATTGGTTTTACCGTGGGGGGGGGGTGACGGTTGACCGACGGAATATGCCGCCCCGCTGGGGCTATAACTATTTCTTGGTTTGGTTCTACAAATATTTCGCACCGCTGGCGCTGGGGATGGGCCGAACCTCGGCCGAGTGAGGTGCGGAATTCGGGGGCGACTGGTTTTACCAGGTTTTACCAGACGGAGGGTCGAGCAAAGGCGCCGGGTCAGGAGACCCAGCCTACATCGCGGGGTTTGATCTGTGATTTCATGTTTTGGTTTTACCTGGTTTGACCGGCCGAACCTCGGCCTGGCATTGGGCCGGAAGATGAGGCGGAAACGGTTGCCGCTGCCTCGCAAGATATGGGGTGGTTGGTTCATGGTCGGTTGTGGAATTGGTTTTACCTGGTTTTACCCGACCAAGCCTCGGCCTGGCACCGGGCCGGACGATGATGACGAAGCAGGATTTGCTCTGGTTTGAGAGCGCTCGGCGGAGCGCCAATAGGCAATATAGCCGACCGCCGGTAGGCGCTATGGGATTGACCGCCATGGTTGCTGGAATTAATACGGGATGGCATTTTGGTTTTACCTGGTTTGACCGGCCGAACCTCGGCTTGGCACTGGGAGGGGCGAGGTTTGCGGTGGGCGGTGGGGTAAAAAATCAAGCGCGGAGTTTTGATTGCGGAGTGCGGAGTGGGCCATTATTAGGAGGGCGGAATGCGGCCGAAGTCTAGGCACAATAATGCGGGATGCGTCGCGGTGACAGTGGCATTCATCCTCCGGGTTTATGGCGATGCTTGTATTCACTATGGATATGCGTATAGCACACAATGTCACTTTATCAAGCATGAATTTACTCAGGGCCGATTCGCGCTGAAAATCGAGCACTTTCCATCCCCCGTTCATTATCAAGCTGCGTCGGCGAAGGTTTGGATCTACGCTTCGCGCCAGGTCAGCGACCAAAGTTGTTTCAGCGCCCCGAGCCGGCCGTGAATGAAGTCGCCGCCATTCAGCGCGGGAAAGGGCTTGCGCATGGCCAACACTAGAGGCACTGGTCACACATTTGCCGCCGAGCGCATGCGCCGCAACAACACAACGCCGCTTTTTTCATGCTCGCTTTTGTTTCGTGGAAGGTGGTTGGATGCCCTCGGGCTCGAAAAGTGACAGGTATGGCAAATGCTCAAACCGGCGATAAAGCTGTCCGCCCGAGGTTTCTTCCACAATTTCCACGATGAGCGATTAGCCCGGCACGCAGTGACAGGTCTCCGCAATGGAGCGTCCCCTGCGCTTGGGCGGTGTCTTTGATAGGCGGGGCCAAGAAGAACCGGTGGGGTTGTTTGCCTTGGCGGCGCGCAGTTTCAAACAAACAGCGCAAGACCCCGTGATTTCTTAGCATCTTTGCGTTGAGAAATTACATTTCATTGCGACTCGCGGACGGCTATTTTCTCCGCCCCATGAGCGGAAGATTTCCAGTCAAAGTCAATGGCCAGTGGCGTGAAGCCGAAATCAGCTTTGCTTCGGAACGCGAGGTGAAATGGCTCGCCTACTGGCGCATTCCCAAACCACTGCCAGCAGACCCGGTACTGGTGCAGAAAATTTATGATGCCGTCGAGTTCGCACGGCTGGCCTGCAATCGTTGGCGGTATTATCACCGGCAGCAGCTTACGGTGCGAAGCGCCGAGGACTTGGAACGGGTTGTTCATGCACACCCAACCACTGAAGTGGCGATGGTGCTGATTGTGCGTCCGGTATGGGACTCACCAATCCCGACTCTCGGTATCGCTCACCTGCGGCGCACATGGTGCAATCATCTGTTTCTCGAATTTCTTGCCCTGCATCCGCAGGTGCTTTTGCGGCGGCAGGAACAAGTGAGCAGCGTTGGTTCAGCCATGCTTCATCAAATCGTCGCTCTGGCCGACCAGATCAACGCTCCCTGCATCTGGGGCGAGGCCACGGAAGGTTCGCACCAGTGGTATGAGGAACGGCTGGCGGTGCAGGAAGTGCGCGACCATTTCTTCATTGAAGAAGACGTGCTGGAGCACTGTCTGAATGAAATGCGCCGGGCGCAGCAGGAAATGCTTGCGCGAAGAGGCACGTCGTAGGAGATTAAAGCCATGAAGATGAAATTGATCAGCCGTCGCATCCGCTCGATGGAAGAGCTTTGCGAGATTGAAGACAAGCTTTCCACCGTGCTTGGACCAAGCCCGGTGGCATTTGCCGCGCGTCACGGTTTGAAGCTTTCCAAGCCGTATGTGGCCTTCATGCGCAGCCAGAAGTCCAACGGTAACCCAGCGCGTAAAATCGTGCAGCCCCGCCGCAAGCTGGTTGCCGCTTGATCGAATCTTTTTCAAAGCCAAAGCGAACGGGTAACCGTTCGCTTTTTTGTTTGGAGATTTCGAGCAATTGTCATCATCCTCGTCTCCCGCCGCAATCGCCAGCTTGCAGGGAGCCCAGGAAATAGGGTCGGCGATTGGTTGAAGTTGTGACCAGGTCGACGCGCCGCCTCGGACATCGCCCGCCCGCAGTGTGCGAGCTCCGTGGCATGCATTGCTTCAAGTCACCTCGGTAACCGCCTCTATCCGCCGCCATGCGCCACCCCCACCACGATGGCCTACGCCGGCCCCGGAGATAAACAAAGTAAATACACTAGTTGACAAAAGGAGATACTGCGTTAACATGACTGCGCAATTTAGTACACAATGACAATCTAAAAACGCCACCAACCAAAATTCTAAAATTATGCTACGCAAAGGAAAAATCGCCCGTCTCCCGCGCCCCCTGCGCCATGAACTCAACCGCCGCCTCGCCGACAACGAGGATGGCGGCGCCACCCTCAACTGGCTCAACGCCTTGCCCGAAGTCAAAGCCGTATTGGCCCGCGACTTTGGCGGCGAGCCCATTGGCAAACAAAACCTCTACGAATGGCGTCAGGGCGGCTTCGTCGAATGGCAGGCCCGGCAGGACCTCCTCGAACACGCCCGCGACCTCGCCGCCGATGCCGAGGAATTGGACGCCGCCGCCAACGGCAAGCTGCTCGACGGCCTGGCCACCGCCCTGTCCATCCGTTACTCCGCCACGCTCGCCAATTGGGACGGCGTGGACAACGAAGCCATCCGCGGCCAACTGCGCATCCTGCGCAGCTTCACCCAGGACATTGTCGCCTTGCGCCGCTCCCAACAAGGCGCCGCCCGCTTGAAAATCGACCAGATCCCCTTCGACCGCGAAGAGAAGAAACTCGCCGACGCTGCCGCGCAGGCAAAGATCGATAAGGAACGTGGCGATCAGGCTCAAAGTTATTTGGAAGCAGAGTGGCGGAGGATGAAACTGGCCGAAGCTCAAGCGACGGCCGCTGCTGCCGTCCCGGCCGCTCCAGTCCCTGCCGCAACCCGGAACCAGGCTGACAGAAAGGTCCCACTGGCCCCGCCAGCCAGGCCGGCCACCGTCCACGGGTAAAACCAGGTAAAACCAAAGTCATTTCAACCACTTCGCCACATCCGTGGCCGCATAGGTGATCAAAATATCCGCGCCGGCGCGGCGCATGGCCAGCAGGCTTTCCAGCGTTACCGCGCGTTCATCGATCCAGCCCCGGGCGGCGGCGGCCTTGATCATGGCGTGTTCGCCGCTCACGGCATAGGCCGCGGTCGGCAGGCCAAATTCAGTCTTCACCCGCCGGATGATGTCCAAATACGCCAGCGCCGGCTTGACCATGACAATGTCGGCGCCTTCCTGGATGTCGAGGGCCACTTCGCGCATGGCCTCGTCGCCGTTGGCGGCGTCCATCTGATAGCTGCGGCGGTCGCCGAATTGCGGCGTGGATTCGGCCACTTCGCGGAAGGGCCCATAGAAGGCGGACGCAAATTTCGCGGCGTAGCTCATGATCGGGGTGTCCAGGAACCCCTGATGGTCCAGTTCCGCCCGGATGGCCCTCACCCGCCCGTCCATCATGTCGCTCGGAGCCACCAGGTCGGCGCCGGCCGCCGCGTGGCTGGCGGCGGTCTGCGCGAGGAGCTTGAGCGTGGGGTCGTTCAACACGGCGCCATCGTGCACAATGCCGCAATGGCCATGCGCCATGTATTCGCACAGGCACACATCCGTAATGACCAGCAGTGTCGGCAGCTCTTTTTTCAGCAGGCGGACCGTCTGTTGCACAATGCCGTTTTTGACGTAGGCGCCGCTGGCTTTGGCGTCCTTTTTATCCGGGATGCCAAAAAGCAGGACCGCCGGCACGCCCAGCGCGTGGGCCGCCGCGGCGTCGCGCAACACTTCGTCGGGGGACAATTGAAACACGCCGGGCATGGCGTCCACGGGCCGGCGCAGCTGGCGTCCGCTGCGGGCAAACAGCGGCAGTACGAGTTGCGCGGCGTTCAAGCAAGTTTCGGCGACCAGGCGGCGCAGGGCGGGGGAACGGCGTAACCGCCGGGGACGGCTGATCGGGAATCCAGGCAAATTCATGCCGGGATACTAATTTTTAACCGGACGTTCGGCCAATGAAAAACCGGCGGCCCGGCCAGCCCAGCCGGGACCTTGCGCCGGGAAAGTCTCATCCATCAGTTTGCTCCCCACGCCCGGGTTGGCGGCGTTTCGCGCATGTGCCGGAGTCCCGATTACTTGGCCCTGGCCGGCGCTGCGGGTTGCCCGGCTGCCAGCCACTTCCAGCCTGGTGCCGGTCTCCTGCCAGGGCACTCCGGTCTCAGTCATGAACCCGTGGGGAGGAGTGAGCTGGACTGCCGCCGTAGTCTGACGGATGGCATCGGATAGCGAACCGGCCATCCTCCTGGAAGGCCAGGTCGCCGCCACACTCAAAAAAACGCCGAGCATCACGGCGGCAAAAATACCCGCGATCACCGCAAAGCCACTGGCTATCCGAATGGTCCGGTTCTGGGCACTGGCCTGGGCTGTGGCGGCCGCGGCGGCCGTTTCGGCGAATTCATTCAGGTCCGCCACGATGTTGTCCATTTCGCCGGTGAACGGGCGATCCGTTCCCATGACCAGCTTGTCCACCACGGCCGAGCTTGGTTGGTCCGTAATGATGAAACTGGCCAGCGCCGCGCGGTACGTTTTCCCAAGTTCCAAATGCGCCTGCAAGGCCAGCGCCACTTTCGCAGTCGGAAGGCCAAGCCGGGCCAGCAACACTTTTAAACCGGAAAGCTCTTTTTGCGTGAGACCCTCTTGTTGCTCAAAACCCGCGAGATACCGATCGTGCGAGGCGGGCTCGTGGCCCCGCAGCAGCAGGTCGTTCCAATCCTGCATTTGGAGCCTGAAGTTCACCTGCGCTCTCCGGGCCAGATCCACCGCCTGCAGGATGGCACCATATTGTTTAAAAGTTTCAATGTGGCTGCCCCCTTGGCCGATGCCAGGGCGTCCAATGAATACAAACAACAAGGAAAGGCCTGAAAGAGCGACGAACCCGGCGATCAGTTTGGCGCCAATATTCATAGGCGCCAGGCTTTGCTGTCCGGCATCATGCCTGGGTTTTGTTGGCCCAAGCCTGCGTTTATTATTAACTCCAACACAGGCTGCCATCGGCTTATTCGCGGCCAACTTTAATCAAAATAAGGACCTGGATGGAAAAAGTCGGGTGGTGAATTTCCGCGGATAATCCGGTAAAATAAGCTACCCGCTCGGCTATGGAAAAGAATCGGCAGGCCTTGATTTGAGACCGTTTGCCGGCATTTGGATAACGTTCCCGACCGCGCAACAACCGAACTATTGGCATTACAATAACGATAATTACTTCAAAAGAAAGCCATTGGACGCTGTGTCGTGTTCAGGGGGCTACCCGCAAATTTTCCCAGTGTACCTGCCACTGGCCGTTGTTGGGAAAGCCGGGGGCATTGCGCTTCGGCGCGGCATCCCAACCTGCGGCCATCATGGCGGTGGCGTAAAGCAAGCCGCCGTTGGCGGGCAGATAAATCGTCAGGTTCGGGCGCTGATAGACTTGTCCATTCAGGCCGTAATGGTTCTTGGGCGTATCCAACAGCAGCGCGTCAATGGCCCGGTCCGGTTCGCCCAGCCGCGCGGCAGTCATGGCCACCAACGGATAATCCCAGCCCCAGGTTTGGGGCCAGTTCCAGTTTTGCCAGACCCAGTCGAGGGTGTTCCGCATGGTGGGGAAGTCAATCTGCGGGCCGGGCACAAAGCTGAGGGCGCCGAGCACCGCCGGATGGTCGGCGTTCCATTTCGGGTTGGTATAACAATCCGGCGTGGTCTCGGTAAACAGGTATTTGCCGTCGGCCACGGACGGTTTTGCCAAACCGGCCAGGACTTCGTCCCACTTCGGTTCGCGGGGCAGGTGCAGGCGTTCGCGCCATGCCTGCGCGGTTGCCAGGCCCCAGCGCCAGTAGGCCAGTTCGAAGGTCGGATTGAAGGTCCGGTCCTTGGGAAATATCTCCTGGGCACATTGCAGCACGGGGCCCAGCACGTAACGCTGCTGGTTGGTATCCCAGGCCGCATAACTGGCCATGAAGTCCGCCGTTTGAAAGACCACTTCGCGATATTGTTCCAAGGTGGCGCGGTCGCGATGCTCCCGCCAGCAGAGTTCCGCATAGAAAATCGGGTGCGGCTCCTGCCATACTAGAAATGGCCCGACCGGCGAGGGCGATTCCGCCCCGCTCGGGCTGGTCATTTTTGGCCAGCGCGCGCCGGTGTAACCCTGCTTGCGCGCGGTGGCTTCCGCCCGCGGCAGAATTCGCTGATAATAGCCCAGGGATTTTTCCAGTAGCGGAAGGCGGTTCCACAAGGCGAAGTGGGCCTCGTGCCACCAGTGCATTTCCAGATGAAATTTGCCCTCCCATGAGTTATAGGTGAGCCCGGTCTCCTGCGGTGGATTTTCACCGGCATCCTGGATGGCGGTGAGGTATTGCGAGAGCACGATCCGCCGTTCAAGTTCATGCCAGCGCGGGTCCTGGCTCCCGGATAAATCAATCGCGCCGCCGGTTTGCCAGAAGGTATTCCAATGCTTCCGGGCCGCCGCCTTCGCTTGGGCAAAACTGTCCGGCTTCGGATTCGAGCCCGGCGCAAAAGCGCCCGCGAATTCCAGGGCCGCCCCGGCCGTCTCCTCGCTCATACCCGGGTTTTCGCCGGGGAACGCGATGGTAAACTGATGCTTCGCGGTGGCGGTGAGGACGGCCCCCGGCGTCCATTGTGCCGCCACTACGTAATGGTCGTTGTCCAGCGTCCGCTCGAAGCGGGCGCAATGGGTGTTATCCTGCGTCAAACGGGTTTCATGGGCCTCCGGCTGGTTCCAATCCGCCGTCGCCATTTCCCCCGTGCCGTAAGGGAAAGAGATCTGAAGGCCCAGCCGCCCCGGCTTCAGCAGCGGTGACACCACCCGCACCGCGATGGCATCCTGTTCGGGGTCACCAACGGTTTCCACGTCCACCGGCTCGCCGTCGAATCGGAAATGACTGATGATTTCGCCGTTCCACAAATCCAGTT